>Ga0209902_101516_pt1 | contig 10660 bp, 9 predicted proteins | sample FECB27metaG_FD_188304 | JGI IMG/M metagenome (GOLD analysis project Ga0209902, IMG submission 188304) | Cyanobacterial communities from the Joint Genome Institute, California, USA - FECB-27 (SPAdes) (version 2) | ecosystem: Environmental > Aquatic > Thermal springs > Hot (42-90C) > Microbial mats ...
TGATATCGCCGGCGGCGATACCCGCCTGCTTGGCCGGGCCGGCGTCCTGGGCGCTCGCCACGAGAGCACCCTTCTCGGTCTTCAGGCCGAGCGACTCGGCGACATCGGCAGTGACAGGCTGGATTTCCACGCCGAGCCAGCCACGCTGCACGCTGCCGCTCTTCATCAGGTCCTGGACCACCTGCTTGGCGGTCGAGGCCGGGATGGCGAAGGCGATGCCGACATTGCCGCCCGAGGGCGAGAAGATGGCGGTGTTGATGCCGACGACTTCGCCGTTCAGGTTGAAGGCGGGGCCGCCCGAATTGCCGCGGTTCACAGCAGCGTCGATCTGCAGGAAGTCGTCATAGGGGCCGGCGCCGATGTCGCGGCCACGGGCCGAGACGATGCCCGCGGTAACGGTGCCGCCGAGGCCGAACGGATTGCCGACGGCAACGACCCAGTCGCCGACGCGAACCTTGGCGTCGTCGGCAAAGCCGACATAGGTGAACTTGGTGCTGGCATCGACCTTGAGCACGGCGAGATCGGTGCGCGGGTCGGTGCCGATCAGCTTGGCGTCATATTCCTTGCCGTCATTGGCGACCACCGTATAGGCGGTGCCGTCCGAGACAACGTGGTTGTTGGTGACGAGATAACCGTCCTCGGAGATGAAGAAGCCCGACCCCTGCGCCACCGGACGCGGCTTTTGGCTGCCGTCGCGACGGTTGAAGCGCGGACGATCCTGGTTGCCGTTGCCGTCCTGGCCAAACTGGCGGAAGAAGCGCTTCAGCGGGTGATTATCGGGAAGGTCGTCAAAACCCTGCTGGTCGGAGAAGGGCGACATGCCACGGTCAGCAGCCGGGTCGATCCGCGCCTTGACCTGGACGCTGACGACTGCCGGCGAGACCTGCTGGACGACATCGGCGAAGCCGGGTGCCTGGGGCGCTTCGACACGCACCGCCTCGGCATAGACGGGGGCCGTTCCGCCGGTGACGGCGCCGAGGCCAATCGCGCCCGCCAGGGCGACGGATGCGGCGGCAGCCATGAGACGCTTGCGAGAACGCGAAAGGGGGGTGGTGCTCATTGTCTCTAATCCTCTTGAACGGGATGCAGTGGAGTCGCATCCGTTGGTTCAAGAGATAGAGAAGCTCACATTACGCCACCATTTCCGAAGCATGAAACTTTCGTAATGTTGGCGGCTCAGGCGTCCTTGTTCAGGATCGCGTCAAGTGCTGCCTGCTCGTCCTTGGTCAGGCCGGCTGGCTCCTGCCTGCGCCGCGAGCGCGCCGACAGGAAGACGAAGGCACCGCCACCGAGCAGGAGCAGCACCGGCGTGCCCCACAGCAAGGCATTGCGCAGGTTGAACTGCGGCTTGAGCAGCACGAATTCGCCATAACGCGAAACGATGTAGGCCATCACCTGCTCGTCACTGTCGCCGGCAAGCAGCCGCTCGCGCAACAGCACGCGCAGATCGCCGGCCAGTTCGGCATCGGACTCGTCGATGGACTGGTTCTGGCAGACCATGCAACGCAGCTCCTCCGAAAGCAGCCGCGCGCGTGCCTCGAGCTTCGGATCGGCAAGCATCTCGCTGGGCTTCACCGCAAGCGCCGTTCCTGCAAACAGCAGCGCTGCGACAAATCCCGCAATCGCCGGCAGCCGGGCCTTCATGATGCCACCGCGACCGGCTTGGCAGACTTGCGCCGCGCTGGCGCGCCCACCCGCAAGCGTCGATCGAGCAGCGAGACGAAGCCGCCCAGCATCATCACCAACGAACCGCCCCAGATCAGCGTCACCAGCGGCTTCCACCACACACGCACGACCACCGAGCCATCGCCCGATTCATCGCCGAGCGAGATGTAGAGCTGGCTGAGCCACATCGTCTTGATGCCGGCCTCCGTCGTCGGCATCTGGCGCACCGGATAGAAGCGCTTGGACGACATGATGACATCGCTCGGCTGGCCGTTGGCGCCAAGCAGCGAGAAATGGCCCTGATCCTCAGTGAAGTTCGGTCCACGGACCGGCGTCAATCCGTCGAAGCGCAGGCTGTGGCCCGAGATTTCCACGACCTGACCCGGCTTCATGACCAGGATTGCTTCCTTTTCGAAAGAAAGGACGCCAACGATGCCGAGCAGCGTCAAGCCAAGGCCTAGATGGGCGATTGCCGTGCCGAACACCGAGCGCGGCAGGCCGATGAAACGGCGCAGCGCCATCCTGGGCGCGACATTGCCGATACCCGCCTTCAAGGCGAGATCGGTGAGCGCGCCAAGCACGAGCCAGGCAGAAAGACCAGCACCAAGGGCCGCGAACACCGAGGCGCCATCAATGAACAGGTACGTCACGAGGACAGCCAGGAGGGCCGCGCCAAAGGCAAACATCAGTCGCTGCGCCACCGCAAAGACATCGCCGCGCTTCCAGGCCAGCAGCGGGCCGAAGGGCACGACGACCAGAAGCGGGATCATCAGCGGGCCGAAGGTGAGGTTGAAGAACGGCTCGCCGACGGAAATCTTGTCGCCGAACATCGCCTCGACGACCAGCGGATAGAGCGTGCCGATCAGCACAGTCGCGGTCGCCGTGGTCAGGAACAGATTGTTCAGTACCAGCGCGCCTTCGCGCGAGATCGGATGGAAGATGCCGCCCGCTGTCAACGACGAGGCCCGGAAGGCAAACAGCGCCAGCGAACCGCCGATGAACAGCGTCAGGATGCAGAGGATGAACACGCCGCGGCTCGGATCGCTGGCGAATGAGTGAACCGAGGTCAGCACGCCTGAACGTACGAGGAAGGTGCCGAGCAAGGACAGCGAGAAGGTCAGGATGGCGAGCAGCAACGTCCAGATCTTCAGTGCTGAGCGCTTTTCCATGACGATGGCCGAGTGCAGCAGTGCGGTGCCGGCCAGCCAAGGCATGAAGGAGGCGTTCTCGACCGGGTCCCAGAACCAGAAGCCGCCCCAGCCGAGTTCGTAATAGGCCCAATAGGAGCCCATGGCGATGCCGCCGGTCAGGAACACCCAGGCAGCGAGCGTCCACGGCCGCACCCAGCGCGCCCATGCCGCGTCGATGCGGCCCTCGATCAGCGCTGCCACGGCAAAGGAGAAGCAGACGGAGAAGCCAACATAACCGAGATAAAGCAGCGGCGGGTGAACCGCGAGACCGATGTCCTGAAGGATCGGGTTGAGATCCTTGCCCTCGATCGGCGCCGGCACAAGCCGGGCGAACGGGTTGGAGGTGACCAGGATGAAAAGCAGGAAGGCCGTGCCGATCCAGCCCTGGACGGCGAGCACATTGGCGCGCAGAGTGGCTGGAAGATTGCTGCCGAAAGCCGCAACCAGGGCGCCGAAGAAGCTGAGGATCAGCACCCACAACAGCATCGAGCCCTCGTGGTTACCCCAGGTGCCGGTGAACTTGTAGATCAGCGGCTGCAGCGAATGCGAATTCTCCCACACATTGGTGACCGAGAAGTCGGACTGGACATAGGCCATCGTCAAGGCGGCGAAGGACAAGGCGATCAGGGCAAAGCCGGTGACGGTGACCGGACCGCCGACCGCCATCAGCCTGGCGTCGCCCTTGTAGGCCCCGTAGAGCGGGACCAGTGACTGCACCAGCGACAGGGCGAACGCCAGGATAAGCGCGAAGTGACCCGTCTCGACCATCAGCGCTGCCCGCCCTTCATTGCGTGGTTTCCTGCCATACGCCCTTCGCCTTGAGGCTGTCGGCGACTTCCTTCGGCATGTAGTTCTCGTCGTGCTTTGCCAGCACGCTGTCGGCGATGAACTCGCCGTCGGGCCCGAAACTGCCTTCGGTGATCACGCCCTGCCCCTCCCGGAAGAGATCGGGCAGGATGCCGGTATAGCGCACTTTCACCGTCTTTTCGGAATCGGTCACGCCGAATTCGACCTGGGTGCCCTGCCCGCGCAGGATGCTGCCGTTCTCGACAAGACCGCCAAGGCGAATGCGCTGGCCGGGCTGCAGGGTCGCGGTCTGCAGATCCGCGGGCATGTAGAAATAGGACGCCTTCTGGCCGAGTGCGTAGAAGGTCAGCGCAGTTGCCGCTCCCAGGAAGGCAAGCGCCCCTGCGATCACCGAAAGCCGTTTTTGCTTGCGCGTCATCGTCTACTCCGTGACCTTCAGGCCAAGCGAGCCTGCAAGTTCAGTCAGCTTGCGACCGTCATCGCTGTCACGGCCCAGTGCCGCGTAAGCACGGCCGAGGGCAGCCTGCGCCAAGTCGGTCTTGCCGAGCACCTGGTATGAACGCACCAGCCGCAGCCAGCCTTCCGGATCGCGCGGGTTCTGGCGCAGCTTTTCATCCAGCGTCGCCACCATGCCCTCGATCATCGCCGTGCGGTCGCCCGACGACATGGAAGCGGCGGCGTCGATGTCGTCCTGGTTCGGTCCAGGCGCGCCGGCAGCCTGCTTGGCCGCTGCGGTACGGACCTCGGCCTGGGCTATCGCCTGGTCGGTGGCCGCACGCCACGGCGAGTCGGCAGGAAGGCTTGCGGCCAACAGCCGCCAAGCAGCCGCGGCATCGGCAATTTTACCTTCCTGTGCGAGTGCCAGCGCCAGGAAGTAGCGAGCCTTGGCATCGGTGGGCTCAAGCTTGAGCGCGGCCTCGAAAGCCAGGCGCGCGTCCGACGTGACGATACCACCTGCCGCACCCGCGATGGCCTCGCCAAGGCCGGCCTGGCGCGCGGTCGTCGAGCCCAGGATGCGGATGGCGTTGCGGTAGGCGGTGACGGCGTCGTTGGCGCGCCCGATCCTGAGATAAACAGGCGCGAGCACGTCCCAGCCGCGGCCGTCGGACGGATTTGCCACGAGATGCGCCTCGGCGCGGGCGATCAGTTCGTCGACGGAGCTGTCCGCCGGCTTCTGCGACAGGCGCGCGCTCAATGGCTGCGAGGGAACAGTGGGCGAGCCGATCGCGGTGTAGACGCTCCAGCTCAACAGCGGGACGGCAAGCACGGCGATCATTCCGACGAGACGAGGTCCAAGCTGCGATGCCTTCCTCGGCTCGCGCGCATTTTCGGCATCGAGCTTGATGATCCGGCGCGCGATTTCGGCCCGTGCCTGCTCGGCATCCGAAGGCGCGATCAGCCCTCGCGCCGCATCCCTGTCGACTTCGCCGAGTTGATCGCGATAAACTTCGAGGTCATGGCTCGCATCGTCCTTGGCCCTGGACTGTCGCGTCAGCGGCAACAAGACCGCAAGGCTCGCACCAAGCGTCAGAACAGCGGCTATGATCCAGAACAGCATGTCACCTAAATAGCCAGCAGCCACCAAGCTGCCAACATCTCCGTGCTGCGGCTTATTGACGGTTCGAACGCCTCTGCCAAAGCAACAACACGTGAAGACTTAGGTCAGCGGCGTCCAGCTTCCATCAGCATTCCGGCAGGCCGTTCCGCGCGCGACCAGCGGTGTTCCCGTGGTAAACACAGTCTGCGAATACTGACGGCAGTCCTGCGAGCCGACGCGATAGGGCTGTGCGGCCACGACTTCACCCGAACGGCCGTCGCCCTTCCAGGCGACCGCCTGTCCACCCTGGCCATATTCCAGCGCGCGGTACTCGGCCTCCAGCGCCTTGCGCCGATCGTCACCGTTCAAGCCATTGCCGATCGTGCCGCCGATGAGGCCGCCATCCATCGCATTGATGATGCGTGCGGCAACCTTGCCGCTGGAGGCATCGTCGCCGCCGCCAAGCGCCGGAACCACGCCGCCGCCGCTGCTCAGGCTCGTCGTCGTGCAGCCTGAGCCGGCAAGCAATCCCGCAACCAGTGCTACCTGAAGTCTCTTGCTCATCACCGGTCCCGAATTTGCGTCCGCTTACAAGGGCTTGGCGCCGCGTTAGATTGCATCTTTGGCCGAAATGGGGCCGATTCGGCCAGCCATTTCTCCTGCCATTTCCTACTGTACGCCACGCAACTCCACGACGGCCTTCAATCCGCCCATCGTCGAGCGCTCAAGCCGCAGCGTGCCGCCATACTCCTTGACCAGATCGGCGACGATCGCCAGTCCGAGTCCGGTACCCGGCTTGGTCTCGTCGAGGCGTTTGCCCCGCTGCAACGCTTCGCGCGCCTTGTCCTCCGGAATCCCCGGTCCGTCATCCTCGATCAGGATAGAAAACCGCGGCGGTTCCTCATTCACCGGCTCCGCCGCTTCGACTGATATCCTGACAGCACTGTGCGCCCATTTCATCGCGTTTTCGAGCAGATTGCCGACAACTTCCTCGAGATCCTCGCGCTCACCGGCAAAAACCACCTCGGCCGCAGGCAGATCGAGCGAGAACGCCGTGCCACGCGCGAGCTTCTCCATCACCCGCACCATGCGCTGAAGCAACGGGCCCACCGGCGTGCGGTAGACCACGCTTTCGCGCTGCGCCGCGACCCGGGCGCGCTGGAGATAATGGTCGATCTGCTTTTGCATGGCGGTGGCATGGTCGGCGAAAAGCTGCCCCTTGGGGCCGCCCAGCGCGCGACCCTCGTTCAGCATCACGGCCAGCGGCGTCTTCAGCGAATGCGCCAGGTTGCCGACCTGGGTTCGCGACCGCTCGACGATGCGGCGGTTGTTTTCGATCAGCGCATTGGTCTCGTTGGCGAGCGGCTGGATTTCGGCGGGGAAGCGTCCGGTCAGGCGCTGCGCCGTGCCTTCGCGCACCATGGCAAGGGCGTTGCGTACGCGTGCCAGCGGCTGCAGGCCGAGCAGGATGGCAATCGCATTGATCGCGATCATGCCGAGGCCAAACAGGGAGAGATACGTGAACAGGCGCCATTCGAAGCCGCTGATCTCGGCTTCGAGCTCGGAGCGGTTGCCCATGACGCGAAACCGCGCGATGCGGTTCTGCGAATCGAGCACGAATTCGGTCTCGAAGACCTCGAGTTCCTCCCCGACGATGCCAGCGACACGATAATGGCGCTGAAATTCGGCATTGAACGGAACGTCGGCGACATCAGGCGATGCAACCGGCTCGGTCATCGACGACGACCTGAGTTGCCCGACAAGGCCCTTCGACACCGGCTCGACAGACCAGTACCAGCCCGATTCAGGTTCGGAAAAGCGCAGGTCTCCTAGATCGGGACCGCCTGTCAGCGTGCCACTGTCCGAGACACCGACAGAGCCGATGAGATTGAACAGATGCGCCGACAACAGGCTGTCAAAGCCGCGTTCGCTGGTCTGGCGATAGAGCGAACTGATGACTGTGAAGATAAGGGCAAAGGCGAGGATAGCCCATACGGTCGAGAACGCGATGACGCGAAACGCGAGGGAACGCGGTCCGAGCCCAAGCGCGTAACGCTTCCAGCGCCCCAGTCGTTTGGCCAGCTTTTCCGCCTTACGCCTCCGGCTCGCGCATGCGGTAACCCATACCGCGGACGGTTTCGATCATGTCGATGCCCATCTTCTTGCGAAGACGCCCGACAAACACCTCGATCGTATTGGAATCCCTGTCGAAGTCCTGGTCGTAGAGATGCTCGACCAGTTCGGTGCGCGACACGACCTCGCCCATGTGATGCATGAGATAGGCGAGCAGCCGGAACTCATGCGAGGTCAGCTTGAGTGGCACGCCGTTGACGTCGGCCTTGGAGGCCTTGGTGTCGAGCCTGAGCGGCCCGCACGACAGTTCGGACGATGCATGGCCGGCCGCGCGGCGGATCAGCGCTCGCACCCGCGCCAGCACTTCCTCGATATGGAATGGCTTCGTCACATAGTCGTCGGCGCCGGCGTCGATGCCGGCAACCTTGTCGCTCCAGCGGTCGCGCGCCGTCAGCATCAGCACCGGCATCTTGCGGCCTTCGCGGCGCCAGCGCTCGACGACGCTGATGCCGTCCATCTGCGGCAGGCCGATGTCGAGCACGATGGCGTCATAAGGCTCGGTATCGCCGAGGAAATGCCCCTCCTCGCCGTCAAAGGCCTTGTCGACGACGTAGCCGGCGTCGGTCAGCGCCTCTGATATCTGGCGGTTCAGATCCTTGTCATCTTCGACGACGAGTATGCGCATGCGGTTTTGCGACCAGTGAAAAGATGACGGAGATATAGGCGATTCCGGACTTGCAGGAAATCCGGGGCGGGAAATCCGGGTTAGTTGGCCGGCACGACGACCTCGACGCGACGCGGACGCTGGCCGTCCTTGGCCGGAACCAGCACCACGATCACGCAGACCGACTGCCCGCCCTGATTGGATTCGGACGCCCGCGCCAAGGTGCCGCCATGCTGGTCGGCCACCTGCTGGCCGATCGAGTAGCAATCCGCGGCAGCCACAAGGATCTCGCCCTCCGTTGAGCGCATAGGCGCCGCTGCCACTGAGGTGGCAAACAGGCCAAGCGCGCAAACCGCTGACATGGCAGGCCGGAATATGGAGCGAAGCGTTTTCATAACAGGATTTCTAATACGCCAGTGCTGAACGTGGAATGAACAATGAATTCATGCAAACACCCGCACTTGCAAGTCTGCTAATTCTTGCCGATCCGCTCCTTTGCCGATACCCGACCGAAGATTGCAATCAGCCCCGATAGAGCAGTGATCGCCTGCAGCAAGGTATCGATCAACGCCGAATTGTCGACGCCGTCGACGGGCACGCCAGCGAGCCCAGCCACCCCCATCAGCATGGTCACGACAGAGGCCCAGATCGTGCGCGAGAGATACCAGGGTTTCAGGTTCAACATGTTTATATCCCTTCGGGTGAAAAGCTTGCCTGAGTTCAGGCCAATGCAACGCGACGTATCGTCGGCACGCCCCAACCTGAAGCCACACTGAGTTGGCGCACGGTAACCTCGACCTCCGCCGGCGGCGTGCCGAAGTCGGCCGCAATGTCGGCCGCAGCATAGGTCCAGGTCAGCATTGAAACGGTCGTTGATCGCACGACCGCGCCGCCGACAGCCGCAACATCGATGCGGTATTCCTCCCGCTCCTCCCCAAGCGGGATGTCGCTCGATTGCCAGCTGTCGGCTTCAAGGCGCCCGCGCCGGATCCACGACAGCAAGAGATCGCCGCCCGCGGTGTGCTTGCCTCGGAGATGCACCGGACTGAGCGCCATCAGAGCTCGCTTGCCGCCAGTCTCCTGATGCGCCGAAAAGCTCGCGCTGGAGAAATCGCCGCCCAGCGGGCCGACACGCCAGTTGAGCAGGAGCCCTGCTTCACCAGCCGACAACCCGGCAGCAACGACGGCCGTGTCGAGCACGACCACATCGGCATCGACGGTGGCACCGGCAGCGGTTGCATCTCCGGTTCCAAATTGGCCACGCAGCAAGTTGCTGAGGCGCCAAATCCCGGGCGCCGTTTCCTCTGCCGCCTCGAACTGCAGTATCTCCCAGGTACCGGCTGCGGACTGCACCGCCACGAGATTCGCGCCATTGAGCAATTGCAGCCGGCTGACGCTGGCCAAGTCGCCTTCGTAAAGCTCAATATTCAAGGCCGTTGCCCGGTCGAGCCTGCCTTCCACGCCTGGTTGGAGTGCTGCGCTGAGCCGGCCCATGTCAGCTCGGCGCCCCACCGATCCCCGCAGCACAAAGCCGGTGTCCTCGGGCGAAGCAAACAGCGCCTGGCTTCGCCACGGCACCTGCCTCACGGCCACGCGGAACTGGTCCTGCGGTGAGCCAGCGCCCATCATCGGCAGATCGAGGAACACCGCATGCGGCTGGCCGACAACGATCGAGGTCGCCGGTTCGACACCGGGATTTGAAGATCGCCAAGGCGCCGGCGCCGCCCGCGCGATCTGCTTTGCCGCGACCTTGCGCACCAGGCCTTGCTCGATACCGGTGACCAGGAATTCGGCGTCGCTGCCGGAGGCCGGCACCTTAATCAAACAGCCCGGCACTATGTCCGCGCGCGGTTCGGCCAGGGCAAAACTCAACTGCTCCCGCTCCTGCCAGGTTCGTCGCATCCAGTCTTCGGCCAGCGCGGTTGCCTGTCCGGCTTCGAGCATGCCGGGGAAGGAAATCGTATGCTGCCGGCTGTTGTTGGCGGCAAAGCGCGTGCTCCTGGCCGACGCCGATTGATAGTCATTGGCGGGATCGCCAAAGCTGACCAGCGCCTCGGCCGGCAAATCGTGATCGGGCAAACGAACGGTTTCAACGACAGCGCTTTCGCCGTCGAATGCCAGTTCGCTCAGTTCGACAGCCGCGCCTTGCGATGCCGTGGCCTGCCGGAAGATGAGCCGATCCGGCTCCTGACGTGCCGATAGGCCAAACAGGTCGATAAGCGGCTCGAGCGCTGCCCTGGCCGAGCTCGGATCGCCGACAACATATCCGCTCACCGTGCCTTCGACACCGGCCACATCAGCAACCGGCAGGCCGTGATCCTGAAGAATTTCATTGATGAGATCGGCTACTGAAGGCGCGTTGAGCCGTCCGTTCAACCAATGGCCGCGATGCCAGCCCGCGCTGTCCGACCAGATCTTCGACTGCAGCGGAAAGGCTGGGTATGGCCGCGCATCCCATGCCCAGACATAACTGCGGGCGACGTCCACTATGCGCCCGCCATAGACCGGCGAGACCGGATTACGCGCCTCCTGGAAGCCTGCGGCAGCGGGATCCCAGTGCAATGCATGGGCTTCGAGCAGCCGCCGCGGGGCAATGTCCGACCGGCCACCGTTCGAGAAGTAAGGTGCCGCGTCCTCGACCGATTTGGCATCCGGAAACATATTGGGCTGGTTCGGCCCCTTGTCGACCGCCGGGCATCCCAACTCCGTGAACCAGATCGGCTT
>Ga0209902_101517_pt1 | contig 10650 bp, 9 predicted proteins | sample FECB27metaG_FD_188304 | JGI IMG/M metagenome (GOLD analysis project Ga0209902, IMG submission 188304) | Cyanobacterial communities from the Joint Genome Institute, California, USA - FECB-27 (SPAdes) (version 2) | ecosystem: Environmental > Aquatic > Thermal springs > Hot (42-90C) > Microbial mats ...
TCTCGGTCATGTTATTGCCGCGTTTCGTGCCTTGAAGAGCGCACGAAGAAGGGTGGCCGGGAGAGTCACCGATGGTAGGACACCACAAGGAAATTCAATGACCCTCAAAAAGCTCGTCGTTGCTGGTTTCGCTGTTGCCGCACTGATGATGCCCTCGTTCGGGGCGCTCGCGCAGGACGCCGCTCCGGCAGCCCCCGCCGAGGGTGCGGCCGCACCGGCGGCGCCTGCTGCCGATGCCGCCGCAGCGCCTGCGGCGCCGGCCAATCCGGCTCAGAACTGGCTCAAGGTGTGCGACCCGATCGATGGCGGCAAGCAGGCCTGCATCATGCGCCAGGTCGTCGTCGCCAACGGCCAGTTCCTCGGCTCGTTCCTGTTGCGTGACGATCCGGGCCAGGAGAGCCGCCTGCTCGCCGTCGCCGCGGTGCCGCTCGGGGTGCTGCTGCCGTTCGGCCTCACCTGGCAGATCGATGGCGGCAAGCCGATCCGCGTGCCGTTCATGCTGTGCGACCCGCAGAGCTGCGCCACCCAGTTGGTGATCAACGAGGCTTACGTCAACAGCCTCAAGAAGGGCGGCGTGCTGAAGCTGACCGCCAAGAACCGGCAGAACAAGGATCTGGTGATCGACATCACGCTGGCCGGCTTCACCTCGGTCTACGATGGCGCCGCCGCGATGACCTTCGACGAATTCAACAAGCAGTCGACCGCTCCGTCGGCGCTGGAAAAGCAGCTGCAGGATCGCGCCGAAGAGCTGCGCAAGCAGCTGGGCACCGATGGCGCTGCGCCGGCGACGCCCGCCGCCCCGCAGTAAGCGGTTCGAAAGAGCCAGAATCAAAAGGGCGCCTCCGGGCGCCCTTTTTGTTTCCGGGTGTCACAAGCTTACCCAGCGTGGCTGAACTTCCCTCACCCCGACCCTCTCCCCGCCGGGGAGAGGGTCGGGGTGAGGGGCAGCGGGAGCGCGGCAGGCCGTCCTGAGCGGCCGCTCATCCCTGGCCCATGCCGAGCCCAAACGCCCGCTTGCGCAGCGGCGGCAGCAGGCGCAGGGCCCACAACCCGCCGGCGCGCAGCGCCTGGGCCGGCAGGAAGTCGCTGAGCAGCGAACGGAACAGCGCGTCGACCATGCCGCCGGTGCGCTCGAGATCGTCAGCGCGGCGGGCGGCATAGTCGGTGCTCACGGCCTTGGCCCAACCAACGACGGTTCGGTCAACGGCAGCGAGCGCCGCGGCGAGATCGGCGACGTCGCGGAGGCCGAGGTTGAGGCCCTGCGCGCCGATCGGCGGGAAGGCGTGTGCGGCCTCGCCGGCCAGCACGATGCCATCCATGCCGGCGCGCTCGACGGTGAGGGTCGAGAGCAGGAACATATGCGCCGGGGTCAGCAGCTTGATGTCGCCGAACAGCCGCTGCGACTTCTCGAGGAAGGTGGCGCGGAGGCCATCCTGGCCGGTGGCCTGGGCCGCCTTTAGCACTTCGCGGTCGTCGATCCACACCAGGTTGGCGCGCGACCCGCCGGCGGGGACCAGGGTGAACGGGCCCTCTTCGTAGTGGAACTCGACCGAGGCGCCGCCGAGCGGGCGACCGAGGTCGAGGTCGCAGACCAGGGCGGCCTGGGTAAAGCCGTGTTCGCGGGCGCGGAAATCGGTGGCGACACGCACCAGTGATTTCTTTCCGTCGGAGCCGACGACGAGCGGCGTCTCCACGACGCTGCCATCGGCAAGGGTCAGCACCCAGCCGCTGGCGCCGCGCTCGATCGAGGCGAGCGCCAGTTCGCGGGTCTCGAGGTTTTCGAGCGACGCGCGTGCCGCCTCGAAGGCTTCGAGCAGCTTGATGTTGGGAAAGTTCCAGCCAAATGCCTCGAGCCCGGCATCCTTGCTGTCGAACAGCGTTTCGGGGGCGCGGATCAGGCGGTCGGTGGCATCGATGATGCGGATCTGGGTCAGGGGATGGCCAAGTGCCGAGGGATCGCCGATCAGGCCGGATGCGCGCAGATACTCGACGCTGGGCCCCATCAGCGCCGAGGTGCGGCGGTCGGGCGGGCCCTTCGGCGCGAGATGCAGGGTGCGGAGACCGGCGCGGGCGACGGCGACGGCTGCCGCGACGCCGGCGAGCCCGCCACCCACGACGACGGCTTCGGGAGCGCCGCTCATCGGGCCAGCGCCAGCCGCTTGTCGCGGCCGCTTGGAATTACCAGCGCACCGGCATAGGAGCCTGCGAACATCGCGACGAGAAAGATCAGCAGGTTGTCCGGCCAGAAAGCGATCAGCGAGATCGCCGGCCCCGGGCAGATGCCTGACATGCCCCAGCCGATGCCGAACAGCACGGCGCCGCCGACCAGCGGCGCATCGATGTGGTGAAACTCCGGCTGGTGGAACTGCGTGTCGAACAGCGGCGCCTGGCGGGCGCGTCCGATGCGGACGGCGATGAACATCACACCGATCGCGGCGACGATGACGAAGGCGAGGCTCGGATCCCAGCCGCCGGTCGGGATGGCGGTGAAATCGAGGAAGCGCAGCACCTTCAGTGGGTCGACCATCTGCGAGATGTAGAGGCCGGCGCCGAACAGCAGGCCGCTGACGGCAGCGGTGGTGAGGTAGGGAAGGCGGAGGTCGACGGCCATCTCAGACGATCCCAGTGATGGCGACGGTGAGGATGGCGACCGAGAAGAACACCCCGACGGCGACGAACGAGCGCTTCGACAGGCGAGCGATACCGCTGACGCCGTGGCCTGAGGTGCAGCCATTGCCGATCTTGGTGCCGAAGCCAATCAGAAGGCCCGAGACGGCAATCCACAATGGAGCAGGGATGCCCCAGCCCGCGGGCGGGGATGCCAGCTGCGCGGGCGCGCCGCCGGGGCCACCGACGCCGAGGCCCGGGATCAACCAGGAGGCGGCAAGGGCGCCGAGCACCAGCGCCACGAGGAACGCCAGCCGCCACACCACAGTGCGCGCCGGCGGCAGCAACTGCCCGAAAATCCCCGAGATGCCGGCGATGCGGCCGTTGCCGAGCCAGAGCAGCGCCGAGGCGAGCCCGATGAGCACACCGCCAAGCAGGGCGGGGATGGGAGAGAACGCGTCCATGGGGGAACTTTCGAGTGGAGCCGAGCCATCAGATTAGCAGCGCCGGCAACCAGGGGCCAGCTTCGGCGCGATGTGATCGTACCACCAGGCGGGGGCGCGGTGAAAAACCGCACCCTGTGTGGAGACGCGCGCGCACTCTTCCAACAATCGCGCGCGGGCCCTAAACATGTCGCCACCTCAATCCTTGCCGACCGGAGCCGTCGATGCTGGAACTGCTTTACGATCCCAATGTGTGGGCCGCCTTCCTGACCCTCACGGCGATGGAGATCGTGCTCGGCATCGACAACATCGTCTTCATCTCGGTGCTGGTGTCCCGCCTGCCCAAGGAGCAGGCCGATCGGGCCCGCAAGCTCGGTCTGGCGCTGGCATTGATCTTCCGCATCCTGCTGCTGCTGGTGATCTCGTGGATTATCAGCCTGACCCAGCCCGCCTTCGACATCATGGGCTTTGCGCCCTCGTGGAAGGACCTGATCCTGATCGCCGGTGGCGCCTTCCTCGTCTACAAGGCGACGCACGAGATGCACGCCGAGATCGAAGAGCCGCACGAAGAGGAAGACAACCTCAAGAAGCAGGCTTCGATGGCGTTCGCGGCGATCATCAGCCAGATCATCGTCATCGACCTGGTGTTCTCGATCGACTCGATCGTTACCGCGGTCGGCATGGCCGACCAGGTCGAGGTGATGATCGCCGCAGTCATCGTCGCCGTGGGCGTGATGTTCGTGGCATCGGGCCCCGTGGCCGATTTCGTCGCCAAGCACCCGACAACCAAGATGCTGGCGCTGGCCTTCCTGCTGCTGATCGGTACGTCGCTGGTGGCCGATGGCCTCGGCTTCCACATCCCCAAGGGCTATATCTACGCCGCCATGGGCTTCTCGGTGCTGGTCGAGGCGATCAACATCATTGCCAAGGAGCGCCGCAACCGGCGCGCCGGCGGCGCTGGCCTGCCGCACAAGGCGGCCGCTGCGGCCCACGTGCCGGCCAATGCTGCCGCGGAGGCCCTTGCTCCGGCAAAGCCGAAGACCAAGTCGACCTCGACCTCGCGGGCCCAGGCCAAGCCGAAGTCGGCGCCGCGGAAGTAGGCTGGTTGGTTGCTGAGGCTACTCATGTTCCTTCTCCCCTCGGGGGAGAGGAGGTAAAGGGGCACTTGGCCGGGTTCAGTCCGTTGGCGAAACGCACCAGTACCGGAAATGCAAAAGCCCGCGGTTTCGCGGGCTTTTTGTTAGACTGGATCTGTCGGAGAGCTCAGCTCTGGCCGGCGCGAAGTCCGGCGGCGATTTCGCGATTGATGTTGATCAGCACGGTGAGCTTGTTGGCCGAGGGCTCGGCCTGGATGGTCATCGTCTGCTTCATGACGAACAGGCCAAGATTGGCGATGTTCTCGCGCAGGCCCTTGGGCAGTTGGCTTTCCTCGCCGGTCACCGAGCCGAGGAACACGGTCCACAGCTTGCGGTTGAACATCAGCGCGGCAGTGAGTTCGTGACGCTCGTTGTCCCAGTCGTCACGTACGCGCTGCATCTGGCCGGCAGCTCGAGAGAGGAGGTTGGCCTCGAGGAGACGAGGGTTGACCGTCTGCCTGCCGACCTGCTGGTAGGCGAGCGCCGCACTATTCTGCATTGCCGAGGAGTTCCTGTTCGTACTGGATCAGCTTTTTCGCAGCCTTGAGTGCTTTGTACAGAGAGCCGGTTAATATCTCGTTATTGATTTCGTCAACAATGCGGATTGTTGATGGCGCCGCGGTGATGATGTCATTGACCAGTTGAAAGTAGTCTTGCGTCAGTCTTTCGACGTTCTCATGAATGTACATGAGCTGGACGGCCAAGTAGATGCGTTTGGCCGGACTGTCGGCGGTTTCGAAAGTCAGGATGTCCTTCTCGCGGAGGATTGGCGCCTTGCCGTCGATGAACAGCCGGGTGCGCTGATCCGAGTTCGTAATGACACAGTTGCCGACGATCAGGCGTTCGCCCGGCTTCAACTCGACCTTTAGCGACATGTCGGTGGTCCAACCCCGTGATTCCGTGGTGCAGCATACTGCATGCGCCGCGTCACCAAAACGCTACCGGCGGAAGGCGAATGCGAGGTCGAGGAGACTGTGCACTCGCTTTGGCGGTCAGAACAGCCGGAGCACGGCCTGGTCGGCCTGCGAGGCCATCGACAGAGCGGTGGAGCTCAACTGCTGGCGGGTCTGCAGCGCCAGGAGGTTGGCCGCTTCCTGGCTGGTGTCGGCCAGAGTGAGATTGGCCGCGCCGGTTTCCAGCGTGTTGATCATCGATTTGGTGAAGTCGTTGCGGTTCTCGACGATCGACAGGTTCGAGCCGAAGGCCGAAGCCTGCGAACGGAGCTTGCCGAGCGCATCGCTGAGCTTGCCGAGGCGGGCATCGAGCGAGGCATCATTATCGAAGTCGGCAAAGACGGCTGCGGTAATGTCGAGCGTCGCGTTGTTGATCGAGGTCGGATCGCCGTCGGCATCCTTGGCCTGGATGTCGATGGTCGACGTGCCGGTCTCGTTGAAGGTCAGCTTCAGCTTGTCGCCGCGGAGCAGGTTGATGCCGTTGAACGAGGCATCGTCGGCGAGCTTGTCGAGCTGATCGCGCAGTTCGTTGAACTGCTTGACCAGGTTCTTCCGCACTTCGTTGCCGCCGATCTCGGCGGTGCCCGAGGTGCCGTCGATCTCGCCGTCGCTGCCCACTCCCTTGACCTCCAACTCATCAGTCGAGAGATTCTCGATGCGGAGCTTGCCGTTGTCGTTGGAGGCGCGGACCTTGTCCTTGAGCGCAGAGTTGGTGTTGATCGACTGCACCAACTGATCGACCGAATAGGTGCCGGCAGTGGCGCCGGCGGTCACACCCGGCGACGACCCGAACACCGCCGCTGCGCCCATTCCGCCGACGGTGACGGAGTTGGAGCCGTTGGCGGCGCCCTGGAGGTCGATACGGTTGCCGGTGCCGCCGACAGTGATCCCGGTGACGCCCTGAGCAGTCAGCTGGGACTGGATATAGTTACGAGCATCGCTGACCGTGCCGGCATTGGCGCCGGTCAGGTTGATATTGGCCGTAGTGCTGCCATTGCTGATGGTGATCGGGGCGGATGGCGTGCCGGCCTGCGACGCAATGCCGAATGTCGCATTGATGGTGCCGCCGCCGTCGACATCGCCATTGACCGCGCCAATCGTCAGGTTGCTGCCGGGGCCCGCCGTCGACGCAATAGTGATGTTGGTGCCATCATTGGTGACGGAGGCAGCGTAGCCGTAAGCCGCCAGGGTGCCGTCGAGGATTTCCGTGAACTCGTCGATGTCGTCGACGGCGTTGTCGTGGTCGCCGAAGAAGGAAATGTTCGTCTGACTCAAGGTCACGGGCCAGGTAAAGGTCGGGAAAGAGCTGCTGCTTTGCGTCAACTCGAACGACATTTCATCGGAGGCACCGAAAGCGGTGGCGTCGGCGCTGAAGGCGAACGATACCGAACCGTCGCCGGGCGGCGAGAAATCTGCCGACGCTGCGACACTCGACTGTACCGCCGCAGCGCTGCCGAGCGAGACACCGACCGCCGGCGTGCCGACGGCGCCGCCGCTGAGCTCGAGCAGCCCGTTCGCAGCCGGATCGATGGCGAAGGACTGGGTCTTGAACGACTTGTCCTGCCGGGCCTGGCGCAGCGTCGACTGCATCGATTCGACGGTCCTGGTGATCGAGCTCAGGCCGTTATCGGCGGCCTCGATGGTCTTGATGCCGTTCGACATCGAGTCGAGCAGGTTCGACATGTCACCGGCACGGCTGTTGAGCGACGCGGCAGTGAAGAAATTGGTGGGGTTATCGAGCGCCGAGTTGACCTTGAGGCCGGTGGCGAGCCGCTCCTGGGTCTTGGCCATCGAAGCGGCCGTCGACTGGAGCGAGAGCAGGTTCGAGCGAACCGCCTTGGAGAGGTTGACTTCAGCCACGTCACAAACCTTCTGGTCTGCCAGCTGCCTCATTCTGAGGCTGCATCCGCCGCGGACTATGCGGTCATAGATGTGAACGAGTGGTTATTTCGGCGCGATAGACTGTTGATCGACAAAGAAAAAGGCGTGATGCAACCCGCCTTTGTCTTGTCTTGGACTGGCCGTCTTAGAACAGCCGCAGCACGGCCTGATCAGCCTGCGACGCCATCGACAGGGCAGTGGAGCTCAACTGCTGGCGGGTCTGCAGCGCCAGGAGGTTCGCCGCTTCCTGGTTGGTGTCGGCCAGCGTCAGGTTGGCGGCGCCGGTTTCCAGCGTGTTGATCATCGATTTGGTGAAGTCGTTGCGGTTCTCGACGATCGACAGGTTGGAGCCGAAGGCCGAGGCCTGTGAACGCAGCTTGCCCAAAGCGTCGCCGAGTTTGCCGAGACGGGCATCGAGCGAGGCGTCGCTGTCGAAGTCGGCAAAGACGGCCGAGGTGATGCCGAGTGTCGCATTGTTCACCGAGGTCGGATCGCCATCGGCATCCTTGGCCTGGATGTCGATGGTCGAGGTGCCGCTTTCGTTGAAGGTCAGCTTCAGCTTGTCGCCGCGGAGCAGGTTGATGCCGTTGAACGAGGCATCGTCGGCGAGCTTGTCGAGTTGATCGCGCAGCTCGTTGAACTGCTTGACCAGGTTCTTCCGCACCTCGTTGCCGCCGATATCGGCAGTGCCTGATGTGCCGTCGATCTCGCCATCGGTGCCGATGCCTCCGATCTCAAGCGCTTCCGTTGAGAGATTCTCGATCCGCAACTTGCCGTTGTCGTTGGAGGCGCGGATCTTGTCCTTGAGCGAGGTGTTGGTGTTGATCGACTGGACGATCTGGTCCACCGACAATTGACTTGAGGTTGAGCCGGCTGTCTGGGTTCCAGAGGCGCCAAAGACGGTCCCCGCGTCTGCACCGCCGACGGTGATTGTATTCGAACCGTCGCTGGCGCCGGCCAGATCGATGCGTGTCCCGGCACCGCCGACCGTGATGTCCATGCCCAAGGCATCGAGTTGCCCTTGGATGTAGTCACGCGCGTCCGACATCGTGAATGCGTTGGCGGTGGTGAGCGTAATCGACGCCGTCTGCGAGCCGTCCGAAATCTCGATCACCTTGGAAGCGGCGCCCGGCGGCTGCGAGGCGCTGCCGAAGGCACCGTAGCTGGCGGTGAAGCCGCCGGCCCAATCCATTTGAGAGTACTGGACACTTGATGAACCGCCGACAGTGTCGGACATGATGTAGACGCGTTGACCATCGTTGGCTACCGTCACACCGGCACTAGGGATGTCCGCAGCAATTGCCGCGTTCATGGCGTCCGTCAGCTCGTCGATATTCTCGATTGAGTTGTCGTTGTCCCCTATGGACCCGACGATGCCAGCGTTGAGTGTGAAAGCCTGGTTGGGGCTGCCATCCACTGTGAGCGTCATCCCGAAACTCTGGCCAGCGCCATAGGCTGCGGTGTCCGACGTGTACTCGAAAACGAGCGCGCCATTCGGCAGGGGCGGTTCGTAGTCGGCAGTCGCCGCAAAAGTCGACTGGACGGTGGTTCCACTTCCCAATGCAACGTTGACCGGTGCAGCGCCAATGGCGCCCCCCGAGAAGGAGATGTTGCCGCTCGCGGCAGAATCGACGGCGAAGGATTGCGTCTTGAACGATTTGTCCTGCCGCGCCTGGCGTAGCGTCGACTGCATCGATTCGACGGTTTTGGTGATCGAGCTCAAACCGTTATCGGCGGCTTCGATGGTCTTGATGCCGTTCGACATCGAGTCGAGAAGGTTCGACATGTCACCGGCACGGCTGTTGAGCGACGCGGCGGTGAAGAAATTGGTGGGGTTATCGAGCGCCGAGTTGACCTTGAGGCCAGTGGCGAGCCGCTCCTGGGTCTTGGCCATCGAGGCGGCGGTCGACTGGAGCGAAAGCAGGTTCGAGCGAACCGCCTTGGAGAGGTTTACATCAGCCACGTCACAAACCTTCTGGTCTGTCGAAATTGCCCGCGTCCTGGGGCCCGGCTCGTCAATATGCTGTAATTATCGAGCCTTAGGTGCAAACGAACGGTTAATCGGAGGCGAACGACAGTCTTCCGGCAAAGAAAAAGGCGGGCCGGAGCCCGCCTTCGTCTTGTCTTGCTACGGACGTCTTAGAACAGGCGCAGCACGGCCTGATCGGCCTGCGAGGCCATCGACAGGGCTGTCGACGACAGCTGCTGGCGGGTCTGCAGGGCGAGAAGGTTCGCCGCTTCCTCGTTGGTGTCAGCGAGCGTGAGGTTCGCTGCACCGGTCTCGAGGGTATTGATCATGTTCTTGGTGAAGTCCTGGCGGTTCTGCACGATCGACAGGTTCGAGCCGAAAGCCGAAGACTGCGAACGCAGGGTCCCCAGGGCGTCGCCGAGCTTGCTCAGCTTGGCGTCGATCGAGGCGTCGCTGTCGAGGTCCTTGTCGGCAACCGAAGTGATGCCAAGCGAGGTGTTGTTGATCGAGGTCGCATCGCCATCGGAATCCTTAGCCTGGATGTCGATGGTCGAAGTGCCCGTCTCGTTGAACGTCAGCTTGAGCTTGTCGCCACGGAGCAGGTTGATGCCGTTGAACGAGGCGTCATCAGCCAGCTTGTCGAGCTGGTCGCGCAGTTCGTTGAACTGCTTGGCCAGGTTCTTGCGGACCTCGTTGCCACCGATCTCGGTGGTCCCCGTGGTGCCGTCGACTTCACCGTCCGAGCCAACACCGGTCAACTCAAGCGCTTCAGTCGAGAGGTTCTCGATGCGGAGCTTGCCGTTGTCGTTGGAGGCGCGGACCTTGTCTTTCAGCGAGCCGTTGCCGTTGATCTCGGTCACCAGGGCGTCGACGGTCTTCACCGCACCGGCAGCAACCGCGGCAGCACCGGTATTGGATGCCGCAGCGATACCCGAGGTGTTGGAGAGGGTGTCGGCGCCGCCGCCGTTGACCGCGCCAACCGCCGAGATGGCAACGGACGAACCGGCGCCAGTGGTGTTGGAGGTCAAGGTGAGAGCCGTACCCGAGCCGCCCACGGTAACGCCCGTGACGTTGGCATCGGAGAGGCCCTGGGTGACAGCGGCACGCAGATCGGCAGCGTTGGTGATGACGCCGCCGGCGATGCCGGCATCGGTCAGGGTCTGCTGGTCGATCGTCACGGCAGTGGTACCACCGCCATCAACCTGGATCGAGAAGTTCAACTGATCGCCGGCGTTGTCGAAGGTGAGGCTGGTGCCGAAGTTCGACGACACGGTGCCGGCGGTAGCGGCAGAGCCGGCGCCGGTGGTGTTGAGGTTGATGCTGACCGGCGAAGCGCCGACCGCGCCGCCCTCGAACGACAGCGTCTTCACCGAGCCGGTGCCGACGGTAGCGGTATCGATCGCAAGCGACTGGGTCTTGAACGACTTGTCCTGGCGCGCCTGACGGAGCGTGGACTGCATCGACTCGACGGTCTTGGTGATCGACGAAAGGCCATTGTCCGCAGCTTCAATGGTCTTGATACCGTTGGACATGGAGTCGAGCAGGCTCGCCATATCCGAGGCACGAGAGTTAAGCGAAGCGGCGGTGAAGAAGTTAGTCGGGTTGTCGAGCGCCGAGTTCACCTTCAGACCGGTGGCGAGACGCTCCTGCGTCTTGGCCAT
>Ga0209902_101518_pt1 | contig 10636 bp, 8 predicted proteins | sample FECB27metaG_FD_188304 | JGI IMG/M metagenome (GOLD analysis project Ga0209902, IMG submission 188304) | Cyanobacterial communities from the Joint Genome Institute, California, USA - FECB-27 (SPAdes) (version 2) | ecosystem: Environmental > Aquatic > Thermal springs > Hot (42-90C) > Microbial mats ...
GCGGATGGGGCTCCCGAGTGGGAGTGACACGCGGATGTCGTCACATCCGCGTGCGCGGTGTCATGGCCTTGTCATGTGCGATGCACGTCGTCGTCACAGTAGTTAACTAAGGTTCGCGACTGACCGGCAGCGGAGAGAAACAGAGGCTGCACGGTCGCCCACGACACCCCACGACAACTCGGGAGAAATCCATGTCCGATTCCACCAAGGCGCAGTCCGGCGCCTCGCGCCGTCACGCCCTCAAGCTGCTGAGCGCAGCACCGATGCTGCCGCTCGGCGGCGTTGCCTTCCTGACCGCCTGCGGCGGTGGCGGAGGCGGCAACGGCTTCCTGCCCATCGTTCCTCCGGCACCCGCGCCTGCACCAGCACCGGCTCCGGCCGCGCAGTTCAAGTCCGCCGAATTCACCGGCATGGCCGCGCCCACGCTGGCCGACCCGGCCGCCATGGCCACCACCACGGTCGGCTCCACGCTCAAGATCTCGTTCGACAACGGCAGCTCGACCGAATACCGCCTCGCTTACCAGCCCTTCTTCCTGACCGGCGACCTCGTGCCGGACGGCAAGGGCGGCCGGATCCTGGCCGGCGGCTACTACGACATCAAGAACCAGCCGATCCTCGACAAGTCGGTGCCGATCAACACGCGCCAGTTCTATTCCGACAGCCCCGACGGCACCTCGCTGCTGACCGTGCCGAATGCCAAGGTCGACGGCGTCAAGGGCAAGCCGGTGTTCGCCGTGGTCCAGTTCGAATACACCACGCGCGACCTCGCCGGCGGCAACACCTACGGCACGCTGCCCTCGCCGATCGCGGTGCTCACGCTCGACCAGGACCAGACCACCGGCAAGCTCAGCCTGGTGAAGTACCACAACGTCGACATGTCGAGCGCGCACGGCCTGTGGATCACCTGCGGCGCGAGCCTCTCGCCCTGGGGCACCCACCTGTCGAGCGAGGAGTACGAGCCCGACGCGGCCAGCATCTCCACCAACACGATGTTCAAGGCCTACAGCAAGAACGTGTTCGGCGACGAGACCACGGCCAACCCCTACCACTACGGTCACCTGCCCGAAATCACCGTCAATGCCGACGGCACCGGCAGCGTGAAGAAGCACTACTGCCTGGGCCGCATCTCGCACGAGCTGATCCAGGTCATGCCCGACCAGCGCACCGCCATCATGGGCGACGACTACACCAACGGCGGCTTCTTCATGTTCGTGGCCGACAAGGAGAAGGACCTCTCGGCCGGCACGCTCTACGTCGCCAGGTACGACGCGGGCTACTCGATCGACCCGGCCGCCGCCGCCACGAAGATGTCGTGGATCAAGCTCGGCCACGCCACCAGCGCCGAGATCGAAGCCCTGGCCAACACGCTCAAGGCCTCTGACATCCTCGACGTGGTGTACGCCGTGCAGAACGGCAGCAATGACGCCACGCCGCTGACCCCGGCGACGCCGGTCGACGCCAGCTACACGCTGATGTACTGCGACGGCAAGGCCAACTGGGTTCGCCTGAAGCCGGGCATGGAGAAGGCCGCCGCCTTCCTCGAGACGCACCGCTACGCCAACCTCAAGGGCGCGAGCATGGCCTTCACCAAGATGGAAGGCACGACCGTCAACATCAAGGACAAGGTCGCCTACTCGGCACTGCAGAACATCCAGGACTCGATGGTCAGCGGCGGCAAGGGCTGGACCGCCGCCACCAACATCGCGCTGCCGAAGAAGCTCAGCGCGGGTGGCGTGATGGCCCACAACCTCGCGGGCGGCCAGAAGGACGGCGACGGCGCCGCGATCGTCAGCGAATGGGTGCCGACCCAGACCCGCGCGCTGATCGTGGGCGAGGACATCGCGTCCGACACGCTGGGCAACACCTCGAACCCGGACATCATCGGCAACCCCGACAACCTGAAGTTCTCCGAGAAGATGCGCACGCTGTTCATCGGCGAGGACAGCAGCAGCCACGTCAACAACTTCCTGTGGGCGTACAACATCGACACCAAGAAGCTGGCGCGCATCATGTCGATCCCCGCAGGCGGCGAGTCGACCGGCCTGCATGCCGTGGACGAGATCAACGGCTGGACCTACATCATGAGCAACTTCCAGCATCCGGGCGACTGGGGCGGCATCCACTCGAAGGTCCAGGCCACGCTCGACCCGTACGTGCGCGCGAACTACAAGGAACGCTACGCTGCGGCCGTCGGCTACCTCACGGCCGACCCGATCCAGCCGAAGCTCTCGAAGTAATCGGCCCTGCCGAAGAGATCAGGACGGCGCTGTCGGCAACGGCAGCGCCGTCTTGTATCGCACCTGCTTGAGCGCAAAGCTCGAGCGGATCTTCTCGATCCCCGGGATCGGCGTGAGCTGCTCGAGGATGAATTTCTCGAGCGCCGCCATGTCCGCCACCGCGATGCGGATCAGGTAGTCGCTGTCGCCGGTCATCAGGTAGCACTCCATCACCTCGTCGTGTTCGGCGATGCGCTGCTCGAAGTCGGCCAGCGACTGCTTGCTCTGCGTCGTGAGGCTGATCGAGATGAACACGTTGAGGCCGAGGCCCAACGCCTTGGCGCTCGCGAGCGCCACGTAGCGGTCGATCACGCCCTCGGTCTCGAGCAGCTTCACGCGCGCGAGGCAGGGCGAGGGCGACAGGTGCACGCGGCGCGCGAGCTCCACGTTCGACAGCGCGCCGTCGCGCTGCAGTTCGTCGAGGATGCGCAGGTCGATCGCGTCGAGTTGCATGAAATGCCGTGATCTGAAGGATTGGCGGCATTTTATGCTGGTGAGACGTCAAGCTGCGGGCTGCAGCAGTAGCCAATTCTTTTCATGGCGGCTTAAAGTGCCGACATGAACGCCCCGATTTCCGCCGACCAGATCCGTGCCCTGCTGCTCGACGAGGCAGCGCTGTCGCACGACCCCGATCCCGCCGAGACCGCCGAATGGCGCGAGTCCTTCCTCGCGCTGGCGCAGGTCCACGGGCCGCAGCGCGCGCGCCAGATGCTCGATGAACTCGCGCGGCTCGCGCGCCAGCAGCGCATTGGCTGGCAGCCGGAGCTGTCGACGCCGTACGTCAACACCATCGCGGCCGAGGACCAGCCCCCGTTCCCGGGCGACCTCGCCGTCGAGGAGAAGCTGGCCTCGCTGATGCGCTGGAACGCGCTCGCGATGGTGGCCAAGGCCAACCAGGCCTATGGCGAGCTCGGCGGCCACATCGCCAGCTACGCGAGCGCGGCCGACCTGTTCGAGACCGGCTTCAACCATTTCTTCCGCGCGCGCAGCGCCGCCCATGGTGGTGACCTCGTGTTCTTTCAGCCGCACAGCGCGCCGGGCGTGTACGCGCGCGCCTACCTCGAGGGGCGCCTGAGCGAAGGCGACCTCGCCCACTACCGCCAGGAACTCACCGCGCCCGCCTTCGTCGACGGCAGCGGCGCGCGCGGCCTGTGCAGCTACCCGCATCCCTACCTGATGCCGGACTTCTGGCAGTTCCCCACCGGCTCGATGGGGATCGGTCCGATCAGCTCGATCTACCACGCGCGCTTCATGCGCTACCTCTCGCACCGCAACCTGCTGAACTGCGAAGGCCGAAAGGTCTGGGGCGTGTTCGGCGACGGCGAGATGGACGAGCCCGAATCGATGAGCGCGCTGACCCTGGCCGCGCGCGAGAAGCTCGACAACCTCGTGTGGGTGGTCAACTGCAACCTGCAGCGCCTCGACGGCCCGGTGCGCGGCAACGGCCGCATCATCGACGAGCTCGAGAAGCTGTTCGCGGGCGCTGGCTGGAACGTGATCAAGCTGGTCTGGGGCAGCGACTGGGACGGCCTGTTCGCGCGCGACACCAGCGGTGCGCTGGCGCGCGCCTTCGCCGCCACCGTCGACGGCCAGATGCAGACCTTCGCGGCCAAGGACGGCCGCTTCAACCGCGACAACTTCTTCGGCCAGAACCCCGAGCTCGCGCGCCTGGCCGAGGGCATGACCGACGAGCAGATCGACCGCCTCAAGCGTGGCGGCCACGACCTCGTGAAGATCCATGCCGCCTATGCCGCGGCGGCCGCCCACAAGGGCCGGCCCACCGTGATCCTGGCCCACACCAAGAAGGGCTACGGCATGGGCAGCGCGGCCCAGGGCAAGATGACCACGCACTCGCACAAGAAGATGGGCGAGGTCGACCTGATCGAGTTCCGCGACCGCTTCGACCTGCCGCTGAGCGACGCGCAGGCCGCCGCCATGGACTTCTACCGCCCGGCCGAGGACAGCGCCGAGATGCGTTACCTGCGCCAGCACCGCGAGGCGCTCGGCGGCGCCATGCCGCGCCGCGAGACCGCCTGCGAAGCGGTGGCCAAGCCCGACATCGCGAACTACGCGCAGTTCGCGGTCGCGGCTGCCGGCAAGGAGATGAGCACCACCATGGCCTTCGTGCGCCTGCTGGGCAACCTGCTCAAGGACAAGGCGCTGGGCCCGCGCATCGTGCCGATCGTGGCCGACGAGGCGCGCACCTTCGGCATGGCGAACCTGTTCAAGCAGGTCGGCATCTATTCGAGCGTGGGCCAGCGCTACGCGCCCGAGGACATCGGCTCGGTGCTCAGCTACCGCGAGGCCACCGACGGCCAGATCCTCGAGGAAGGCATCAGCGAGGCCGGCGCCATCGCGAGCTGGACCGCCGCGGCCACCAGCTACAGCGTGCACGGCCTGGCGATGCTGCCGTTCTATATCTACTACTCGATGTTCGGCTTCCAGCGCGTGGGCGACGCGATCTGGGCCGCGGCCGACCAGCGCGCGCGCGGCTTCCTGCTCGGCGCCACCTCGGGGCGCACCACGCTCGGCGGCGAGGGCCTGCAGCACCAGGACGGCAGCAGCCACCTCGTGGCCGCGACCATTCCCAACTGCAAGGCCTACGACCCGGCCTACGCGGGCGAGATGGCGGTGATCGTCGACGCGGGCATCCGCGAGATGATGGTCGAGCAGCAGGACGTGTTCTATTACGTCACGCTGATGAACGAGAACTACGCGCAGCCCGACGTGCCGGCCGGTGCGGAAGGCGACATCCTGCGCGGCTGCTACCGCTTCGGCACCTACGCGCCGGCGTCGGGCAAGGCGAAGAAGAAGGTCACGCTGATGGGCTCGGGCGCGATCCTCACCGAGGTGGTGAAGGCCGCGCAGCTGCTGGCCGACGAGGGCATCGAGGCCGAGGTGTTCAGCGTCACGAGCTGGAGCGAGCTCGCGCGCGACGGCCTGGCCTGCGAGCAGCGCGCCATCGCTGGCGAGGAAGCCGGCGAAGCCTTCATCGCGCGCCAGCTCGGCCAGGGCAAGGCGCCGATCGTCGCCGCCACCGACTACGTGCGCGCCGTGCCCGAGAGCATCCGCGCCTTCCTGCCCGCGGGCCGCCGCTACCTCACGCTGGGCACCGACGGCTTCGGCCGCAGCGACACGCGCGCCGCCCTGCGCGGCTTCTTCGGCGTCGACGCGCAGAGCATCGCGAAAGCCGCGCGGCACGCGCTGGGCTGATCCGCCGCACCGGCCGGCCACGCCGAAAGTGGCCGGATCCGTGGGGTCGTTGTCGTTGCGGCCAATCGCGGCGCGCACGACACTGCCCGCATGCAAACGCCGCGCGCCATCGCCTGCACGATCTACCCCGATGTCCAGGTGCTGGACGTCACCGGTCCGCTGCAGGTGTTCGCCTCGGCCAATGTCGAGCTGCAGCGCCAGGGCCGCCCGGCCGGCTATTCGCTGCACCTGCTGGCTGACGCGGTGGGGCCGGTGGCCTGCTCGGCCGGCTTCTCGCTGCTGGCCGAGGCCGCGCGCGAGGATGAGGACCCGGCGCGCTTCGACACCGTGCTCGTGCCCGGCGGCTGGGGCGCCGAAGCCCAGTTGCGCAACGCGCCGCTGCTGGCCTGGCTCCAGCGCGCCGAGCCGCGCGTGCGCCGGCTCGGCTCGGTCTGCTCGGGCGCGCTGATCCTCGCGCAGGCCGGCCTGCTCGACGGCCGCCTCGCCACCACCCACTGGGACAGCGTCGAGGCGCTGCGCACGCGCCATCCCGCGGTCGAGGTGGCGGCCGACCGGCTCCATACCTACGACCCGAGCGGGCGCGAGGGCGACGGCCATGTCTTCACCTCGGCCGGCGTCACCACCGGCATCGACCTCGCGCTGGCGCTGGTCGAGCACGACCTCGGCCGCGCGATCGCGCTGGCGGTGGCGCGCCGGCTCGTGATGTTCCTGCGCCGGCCCGGCGGGCAGGCGCAGTTCAGCCGCTTCCTCGCGCCCGAGGCCACGCATGCGCCGCGGCTGTCGTCGCTGCTCGAATGGATCCCGGGCCAGCTCGCGGGCGATCTCTCGCTCGAGGTGCTGGCCGAGCGCGCCTGCATGCCGCCGCGCACCCTGAGCCGCGTGTTCCGGCGCGAGCTCGGCATGACGCCCGGCCACTACGTCGAGCGCGTGCGCGTCGAGGCCGCCTCGGCCTTGCTGGCCCATGCGCAGACCTCGGTGTCGACGGTCGCGCGGCTGTGCGGCTTCGGCCATCCCGAGACGCTGCGGCGCAGCTTCCACAAGCACCTGGCCGTGAGTCCGCAGGCCTTCGCCGAGCGCTTCGGCGCGGGCGTACCGCGCGCCGGGGGTTGAGCGATGCAGCTGCTGCGCAACCCCGCGATCCGCCTGCTGTTCCTGGGCCAGGCGCTCTACTGGTCGTGCTCGATCATCGGCATCACGCTGACCTCGGTCGCGGGCCTGCGGCTCGCGCCCTGGCCCGCGCTGGCCACCCTGCCACTCGCGCTGCTGGTGCTCGGCAACCTCGCGGCCGTGTCGCCGCTGTCGATGTTCATGCAGCGGCGCGGCCGCCGCCGCGGCCTGATGGGCGGCGCGCTGCTCGGCGTGGTGGGCGGGCTGGTCTGCGCCACGGGCTTGGGGCTCGGCAGCTTCGCGGTGTTTTGCCTCGGCGCCGCCTGCATCGGCGGCTACCAGGCCTCGGCCGGCTTCTACCGCTACGCCGCGCTCGAGGCCGTCGAGCCGCGCCACAAGGGCCGCGCCGCCGCGCTGGTGGTCGGCGGCGGCGTCTGCGCGGCGGTGTTCGCGCCCGCCATCGCGGTCTGGACGCGCAATGCACTGCCCGTGCCCTTCGCGGGCGCCTACCTCGCGATCGCGGTGCTCGCGCTGTGCGGCGTGGTCGCCATGTCGAGGCTGCGCGAAGGCGCCGCGCCGCCGGCCGTGGCGCGCGGCTGGGCCCAGATGCGCGCGCTGCTCGCGCGGCCGATGCTGCGCGCCGCCATCCTCATGACCGCCATCGGCCACGGCCTCATGGTGCTGGCGATGAACGCGACCCCGCTCGCGATGGACTTCTGCGGCTTCTCCGCCGCCGCGGCCGCGCAGGTGATCCAGTGGCACGTGCTCGGCATGTTCGCGCCGGCCTTCTTCGCCGGCGCGCTGGTCGACCGCTGGGGCAGCCGCCGCGTCGCGATGCTGGGCTCGGCGATCCTCGCGACCAGCGCCGCGGTCGCGCTCTCGGGCCAGGACTTCGCGCACTTCCTCGCGAGCTCGCTGCTGCTGGGCCTGGGCTGGAACCTGATGCTGATCGCCGGCACCACGCTGCTGGCCGAGGCCCATGCCGAGCACGAGCGCGGACCCGCACAGGCGCTGATGGAACTCAGCAACGGCACCACGGCCGTGCTGATGTCCTTCGGCTCGGGCGCGCTGCTCGCGGGCGTGGGCTGGACCGCGATCAACCTCGCGATGCTGCCGCTGCTGGCGTTTGCGTTGACGCTGTTGTGGCTCAACGCGCGGCCGGTGGTCGAACGCGCCTAGGAGGAACGGCATGGGGGCCTGCGTTAGAGTCGCAGCCCATTCATGACCGCCCGCTTCCAATCGCTCGCCCCCGCCGTCCGCCTGGCCGACCAGGTGGCCGATGCGCTGGCGGCCGAGGTGCGCAGCGGGCGCTTGTCCGAGGGCGACCGGCTGCCGACCGAGTCCGCGCTGGCCGAGCAGTTCGGCGTCAGCCGCACGGTGGTGCGCGAGGCGGTGTCGCGGCTCAAGTCGCTCGGGCTGGTCGACTCGCGCCAGGGCAGCGGCGTGTACGTGCGCGCGGCCGGCGTCGAGCCGCTGCGCTTCGAGATGCCGCACGTGGCCTCGCGCGAGGCCGTGATCCAGATGGTCGAGCTGCGCCGCGCGCTCGAGGCCGAGGTGGCGGCGCTGGCGGCCGAACGCCGCACGGCCGAGGACGTGCGCCGCATCCGCGACGCGATCGCGGCGCTGCATGCGGCCGTGGCCGTGGGCGGCAACGGCGCCGAGGAGGACGTGCGCTTCCACCGCGCCATCGCCGAGGCCGCGCGCAACCCGTTCCTGATCGGCACCCTGCAGTACCTGCGCCAGTTCCTGCACGGCGCCACCCGCGTCACGCGCGCCAACGAGGCGCGCCGCGCCGACTTCGCGCGCGAGGTGGCGCAGGAGCATGCGCGCATCGTCGAGGCGATCGAGGCCGGCGATGCGCTGCGCGCGCGCGAGGCCGCCAAGACCCACATGGACAACGCGATCCGCCGCATCGAGCAGGCCGACCCGGCCTTCTGGCAGCAGGAGGGCGCGCAGCTCGCGCGGCCGCTGGTCGAGGGGCTGCAGGAGAGCGGCGCGGCCGGCAAGGGGCGGCGCAAGAAGGCCTCCTGAGCGGCGGGCCGGAATTCGGTGCGAGACAAAGTCATCTCAAATTTGTATGATGACCTGACAAATCATCCAGCTCCTTCCTTCCATGACCACTTCCTCCCCTCCCGTCGTCGGCCTCGTGGGCCTCGGCGCCATGGGCGCCGGCATGGCGCAGTCGCTGCGCCGCGCGGGCCATGCGCCGCACGTGTTCGACCTGCGCCGCGAGGCCGCGCAGGCCTTCGCGCGCGACGGCGGCACCGCCTGCGACACGCTGGCCGCGCTCGGCGCCGCCAGCGACATCGTGATCTCGGTCGTCGTGAACGCGCAGCAGACCGAGGCGGTGCTGTTCGGCGACGGCGGCACGCCGGGCTGCGCGGCCTCGATGAAGCCCGGCAGCCTGTTCGTGATGTGCTCGACGGTCGACCCGAACTGGTCGGTGGCGCTCGAGGCGCGGCTCGCGAAGCTCGGCCTGCTCTACCTCGACGCGCCGATCTCGGGCGGCGCCGCCAAGGCCGTGAGCGGCCAGATGACGATGATGACCGCCGGCACGCCCGCGGCCTACGACAAGGCCGGCGGCGTGCTCGACGCGATGGCCGCCAAGGTCTACCGGCTCGGCGACAGCGCGGGCGCGGGCAGCAAGGTGAAGGTCATCAACCAGTTGCTGGCCGGCGTGCACATCGCGGCCGCGGCCGAGGCGATGGCGCTGGGCCTGCGCGAGGGCGTGGATCCGGCCGCGCTCTACGAGGTCATCACCCACAGCGCGGGCAACAGCTGGATGTTCGAGAACCGCATGGCGCACGTGCTCGCGGGCGACTACACGCCGCTGTCGGCGGTCGACATCTTCGTGAAGGACCTGGGCCTGGTGCTCGACGTGGCGCGCGCCAGCAAGTTTCCTCTGCCGCTGTCGTCCACCGCGCACCAGATGTTCATGCAGGCCTCGACCGCGGGCCATGCGCGCGAGGACGACAGCGCGGTGATCAAGATCTTCCCGGGCATCGAGCTGCCGGTCGCGAAAGGAAATGCCTCGTGAGCGAACACAGGACCGTCGACACGCCGCTGCTGCGCATCGGCTACGAGGAATGGAACGCCGCCGGCGCCGCCACCGTGGTGCTGGTGCACGGCTGGCCCGACAGCCCGCGCGGCTGGCATGGCGTGGCCGCGCGCCTGGCCGCCGCCGGCTGGCGCGTGCTGCTGCCCGCGCTGCGCGGCTTCGCGCCCACGCGCTTCCTGCATGCGGACACGCCGCGCAGCGGCCAGCTCTCGGCGCTGGGCCGCGACCTGCTCGACTTCATCGATGCGCTGGGGCTCGAGCGCCCCGCGCTGGTCGGCCACGACTGGGGCGCCCGCGCGGTGGCCAACGCCTGCGGGCTGCGCCCCGGCGTGGCGAGCGCGCTGGCGCTGCTGTCGGTGGGCTACGGCACCAACGCGCCGGGCCAGCCGGTGCCGCTCGAGCAGGCGCGCAACTACTGGTACCACTGGTACATGGCCACGCCGCGCGGCGAGCGCACGGTGCACGACGACCGCCTCGCCTTCACGCGCATGATGTGGCGCACCTGGGGCCCGCCCGGCTGGTACGACGAGGCCGAGTTCGACACCACCGCCGCCGCCTTCGAGGGCAAGGACTGGGCCCGCGTGGTGGTGCATTCGTACCGCCATCGCTGGGGCTACGCGCCCGGCGATCCGCACTACGCGGCCGACGACGCGGCGCTCGATCCCGCGCCCGTGCTGTCGGTGCCCACGCTGGTGCTGCACGGCGCGGCCGATGCGTGCAATCATCCGGACAGCTCGGCGGGCAAGGAGCGCTTCTTCAGCGGCCCCTACCGCCGCGAGCTGCTGGACGGCGTGGGCCACTTCCCGCAGCGCGAGGCGCCCGAGGCGGTGGCCGATGCGCTGCTGCGCTTCCTGCCGGCCCTCTGACCCACTTGCGAACGACCACCGAGACAAGACGACCATGAACATCCTCATCACCGGCGGCTGCGGCTTCCTCGGCGCGCGCCTCGCGCGCACGCTGCTCGCCCAGGGACCGCTGGCGC
>Ga0209902_101519_pt1 | contig 10629 bp, 10 predicted proteins | sample FECB27metaG_FD_188304 | JGI IMG/M metagenome (GOLD analysis project Ga0209902, IMG submission 188304) | Cyanobacterial communities from the Joint Genome Institute, California, USA - FECB-27 (SPAdes) (version 2) | ecosystem: Environmental > Aquatic > Thermal springs > Hot (42-90C) > Microbial mats...
CACAGCAACCGCGATCTCTGCGCCGTATCCGGTACCCAGCAACTCTCGCGCCGGCCGAACAATCGATAGCGATTGCGCGCGACCCAGCGATACAGCGGATCGCGCAAGCCCCGCGGCACGAAGCCGAAGACGCACAGCGCGCGCCACGGCCAGCCCAACCCGCGCCAGATGGCCAGGATCGCATCGCTGTTCCGACAGGCGCGGTCACCCGTTACCACGATCAGCGTGTCGGGATCCGCCGGATCGATACCGAACCGGCGATACAGCGCCTGCCCCACCTCTCCCTGCATCGCAGCCAGCCGGAAATGACCGCGCCGGTCGTAGCGCAGCACGAAGCCCGCATTGGCCGAGCACAGCACGCACATCGCATCGAACAGGATGATCGGCCCTTCGGTCATGCACCTTCTTCCCCGGCCGCCATTGGTCGATCAAGCGCGATCATTCATCCCCGGCAGGGCGGCGGACGATCCTGTGGAAGACCAATCCTGCTATCATGCCGAACGCGCCGAAGATCAGGATGGGAGCGACAAAGCCGTCGAGCCCGTCCAGGATGGAGCGATCGCCCCCGGCATCGGCGATGTTTGCCACGGTGACCACCGCGATCGGCAATCCCCCGGTCAGGAATCCGCCCAGCGCGGCATGCCAGGAAGATATCCGACGCCATCGGCCCAGCAATAGATAGGCGGGAACGCCAAGAAACAGACCATGCAGCAACGCGATGACGAAAATGATCGGCGCGATGAAAACCACGTAGGGACCGAACAATATGCTCGGCGCGGCCGCTGCGGCGGCGGAAACCATCAGGCCCTTCAGGCCCAGGCAGAACGGTGGATGATAGGCGTCATGCATAATGATCTCCATCAATGCAGCAGTCGCGCATCGGCAAGCGGCCGATATCGTTCGGGATTGGCGCGCGGTTCCGGCGCACCGACGATCCGCGCGAGCGCCGCTTCGATCCGGGGGTGGCGAAAACCGAAACCGTGGAAGACCGCCTTCACCGGCAACACGCGCTGGCTGGCGAGAAACAGTTCGTCGGCGAAGTCGCGCAGCGCCAGCCTGAGCGGCGCGGCCGGAAGCGGGATCAGCGCCGGGCGGCACAGCGCGCGACCGAGCGCCCTGGCGAAATCGGCATTGCGCACCGGATTCGGCGCCACCGCATTGACGGCACCGTGCAGATCCGGCGTCGCGATGGCAAAGGCGATCAACCGCACCAGATCATCGCGATGGATCCAGCTCAGCCACTGACGGCCATCGCCGATCCGGCCGCCCATCCCCGCTTCGAACGGGAAGAGCAGATTGCCCAGAAAGCCTCCGGCGCTGGCCAGCACCAGTCCGATACGCAAGCGCACGACGCGCAGGTTCAGCGCCTCCAGCGTCTGCGTCTCCGCCTCCCATTCGGCACAGACATCCGCACAGAAGCCGCGGCCGCGTGCGCAGCCTTCGTCGAGCAGTTCGTCCCCCGCGTCGCCATAGAAGCCGATGGCGGACGCATTGATCAGGACGGCCGGACGCCGATCGAGCCGTGCGCATAGTCCATGGATCGCGCGCGTCGCTTCGACGCGGCTGGCGAGGATCGCTTCACGGCGGCGGCGTGTCCACAACCCGCCGGCTATGCTTTCGCCGGCCAGGTTCACGATCGCATCGACCCGATCCGCGCCGTCGACCTGATCGAGATTGGTGACGATGCGCAATGGCACGGGCAGATGGCGCGCATGCGCGGCATTGCGGGTCAGCACCGTCACGTCGTGACCCGCACCCACCAGTGCCTCGATCAGCCGGGTTCCGACCAATCCGGTGCCTCCGGTGACGAGGATCGCCCGACGCCCGTCGAGGATATCGGCCAGTTCCGCAGCGCCGGTCTCCACGATCCGGCCGCTGCGCCTTGCCGCCAGCAGGTCGCGCACCCCGCTCACCACCACTCCGATCGCTGCCAGGGCGAAGATGATGGAAAAGGCGCCATTCCACCGGAAAGGCAAATCGTCCGGCGCGGACGCGGCCGCCCAAAGCCCGGGCAGCAACAGCGCGAGGATCACGCCATAGTTGAGCGTGAGCAGCGTATGCGTGACGCGCTCGGTTGCCGGCAGCAACCGCGTACGATCCTCCTCGACGAAATCCCAGAGCGTGACGAACGCCTCGCCGGCCAGCAGGACCATCAGGAGGATTGCCCAGCCGCCCTGCGGCGCGCTCAGCCCGAGCGCGAGAAAGACAATCGCGTAGACAAGGTTTCGCACGCCATGCAGCCGGAGCTCGGTCGCCTGACCGGGACGCCAGGCAAGCCGCTGGGTGAGTTCATGGTGATAGAGGGTATCGAAAGCGCCCATGGCGATCTGCGCGAGCAGCAGCATGCCCAGCATGGTGTCGATCATGCCACGTCTCCTTGCGGGTCGGCGAAGATCGCCAGTTGATGGATCAGTTCGCCTGCGACCGGATGGACGAGGTCGAGAGTGAAGGCGAAACGGCCGGCGCCGCAATCGACATGGCCGATGGTGAGGTGGCCCGGCGCCAGCCAGCGCGGAAAGCGCAGGCGGAACCGGCCGAACCGCAGGAAATAATGGTCGCTGAGGAACCAGAGCACGCCGTCCTCAGCCACCAGGCGAAGCGCGATGCCGAAACCCAGGCCCAGATATTCCTCGATCCCGGTCGGTCCGGCGAAGCGCTTGGCGCTGAAGATCACTTGGGGGAATCCGGCGCGGCGGCCATATTGCCGGGTCCAGAACTGCCCGCCGCCCGCAATATCCTCGGTCACGGTCACGCAGGCGGGAACCCCGGTATCGCGATGGAGCGGCAGCGGCGCGCCGACCAGCCGGGCGAGATTGGCCAGCAGCCAGCCGAGCTTGCTGATCCGGCATTCCGCGACCTCGCCGACATAAGTGACGCAGGCGCCGGCGGTGATCCTGCGGCGAAAGCGTTCGCGCACCGCGATGGGCAAGGCGCTCCACCGCTCGGCGCCCAACAGGCTGCGGAACGGATGAACGGCATCGTCGACCGGCGCGGCGCCGGCGCGCTTCCAGAATTGATAGCGGGTCCGCACCCCCCGTGCCGCCACCAGTTCCATTTTCGCCTCCTTCGATTATTTCTGTATAAACAGAAATTGATAGTCGTGACTGTGTCGCGGTCGTGCCTTGCGTTCAGTCTTTGGTTTTCGATCGCCCCAGCGGCAGGAAGTTGAGCACCTTGCGGCCCATCTTGATCAGCAGCATCAACCGTGCGGGCGGGATGGTGATCATCTCGCGATGCCAGTCATCCATCGTCGTGACGAAATCGTGCATCGCCTCGATCCGCTCCTTCGCGATACGGGAGATGCGCGGGTCGTCCTGCGCCTCTGCACGGCAGGTCTTGAGCGCGGCCACGGCGGGATCGACCTCCCGTTCCTTGCGCCCCTGGGCAATGCGGGTCAGCATCTGCCACAGATCGACCTCCGCCTCGAAATGCTCGCGACGATCGCCCATCACCGGCACGCGGCGGATCAGTTTCCAGCTCAGCAATTCCTTCAGCGAGTTGGAGATGTTGCTGCGCGCGATACCGAGCTTCTCACCGATCTCGTCGGCGTTGAGCGGGCGATCGCTGAGATAGAGCAAGGCGTGGATTTGCGCGACCGAACGGTTGACGCCCCACTGCCCGCCCATCTCGCCCCAATGCAGCACGAACTGCCGGACGGCGGCAGGAAGGGTTTCGGTCTTTTCGGCTATTTCTGTCATAACAGAAACTTCTGACATTTCGAAGCGGGAGTCAAGCGGGATGTTCCATGAGCGACGCTATACAAACACCGTTCGGGCTTAGCCTGTCGAAGCCCCTGTCCTTCTTCATGCCCGGCATAAAAGAAAAGGCAGGGCTTCGACAGGCTCTGCCCGAACGGGTGCTAAGTGCGGCGAGAAAACCGTTATCAGCTCTACCGCATGCCCATCCTAATGATCGCTCGCCCCCGCCGCGCCGATCCCGGTTTCGGAGCGCAGCCGCTGCGCGGGATAGCCGGCCTTGTCGATCGCCGCGCGTGGACTGTTGTCGACCAGCGAGATCAACCAGATCGCGAGGAAGCCTGCGGGCACCGAGAAGATCGCGGGCGAGCTGTAGGGGAATGGCGCAGCCGCGAAGCCGAGCACATTCACCCAGATCGCCGGCGACAGCACGGTCAGCACGAACGCGGTCAACAGCCCGATCGCCCCACCCCATGCGGCGCCGCGCGTCGTGCAACCGCTCCACAGCAGCGACATGACGAGCACCGGAAAATTGCCCGACGCGGCAAGCGCGAAGGCCAGGCTGACCATGAAGGCGACATTCTGCTTCTCGAAGGCGATGCCGAGCAGGATGGCAAGCGCGCCCAATGCCAGCGTGGTGATGCGCGAGACGCGCAGCTCGTCCGCCGAATCCGCCTGCCCATGCTTGATCACGGTCGCATAGAGATCGTGGCTGACCGCCGAGGCGGCGGACAAGGTGAGACCCGCCACGACCGCGAGGATCGTCGCGAACGCAACCGCCGAAATGAAGCCCAGGAACGCATTGCCACCGATCGCATGCGCCAGGTGGATCGCGGCCATGTTGCCGCCGCCGCGCAGCGCTTCGCCGTCCAGATAGGCCGGGTCGGTCGCCACCAGCACGATCGCGCCGAAACCGATGATGAAGGTGAGGATGTAGAAATAGCCGATCCAGGTGGTCGCCCACAGCACCGACTTGCGCGCCGCCTGCGCATCGGGAACCGTGAAGAAGCGCATCAGGATATGCGGCAGCCCCGCCGTTCCCAGCATAAGCGCCAGACCGAAGGAGATCGCGCTCACCGGATCCTTGATGAAATTGCCCGGGCCCATGATCGAGAGCCCCTTCGCCGCCGCATCGCCGGGTGCTGCGCCCGACGCCATCGCCATGTCGGTCTTCACCTCCACCGCGCGCGCGAACAGCGCCTCCGGCGAGAAGCCGAATTTGGCGAGCACCATCACCGCCATGAAGGTCGCGCCCGACAGCAGCATCACCGCCTTGATGATCTGGACCCATGTGGTCGCGCGCATGCCGCCGAACAGCACATAGGCCATCATCAGCATGCCGACGACGACGACCGCATAGCCATAGGGCAGGCCGAAGAGCAGCTTGATGAGCTGTCCCGCGCCGACCATCTGCGCGATCAGGTAGAAACAGACCACCAGCAGCGTGCTGCCCGCCGCGAAGCTGCGCACCGGCGGCTGGGCGAAACGATAGGATGCGACGTCGGCAAAGGTGTATTTGCCGAGGTTGCGCAGTTTCTCCGCCATCAGGAACAGCAGGATCGGCCAGCCGACGATGAAGCCGGTGGAATAGATCAGCCCGTCATAGCCGTCTGCGAAGATCTGCGCCGAGATGCCGAGGAAGGACGCGGCGGACATATAATCGCCCGCCATCGCCAGCCCGTTCTGGAACCCGCTGATCCCGCCGCCCGCGGTATAGAAATCGGACGCGGTGCGTGTCTGCTGCGCGGCGCGGCGCGTGATCCACAGGGTCAGCGTGACGAAGGCGAGGAACATCCCGATCGCCACCCAGTTGATCGGCTGTTTCTCGGCCTGCCCTTCCAGCGCGGCTGCGGCGGCCGGAGCTGCGAACAGCAGCGCCAGAACGACAAGGAAACGCGCCTTCATTCCGCGTGCGCCGCCAGGATTTCCGCCATGCGCGGATCGTAGACCCGGTTGGCGCGCACCACGTAGAGGCCGGTGAGCAGGACCGCGAAGAGGATCAGGCCGATGCCCGCGGGGATGCCGAGCGAGGTGACGCCTTGGCCGATCGGCGCGGCCAGCGCCGCCTTGTCGAAGGCGATCAGGCCGATATAGCCGAGGAATGCGGCGAACATGACGATCGCGAGCGTCCATGCGAAGCGCGAACGCTCCCGCACCAGCGCGTGGTAGCGCGGATCGCGCTCCAGCCTGTCGACGACCGGATCCGCCATAGTCCCTCCCCCCATTGTCAGGACGCGTTTGTGCATGCCGCGCAACGCCCTGTCCATCCGCATCGGACGCATCGGACGCCGGCCGGGGCGATTATCAGATCGGCGCCCGCTCCGGACGCGGGTTCAGCGCCGCGTCGATCGCCGCCATCAACTCGGCTTGCTCGAAGGGCTTGCGCAGGATCACCGCGCCGTCGTCGGCAAGCTTTTCGAGCGCGTCGCTGTCGGCATAGCCGGTGACCAGCACGATCGGCAGGTCGGGATGACGACGACGCGCCATCAGCGCCGTTTCCGCGCCATTGAGGCCCGGCATCGCGAAATCGAGCATCAGCAGATCGGGTGCATGACCCTCCAGCCCGGCGAGGCAGGTTTCGCCATCGGGCAGGGCGGTGACGGCATAGCCGGATTCGCCCAGCACGTCCTGAAGGAAGCCGCGCACATCGTCGTCATCATCGACCAGCATGATCGTGCCGGCGCGACGCGCACGCACCAAATCCGCCCGATCCGTCACGACAGGTTCGGCGACCGCGACCAGATCGGCGGCGGGCAGATAGATGGACACCGTCGTGCCCTGCCCGACGCTGCTGTCGATCATCACCGTCCCGCCCGACTGGTGCGCGACGCCATAGACCTGCGCCAGCCCCAGCCCGGTACCCTCGCCGAACGGCTTGGTGGTGAAGAAGGGTTCGACCGCGCGTTCGAGCACTTCGGGCGTCATGCCCGTTCCCGTATCCTCGACCGCGATCGCGACATAGTCGCCGGGCCTGTGGTCCACCCCGCCCTCCAGCACGGCGCGCCGTGCCGACAGGGTCAGCGTTCCGCCGACCGGCATGGCGTCGCGCGCGTTGATCGCCAGGTTCAGCACCGCATTTTCGAGCTGATGGGGATCGCACATGGCGAAGCCGGCATCGCCGTCAAGTTCCGTCCGGATCGTGACCCCGGGACCCAGCGTCCGCCGCATCAGATCGATCATCTGGCCGATCTGAACGCCGACATCGACCGGCTTCACGTTGAGCTTCTGCACGCGCGAAAAGGCGAGAAGCTGGCTGGTGAGCTTCGCCGCACGGCGCGCGGCCTCCAGCGCGTTGGTCGCCAGCCGCTTGTGCCGGGGATCGGTGACGCCGGCGGCCACGATCTCCAGCCCGCCGATCACGGGCGTCAGCAGATTGTTGAAATCATGCGCGATCCCGCCGGTGAGCTGGCCGACGGCCTCCATCTTCTGCGCCTGGCGCAGCGCATCCTCGGTCTCGACCTGGGCGGCGAGCGCCAGCGCCACGCGTTCCTCCAGCCGATCGTTGATCCCGCGCAGTTCCGCTTCCGCCTGTTTGGCGACAGTCACGTCGTGCGCGACGCCGATGAAACCGATATGCGCGCCGTCCGGCCCCCAGCGCGGCTGGCTCTGCGAGCGCAGCCAATGCCATTCGCCATCCGACAGGCGATAGCGCGCCTCCAGCGCAAAGGGCTGGTGCGAGCTTTCGCCGGCCACCTGTTCCATCAGGATGCGCGGCAGATCGTCGGGATGCAGCAGATTGCGCCAGTCGTAATCGACCGCCTCGTCATATTGCGCGCCGAGCAGTTCGCAATACGCCTTGTTGACGAACTCGCGCTTGCCGCCGAGCTTGCTCACCCACATCGGCACGGGCGATGCATCGGCGATCAGGCGGAAGCGTTCTTCGCTCTCGCGCAGCGCCGCTTCGGCGTGTTTGCGTTCAGTGATGTCGATGACGACGCCGACAAAGCGGCTCACGCGATTGCCGTCGCGCGTGCGCACCTCTCCGCGACGTGCGATCCAGCGTTCTTCGCCCGTGTCGATCCGGAATATGCGATATTCGGTATATTCCAGCGGATTGGGATCACTGCCCAGCCGGGCAGGGCCGGCCAGCGACCGATCGTCGGGGTGGATCCGCGCAACCAGTTCCGCATCGGTGACATCGCCATAGGCCGGCAGCCCCCAGAGCCGGCGAAACGCGTCGGATACGCTCAGCGCCCCGGTGCCCGGAAACCATTCGAACACGCCGACCTGGCCGGCTTCCTGTGCGATGCGCACGCGCTCGGTCTGGTCGCGCAGCGCCGCCTCGCTCATCCTGAGCGCGGCTTCCATCGCGCGCTGGGCCGTCACTTCCCAACTGACGCCGATCATCCGCGACGGCTCTCCGTGCGGATCGCACCGCAACCGCCCGCGCACCTGCAGCACATGGACGCTGCCATCGGGCCAGATGCAGCGATACTCGATGTCGTAATCCTCGCCCGTCTCGAGCGAATGCATCGCCGCGGCCTGCATTTGCGGCAGATCGTCCGGGTGGATCTGGCCGAGCAGCATCTCGTAGGTGAAGGGTTCCTCGGGCAGGCGCCCGTAATTGGCCTTGCAATTGGGCGAAGCGTCGAGCGCACGCGTCGGGATGTCGATCTCCCACCACCCCATGCCGCCAGCATCCAACGCGACGCTCAGCTTCTCCTCACCGGGAGTGATGTCCATCAGCCTCTCCGCACGGCCATTGTCGGACGTTGTGGATCCCGTGCCGTCCTGTTCATGAGACATATCGTTACGCCACTGAAAACACGAAGAAAACAAGGTGTATCACAGATTGACCGCTTGACCAGCCACGTCGGGAGCCGGCACGTCCGATACCGGCATCACGCGGACCGAGACATCCAGCGTGCCGTGCGCGAGCACGAGTTGATTGAAACTCGGCGCGGTCGTGCGCACGCGTTCCGACAAGGTGCCCGCGCCGATCAACCGGACCGCCCGCCCGCTCGCCGCATGGCGGATGTCGAACGGGTCGTGCACATGCCCGCTCAGCACGACATCGGCGCCCGCGGCGGCGAGCGCGGCCAGCGCCTTTTCGCCGCCCAGCGTCCGGCTGCGCTTGGTCATGGCGCTCGTATCGATCAGCGGGTGATGACAGGTGACGATCTTCAGCCTATCCGCGGGCGCGTCCGCAAGCGCCTTCAGCGCCAGCGTCAGGCTGACCGGCCGGACGACACCCCATGACCAGTTGCTGCGCCACTGCGCGCGCGCGGTGGTGCGCAAAGGTATGGTGACGATGCCGGCCACTTCGAGCCGTTCCTCGATCGCACGCTCGACGCGGCGATAGCGTTTATAGGGCGCGAACAGGCGGGCGAACGGATTGAAATAGGGCAGATCGTGATTGCCCGGTTCGATGGTTACGGGCAGCTTCAATGTCTGCAGCCACTCCGTCGCCGCGGCGAACTCGGCGCGGCGCGCGCGATAGGTCAGGTCGCCGGTGATGATGACGGCATCGGGCCGCTCCTCCGCCACCCGCGCGGCGAACCAGTCGAGCGCGCCTTGATCCTGGCGCCCGAAATGCAGGTCGCTGACGTGGAATAAGCGGGCCATCCATGGTTGAATCGCGCGGATCGCGAATCCGTTCCCTCCCCGTCACGAAGCGGGCGCGAGCGCATCGATGATGCGGCAATCGGCGATCGTGCCGCGGCTGCACTGGTCGAGCAGGCTGGCGAGTTCGCGGCGCAGCGCGGTCAGATCGGCGATCTTGCGGTCCACGGCGGCGAGCTGCGCACTGGCGATCTCGTCCACCGCGCAGCAGGGACGCGCCCGATCGTCGGATAGGTCGAGCAGGGCGCGGACCTGATCGAGCGAAAAACCAAGGTCGCGGGCACGCCTGACGAACGACAGACGCGCCAGATGATCGGGGCCATAGGCGCGATAGTTGGCGGCCGTGCGGCCGGGTGGCGCAAGCAGGCCGGATTTCTCGTAAAAGCGGACCGTCTCCACCTTCGTGCCCGTCGCGCGTGCCAGTTCGCCGATCTTCATATCGCTTGACCCTGTAGTTGCTACAGGGTGCATAAGCGGAGTCGCCCCAAGGAGTCGAGGAAGCGATGGCTGACAGTTGCTGTGGTGCAGGCGCGGGCAAGACCGCGTTGAACGATCCCCGGTGGCGGCGCGTGCTGTGGATCGCGCTGCTGCTCAACGCGGCGATGTTCGTCGTCGAATTCGGCGCGGGCGTGTCCGCGCAGTCGCGTTCGCTTCAAGCCGACGCGCTCGATTTCCTGGGCGACGCGGCAAATTACGCGATCAGCCTGGGCGTCGCGGGCATGGCGCTGACCTGGCGCGCGCGGGCGGCGCTGATCAAGGGCATCAGCATCCTTGCCTTCGGCCTTTGGGTGCTCGGCTCCGCGATCTGGGCGTTCATTATCGGCACCACGCCCGAACCGCTGGCGATGGGCGTGATCGGCACGCTCGCGCTGGTCGTCAACGTCGCGGTCGCGCTGATGCTCTATCGCTACCGCAGCGGCGACGCGAACATGCGATCGGTCTGGATCTGCTCGCGCAACGACGCGATCGGCAACATCGCCGTCCTGTTCGCCGCGCTGGGCGTGCTGGGCACGGGCAGCGCCCTGCCCGACCTGATCGTCGCCGCGCTGATGGCGACGCTCGGCATCGTCGGCGGATGCCAGATCCTGCGCCAGGCGCTGGCGGAACTGCGCGGGGAGCGCCTGTCCGCCAGCGCCTGAGCGCTGGTTACCAGCTCAGCACCACCTTGCCCGACTGGCCCGATCGCATCGCGTCGAAGCCCTGCTGGAACTCCTGCGCGGCGAAGCGGTGCGTGATCAGCGGATCGAGATCGAGGCCGTTGCGGATCAGGCCGAACATCTTGCGCCACGTCTCGAACATCTCGCGGCCATAGACGCCGCGGATGGTGATCGCCTTCAGGATGATGTCGGCCCAGGCGACCTGCATCGCGGTG
>Ga0209902_101520_pt1 | contig 10627 bp, 9 predicted proteins | sample FECB27metaG_FD_188304 | JGI IMG/M metagenome (GOLD analysis project Ga0209902, IMG submission 188304) | Cyanobacterial communities from the Joint Genome Institute, California, USA - FECB-27 (SPAdes) (version 2) | ecosystem: Environmental > Aquatic > Thermal springs > Hot (42-90C) > Microbial mats ...
CGCCTGGAGGAGGTCCGCCAGGCCCTCAACTCGCTCGACGTCCACGGCATGACCGTGACCGAAGTCAAAGGCTATGGCCGGCAGAAGGGCCATTCCGAAATCTACCGCGGCACCGAGTATGCCGTGCACTTCCTGCCCAAGCTCAAGATCGAGATCGCTGTCGACGACGCCCAGTCCGATGCCATCGTCTCGGCCATCCGCGAGAGCGCCCAGACGGGCCGCATCGGTGACGGCAAGATCTTCGTGCTCGACCTGTTGGCCGTCACCCGCATCCGCACCGGTGAAACCGGCGCGGCCGCGCTCTGATGCCGCTACCCTCTGGAGAAACCCCAATGACAGACTTGAAGATGTCAAAAGTCCTGGGAGCTGCGGCACTGGCCTCGCTGGCTCTCGCCCTGCCGGCTTTCGCGCAGGAGGCCGCGGCGCCGGCCGCTGAAGCCGTCGCCGAAGTCACCCCGATCATCGACAAGGGCGATACCGCCTGGATGCTGGTTTCGACCATGGTCGTCTTCGTGATGATCGTGCCGGGCCTCGCCCTGTTCTATGGCGGCCTGGTCCGTTCCAAGAACGTCCTCTCGATCCTCAGCCAGGTGCTCGGCGGCGTCGCCCTGATCGCCCTGCTCTGGGTGGCCTACGGTTACTCGCTCGCCTTCGGCGGCAGCGAAGGCGGCCTCTCCGCCATCATCGGCGATTTCTCCAAGCTGTTCCTCTCCGGCGTGACGATCGAATCGACCGCCGCCACCTTCTCGGCCGGCTTCCAGCTGCCCGAACTGGTGTTCGTGGTGTTCCAGCTCACCTTCGCCTGCATCACCTCCACCCTCATCGTCGGCGGCATCGCCGAACGCATGAAGTTCGGCGCGGTGATGCTGTTCCTCGCCATCTGGTTCACCTTCTCGTACCTGCCGATCGCCCACATGGTCTGGGCCGGCACCGGGTACCTCTTCGGCCTTGGCGCCTATGACTTCGCCGGCGGCACCGTGGTGCACATCAACTCCGGTGTGGCCGCACTCGTCGCCGCCATCGTCCTCGGGCCCCGCACCGGCTTCCTCAAGGAACCGATCCCGCCGCACAACCTGACCTTCGTCTTCATCGGCGCGGGCCTGCTCTGGTTCGGCTGGTTCGGCTTCAACGCCGGCTCGAACCTTGAAGCCAACGGCCTCACCGCCCAGGCCTTCCTCAACACCATCACTGCCCCGGCCGCTGCGGCCTTGGCGTGGGGCCTGGCCGAGAAGTTCACCCGCGGTCATGCGTCGCTCCTCGGCTTTGCCTCGGGCGCCGTCGCCGGCCTCGTCGCCATCACCCCGGCCGCCGGCTTTGCCGGCACCATCGGGGCGATCGTGCTCGGCGCCATCGCCGGTGTGGTCTGCCTGTGGGCTGTCGTGACCCTGAAGCCGATGTTCAAGTACGACGACTCGCTCGACGTGTTCGGCATCCACGGCGTCGGCGGCATCGTCGGTGCCCTGGGCACCGCCTTCGTCGCCAACCCGGCATTCGGCGGCTACCCGCTGGCCGGCTACGAGATGTGGAGCCAGTTCATCAAGCAGCTGACCGGCGTCGGTATCGCCATCGTCTGGTCGGCCGTGGTGGCGCTGATCGCCATGTTCATCGTCAAGGCAGTGTTCGGCGGCGCCCGCGTCACCGAGTCGGCCGAGAGCGATGGCCTCGACCTGTCGAGCCACGGCGAGCGCGCCTACAACTGAGCGGGCGCGACCACCTGATACGAATGGTGCACAGCGGATCTCCTCCCCCGCTGTGTGCCTAAACCCGGAGAGCCGGGTCACGGCTCGGCTCTCCAACCCCTCGGAAACCGGGCTGCTGCCCGGTTTGCCGACCGCCCGCTGATCGCGGCGTGCAGCTCACGTACCTCTTGGCCCGCCACAGAGGCTTCCCACTCGCAAACTGCGTGGGCTGCACACCCCGGTCAACGGCTCCGGACCCGGCAACGGGTCGATCCTCGCCCCGCCAGGCGAGATCGCTTCTGCCCGCATTGTGAGCAGAGCCGGGTCGCTGGCCGCCCAAATATTGAGCACTTCGCCATCTGCGAAGCAGCCTGATTCTGCGCTTCAGCGTAAGCCACTGAATCGGCAGCGCTCTTTTCCTCCCGACAACTGGCACGCGGCTTGATTGCCTTGCCCCCGAATTAGCCCGGATGCGAGCCGGGTTTGCTTGGGAGGCTTCAATGGCTGAGTCCGCTGGGCTCGACGTATTCTTTGTGCTGGTCGGCGCCATCCTGGTGTTCGCCATGCATGGCGGCTTCGCCTTTCTCGAACTGGGGACGGTGCGCGGCAAGAACCAGGTCAATGCGCTGGTCAAGATCCTGGTCGATTTCGCCTTCTCGACCCTGGCCTACTTCGTCATCGGCTACAGTATCGCCTACGGCGTCACCTTCTTTCACAACGCCGCAACGCTCTCAGGCGGCGGCGCCGGCTTCGCCCCACAGGGCTTCAGCCTGGTGAAGTTCTTCTTCCTCGCCACCTTCGCCGCGGCGGTTCCGGCCATCATCTCGGGCGGCATTGCCGAGCGCGCAAAATTCTGGCCGCAGGTGGTCGCTGCCGCCGTCATCGTCGGGCTGATCTACCCGTTCTCCGAGGGCATCGTCTGGAACGCCAATTACGGCATCCAGGCCTGGCTCGAAGCCAGCTTCGGCGCCCGCTTCCATGATTTCGCCGGCTCCATTCAGGTGCATGCGCTGGGCGGCTGGCTGGCGCTCGCCGCAGTGCTGCGCATGGGCGCCCGCGTCGGCCGCTACGGCCCGAACGGCCGGCCCTTCGCGCCCTCCTCGATCCCCTGGCTGGCGCTTGGTACGTGGCTGCTGTGTATCGGCTGGTTCGGCTTCAACGTGATGTCGGCCCAGTCGGTGGCGGGTGTCTCCGGGCTCGTCGCCATCAACTCGCTGCTGGCCATGGTCGGCGGCATCATTGCCGCCGTGGTGGTGGGGAAGAACGATCCGGGCTTCACCCACAACGGTGCACTCGCCGGCCTCGTCGCCGTCTGCGCCGGTTCCGACCTCTACCATCCGCTGGCGGCGCTGGTCGTCGGCGCGGTCGCTGGCGTGATCTTCGTCAAGGGCTTCACCCTCACCCAGGAGAAGCTGAAGGTCGACGACGTGCTTGGCGTCTGGCCGCTGCATGGCCTTTGTGGCCTCTGGGGCGGCATTGCTGCCGGCATCTTTGGTCTCGAGGCGCTGGGCGGCATGGGCGGTGTATCGTTCCTCACCCAGCTGGTCGGCTCCATTGCCGTGTCTGCCTACGCCTTCGCCGCCGGCTATCTGCTCTACTGGCTGTCGAACCGCGTCGCGCCGGTGCGGCTCAGCGATGAACAGCAGCGCCGCGGCGCCGACCTATCGATCCACTCGATCGGCGCCGAACCAGAGTTCTGAGACGGAACAGCTCCTTCCATCGGGCGTTATCCCGCTGGAAGGAGAAGTCCCATGTCTTTGAAGGACAAGGTCAAGTTTATCGATTTTCCGGCAATTGCTTTGGTTATTGCGATCATCTTCGTGCCGGTTGCGGTTGCACTGACGATCTAGCAGCCCACCGCGCAGATCCGGCACCACCGAGTCATTCCCGCGAAAGCGGGAACCTCCGTTTGCGGATCGTACCGCCAAACTGAGATCCCCGCTTTCGCGGGGATGACCCGGTGATAGATGCGCGACCTCCGCTGCCCGAATCCCACCCCGCTTGCCGCAATCAAAAAACCTCTCTATGAGTGATCTCCTTCGGCCAGCCAAAGGGAGGCGCGATATGACAGCATTCCGACCTCGCCTCGCAGGGCTCACCTCCGGTTTTCACCGTTAGGTCGCCCGCGGTCCTCCCTAGAGGACCCACCGCCTGCTAGCCGCCGGACGTTCCGGCTCTTTTCCAGTTTTGCTCTTTTCTGGGACCGGATGGCTGTCTTTGCGGCGTCCGGACGAACGACATGGCTTCTTCCAAGAAAAACCAGCGTGGCCAGGCCTATGGCAAGGTGCTCGGCTTCGCCGCTGCCCACTGGCGCCGGCAGCCCAAGCGCGTTGCCCTCATCATGGGTCTCTTCTTCCTCGAGACCGTTGCGGATATCCTGATCCCGTTCTTCGCCGGCCGGCTGGTCGAGGCAGTGGCGAGCGGCCCCGCCAGCAACGAGGTCGCCTGGAACGGTGCGATGACCGCTTTCCTCGTCATCGTGGCGCTCGGCGCCGCCTCGGTGCTGGTGCGCCAGCTTGCTTTCCAGACCATCATCGCCCTCACCCTGCGGATGATGAGCGATATCGCCCAGAACGCCTTTCACCGGGTGCAGCGCTTCTCGTCCGATTGGCACGCCAACTCCTTTGCCGGCTCCACCGTGCGCAAGATCACTCGCGGCATGTGGGCGCTCGACAGTCTCAACGACGTGATCATGATGGCGCTGCTGCCTTCGCTGGTCATGCTTGTGGGCACGACGGTGATGCTCAGCCTGTTCTGGCCGATAATGGGTCTGGTGGTCGGCGTCGGCTCGCTGATCTACATCACGGTCACCGTCAGCCTTTCAACTCTCTGGGTGGCGCCGGCGGCGAGCCTCGCCAATGCCTGGGATACCCGCATGGGCGGCGCGCTCGCCGATGCGGTGAGCTGCAACATCGTGGTCAAGGGCTTTGGCGCCGAGGACCGCGAAGAAGCCCGCCTCGGCCACGTCGTCGACAAATGGCGCCGCCGCACCTCGCGCACCTGGAACCGCGGCACGCTCAACGGCACCATCCAGAACACCATGCTCTGGGTGTTGCGTTGCGCCATCATCGGCTCGGGTCTGTTGCTCTGGCAGAGCGGCGCGGCGACGGCCGGTGACGTGACTTTTGTCATCACCACTTTCCTCGTCTTGCAGGGCTACCTGCGCGATATCGGACAACACGTCCGTAACCTGCAGCGTGCTGTCAACGACATGGAAGAGCTGGTGGCGCTCGACGACCAGAAGCTCGGCATCGAGGACAAGCCCGGTGCCAGGCCGATGGCCGTCAAGGCTGGTGCCATCGACTTCGAGCATGTCGATTTCCACTATGGCGTGCACCTGAAGCCGCTCTACAGCCAGCTCGACGTGCATATCGCACCGGGCGAGAAGGTCGGCCTCGTCGGCCATTCCGGCTCGGGCAAGACCACCTTCGTCAAGCTGATCCAGCGCCTGCACGATGTCTCGGGCGGCCGCATCGTCATCGACGGCATCGATATCCGCGACGTGCAGCAGGCCTCGCTGCGCCAGCAGATCGCCATCGTGCAGCAGGAGCCGGTGCTGTTCCACCGCTCGCTGGCCGAGAACATCGCCTATGGCCGGCCCGGCGCCAGCCGCGCCCAGATCGAGGAAGCTGCCAAGCTCGCCAATGCCCACGACTTCATCTCGAAACTCCCCAAGGGCTATGAGACGCTGGTGGGCGAGCGCGGCATCAAGCTCAGTGGCGGCGAGCGCCAGCGCGTCGCCATCGCCCGCGCCTTCCTGTCGGATGCGCGCGTCTTGATCCTCGACGAGGCCACCTCCAGCCTCGACAGTGAGAGCGAGCTGCTGATCCAGCAGGCGATGGAACGGTTGATGGTCGGCCGCACCACCATCGTCATCGCCCACCGGCTGTCGACCGTGCGCGCGCTCGATCGCCTGCTGGTGTTCGATGGCGGCAAGGTGGTCGAGGAAGGCACGCACGAACAGCTGGTGAAGCGCGACGGCGGCATCTATCGCCGGCTGTTCGAGCGCCAGGCACTCGAGCTGATCAAGGGCTTCGAAGCGGCCGAATGACACATGACCTGGACCGCCTCGTCGGCCCGGGTCACATCTCTGGATTCCACGGCGTCAGCCGCGGAATCCAGCGTCGGACATTGGCCCGGTAGCGCTCGTACTCAGCGCCGAACTCTCGCGCCAGCGTCGGCTCCTCATAGCCGATGACGAACAGATGGACGATCAGCCAGATCGCGGCGCCATAGGCGAGGACGGCAAGACTGCCAAACAGCAATCCCTGCCCGAGGATCAGCGACACCACCGCCACATACATCGGGTTGCGCACGAAACGGTAGGAGCCGGTGACCACCAGCGTCTCAGTCGGATAGACCGGCGCCGGCGTGCCGCGTCCCTGCAACGCGAACCGGCTGAAGGTTTCGGCCAGCAGTACGGCGCCGAGCAGCAACAGCAGCGCACCCACCCAGCGCAGGGGTTCGATGCCGCCGAGGGCCGGTCCGACCTGCCAGCCGGAGATCCAATATGGGATCAGCCCGGCGACGATGCCGGGTGCGACGAACAGGAAGATCACCGAGCCAGTGATCGGCGCGATGCGGCTGTTCCCCGACATGAGCGGTCCTCCTTGACGAGGAAGGCTAACGCTACGGTGTTGGCTGTCAAACGACTGGGACTCTGAGCGTGTGGCCACCCCCACCCTTGATCCCTCCCCACAAGGGGGAGGGAGATCTGAGTGATAATTTCGGTTCCGTCGTCTCCCTCCCTTGACGGGGAGGGTAGCGTAGCTGGCCGCGTGCGGCCTAGCGAAGCTGGGTGGGGTGGGGCCACATACACCTGGCACTTCCAATCCATCGTCAAATAACGATATAAGCCCACATGGCTTCTCTCCCTCTCTCCATTCTCGATCTCGCCCCCGTCTCCGAGGGCACCTCGACGCCGGACGCGCTGCGCCACATCATCGCCCTCGCCAAGCTCGGCGACGAGCTCGGCTTCACCCGGCTGTGGTACGCCGAGCATCACGGTATGCCCTCGATCGCCTCCTCCTCGCCGGAAGTGCTGATCGCCACCGCCGCGGCCAATACCTCGCGCATCCGTGTCGGCTCAGGCGGCGTCATGCTGCCCAACCACGTGCCGCTGCGCGTCGTCGAGACTTACCGCACGCTCAACGGCCTCAACCCCGGCCGCATCGATCTCGGCATCGGCCGCGCCGGCGGCAGCGATGGCCGCACGCTGCAGGCGCTGCGCTCGGTTGGTGGCGAGTACTTCGCCCAGGAACTGGCCGAGATGCTGGCCTTCGAGGAAGCCAATTTCGCCCCCGATCACCCGTTCCATCAGGTGATGGTGGTGCCCGAGCGCGTCGAGCTGCCGCCGGTCTACCTGCTCGGCTCGAGCGGCGCGAGCGCCCAGGCCGCCGGACAGCTCGGCGTCGGCTATTCCTTCGCCGCGCATTTCAGCGCCACTCCGGCTGGCCCGGCCTTCGCCGCCTATCGCGCCGCCTTCACCCCGACCGACGCCTTCCCCAGGCCGCACGCCATCATCGCGCTCTCGGCGCTGGTTGCGCCGACCGACGAGGAAGCGCAGTTCCTCGCCCGCTCGCAGGAGCTGATGTGGGCACTGTTCCATTCGGGCCAGGTGCGGAAGCTGGTGTCGCCGGAAGAAGCCGCGGCGCACCAGTACACCCCGCACGAGAGCCGCATCATCGAAGGCCAGCGCCCGTTGTGGATCGTCGGCTCGCCGTCGACGGTCAAGGCGGCGATCGAGAAGAAAGTCGAGGAATCCGGCGCCGACGAAGTGATGGTCACCACCACCATGTACGACTACGAACTCCGCCTGCGCTCATTCCGCCTGCTGGCGGAAGTGTTTGGGCTCTAGTGCGCTTCCGCCTCAGCGCCGACCCCTCAGTCGGTGCCTCCCTCCCCCTTGAGGAGAGGGGCGCGGGCCCCTGAGATCCGACGCCCTGATGCATCAAGCCGCCAGTGCCTCCCGCGGCATGGCATAGAGCGCCGCCGGCTGGAACAGCATCTTCACGTAATTACGCGCCATCAGCATCTGTTCTGGCAGCACCGAGGGGTCACCGAGCGATTTGCTCATGATGATGCCGCCGTCGATGGCGCAGGTGATGTTGCGTGCGATGCGGCCAGGATCAATCGGGTCGCGCAGCGGATAGACCGCGACGATCTTTTCGACCATGCGCCGGAAGAAGGCATTCCAGTCCTCGACGATCGCGTTGACCAGCCCGCGGATCTCGCGATTGAACAGCTGGTCCTGATAGCTCATCGTCGCCACGAGGCACCCTGGATGCCCGCCGGGCAGCGCCGCCATATGTTCGGCGAACAGCGTCAGCCCGATCAGCAGCTTCTGCAGCGGATCGTCGCTGAGCTGCGCGGCGCGACCAAAGACCTCGTCGACCAGTTGTTCGAGGCGGCCGCGATAGCGTGACAGCAAGCCGCGCGCCAGCTCGTTCTTGTCCCGGAAATGGTAGAAGAAGCCGGATTTGGTGATCCCGGCCTCAGCGATGATCTCGTCGATCGAGGTCGCGCCAAAGCCCTTGGCCAGGACGCCTGCTTCGGCGATGTCGAGGATGCGCTCGCGCGTCTCGTTGCCTTTACGCATGATGGTTCCTCCTCAAAACTGTACTTGCGGTGTGGTTCTGCGGGCGCTCGACCCGCATCGATCCGGCAGGTCGGCCGACAGCGCGCTGGCTAGTCGGCTGCGATCGCTCAGCAATTCCGGCCCGAACTGAACCGCACCACGCACTTGCTATCGTGCGGCCCGAAGTCATCATATCTTTTACGGAACGCGGGGCGCACTGAGGACAACGACGATGACCACCATCGACCTGGACGAGAGCCCGCTCGCCATCCGCCACAACACCGACGCCGGTTTCATTCGCCGTCTGCTGCGTCGCTGGATGCAGCGGCGGCGGGAACGCGCCACCCTGACTGGCCTCAGCCGCATGCAGCCCCATCTGCTGCGCGACATGGGGATCGAACCGGGCGATATCTTCGACGCGCTCGACGGCAAGCGCAGCTCCGTGCTGTTCAACCCGATGCGCAAACCCGACCATCGCTAACCCCTTACTGCCCGCCACGCCGCGATGATGGCATCGGCCGACAGGTCGATGTCAGCCGTCGTGGTGGCGCCTGAGGTGACCGAGATCCGCATCACCCAGTCGCCGTGCCAGGCCGCCCCGCCGGCAAAGCACACGCCTCCGGCCTGCACCCCAGCGATTACCGCCTCGGTGAGCGCCTTGCGCGTCGCGGTGTCGCCCGTGCCGAAATCGACGATCAGTTGGTTGATGGTGACATCGTTCTTGAGGTTGATGCCCGGCTCGGCGCCGAGCCGCTCGGCCATCCGTTTGGTGAGCGCCACGTGCCGCTCGACCAGCTCTGCCACGCCCTGCCGCCCCAGCGTCTTCAGCATCGCCCAGACCGGCGTGCCGCGGGCTCGCCGCGACAGCTCCGGCACGAAGGCCGAAGGCACCCGGTCGGTAGGGCTGATGCTGGGCAGGTAGCTCGCCCATTGCGTCATGGCCCGCTGATGCGCCTCGCGGTCCCGCACGATGGCGAAACCGGAATCGTAGGGCACCTGCAGCCACTTATGCCCATCGGTGACCCAGGAGTCGGCCGCCTCGATGCCATCCGTCAGGTGCTTGAGCGACGGCGTGGCGCGGGCCCAGAGCCCGAACGCCCCATCGACATGCACCCAGGCGCCGGCCGCGTGGGCGATCGGAATGATATCGGCGAAGCGGTCATAGGCCCCGGTATTGATCTGGCCGGCTTGCGCGACGACGATCTTGGGGCCGCTCAGCCCCCTCAGCGCCGCATCGAGCGCCGCAACGCTCATCCGGCCCTGGCTGTCGGTGGCCACGCGGATCAGCCGGCGATAGCCGAAACCGATCAGTTGCAGGGCTGAGAACATCGAGGAGTGCGCGTCGTCGCCGATCAGCACATGCACCGGCGGTGCGCCGAACAGCCCGTCGGCATCGGGATCCCAGCCGGCATCGAGCAACACCCGCGTCCGCGCCGCGGCAAGCCCGACGGCCCCCGCCACGGTGGCGCCGGTGGTAAAGCCGATCGAACTATGACGCGGCAGATCGAGGATATCGAGCAGCCAGTGTTCGGCCACTTCCTCCATCGCCGCAGCGGCTGGAGTCGGCGTGTGGTAGCCGGCATTCTGCCCCCAGGCGCTGACCAGCCAGTCGGCGGCAACGCCGGCCGGATGCGAGGCGCCCATCACCCAGCCGAAAAAGCGCGGGCCGGTGATCGGCATCAGCCCGCCAGCACTGCGACGAACCAGTTCCTCAAGCACTTCCGGCGGCGCCATGCCCTGTTCGGGCAGCGGCTCGAGCAGCCGATCGCGCATTTCGGCGTAGCTGTGGTCCGGGCGGCCGGCATGTTCGTTGAGCGAGGCGCGGTAGTCGACGGCATGCTCGACAGCGCGGTTCAGCAGCGTGCGTAGATCGTAAGTCATAATATGACCTCCCCGATGTGGCGGAGAAATCATAGCGTACCTGAAGCCAAGATGAACGGATGCAGGGCAGGATGGCGCAAGCTGCCCCCTCGCCCCTGAGGGAAGAGGGCAAGCGTAGCTTGTGAGCGTCAGCGAGCTGGCGGAGCTGGGGTGAGGGGATCAGCTTCTCAACGAGCGCACATGGCGCCGCTTCACCCCTCAACCGGCGCTTCGCGCCACCTTCTCCCCTGAGGGGGCTGTTGCAAAATTGGGTGGTTGTGATTCCGTTGGTTTAGAGCAGGGGGAGTCGAGCCTTGGCGATCAAGCGAACCGGTCAGTTGGGATTTGCCGATGCAGTGATTGGCAAGAGCGGCAACAGCACGCTGAACCGGCTCGAAGAGCTGGTGCGCTGGTACCGGTTCGAGAAGCTGCTGAGCAAGCTGAGGGATAATGGTCCGGGTCGTGCTGCCTGGCCGCCGCTGGTGCTGTTCAAGGCGTTGCTGCTTGGGGC
>Ga0209902_101521_pt1 | contig 10613 bp, 10 predicted proteins | sample FECB27metaG_FD_188304 | JGI IMG/M metagenome (GOLD analysis project Ga0209902, IMG submission 188304) | Cyanobacterial communities from the Joint Genome Institute, California, USA - FECB-27 (SPAdes) (version 2) | ecosystem: Environmental > Aquatic > Thermal springs > Hot (42-90C) > Microbial mats...
GTTTCCGATGGCGTGGCCGGGCGTGTAGATCAGGTGAACGCCTTTGGCGAGCTCGACGTCGCCCTCGATGCCCTCGAAGCGCGAGTTCGCCGCCGTCGTGCCGGGCAGCAGCTGGTCGGTCTTGCCGCGCGCCTCGGCAGCTTCCGCCGAGAACGACAGGTCGGAGTAGCCCAGCACCTCGAAGGGCTCCGGGTTGCAGGCCTGCGCGATCTCCCTGGCGTGGCAGATCTTCTTGGCGTGCGGGAAGTACTTGTTGCCGCCGCAGTGGTCGAAGTGGAAATGCGAGTTGACGACGACGCCGATGTCCTTCGGCTCGAGGCCGAGCAGCTTCAGGGCGCCGGGGATGGTCTGCTCCGGCGTCTGGATCGGCTTCTCGAAGGCGAGCACCTTCATGACGTGGTCGTAGTCGTAGCCGGTGTCGATGAGGAACCGGCCCTCGGCGTGCTCGATCAGGATCGAGTAGACCGGGAAGCGGATCTCGCCGCCGGGCCCGCGGTTCCAGTAGACGTGGAAGCCGTCGAGCACGAGCGAGCCGCCGTCGAGCAGGTAGACTTTCGTGTCGGCCATGGTCTGCTCCCTCTTGATGGTTCGTCGGTTTGTTTCACGGGCCTCAGCGGGCGCCGCGGACGTAAGGCAGGCCGAGCGCCGCCGGCAGGCTGGCGCGGCGGCCGAAGATGACGAGCACCGCCATCACCGCGGCGAACGGCAGCATCTGGATGACGTCGGTCGGGATGTTGACGCCGGCCACCTGCAGGGCGGTCGTCATCGACAGGCAGGCGCCGAAGATCAGCGCGCCGGCGAGCACCCACAGCGGCCGGCCGCGGGCGAGCATGGCGAGCACGATGCCGATGAAGCCGGCGCCGCCGGTCATGAACGGGATGAACAGCCCGGCGCCGATGTTGGCCATGAACGCCCCGCCGACGCCGGCCATGACGCCGGTGGCGAGCACCGCGGCGGTGCGCGTCGCCACCACGTTAACGCCGGCGACGTCGAGCGCCGCCGGCTTGTCGCCGGCCGCCTGCAAATCGAGGCCGAGGTTGGTGCGCCGGTAGACGAAGGCCATTACCGCCACCATCGCGATCGCCACGTAGACGATCGGGTGGCGGTCGAACAGCGCCGGCCCGAGGATCGGGATCTCCGACAGGACCGGGATCGGCAGGCTGCCGGCGGCGTCGAGGCGCGGATAGGTGCGGCCGAACTGGAAGTGGTGCAGCAGCGCCGTCAGGCCCTCGACGCCGAGCGTCAGCGCGATGCCGACGACGATCTGGTTGAGGCCGTGGCGCACACAGAGGAGCGCCATGACGAGGGCGACGGCCGCCCCGCCCGCGGCTCCGCCGGCAAAACCCAGCCACAGCGACGAGGAATAGAAGGCGGCGACGAAGCCGACATAGGCGCCGGCGAGCATCATCCCCTCGATGCCGATGTTGAGCACGCCCGCCTTCTCCGACACCTGCTCGCCGAGGCCGGCGAGGAGCAGCGGAATGCCGGCGCTGATGGCGCCGAAGACGAGCGAGGTGAGGAACGCGTCGGTGAGAAGGCCCTGCATCGTGAAGCCTCAGGCCTTTCCGGCGGCGCGGCGCTTGTGGTCGACATACTCGACGACGGCGAGCAGGATCAGGATGATCGCCATCAGCACGAGGGTGAAGAAGTGCGGCACGCCGAGCCGCCGCGCCGCGCTCTCGCCGCCGATCGACAGCACCGAGAAGGCGAAGACGTAGGCGATCGCGGCAAAGCCGTTGAGGCGGGCGAGGAAGACGAGCGGCACCACGGCGAGGCCGTAGGCGGGATTCCAGTCGGCCCGGACGTTGCCGTGGACGCCGAGGATTTCGACCGCGCCGCCGAGGCCGGCGAGCGCCGCGGAGATGGCGAACACGGCCACGGTGAGCTTCGCCACCGGCAGGCCGGCGTGGACGGCCGCGCGGGGATTGGCGCCGACGACGCGCAGCTTCAGCCCGAAGGCCGTCTTCGTCATCATCAGGTGGACGGCGATCACCGCGACGAGGCCGATGAGGAGGCCGCTCGACACCGTCGTGTCGAGGAGGCGCGGCAGCCGGTCGGCGACCGGCAGCGTGCGAGTCTGCGGCACCGTCGTGCCGGGGTCGAGGAAGAGCAGCTTCACCAGCACGTTCGCCAGCGAGACGCCGAGGAAGGTCATCATCAGCGTCGTGATGATCTCGTTGACGCCCTGGTAGGCCCGCAGCAGCGCCGGCACCACCGACCACAGCGCGCCGACGACGCCGGCGGCGACGAAGCACAGCACCAGCGTCAGCCAGCCCGGCAGCGTGCCGATCAGCGCCGGGGCGAGCGCGCCGGCGGCGACCGCGGCGAGCAGGAACTGGCCGTCGATGCCGAGGTTCCAGATGCCGGCGCGGAAGGCGACGATCAGGCTTGCGGCAAGCAGCAGCAGCGGCGCCATCCGCGTCAGCGTCTGCTGCAGGCCGAGGCCGGAGAACAGCCCGCGCTCCAGCACGAAGCCGTAATAGGCGAACGGGTCGACGCCGAGCGCCAGCAGGATGGCGCCGGCGATGACCAGGGCGGCGAGGATCGGCGCGACGGAGAGGAGCAGGATGCGCGTCAGCGCGGCGCTGCGCTCGCCGCGGCGGCCACCATCGGCGCCGCGCGCCGTATCGGCGGTCTCGACGCTCACGACGCCGCTCCGATCATCAGTTCGCCGACGCGCAGGCGCGCGCCCTCGTCGTTGCCGACGATGCCGGCGAGGCGGCCGCGCGCCATCACGGCGATGCGGTCCGAGAGTTCGATGAGCTCGTCGAGCTCGGTGGAGATCAACAAGACGGCGATCCCCTGGCCGGCGATGTCGCGGATGCGCCGGCGCGAGGCGCGGATGTTCTGCACGTCGAGCCCATAGGTCGGCTTGTTGAAGACGACGGCACGGGCGCCGTCGGCGAGCTCGCGAGCGAGCAGCACCTTCTGGATGTTGCCGCCGGACAGCTTGCCGATCGGCGTCTCGATGCTCGGCGTGCGCACGTCGTAGCGCTTCACGAGCTCCTCGGCGTGGGTGGCGATCTCGCCTGGCCGCTCAAGGCCGCCCGACCAGTAGGGCGCCGCGCCGATGCGCTTCAGGAGCAGATTGAGGGAGATCGGGAAGGTGCCGACGGTGCCCTCCGACAGGCGGTCGTCGGTGAGGTAGCGCAGGCCCGCGCGCGTGCGGGCGCCGACATCGAGGCGGTCGACCGGCTTGCCGTCGACCAGCACGCTGCCGGCGCTGGCGGCGCGCTGGCCGGCGATCGCCTCGGCGAGCTGCTTCTGGCCGTTGCCGTCGATGCCGGCGATGCCGAGGATCTCGCCCGGCGCGACGTCGAAGGAGACATCCTCGACGCCGACGATGCCGGCGCCACCGGAAACGGTGAGGTTGCGCACCGACAAGAGCGGCGCGGCGGGGGCGAGGGCGCGGGCGACGTGCGGCTCGGCGTCGGGGTCGCTCGCGCCGGCGCCGAACATCAGCCGGACGATCTCCTCGGTCGCCGCCGCCTCGCCGAGGGCGCGCAGGCGCTCGGGCGGAATCTCGCCGACCTTGCGGCCGAGGCGCAGCACCGAGATGCGGTCGCCGAAGCGGAAGGCCTCGCCGAGCTTGTGGGTGATGAAGACGACGGCGAGGCCGCGGGCGACGAGGCGGCGCATCAGCGCGCCGAGCTCGTCGATGCCCTTCGGCGTCAGCATCGAGGTCGCCTCGTCGAGGATCAGCACCCGGCTGTCGCGCAAGAGTGCCCGGACGATCTCGACCTGCTGCTGCTCGCCGAGCGACAGTTCGCCGGTGACGGCGTCGAGGTCGACGGCGAGGCCGAAGCTGTCGGTGATCGCGGCGACCTTGGCGGCGAGGCTCGCCTTGTCCGGGCGCCGCCACCAGGGCGCGCCGAGGATGAGGTTCTCGGCCACGGTGAGGGTCGGCACCAGCATCACGTGCTGGAACACCGTGCCGATGCCGAGAGCCAGGGCGTGGCGCGGCGAGGTGATCCGCTGCGGCCGCCCGTCGACGCGGATCTCGCCCTCGTCGGGCTCCTGCAGGCCGGAGAGGATGCCGATCAAGGTCGACTTGCCGGCGCCGTTCTCGCCGAGCAGCACGTGCACCTCGCCGGGGCGGAGCGCGAGATCGACCCGGTCGTTGGCGACGACCCCGGGGAAGCGCTTCGTCACCTCGACGAGCTCGACGAGCGGGGCGGCCGGGGTGGCGGCGCCGTCCGCGCGTGCCGTGGCGGCAGGCGTCATGGTCTGCGGTCTTTCCAGTCTCGGGTCGTGATCGGCATCTGCGGCGGCCGGGAACGGCGGGGCCGGCGATGGCTCAAAGGCGCGGCCCCGGCGGGCACGAGGCCCGCCGGGACGCTTGACTGCGAGGTCGGGCGCCGATCAGGGCGCAGCGACGTCCGTCATCATGGCGCGCACCTTGGCGGCGTCGAACTCGGGCGTCACGGTGATCTTGCCGGCGAGCATGTCGTCGCGCAGCACCATCACCTCGGCCCACTTGTCGTCCGCCACGTTCGGCGTCTTCAGAAGGCGCACCGAGTCGTCCGCCAGGCCGATCTTGTAGCCCTTGGTACCGAACTTGTCGGCCTTCAGGTCCTCGATCATGGCGACGTAGACCGGCGTCATGTCCCAGACCACCGACGACAGCAGGTTGCCCTTGTCGAGCGAGCTCTTGTCGCCGATCACGTCGATGAAGAACACCTTGCCGCCATCGGTCGCCTTGGTGGTCTCGACCGCCTGCAGCATGCCGAAGGACGAGCCGTTGCCCTGGCCGAAGATCACGTCGGCGCCGGCGGCGATGACGCTCTCCGTCACGCGCTTGCCACCGGCGGCGTCGGCATAGGCGGCCGGGCCGATCACGGCGTAGCGGATCTTGACGTCGGGGTTCTCCGCCTTGACGCCTTCGGCGAAGCCGGCCGACTGCGAGTTCCACGACGGGGGCTCACCGGAGACGACGACGCCGACGGTGCCGGTGCGCGTCGTCTTGGCGGCGAGACGCCCGGCGAGATAGGCGCCCTCGTGGCCCGACAGCGTGTAGTCGGCGACGAGGCCGGGCTTCAGGCCGTCCGGCGTATCGACGATCGCCACCGGGACCTTGGTCTCCTCGGCGATCTCGGGTGCGGCGGTGTTGTAGCCCGAGGCGTGGGCGATCATCAGCCCGACGCCGTCGGCGGCGAGTTCGCGCAGCGTCGGCCGCACGTCGCCGTAGCCGAGGCCCTCGGCGACGATCACCTCGACGCCGGTCTTCTCGCCGGCCGCCTTGGCGGCGTCGACGCCCTGCTGGTTCCAGCCGAAGTCCGTCCCCTGCTCCGGCGTGAGCACCGCGATCGACTTCACTTCGGCGGCGTTGACCGCGCCGAACGACAGCGCCAGCGCGATCACGCTGGCACTCAGCTTCAAGCCCGTCATCCTCATCTCCCACTCCCCTGTCCGCGATGGCGACATCGCATCGGTCGCCATCTAATCAGTCACGGCGTCATTATGTCAAATAATAATTGTTGCGGATCAAGCGCTTCGACTGAATAATGCGCAGCACGTCGCGCGCAGAAGCGCTTTCTGACAAGATGAACTGGCTGACGATGTCTCTTCACCGACTTCTTCTGACCCTTCCACCTTTGGCATTACTGTTCGCCTCGGCAGCCGGGGCGGCGGAACCGGCGGCCCGCGGCAGCGCCGGGTTGTCGCCCCTGACCGTCTCGGTCCGCAACACCGGCAGCGAGCCGATCGCCTGCGGCGCCTCGGTGGCGCACTGGTACTCCGTCGAACTCGGCATCGCCGCCGCCGGCGAGGCCGTGACGATCCCTTTGTGGCGCGACCCGGCCAACGGCGCCGTCTTCACCCTCAACCCGTCGCAGGACCGGCTGCCGATCGAGCGGCTGTGGTGCGGCCTCGACGGCCGCTCCTGGGCGACTCGCGCCGAGATCGTCCTGCCCCGCCACGCCGGGCCGGTCGACGATCTCGCGCTCGCCTGCACGGCCGAAGCCGAGCGCCTCGCCTGCCGGTGAGGGGCGGCGCGCGACGCGCCCGCCCCCGCCCCCGCCCCGGCCGGCGATGCGGCCGCCTCCTGCGACCGGCGAGCGATGGTGACCGCAGTCGTCACTTCGGGGCCTTCTCCTCGACGACCTTGAAGAGGATGTCGTACTCGGCCTTCACGGCCGGGTCGGCGCCGACGATCTGGGCGCCGATGTCGCGGAACTGCGTCATCATCGCCTGCTGCTCGGCGGCCGGAAGCTCGATGATCTCTCCGCCGTTGTCGGTCCAGACCTTCTCGGAGCGGGCGACGTTCTCGACGCCCCACGGGAACACCGCCGTCTCCGCCGCACGGCCCGCCTCGCGGATCGCCGCCTGGATCTCCGGCGTCTGCGCCTGGAACCAGCTCTCGTTGACCAGCGCCACCGAAACGATCTCGGCGAACTTCAGGTCGGTCACCGACTTCGCCACGTCGTAGTACTTGAAGGCGGTGAGAATCGGCATGCCGGCCAGGATGCCGTCGAGACCGCCGGACTGCAGCTGCGGGATCACTTCCGACAGCGCCAGCGGCACCGGGATCGCGCCGATCGCCTCCATCGGCTTCATCTGTAGCGGCGAGGCGAAGGTGCGGATCTTCTGGCCCTTGAGGTCGGCGAGCGCCGGCGCCGGGGTCTTCGTCAGCACCACCGTCGGGCTGTTGTAGATCGCCCCGATGACGCGCACGTCGCGGTCGAGGAACATCGTCTCCATATGGTCGCGGTAGGTCGGGTCGTGGATGACCGCGTCCACCGCCTGCGGCGAGGTGAACAGCCCCGGCACGTCGTAGATCTGGAAGCGCGGGTCGACCGGCGACAGGAACGAGGTCGGGCTGATGAAGGACTCGATCGTGCCGAGCTGCACGCCTTCCGCCATGCGGGGAATCGCGCCGAGCTGGCTCGCCGGATAGATCTCGACCTTCACCTCGTCACCGACGCGCTTGGCGAGCTCGGCGGCGAACACCTTCTGCCACTCGTGCTGCACGTCGTTGATGGTGGCGCTCGCGAGCTTCATCACCACTTCGGCGGACGCCGGTGCGGCCGGGAGGCCGAGCGCCGCCACTGTCGCGAGACACACTCCGAGAGACTTCCAGCTACTCCGCATCGTCTACCCTCCACTCATCGTACGAACGAGGACCAGCGACAGCGCCGGCCAATAGGTGATCACCAGAAGTGCCGCGATCTGCACCCCGACGAACGGCAGCACACCCCGGTAGATCGTCTCCAGAGGCACGCGCAGCACCGACTGGGCGACGAAGATGTTCAGCCCGAACGGCGGTGTGAACATCCCGATCGCGAGGTTCACAGTCATGACGATGCCGAAGTGAATCGGGTCGATGCCGAGGTGCGTCACCACCGGCAGAAGCAGCGGCGTCAGCACCAGGATCGCAGAGGTCGGATCGAGGAAGCAGCCAACGATCAGGAGCACGATGTTGATCGCGAGCAGGAAGCCGACCGGCGAAAGCTCGAGCGCGGCGATCCAGGCCGTCAGCGCCTGCGGAATGCCCTGCACCGTCAGGAGCCAGGAGAACACGCCGGCGGTCGCGACGATGACGAGGATCTGCGCCGTCAGCATCGCCGAGCGCGTCGCAGCAGAGAGCACGTCGCGCCAGCTCATCGTGCGGTAGACGAGCACCGCCACCACCATCGCATAGAGGCAGGCGAAACCACCGGCTTCCGTTGGCGAGAACCAGCCGAGATAGATGCCGGCGAAGATGAACAGCGGCATCAACAGCGCCCACACCGCCTCGCGGCTCGCGGTGAGGAAGACGCTCCAGCGGAAGGCGGCCGACGGTGCGAGTTCGTGGCGGCTCGCCCAGGCGACGACGTAGAGCGCCATCATCAGGGCGATCAACAGGCCGGGCAGCACGCCGGCGACGAACAGCTTCGGGATCGACTGCTCCGAAGCGGCGCCATAGAGGATCATGGCGATCGACGGCGGGATGACGATGTCGATCGAGCCCGACGAGGCGATCAGCCCGACCGCCTTCGCCGGCGGATAGCCGTCGCGGATGAGCTTCGGGTGCAGAACCTTGCCGACGGCGGCGACCGCCGCCGCACTCGAGCCCGAGATTGCGCCGACTGCCGTGCAGGCGCCGACGGTCGCGACCCCGAGGCTGCCGGGCAGGCGGCCGATGAGCGCCAGCACCCAGGCGACCAGCCGGTCGGCGATGCCGCCGGCGCCCATCAGCTCGCCGGCGAAGATGAAGAAGGGCACGGCGAGCAGCGCGTAGGCGTCGAGCCCGCCGAACATCACCTGGTGGAGCGCGATCGGCGGCGTCGGCAGCACGAAGGCGATCGTCACCGCCGCGCCGGCGAGGAAGACGACGAAGACCGGCGTGCCGAGGGCGAGCAGCAGGACCGGCAGGGCAACGAGCGTCCAGGTCATCGCCGCGCCTCCACCGGGGCGGGGGCGGCGACGAGGCTCGCGGCGTCGCAGACGGCGAGGATCAGCGCCACGATCGCCATGCCGGCAAAGCCGAACAGCAGCGCCGCGTGCGGGATCGCCATCGGAATCCCGAGGCCCATCGACGTCTGGCCGAGGCGGGCGATCTTGAGAACGAACATCAGCGACTGAAAGGCCGCGTAGCCGCAGGCGGCCGTCATCACCAGTTCCTGGAAGACGAGCAGCGCGGTGCGGGCGCGCCCTTTCAGGCGCAGCGGCAGGAGATCGAGGTTAAGGTGGCTGCGCTCGGCCACCGCCACCACCGCACCGACCATCACCATCCAGATCATCGAGAAGACGAGCAGTTCGTCCGCACCCACGAGCACGTAGGCACCGCTGTAGCGGGCGACGGCGTTGGTGACGTTGACCACCACCATCGCCACCAGCACGAAACCGGCGAGCGCCCGCAGCGCCGCGAGGGGCGCGGCCACCTTGACCGGCTGCCATTCGGCGACGGGCGCGTTCATGCCGGCTCCCGCCCCTCGAGCGCCCGGCGGACCGCGACGAGCCGGCGGGCGCGCTCGGCCTGCAGTTCGGCGACGCGCTCCGGTGTGTAGGAGAACAGCCCCTCGCCCGACTTGATGCCGAGCTTGCCGGCATCCGTCTTCTCGGTGACGAAGGTCGAGACGTCCTTGCGGTCGGCGAGGTCGGCGTTGAGGAAGCTCGACACCGAGCGGTAGATGTCGAGCCCGGCCATGTCGAGGAGCGCCATCGGGCCGATGACGCTGAGCTTGTAGCCGATGCCCCAGGAGACCACCGTGTCGAGCCCCTCGGCGTCGATGACGCCGCGCTCGACGAGGTCGATCGCCTCGCGCAGCAGCGCGTAGAGCACGCGGTTCTCGACGAAGCCCGGCACGTCCTTCTTCACCACCACCGGCAGCAGGCCGAGCGAGCGGACGAGGGCGACGATCGCCTCCACCGTCGCCGGCGCGGTCTTCTCGCCGCCGATCACCTCGATCATCGGGATGATGTGCGGCGGGTTCGACCAGTGCATGCCGACGAGGCGGGCCGGGTTCGACAGGAAGCGCTGCAGCTCGGTGATCGGGATGCCCGAGGTGTCGGAGGCGACGATGGTGTCTCCCGGCACCAGTGGGTCGAGGGCCCGGTAGACCGCCGCCTTCACCTCGAGGTTCTCCGGCACGTTCTCGATGACGAGGTCGGCACCGGCCACGGCGGCGGCGAGGTCGTCGGCGAAGCTCACCTCGCCCTCGCCGCCGTCCGGCACGGCGACGCCGAGCCGGTCGAGCACGCCGCGGGCGAGGGGAAGCATGGCCTTCGCCCGCTCCACCGCCGCCGGCGCCGTGTCGTAGACGCGCACGGCAAGACCGCCGCGGGCGAGGCGGGCCGCCATACCCGGACCCATCGTGCCGAGCCCGATGATCGCCACCGTGCGCATCGTCGTTGCTCCTCTCAGGCCGCGCTGGCGGCCGGCTTGGCGCCGGTCGCGGTCTGGAAGGCCGGGCGGGCCTCGATGCCCTTCAGCCAGCGGGCGATGTTCTCGCTCGGGCCGCGAGTGATCGGGAAGTCCATGCAGCGCTTCAGGATCGGCGCGAGGCAGATATCGGCGATGGTGAGCTTGCCGAGCGCCAGGAAGTCCTTGCCCGCCAAGTGGGCGTCGACCAGCGCCATCTGCTCGGCGAGGTCCTTCTCCTGGGCGGCGTAGCCGGGGCTGCGCTCTTCCGGCTTCAGCTTCGATTCCTTGAAGGCGGCGAGGTAGCCGGGGTTGATGGCGGCGAGGACGAAATCCATCCAGCGCTCCACCCCGGTGCGCTCGGCCGGCGTCGCGCCCGTCAGGCCCTCGGCCCTGGTGGCGGCGAGGTAGCGCAGAATGGTGTTCGATTCCCAGATGACGACGTCGCCATCGACCAGCGTCGGCACCTTCGACGTCGGGTTCATCGCCTTGTATTCGGGGCTCTGGGTGTTGCCGAACTGCCGGCCATAGTCCTCGCGCGTGTAGGGCACGCCGATTTCCTCGAGGCAGAACAGGACCTTCTGAACGTTGCCGGACGTCTGCCGGCCGAGAAGCTTGATCACGCGGCCTTCTCCTTCTTGTCTGTGCGTGGGGCGACCGGCCCGGCTTTCGGCCGGCGCCGGTGGAAGACGAGGGCCGCCGGACCGGCGCCCCCGGAAATGTCGGTACAGCGGGCGCGGCCGCGCGGTCCGCCGATGGGGCGAGCGGCGGG
>Ga0209902_101522_pt1 | contig 10610 bp, 8 predicted proteins | sample FECB27metaG_FD_188304 | JGI IMG/M metagenome (GOLD analysis project Ga0209902, IMG submission 188304) | Cyanobacterial communities from the Joint Genome Institute, California, USA - FECB-27 (SPAdes) (version 2) | ecosystem: Environmental > Aquatic > Thermal springs > Hot (42-90C) > Microbial mats ...
TCATCGAACTGGCCGCCATGCCGAACGGCGCGAAGATATTCTCGTGCAGATATCGGTCATAGCTGAGGCCCGACACCTTCTCGATGATCAGGCCGAGCAGGTAGATGCCCGAATTGCTGTAGCTCCAGCGCGTTCCGGGCTCGAATTGCAGCGGCTGTTTCGCGAACCAGTCCACCACCTGTTGCCGGGTCATCGGATCCTGGCTGGTGCGCGGAAAGCCCGGCACGTCGAGATAGCCGATCAGGCCCGCGCTATGATCCGCGAGATTGCGGATCCTCAGTGCGGCGACCGGCGCCGGCAGTCCGTCGACATATCGGCCCACCGCATCGTCGAGCGCGATCCGGCCCTGCGCGACGAGCTGCATGATGGCGAGGCCGGTCATCGTCTTGGTCACCGACCCGATCGGGAAAACCGCCTCCGGCGTCGCCGCGATGCGGTTCTCCAGGTCGATATAGCCGAACCCTTGGCGATAGAGCGTCCGATCGCCCTTCTGGACCGCGACGACGATGCCTGGAAACGGACCCTGTTCCATGGCGCGTCGTACGATTTCGGCGATCGGGTCGTCGACGGACGCCGCCTGCGCGGAAGCACCGAAGGCGCCGGAAACGGCCAGCGCGCCCGAGAGGCCGAACAAGTCGCGTCGGGAAAGCGCATTCGCCTGCGGAGTGCTCGGCGAAGCGGCTTCTGCAGAATGGATCGGCTTCATGTGCTTGTCCTCGGCAATCCCGGCGCGGCCCAGCGTCCGTCGATATCGTCTCTTGCAAATATATAAATATGAGGTCAATCTCAATAATGGAACTTTCGTATTCGAGAGCGCACTGCGACATATCCGGAGACTGAAATGCGGCGATTGGCACGGGTGGGGAGACAGGCAGGCGCAGCGCTCGCGACCTCGCTGCTGCTGGCCGGAAGCGCTGGGGGCACGGCCGCGCCCCCAGCGCAATCCGCCGCTACAACAGCGCGCCCCGCCGGCTGGAGCGACCGTTCCTATTATCTTGCGATGCCCGACGGGGTGCGCGTCGCCGTCAGCCTCTGGTTTCCCGGTGGCCGCGCCGAGGGAAAGCACCCCGTGCTGCTCGTCCAGACCCGCTATGGCCGCGCGGCAACCTTCATCCATGGCGAAGGCGGCAGATATCGCGCGCTGGTGGATCAGGGCTATGTCGTCGCGATCGTCGATACGCGCGGCTCGACCGCCTCGTTCGGCGACCGGATGGTCGAGATCGGTCCGGACGAGATCCGCGACATGGACGTGATCATCAGGCACCTGAAAACCCAGCCCTGGTCGAACGGGCAGATATTCGCGCAAGGCGTGTCCTATATGGCGGACACCGCGGATCTGGCGACCGGATCGGCGGCGGGGCTGACCGGCGCGGTCATCCGCGCGAGCGATTTCGATGCCTATCTCCACCTCTTCGCGCCCGGCGGCGTCGCCAACGACATGATGATGCGTCTGTGGGGCGGCGACACCTTGCTGCGTGACTATGGCAAGTCGCTCGACCCGAAAGAGGGGTTCGATTGCGGCGCGCGCGTCGCGGATTGCCCGCGTCTCTGGCCGCGCATCCAGCCGGTCGACGAGGATCCCGATCATGCGCTGCTGCGCCAGGCATTTGCCGCGCGGCGCCATTGGAAACCCGACGATTATCGCCAGGCCGAATTCCGCGACGACAAGGGCGCGAACGGCTTCACCATGTTCTCGTCCAGCCCGGCCTCACGGCTGGCGGACATCGCGCGCAGGCGCGTGCCGGTCCAATATTGGGCAAGCTGGATGGATGCCGGCACGGCGGAGGGCACACTCGCGCGATACCGCTCGCTTCCGTACGTGCCGATGGAGGTCTGGATCACCGCCAACACGCATGGCGGCAACCGCCTGACCGACCCCTTCTTTCCGGATAAGGCGCCGCCGCTGCCCGCGTTCGGGGATCAATGGACGAAGATCGCCGCGTTCATCGCCGATGTCCGGGCCGGCAAGCCGATCGCGCGGGCGATCCATTATTATGTGCTGGGCGCGGGCATTTTCCGGACCACGAAGGACTGGCCGCCGGCGGACGTGAAGCGCACCCGGTTCCGCCTGGGCGCGGGCGGTTCGCTGTCCAGCGGAGGTGCCGGCCCCGGGGGTGCGGACCGTTACGACGTGGATTTCTCCGCGACCACCGGCGCCGCCACGCGCTGGACCACACAGATCGGCGCCCCGGCCGCCTATGGCGACCGGGGCAATGCCGATCGCAAGCTGCTCACCTATAGTTCGGAGCCGTTCGCGCAGGACATGGAACTGGTCGGCAACCCCTCCGTGACGCTGTTCGTCGAAACCGCGACCGCCGATCCCGCCTTTTTCGCCTATCTCGAAGATGTCGCGCCCGACGGCCGGGTGACCTATCTGACCGAGGGACTGTTCCGCGCGGTCCACCGCAAACCCGCGCGCGCCGGCCAGCTTCCCTATTCGCAGCCCGCTCCGACCAAAAGCTTCGCGCGTGCCGATGCCATGCCGATGGTGCCGGGCAAGATCGCCGAGGTCGGCTTTTCGATCTTCCCCGTCGCGGCGCGGATCAAGGCCGGCCACCGGCTGCGCCTGAGCCTGGCCGGAGCGGATGCCGGCACATTTCGCCGCTATTCCGAGGGCAAGGCCGAAAGCTGGCGGATTCAGCGGAGCGCGCTTTATCCCAGCAGCCTGTCGGTCGACCTGCGGCCGTGGCGCGACTAGGCGCGGGGCTCTTAAACGGCCGCTTCCGGCAGAAGGGTGGACCGGCTGGGATTGGGGGAAGCAGACATTGTGGCTATTCGTAGAATTTACCTGCGTAGATGATGTGAGCGCAGCGTTGCCACGGATTGGCCTCTGGAAGCGGATGACCTGTCAGCATCTTAACGTGCCCCCAAGCAGCGGCGGCACCTAGAACGGCATCAACGGTCCCGTTCTCCCAGCCAAGTTGGCCCGGACCATATTTGCCCGACGGATTTTCGACCTCAAGCTCCTGCTCAAGAGCGAAGTCGTTCGCCAAGGCCTCAACAAAGGCGATGAAGGTGCGTTCGTCGTGAACAGCCTCCAGCATGGCATCTAGGTCTGGTGCTTTAGCTTGCATGCTCATTGGGCAACGATGGCGGGTCAGGGTGATGTCCGCAACTGGGACAGAAGCGGGCAGGCCGCTTTTATGAGTTTACGACATAGTAGCGCTGAACCGGGACTATCTCATCGTCATGCTGAACGTGTTTCAGCATCGATGCCGCAGCCAATCGCGCCTGTTCGACATGGCCCCTGAAACACGTTCAGGGTGACGGTGTCTTGGGCTCAGCATGACGAGTTTCAGCGGACAGGCGCCGACCCTCGACGCTTCGGATGCAGAACCAGATCGCCCACTCCGGTCCGGCGCAGCGTGGCCGCGTCGCCCGTCAGCGTGAAATAGCGCCCCTTGCTCCACAGCCCGGCGAGATGGCCGAACCATGGCGAGAGCGGATTGCCCGAAATGCCGGGCGCGATCATGAAGAGGCTGCGCTCGGGCGCGGCGAGATCGATGATCTGGCGATAGCGCGGACCGTGGAGGTCGGCCCATGGATCGTCGCTCCACAGCCTGCCTTGCCCGGCATTGACGGTGAAGGCGTCGCCGCCCGCCGGCACGCGCGGCGTGACCAGCTGCCCGATCAGCGGCAGTCCGGAGAAGATCTCGTGGCGGAAAGTCGCCTGATGGACCCGCCCCCAGCGCCAGGCGGCCATGTCGCCGCCCTGTTCGCGCGCGAGATCCGCGATCGCCTCGTCCAGCGCGGACGCCGCTAGGGCGGTGCAATCGCCGCACCACGGGCTGCCGGGCCGCAGCAGCCGTTCGAAGCGCGGACGATTGGTGCCGAGCCATGTCTCGGCAAGCTGCCCCAGCGCGGGGCGGAGCAGCTTGCGCCCGAGCGCACGCTGCCATGCGGCCCAGATCAGCGGCTCCGGGCGATCAGCGGCCATCGCACCGTCCCAGGCGACCAGCATAGCCCGCGCGCGGGTCGCGTCGCGGCCCGGCCGCATCGCGACGAGAATAGGGCGAAGCGCCGCGACCTGCGCGGAGACGATATCGGTCTGCAGCGCGACCTGGCTCGCCATATCGGCCTTGGCCGTGCGCGCGAGCACCGCGCCGATGCGCGCGGCGCGCCAGCCGGGTTCGAAGCTTGCGCTGTCGAGCGGCCCGCCCCTGCCCGCGATCAGGCGGTTATTGGCATTGGCGACGAAGCCGGCGGCGGGCATCGGCTCGGCCGGCCACGCATCGGGCGACAGGAAACCCTGCCAGTCGAAGCGCGCGTCCCAGCCGGGAACCGGGAGAAACCCGTCGCCGCGGCGCAGCGGCAGATGACCGGCCGAAAGCATCGCGACCGTGCCGGCGCGATCGGCATAGGCGAAATTGTGCTGCAGGCCGAATTCGCGCGCCGCCGTCCGGAATCCGGCCCAGTCGCGCGCTTCCGCCATATTCAGGAACGCCTTGATCAGTGGATTGCCGTCAGGGAAATCGAGACCGGCCAGCGCGATGACATGGCCCGGGCCGATCTGGTCGCGGAGCAAGGCCGCGGCATCGTCGTCGAGATCGGAAATCACCATGCCATGGCGGGTATATCTGAGCGTGATCTGCTTCGGCGGCGCGTCGCGCACCGGGATAAGGACACGGCGCACGCCGAACGGCGCGGCGCCCGATGGCGTAAGATAGCGGTTCGGATCGGTGGGATCGATGCGCTCGACGAACAGATCGGCCTGATCCGCCATCATGTCAGTGACGCCCCAGGCGATGTCGGGATTGCGCCCGCTGGCGATCACCGGCGATCCCGGGCGCGACGCGCCGACCAGTTCGAAGCCCGGCCATGCCATCCGGACCGGATAATAGTCGGCAGGCGCGCCGAGCGGCCCGTGCGGATCGTTGGCGAGCATCGGCTTGCCGCTTGCCGTGCGCACGCCGGCGATCGCCCAGCTGTTCGAGGCGGGAAACGAGCGACCGAAGGGCAGAGCGGGGATCGCCGCTGCCGCCTTGCCGGAAAAGCGGATCGCGCCACAGGTCTCCGCGCGGTCGCCGGTCCCGGTCGCTGCGTCGGCATAGGTGACGGGCCCGGGATCGTCGGGCGAGGCGTAGAGATCGCGAAGCCGGGCACAGCCGATCTGCGCGACGAGGCGCGCGCGCATGAGCTCGTCGCGCCAATCGCCGAAGCCGAGCGCGGCAAGCCCGCCGAGGCGATTCACATCGCTCTCTGTCCAATGCCCAGGCCTGATGCCGAGCAGCAGGAATTCGGGCGGCAACGGCCCCTTGCGCATATCGATCGCGCTGTTGATCCCGGCGACATAGGCGCGGATAGCCGCTCTGGTGCCGTCATCGTTGCGTGCATCGCTGCGCGCCGCGACGCGATCGAGGTCCAGCGCGGCAACCAGCTTGTCCATCGCCAGCCCGTCGGCCCCTACCGCCTCGGCGAGACGCCCCCTGCCTGCGCGGCGCGCCATTTCGAGCTGCCACAACCGATCCTGCGCATGGACGTAGCCGAGCCCGAAAAAGGCATCGGCCCGCGAATGCGCGAAGATATGCGGCACCGCCTGACGATCGCGCACGATCTCCACATCGGCGCCGATGCCGTCGAGCGCGACCATACCGGAATAGCTGGGAAGCGACCCCCGCAGCCAGACATAGCCGCCGCCGATCGCGGCAGCAGCCAACAGGGCAAGACCGCCGGCGCCGTAAAGCGCATAACGTCCGGCGCGGCGCAGCCGGCTCATGGACGGTGCCCAGCGCACCGGCCATGGCCCGATTTTAACGCGATCGGAGCCGGAAAATCACGGACTTCGATCCGCGTGGTGGGACGGTCGCCAGATCGCAACATGGTCATCCATAAACTGATATTGATCTCATTTTTAATTTATCAGGCAGTTCCGGCTTTGCAAGTGCTTCGATCGGTGGCCTCAATGCACATCAGCGCCGCGAGAAACGCACCCGATCGAGCAAATGGTTGCCCTGACCCTGCCCGTTCCGCTAGTGCCCTCGCCCACCGAACATTCAGCAGATCCAGGTTCCGATGGCAGGCCATAGCAAATTCAAGAACATCATGCACCGCAAGGGCGCGCAGGATAAGAAGCGCGCCGCGTCCTTCTCCAAGCTGAGCCGCGAGCTCACCGTTGCGGCAAAGATGGGCATGCCCGATCCCGACATGAACCCGCGCCTGCGCCTGGCGATCAACGCCGCGCGCGCGCAGTCCATGCCGAAGGACAATATCCAGCGCGCGATCGACAAGGCGAGCCAGGCCGGCGGCGAGGATTACGAGGAAATCCGTTACGAGGGCTTCGGCCCCGGCGGCGTCTCGCTGATCGTCGAGGCGCTGTCGGACAACCGCAACCGCACCGCGACCAATGTGCGCACCGCATTCTCGAAGAATGGCGGCAATCTGGGCGCGAGCGGATCGGTGAGCCATGGGTTCGACCGCATGGGCCTGATCGAATATCCCGAAAAGGCCGGCGACGCCGAAAAGGTCTTCGAAGCCGCGCTGGAAGCGGGCGCCGAAGATGTCGTCTCCGACGAAGGGCATGAGATCTGGACCGCGCAGGACATGCTGCACGAAGTCGCGAAGGCGCTGGAATCGGTGCTTGGCGAGCCTGAAAGCGCCAAACTCGCCTGGCGTCCGCAGACCAAGGTGATCGTCGATGCCGAGGTCGCCGGCAGTCTGCTCAAGCTGATCGACACGCTCGACGACGATGACGACGTCCAGACCGTCTGGGGCAATTACGAAGTGCCCGACGACGTCATGGAGAAGCTGGGCTGATCGGGCACTCCCCCCAGTGCTGATCCTCGGGCTCGATCCCGGGCTCGCCAGCACGGGCTGGGGCGTCATCGTCGCTCAGGGCAACCGGCTGAGCCATGTCGCCAACGGCCAGATCAAGAGCGACACCGGCATGGCCCTGGCCGAGCGACTGCTCGCGCTGGACGCAGCGCTGACCGACATCATCCTGCGCCACCGGCCTGACGGCGCGGCGGTCGAGGAAGTGTTCGTCAACGTGAACCCCCAATCGACGCTGAAGCTGGGCCAGGCACGCGGCGTATGCCTGCTCGCGGCCGCACGCTCCGGCTGTGTCGTCGGCGAATATGCCTCGCGGCTGGTCAAAAAGGCGGTCGTCGGCACCGGCGCCGCCGAAAAGACGCAGGTTCATGCGATGGTCTCGCGCCTGCTGCCGGGCGTGAAGATCACCGGCCCGGACGCGGCCGACGCATTGGCGGTCGCGATAACCCATGCGCATCACGTCGCCAGCGCAAAGGCGCTGGGGAGGATCCGGGACGCCTGAAGCTCGTATATTCAGGTCATTCCGGCGAAAGCCGGACCGACGTGCGATTTTACCCGCCCCACACCTCGCCATAAAGGCGCAGCAGATTGCCGCCGAGCACCTTGTCGACCTGCGCCGCAGTCCAGCCGCGCGCCTTCAGGTCGTCGGTCATGCGGTCCATCCGGTCGATGTCGTTATAGCCCTCGACCATGTTCATCACGTCTGCCGCTTCGCCCGGCGCGGCGATGCCGCGGCGCGCGCGATCCTCGTAGAAAGCGCGCTGGCCGGCGCGGGCCGCGTCGTCGATGACGATGCCCATGATCGGTCCGTCGGTGCCGATGCTGACATGATCCTCGCCCACGACCTTCCTCGCATGATCGAGATGCCGCAACAGATCCTCGCGCCCCGCCTGGCCCGACGCACGCAGGAACGGCATGAAATACATGCCGACCACGCCGCCCTTGTCCGCCACGGCGCGCATTTCGCGGTCGAAGGTGTTGCGCGGCACGTCGACCAGGTCGCGGCAGCCGGTATGGGTGATGGCGGGCGGCGCCTTGGCGGCTGCGATCCCCTCCGCGATGGTGCGCTGGCTGGCATGGCTCAGGTCGAGCAGCAGCCGGTTGGCGTTCACTTCCGCGATCACCTGCCGGCCGAAATCGGAGATGCCGCCATTGCCGGGTTCCAGGCAGCCGTCACCCGCCAGGTTGCGCTTGTTGTAGGTCAGCTGCTGCTGGCGGATGCCGAGCGTCTTGAACAGCGCGACGCGCGACACATCCCCCTCCAGCGCGGTCGTATCCTGGAAATTATAGATCATGCCGAGCCGGCGATTGGCATGGGCGGCGCGCAGGTCGGCGGCGCTGTCCACCTTTGTCAGTACTTCGGGATTGGCGGCGATCAGCCGGTCCATCCGGGCGATCCCATCCACCGCGCGCAGGAAACGATCGGGTCCGTTGCCGACTTCGCCCATGGTCTGGCTGAGCGCCGTCAGCTTGCCCTGGCGCACCGCATCGAGCAGTGCGGCGGTCGGCCGCCTGATACCGTCGCGATCCTCGAACCCGTTCAGCCCCGACAGCCCGTCGACGCGAATGCCGCGGCGCGCTTCGGCCGCCCGCGCGACCGGTCCGAGTGCAAGCGCCGCGGCGGCCGCGCCGCTCCCCAGCAGAAAGTGACGACGATCCATTCCATCCCCCGCTTTTCGTTTCCTCATCTCTAGGCAAGTCGCCAAGGCCGCTCAAGCGGCGGGATTTCGCTTTCCCAATGCGCCTGTTCTGCTTATGTCCCGGGCATCGACATGATTTCGTTCGAACATCGGGGCCGGATTTGATCGCACATCTGAAGGGACGGCTCGCGCAGACGGGCATCGACCATGCGGTGATCGACGTCGGCGGCGTCGGCTATCTGGTCGGGGCATCGTCGCGCACGCTCGCGGCACTGGGTCCGGTGGGCGAAGCCGTGACCGTCCATACCGAAATGCTCGTCGCCGAGGATTCGATCCGGCTGATGGGATTCGCCAGCGCGGACGAGCGCGACTGGTTCCGCCTGCTCACCTCCGTCCAGGGCGTCGGTGCGCGCGTCGCACTGTCGATCCTGTCGGCGTTCGAGCCGGTCGACCTGTCGCGCGCGATCGCCGCGCAGGACAAGGCGATGGTGTCGCGCGCGAACGGCGTCGGGCCGAAACTGGCCGAACGCATCGTGCGCGAGCTGAAGGACAAGGTCGGCGGCATTGCCGTGGGGCTTGGCCCGGCGGTCGTCGCCGCACCGGCGGGCGCCACCGCCGATGCGGTCTCCGCACTGCTCAATCTCGGCTTCAAGCCCGCCGAAGCCAGCGCCGCGGTTGCCGCGGCCGCCGAAGAGCTTGGCGACGGCGCGGGGCTCGACACGCTGGTACGGCTGGCGCTGAGAAAGGCCGCGAAGTGATGGTTCCCACACGCTGCGGGCATCCGGCATGAGCGAGGCCGATCGCCTGCTCAGCGCGTCGCGCCGGCCCGAGGATGTCGATGCAGCGCTCCGCCCCAAGTCGCTCGACGAGTTCGTCGGGCAGAAGGCCGCACGCGAGAATTTGCGCGTGTTCATCTCGGCGGCAAAATCGCGCGGCGACGCGCTCGACCATGTCCTGTTCTTCGGTCCGCCGGGCCTGGGCAAGACCACGCTGGCGCAGATCATCGCGCGCGAGCTGGGCGTCGGTTTCCGCGCCACATCCGGGCCGGTCATCGCCAAATCGGGCGACCTCGCCGCGCTGCTGACCAATCTGGAGGACGGCGACGTCCTGTTCATCGACGAGATCCACCGGCTCAATCCCGCAGTCGAGGAAGTGCTTTACCCCGCGATGGAGGATCGCGCGCTCGACCTGATGATCGGCGAAGGGCCATCGGCCCGCTCGGTCCGGATCGACCTGCCCAAATTCACGCTGGTCGGCGCCACGACGCGCCAGGGTCTGCTCACCACGCCGCTGCGCGACCGGTTCGGCATTCCGGTCCGGCTGAGCTTTTATACGGTGGACGAACTGGAACGTGTGGTGACGCGCGCCGCCGGCCTGCTCGACCTGGCCATCGCACCCGACGGCGCGCACGAGATCGCCAAGCGCGCGCGCGGCACGCCGCGCATCGCCGGCCGGCTGCTCCGCCGCGTCCGCGACTTCGCCAATGTCGCCGGCGCCGCCACCGTGGATGCGCGCGCGGCGGACGATGCGCTCAACCGGCTGGAGGTCGACAAGCTCGGCCTCGACGCGATGGACCGCCGTTACCTGATGATGATCGCCGACATCTATCGCGGCGGACCGGTCGGCGTGGAGACGCTTGCGGCCGGCCTGTCCGAACCGCGCGACACGATCGAGGAGGTGATCGAGCCCTATCTGATCCAGCTTGGCCTGATCGCACGCACCGCGCGCGGCCGCTGCCTGAACGGACGCGGCTGGAAGCATCTCGGGCTCAACCCGCCGGAAGAGGCGGGACAGGACGGGCTTTTCGACGGTAAGTGACGGGGTGGGACGAACCTGATTGCGTTCCAAACCAGCTGGCGCCAAGCCTAAAAATCCGCGTCACCCCAGCGAAAGCTGGGGTCCATACGATGCCTCAGGCGTCACAGAAGCTGAACCACCGCATAGGCTCCAGCTTTCGCTGGAGCGACGGGAAAATTACACCCCGTTCACTCCCAATCCTCGGGAATTCCGCCACAAAATCACCCCGGCACAGGATCAATCGTTACGCCTGCGGGGCGAAAGGGGTTGAACCCTGCCCCCCAGCCGCTAGACCCGGCCGCCATGGCGGCACAACACCCCGACCTGCCCTATCAAGGGCGCCTCGTCGGCAAGGCGCATCATTTCGCGGTGCGCGTCTATTTCGAGGACACTGATTTTTCAGGC
>Ga0209902_101523_pt1 | contig 10608 bp, 7 predicted proteins | sample FECB27metaG_FD_188304 | JGI IMG/M metagenome (GOLD analysis project Ga0209902, IMG submission 188304) | Cyanobacterial communities from the Joint Genome Institute, California, USA - FECB-27 (SPAdes) (version 2) | ecosystem: Environmental > Aquatic > Thermal springs > Hot (42-90C) > Microbial mats ...
CATGCTCAGATATCGTCGCGGCGTGTTCGGCGACGGGCCGACCAGCCCGGCGGTTCGCAGGCTCATCCTCCAGCGCGACCGGCTGAAGAGCGGCACGCTGCTTCCCTATTCGCTCGGTTGCCTCGCCGTCGCCGATTTCGAGGGGCACCGGAAGATCGGCCATCCCGGCGACATCTTCGGCTTCAGCGCGCAATATGCCTGGTATCCCGACGACGACGTCACGATCGTCCTGCTGTCGAACATCCAATATGGCGCCATCTCGATCGTCTCGGTCGAACAGAAGATCGCACGCGTGGTGCTGGGATTGCCCCAGCCCGTCATCGTCGACGCGCCGCTCCCGGCGGCCGACGCGGCGCGCTTCTCGGGCAGCTATGCGCTTGGCGAGATCCGCTTCGCGGTCGATGCGCTGCGTTTCGCCGTCAAGGACGGCGGGCTGCAGGTCGGCTTCGTCAAGCGCGGCGAGAGTGGCCCCGGGATTCCGCTGCGTTATCAGGGCAGGGGCGAATTCGTGTCGCGCTACGACGACGAGCAGCGCTTCCGGTTCGAAGGCGCCGGCCGCCAGCGCAGGGTGTTCATGTCGTCCTACGGTTCCGTCTTCGAGGCGGCGGTGATTCCCTGAATGTTTTTACGGCACCAGCCATGCGGCAAGGGCTGCAACCGGTTCGGGCAGGTCGCTCGGCGCCGGCTCGTCGGGATAGAAGATGCGCAGCCAGATCAGGCTGCTCGCATCGGCGACGACATCGTCGTCGGCACCCATCTCCGCCAGCAGTTCGAGCAGGCTGGGATCGGGGTAGACGATCAGCTTGCGCACCAGCTCGTCCATCATGCCGCCGAGCAGATAGGCGGCAAGCGTGGGGATGCCGGGGCTGGTGCCGCGACGACGGCGCACGCCCTCGGCCACGCGCTGATACCAGACGCGGTTGGCGTCCTGGCTGAGCCGGGCGAATTCCGGCGTCTCGTCGCCGACCTGCAGGATGCAACGGACGAGCCCGGCATTGGCGCGGCACACCGAGATCCAGCGGCGGTTGGTCAGCCGGATCGAGTCATAGGCCGACCGTTCGCCGTCGCGCGGCGCCTCCAGATTGAAGAAGTTTTCCAACAGATCAGTAAGGACAGTGACCGTCGCATCGGTCTTGTCCTTGAAGTAAACGTAAAAAGAACCTTCGGCCATCTCGGCCGTCTCGGTAACATCCGAGACGCGCATCGCGTGATAACCCTTTTTCTCAAGAACTTTCGCAGTCGCAATCTTGATACGATCGCGCGTTCTCAAGCCCTTTTGCTTTGGTGGATCGTCGCGATACGCGACCTCAAGGTGCTCGATATAAGATAGGTTCATGGCTCATCTTGAAAAAAAGGGAGGCCGAGCATTCTTGCCGATTGACGCTGGTAATAATTGAGGCCAATCTCAAAAAATGCAACCCCCGATGGAAAATCAATGACTCACATAGCCGTCACTCAGCCAGGCGCCTCGCTGCAACCCGGCGACCAGCTTGGTCCCTCGGAATGGATCGAGGTCACCCAAAGCATGATTAGCCAGTTCGGCGTGCTCACAAAAGACCCCGATCCGATGCATATCGATCCCGAATGGGCGCGGTCGAACGGTCCCTATGGCGGGGCGATCGCGTTCGGTTTCCTCACACTCTCGTTGCTGACCCATATGCTCCACGAAGCGGTCGGCACCGGGCCGCAGGCGGAACGGCGCGAGCCGGGGCATTTCCTCAACTATGGCTTCAACCGCGTCCGTTTCATCGCGCCCGTCAGGGCCGGCGATCGGGTGCGCGGACATTTTCAGGTGACCGAAAAGGTCGACGACGACCAGGATCGCTGCCTGACCACCTTCGCCTGCCGGATCGAGATCGAGGGTGGCGAGCGCCCGGCGCTGATCGCCGACTGGCTGTCGATCGCCGTTCCACCCGAAAAGGACTGAGCGTGACGTCGAGCGGCGTGTTCGACGCCCGCGAGACGGGCCTGTACGCTGCCGGATCCTTCGGCACCGGCGCCTTCTCGACGGTGCCGACCGTGCTGCTCCTCTATTTCTGTACGGAGGTCGTCGGGATTCCCGCGGGAACCGCGGCGCTGATCGTCTTCGTCCCCAAATTATGGACATTGTTCTGGGATCCCTTCGTCGGGGGATGGTCCGATCGCACGGTCGGCCGCTTCGGCCGGCGGCGGCCCTTCCTCCTGTGCGGTGCGATCGGCACCGGTATCGCGTTCGCCCTGCTGTTCGCGCCGCCGCCATTGGCGCCCGCGGGCCTCTCGCTCTGGGTGGGGCTCGCCTATCTCGCGCTCGTCACCTGCTATGCCCTTTTTGCGGTCCCCTATGTCGCGCTTCCCGCCGAATTCGCCAGGACGGCGTCGGATCGATCGCGGCTGGTGGGCTGGCGCATGGCCGTGGCGATGATCGGCGTGCTCGCGGGGGCCTCGCTCGCACCGATGCTGGTCGCCTCGGCCGGCGGCGGGCGAACCGGCTATGCCGTCATGGCGCTCTGGCTGGGCGGAATGTGCGCTTTGTCGATGCTCGCGCCCCTGTTCGTCCTGCGCGGTCGCGACCGGCCGGTGGCGATGGCGACGGTCGAGCGCGGCGCGCTGTGGCGCCAGATGCGTGCCGCCGTGCGCGACCGTGCATTTCGGTGGCTGGTGATCGCTTATGTCCTGATGCTCGCGGCCGCCGGAATCATCTCGGCCGCGGCGCCCTATCTCATCGTTCACGCGCTCTCGCGGAGCGAGGCGGACATCGGCGTCGCGCTTGGGATCATGCTGGTCGCCACCAGCCTGACCGCGCCCGCGCTGGCCTGGGCCGGGCGCCGCTGGGGTGAGGCTCGGGCGCTGACCGTATCGATCCTCGCTTATGTCCTCGCCGCCGCGATCGTGGCGCTTGCGGCGCGATATCATCATTGGCCGGCGATGCTGGCCGGGTTCGCGCTGGCGGGTCCGGCGTTCGCCGGGCTGCAAGTTCTGCCCTATACGATGGTGGCGCATCTGATCCATGCCCGCGCGGCGAGCGGCGTCGCGACGGAAGGCGCGCTGACGGGCATATGGACCGCCGCGGAGAAGATCGGCCTTGCCCTGGGCCCGCTCGCCACGGCGCTCGCGCTTGCGCTGGTCCAGCGGGATTACGCCGGCGGGCTGGCGGGGTTCGTCCTGCTGGCGACCGCCGCGCTCGGTCTGGTCTCGATTCCCATGCTGCGACTGGCGGCGCGGCCATGAGCGAGCTGCCGCCGCCGCTGCTCCGGATCAGCGATTATGCCGGCTGGCACGCCAGGCAGCGACCGGATGCGGTCGCGCTCAAGCTGGACGATCGCGCCTGGACCTATGCCAAACTGGCCGCAGAGGTAGACCGGCTGGCATGCGCGCTGCTCGCCGCCGGCATCGGCAAGGGCGATCGCGTCGCGACGCTCCAGCCGCCGCATCCCGCCTATCTGGTCGATTTCCTGGCGACCGCCTCGATCGGCGCGATCTGGGTGGGGCTCAACCCGCGCTACCGGCTGGAGGAGCTCCTGCATGTCCTCACCGATGCGGAGCCGGCCATCCTGCTGGCGCGGAGACATATCGGCGATCGCTGTTACGATGCAGAGCTGACCGCGCTCGCGGCCGCCTGCCCCTCGCTCGAGCGCATCATTCTCCATGACAGCGCCGACGGCCCGGCGGAGACCCAGCCGATGTCCGCGTTCCTGCAATCGGGCGACGGGGTCGGGCAGGACGTGCTGGATGCCGCACGCGCCGGCTGCGACGACCGCGATCCGTGCCTGATCGTCTACACCTCGGGATCGACGGGCGCGCCGAAGGGCGCGCTGCTGCATCATGCGGGCCTGACGCGGTTCAGCCTTGCGCAGAACCTGCTCTGGCCGCTCTCGTCTCTGCGGGTGATCAACTATTTTCCGATCAATCATGTCGGTTCGGTCGTCGACTGCAGTCTGCCGTGTCTGGTCGCCGGCGGCACGACGATCTTCATGGAGAAATTCGATCCGGCGGAATGCCTGCGACTGATGGCGCGCGAACGGGTCACCTTATGGGGCTCGGTGCCCAGCACCTTTCCGATGATCCTCGATCTTCCCGATTTCGCGGATCACGATCTTTCGGCAGTCGAACTGATCGTCTGGGGCGGGGCGGCGATGGGGGAGGATGTGATCGCGCGCCTGGCGGCATTGGGGCCGGCGCTCGCGACCAATTACGGGATGACCGAGACCACCAGCGCGATCGCCGCCATCGCGCCGACGCGCGACCTGGAACGGCTGGCCAATTCCGTCGGCCCGGCGTTTCCGGGCGTCGAGATCAGACTGTGCGGCGCGGACGACATGCCGGTCGCGCAGGGCGAGGTCGGCGAGGTCCAGGCGCGCTCGGCGCTCAATTTCCTGGGCTATTGGCGCAGGCCCGAGGCGACGGCCGAGGCATTCACCGACGACGGCTATTTCCGCACCGGCGACCTGGCGGTGCGGCGGCCCGACGGATGCTACCGGATCGTCGGACGCATCAAGGAGATGTACAAGTCCGGCGGCTACAACGTCTATCCGCGCGAAGTGGAGGCGGTGCTCGAATCCCATCCCGCGGTCGAGGCCGCGGCCGTCGTCGTCGTGCCGGATCCCATATGGCAGGAGGTCGGGATCGCATTCGTCGAGATCGGCACTCCCGTCGATCCCGCCGATCTCCATGCCTGGTGCCGCGCCCGCCTCGCCAATTACAAGCTTCCCAAGCGCATCGAGATCGAACGCGCGCTGCCGCTGCTGCCGATCGGCAAGATCGACAAGGCGGCGCTTCGGCGGCGGCTGGGTTGATCCGCTGCACGTGAAGAAAAGCCTGACGAGATGATCGAGCCCCAACCCCGTTTATCCCGAGCGAAGTCGAGGGACTAAGCCGAGCGGAGCCGAGGCTGATGGCGCAGTAGGTCCTCGACTTCGCTCGGACGGCTCCCTCGACTTCGCTCGGGACAAACGGAGGTTGGCGCGGGGGCTCCCGCCATTGCGGCAGGCACTCGCGCCACCAATCAGAAATTCACCCGATATTCCACGCCATAGGTGCGCGGTTCGCCCAGCGTGATCAGCTTCTGGCCGTTGAGCGTGTTGTCATAAAGGTCGAAGAGCCTGGTCATATAGGTCTTGTCGGTCACGTTCTTGCCGAACAGCGATACGCGCCAGCGATCGTTGCCGGACGCCAGCGTCATCCGCAGGTTGAGCAGCCCATAGGCCCCGACGCGACCGTCGGGATCGTTGTTGGTGGTCAGATAGCTGCGCCCGCGAAGCTGGTATTCCGCCTGGAACGTCAGCGGTCCGATGCCTGTCGGCACGGTATAGTCCGCGTTGACGGCGCCGGTATAAGCGGGGGCGAAGGGGATGAAGCGCAGCGGTTGCCCGTTCGGCAGCAGCCCTTCCTCGTACTTCGCGTCCTGCACCGCGATATTGCCGCTCAGTCGCAGCCGATCACTGATGCGCGCATCGACCTCGATCTCGACACCGCGGCTATGGGCGCGGCCGGCATTGAGGATGATCGGATTGAAGAAGGTCGTCGCGGGATTCTGCGTGGTGATCTGGATGTCGTCCCAGCGCATCGAATAGACGGCGGCGTTGATCGAGAGGCGGCGATCGAACAACTCGGTCTTCAGCCCGGCCTCGTAGTTCCAGAGCGATTCGGGGCCGAATGCGATGCCGTTTGCGTCGCCCAGCGCATCGTTGAAACCGCCGCTCTTGAAGCCTTTCGACGCGGTGAGATAGGTCATCAGCGTCGGCGAAATGCGGAAACGGATATTGGCGTTCGGCGTCAGCCGGCCCCAACTGTCCTTCGCGACGATCGTGGCGCTGCCGCCCAGGATCGAGAGCGGATCGGTCTGGACATAGCGGATCCGCTTGCTGTCATGCGTGTACCTGGCGCCGAGCGTGACATCGATACGGTCGCTGAGCGCCAGCGTGCCGCTTGCGAATACCGCCTTGCTGATCGTCTTGAGGCGCCCGGTCGATCCGATGATCGAACCGCTCAGGCTGGGATCGCCGAAGATGGCCGCGGTCGCGGAGCCGAGTTCGATGAAGCTCTGATTGTCGGTGTCCTGGTCGAGATAATAGAGGCCGCCGAGCAGGCTGAGCGGACCGACGCTCCCGCTGAGGCGCAGTTCGTTGGAAAATCGCTTCACCCGTTCGGGATCGCCGTCATAGGTGATGGCGAGCTGGCACCGGCAGGTATCGGTGCGGCTGTAATAGTCGTGCTCGCGATAGGCGGCGATATCGACGATATCGATGCCGCCCAGCCGGGTCCGGAAATTCGCCGAGACGCCGGTGGAATTCAGCCGCTCCTCGCTGGGCGTGTTGGCGATCACGCGCCGGTCGAACGGATCCGCGTTGAGCGCAAATCCCTGGCCCTTGAGCAATTGGGTGACCAGCGCCGCCGGATTGTAGCGCAGCGTCTCGAACACCAAAGTCTCCTGATTCGCTTCGGCATGGTCGACGCTGAGCAGCAATTCGGTATCGGGCGCGGGCGTGAAGAGCAGTTGCGCGCGGCCGGACCAGCCATTCTGATCGTTGACGTCGCGGTTGAGGAAGATGTTGCGCTCATATCCGTCGCGGAAATCGCGGACCAGCGCGACCTTGGCGCGGAGCAATCCGTCCACCAGCGGTCCGGAGAGCGAGCCGGCGAGGCGCGTGCGGTCGTAATTTCCGAAGATCCCGCTGAATGACGCCTTGAACTCGTCGCCCGGCCTCTCGGTCGTGATGTTGATGACGCCGCCGATCGTGTTGCGCCCGTAAAGCGTGCCCTGCGGCCCGCGCAGCACTTCCACCTGGGCAATGTCATAAAGATCGAGATTGGCGCCCGCGCCCTGACCGACAAAGACCTCGTCGACATAATAGCCCACCGCGGGATCGGCACCCGCGGACCCCGCCGAGCCGACCACACCGCGCAACGAGGTGGGGGAGAGTTTCATGTCGCCGAAATCGCCGTAGTTCAGGCCGGGCGTGACCTTCGCCACGTCTGCCAGGCTGTCGATCCCGCGCCGCTGCAGTTCCGCCGCGGTCAGTGCGGTGATCGAGATCGGCGCATCCTGCAGCCGTTCCCGGGTCTTCCGCGCGGTGACGATGATGTCTTCGCCCGCATCGGTTGCCGACGCCGGATCCTGTGCCGCCGCGGGCACGCCGGCTGCGCAGACCGCGACGACGGCTGTTGTGAAAAACCAGAAGTTCCGCATGGCCATGACCCTCCCCATTTCTAAAAGTTGAGATCATACTCATTTTTATCTTGACTGGAAGCGGCAATCGCCGTTCCATCGTGTGAGGCAGAGCAGGGGTCACCCTCGCGACCGGAAAGGCCGGCGGCTGCCACTCGGATTGGGGGTCAGACATGAAGTTCGCGAACATGGTTCGTCTCGGGGGAAGCTGCCTCGTCCTGGCCACGGCCATGACGTCCGGTATCGCGGCTGCGCAGCAACAGTCGGCGCAAGCCGCCGGTGCGGACGACGAGCTGGAGGAGATACTGGTGACCGCGCAGCGGCGGACCCAGGGTCTTCAGGATACGCCGCTGTCGATCAGCGCGCTCACCGCGAAGACGCTGGAGAATGCGGGCGTGGGGCGTGTCGAGGATATCTCGAACGCGCTGCCCAACGTCTATATCGCACCGCGCGAGCTGCGCACGACCTCGATCGCGATTCGCGGCATCTCGGCGGATCTCAACAATCCCGGTCTCGACCAGAGCGTCGGCGTCTATGTCGACGGCGTCTATATGGGGCGCGCCGCGACCATCAATTCCAATCTGTTCGATCTCGAGCGGATCGAGGTTCTGCGCGGCCCGCAGGGGACGCTCTATGGCCGCAACACCATCGCCGGCGCGGTCAATATCCTCACCCGCCGCCCCAATGCCGATGCCCGCGTCGCGGCGAGCATCAGCTATGGCAATTACGATGCGGTGCGCGCGAACGCGGTCGTCAGCGGTCCCCTGTCCGGCGCGCTGTTCGCCAGCGCGGCAGTGTCGCTCGACCGTCGTAACGGCATGGTCCGGAATATCGCGACCGGCACGCGGCTCGACGATCTCGACGGCCTCGGTGGCCGATTGACGCTGGTCTACGATCCGGGCGGTGACTGGGATTTCGCGCTGCGCGGCGACATCTCACGCGATCGCACCCATTCGGGCGCCTTCGATATCTCCAATAATGGCGCCTTTGCCGGCACGCCCTTCGCCGATGCCGATCCCGAGGACCGGGTGGTGGCCCAGTCCACCGACACCACGCAGAATCGCGACGTCTATGGCGCTTCCGGCGAATTCAATCTGCGGACCGGCGGCGGAACGCTGACCTCGATCACCGCGCTGCGCGGCTACAAATGGAACAACATCCAGGACAACGACTATTCGGTGCTCGACATGCTCGACACCGGCATTCGCGAGCGCCAGAGCCAGTTTTCGCAGGAGCTGCGCTTCGCGAGCGATGCCGCGGATCGTTTCAGCTACGTGGCGGGCCTCTATTATTACCATCAGTCGCTCGACACGGCGTCGCTCGTCGTGATCGGTCCCGATCTCGGCATTTATCCGACACGCACGAACGCGACGATCCGGGCGAATGTCGACACCGACAGCTATGCGGCTTTCGGCCGCGCCGTCTATCGCGTCACCGACGCGCTGAGCCTTGCGGCGGGCCTGCGTTATACGCACGAGCGCAAGACGCTCGATTTCGAGCAGATCGGCGATCCGTTCGGCGTCATCGCGGCGAACATCGCGCCGCGCCACCTGAAGCGCAGCGAAGGCAGGGTTTCGCCATCGGTCAGCCTGGAATGGCGCCCCCGTGAGAAGCTGCTCGCCTATGCGACGTTCAGCCAGGGCTACAAGTCGGGCGGCTTCAACGTCTTCTCGGTGACGCCCACCGACAGCGCCGAATATCGGCCGGAATCGGTCAACAATTACGAGCTCGGGCTCAAGAGCGAGTTCCTCGACAGCCGTCTGCGCATCAATGCCTCGATATTCTACATGGACTATACCGACCTGCAGCAGAACCAGCTCATCTCGGTCGGCGGCGGCATCGCGCAGTTCCAGACCTCGAACGCGGCCAAGGCGCGCAGCAAGGGTTTCGAGATCGAGCTTTCCGCGCTGCCTGTGCGGCAGCTTCAGCTCACCGCGAGCTATGGTTATGTCGACGCGGTTTTCGAATCCTTCCCCAACGCCAATGCGGCCGGCGCGAATTATACCGGCAATCGGCTGCCACTCGCGCCCAGAAGCACGCTCAGCGGCGCTTACGAATGGACCCAGCCGCTCGGCGGCAGCCTCCAGCTCTTCCTGCGCGGCGAGGCGAACCATCGCAGCCGGATCTTCTTCGCGTCGGACAATGCCTATTCGTCCGGCGCGCTGACCCTGCTCAATGCGCGGATCGGCATCGGCCCCGAAAGCGGCGCGTGGCGCCTGTCGGCCTGGGCACGCAATCTCACGGACGAGACCTATGTCACCAACCGCTTCAGGGGTGCGGTGGTGCCCGGTCAGGTCGCGCAATCGCTGGGGCAGCCGCGCACCTATGGCGCCGAGATGCTGGTGAAATTCTGAGAGGCGACGGATGACGCGAACAGACACTGCCGGCCCGACGAGCGTCGCGGCCACGCTGGCCGCGGGCGAGGCACCGGATCGTTTCAGGGATCCGCTCGCCGAACTGCGCCGGCTGGGCCTCGACCATCATGCCGCGGAGCTCGACAGCTACGGGTTCACGATCGTCGAGCCCGAGCGCGCGGCCCCGGCCGGCTTCGCCGATGCGCTGCTTCGCAAAGTGCTGGAGATCGCTGAACAGCGTTCTGGGCAGGCGCTCGATCCCGCCGATGCCGAGAGCCATGCCGGCGGGTCGGCATGGGGCCAGCATCTCTTCTACCTGCTGCTCGAGGATCCTGTCTTCGAACAGGCGATGATGAACGAAACGGTGCTCGCGCTGATCACCTATCTGCTCGGCGAGAGCTGCGTGCTCAGCAGCATGAACTCGATCCTGAAGGGGCCGGGCACGGACCATCTGATCCTGCATTCGGACACCGCCATGGTGCCCGCGCCCTATCCGGCCTTTGCACAGGTCGCCAACGCCACCTGGCTGCTGACCGATTACGATCGCGACGGGGGTGCGCTCAGCTTCTGGCCCGGCAGCCACAAATTCTGCCGTCCGCCGACCATGCGGGAAACGACCGACTTCGACCGACTGGTCCCGGTGACCGCGCCGGCCGGGTCGCTGGTCGTCTGGCACGGCAATACCTGGCACGGCGCCTTTCCCCGGCGTGTGCCGGGGCTGCGCGTCAACCTGATCCTCTATTTCTGCCGGATCTACATGCAGACGCAGGAATGGTATCGCGAACGGGTGAGCGCGGAGGCGCTGGCGCGCAACACGGGCCGCTTCCGCCATCTGGTGGGACTTGAAAATCCCTACCCTTTCGGGGCGGAGGGGGCGCCCATCGACCGGATCGGGCGCTTCAATTCGCTTGCCCGGACACAGGGGGGCTGAATGGGCGTGCTCGCGGGAAAACTGTGCCTCGTAACCGGGGCGACGCGCGGCATCGGCCTGGGCATCGCCCGGGCCGACGTCATCGGCCATGCCGCCGGGGGCATCGCCGGCCTGGCGATGGCGCTGAAGAAGCCGGACAGGATCGGCCGCCTGGTCGTGGTCAACGGATGGGCAAAGGC
>Ga0209902_101524_pt1 | contig 10604 bp, 11 predicted proteins | sample FECB27metaG_FD_188304 | JGI IMG/M metagenome (GOLD analysis project Ga0209902, IMG submission 188304) | Cyanobacterial communities from the Joint Genome Institute, California, USA - FECB-27 (SPAdes) (version 2) | ecosystem: Environmental > Aquatic > Thermal springs > Hot (42-90C) > Microbial mats...
GACAAGGCCGAAGCGCGCACGCCGACGAGCCGCATCTGGCTGACCGGCATCGTGCCTTATGTCGGGCGCGGGCTTGCGCTTTCGGGTGCGATCGAAGCCAAGGAGATCACCGCCTCCACCTCGACGACGACAGCCCCGGTCGCACCGGCAGTGCCGCCTACGGCGTTCTTTGTCGGCGGCTCGTGGAGCGCACCGTTCATTTCGCCATTGGTGGCGCCGGTGATCTCGTCGCCGACGGGCGACTGACCCTCTATCGCTTTAGAACAGGCTGCCCTGATTGCCAGGTTCCCTAGCCTTGGCAGCGGGCCTCGCCGCCGGCTTCGGCTTGGCCTCGCCGACGATCGCATCGCCGCTGGTGGTTATCGCATTTGTCGTACCGTCGGCAAATTCGATCGACAGCGCAGCACCCGTGGCCACCTCGGCGGCGCGTTTCAGCACCGTTCCGTCCGCGTCGCGGATCAGCGCGAAACCGCGCGCTAGCACTGCCTTGTGCGACAGCGTCGCCATCAGCCGGTCGGCCTGCGACAGGCTCGTCCTCGCCCGTTCGAGCCTGCGTCCGACCGCCAGCGTGGCGCGGCGTTCGAGTGCCGTGAGTTGCTGGCCAAATGTCTCCTGGCGCCGAACCAGCGGTTCCGGCGACAACCGTCCCTTGGTGCGGTCGAAGCGGATGCGCTTTTCGCGCACCATCGCCCGAAGCGCCGCGTCGGCACGCAGCATGTCGCGGTCGAGATGACGGCGCGTCTCGCCGATGCGCCGGGCCAGCGTCGCCGGTGACAGCCGCACGGCGGACAGCCGGGCGCGCTTGCGCTCGGTGGTAACGGTCAGCGCCCGGCCAAGCCGGCTCGTCGCCTCGTCGAAGCGTCGGCGCGGCAGCGCCAGCAACTGGTCAGGGGTGGGCAGCGCGCGCGCGGCCGCGCGAACCGCCTGGCTGCGCCGGTCGATCATGCGGGAAACAGCGCCGCGCAGCCGTGCGCCAAGATTGGCGAGCACGGCCTCGAGTTCGGCTTTGACCGGCACTGCAAGCTCGGCGGCACCCGTCGGTGTCGGCGCACGCCTGTCGGCGGCAAGGTCGATCAGCGTCCAGTCGGTTTCGTGGCCGACGGCCGAGATGACCGGGATGTGCGATGCCGCAACGGCGCGGATCAGCGCTTCGTCGTTGAAGCCCCAGAGGTCTTCGAGGCTGCCGCCGCCACGCGCCACGATCAGAAGGTCGGGGCGGCGAATAGTGCCGAGCTCGGGCAGCTCATTGAAACCGTTGACCGCAGCGGCCACTTCCGCGCCCGACGTCTCGCCCTGCACCCGCACCGGCCAGACCAGCACATGCAGCGGGAAGCGGTCCTTGATGCGGTGGATGATGTCGCGGATGACGGCACCCGTCGGCGACGTCACCACGCCGATCACCAGCGGCATGAACGGCAGAAGCTGCTTTCGGCGGTCGTCGAACAGGCCTTCGGCGGCCAGTCGCCGCTTGCGCTCTTCCAGCAGCGCCATCAGCGCGCCGGCGCCGGCGGGCTCGAGATTGTCGATGACGATCTGGTATTTCGACGAACCGGGATAGGTGGTCAGCTTGCCGGTGGCGATCACCTCCATCCCTTCCTCGGGACGGAATTTCAGCCGGCTCATCGTGCCTTTCCACACCACAGCCTCGATGCGTGAACGATCGTCCTTCAGCGAGAAATAGGCATGGCCCGACGAATGCGGTCCGCGATAGCCGGAGATTTCGCCGCGCACGCGCACATTGCCGAAGGCGTCCTCGACGGTGCGCTTCAGCGCGCCGGAAATCTCACTGACGGTGTACTCGGCAGCGTTGGTGCGTGATTCGGTGGCAAGTTCGTTCATGGCGCGATTGAGGGCCGCGTGGCCCTCCTCGTCAAGCTTTGCGGCTCAGTTGCCGACTACCATCCCGGCATGATGTGGCTCGGCTTGAGCCGCCGGCCGCGCGCGGTGGCAAGGGTTGCGAAATCGAACGTCCCGCTCTCCTCGGTCAGCGGCACCGAGATATTGTCGAGGCTCTCCGAGATATGCCGCGCCAGCGCGTCGACGATCTCCGGCCGGCTGGAGTGGCCGCGCAAAATTCCGATCTGGCAATCGGGCAGGGCGCCAAAGCCGTCGGCTTCGCCAAGCACGCGCATGCCCGGCCGCAGCGCGCATTCGGGCAGCACTGATACGGCGAGCCCGGCCAGAACGGCGGCGGTGATGACATTGGCCGACCAGCTGGTGAACAGCACGCGGTGCTCGCGGCCGCTGGCCTGGAGCCGTTCCGTCGCCATCTGCCGCCACTGGCAGGTCGGTCGGCCGAAAGCCATCGGCAGGATCGGTTCCTCATGCACCATGTGGCTGGCAGACGACACCCATAGAAGCGGCTCGTTACGCACGATCTCGCTCGGCCGGGTGTCCTCGCACTGGGTCACGAGTGCAATGTCGAGATTGCCGCGGCGGATCTGGTCGGCGAGGTTAACGGTGGGCTCGCACAGCACCGAGAGCTCGACGCGCGGATTGGAGCGCGAGAAGCGCGCCATGATCTCGGGCAGGAAGCGGTCGGCATAGTCGTCCGGCACGCCGATGCGGACCGTGCCCTCCAGCGCCTTGTCGTCGAAGGCGGCCAGCGTCTCGCGGTTCAGGTGCAGCAGCCGCCTGGCATAGGTGAGCAGGCGCTCGCCTTCCTCGGTCAGCTTGTTCATGCGCCCTTCCTTTTCGAAGAGCGCCTTGCCGATGCGGTCCTCGAGACGACGCATCTGCATCGACACTGCTGACTGCGTGCGGTGCACCTCGTCGGCGGCGCGTGTGAAGCTGCCGGTGTCGACGATGGAGATGAAGGTATGGAGCTGGTCAAGATCGAGCGGAGCGGCCATCGACGTTTCCATCATGAACATTGATGGTAAAGATTAGAAACATTCGTTGGATTAATCAATACGCCGATGGCAATCTCCCATTGTCCACATGAGGCATGTGAATCGGAACCGATGCGGCGGCTGAAGGAGCGTCGATCGGAGCGGGACCCGTTTGTCCCCGATCTGAGAGGAGATCATCATGACCACGCTCGACCATTCCACTGCGACGACGCATTCCGCGGCTCGGCCGGTGAATGCGATGCGTATCGTCAACTACACCGCCGATCTCTTCCGTGCCTGGAAAAATCGCCGCGCCTTCTATCGCCTTGGCGAGTTGAGCGACACCGAGCTCGCCGATGTCGGCCTGACCCGCAGCGACCTGTGCGTGGCTGTCGACCTGCCGTTCGCCACCGACCCGACCGTGCGTCTTCGCTCGATCAGGCAGGCGCGCAGCGAAAACATCGAAGTCATGGCGCGTCGCGTCGCCTAGCCGAAATCTGCTTTTGCAGGCTCCCACTCCCAGCCGGTCCCCGCCGGCCTCGCCTGCACGCTGCCCGGTCCCCCCAAGGACCGGGCTTTTTCGTATTTGGGAGGCGCTCCTTCAGCTTCGCATCAGAAGACCCGCGACGCTCCTTTTAGGCTGTCACCGCTAGGATGAGACCGCCGACGACGGCGAAGTTGATGATGAATGCCGAGCGCAGCCCTAGTCTCTCCGCACCCGTATAGCGCCAGAAATTGAGCGCCATCAGTGACGCGGCGACGGTGAACAGGATCAGCGCCACCGCCGCGTAAGGACGCATCACGCCGATCGCCAGGCAAAGGCCGGCGACGAACTCGACGATCGAGCCCAAGGCAAGCAGAAGTGCCTCCGCCGGAAACCCTTTGTCGGTCAGGTAGCCGGTAACAGTGCGAAAATTCCAAAAATGTTCGGCACCCGCCCAAACAAACACGCCGCCCAGCAGGATGAAGCCGAGGTTTTCGGCCATCGTCGCCATCTCAATTCGCCGACCACACCGCCAGTTCATAACCGTCGGGATCCGCGAAGTGGAAACGCCGCCCGCCGGGGAACGCGAACACCGGCTTGACGATTTTCGCGCCCGCGGCCTCAAGGCGGCTCTGTGTTGCGGCGAGATCGTCGGCATAAAGGATGACAAGCGGTCCGCCCGGTCTGACCGGGCCGGCTGTCGTAAGTCCGCCGGTCAGGCGGCCGTCGGTGAATTCGCAATAGGTTGGACCATAGTCGGTGAAACTCCAGCCGAAGGCCTTGCCGTAGAATTCACGCGACCGCGCGATGTCGCTGACGTTGAATTCGATGTTGTCGATCCGGCGATCGTTTCCGCTCGTACCCATGGCAAATCTCCTGCGTTTCTTGGGATAGCCGCTGATACCGAATGGGGTGCCGGAAATCTTGAACGAAACGGCCAGTCAGCCCCAGTCAGCTATGGATCTGGCGCACGAAGCTGCCGGCGGTCATGCCGCACAAAGTCTGGATCTCGCGGCCGAGATGCGCCTGGTCGGCATAACCGGCCTCGTAGGCAAGGCCGGCCATGCGCTGCTTGCCCTGCGAGCGCACCAGAGACAGGAAGTTCTGGAAACGCAGGATGCGGTCCAGCGTCTTCGGTCCATAGCCGAAATAGTCGTGGCTGCGCCGTCTCAGCGTTCGCTCGCTAATGTCAAGACGATCGACCAGCGACGAAATCCTGCCGCCGACGTCATCCGACCCCGATGCCATCGCCGCAAAGATTGCACCTGCGTCGCGCGCCGGGCGCTCCAACTCGGGAAGCTGCTTGAGCAGTTGTTGCTGCAGTACGGCGGCCTGCCGTTCGATGGTCGGCGCCTCGCCGATCCGCTCGCGCAGGTCGCGGGCAACGGCTGGATCCCAGAGGTCGGCGAGGTCAATCGCCTGGCCGACGATCGCGCTCATCGGTGTGCGGAGCCAGCGGAGTGCCGCACCCGACTGGAAGCGCATGCCAAGCACCGTCGTTCCGCCACGCAACTCGGGATTGGCGGCGACCACATCCGGTCCGACGACCTCCAGCCTTTCATCCTTCCACAACAGGTCGACGCAGCCGTCCGGCACGACGGCCACCGGCCCGAAATGGTCTCTAGGGATCGCGTTGGTCCACACGCACTGGAAATGAGCGTCGAGGCCCGGCACCGGTGCCTGCTCGTCGTAATGCCCGAGGCAATTGGCGAGTACAGGCACCGTCGACCTGTTCGCGCCGCCACCAACTGAAGCCTCAGGCGAGGTTCGCATCGACCACCAGGCCTTTGTCGCGGGTCAGCGATACCTGTCCATGCCCTTGCTGAACTGGTCGAAGATCGACTCGACGCCCTTCTGGTAGTCGTCGCGCTGCTGGCGCCCGGTCTCGAACATCTTGCCGAACAGGTCGTCATAAGGGTTCTTGGCCCGACCGCTCGGGTCGGGCTGTTCCTGCGGCCGCTGCCTTGGCCGTGGCTCAGGTTCCGCAGACTGGCCGCCACCGAGCATCTCCTCGAAGATCTTGCCGAGCGGGTTGTCGCCATAAGGGTTCTGCTGCGGCGCCTGCTGGCGCGGCGATGGTTGCGGTTGCGCCTGGCCGCCACCGAACATGTCCTTGAGCACCTTGCCGAACGGGTTGTCGAACGGGTCGGGCGCCTGGGTCTGCTGCGGTGCCTGGCGAGGCTGCTGCCCGCCGCCCATCATGCCGCCACCTTGGCGCATCATCTGCTCGATGATCTCGCCAAGCGGGTTGTTGCCGCCGCCCATGCCACTCGCCGCCTGCATCTGTCCCGTCGACTGCTTGAACAGCCCGCCCATGATCATCGAGGCGATGACGGGCAGCATCTGCTTGAGCACGTCCTGGCCGATACCCGTCGCCTGCGCCGCCTGGCCGGCAACCGCGCGCGACAGCTCCTTCGAGCCGAACAGGTGGCCAAGGATACCGTTGCCTTCGTCGACGCCCTGGGACGAGAAAGCGCGGCTGGCGTCCTCGAAATACTTGGCGTGCTGGCCGCTCGCCATCGCCTGCAGGAAGGAACCCACGCCATAGGGATCAGACGCATTGCGCTTCAGCCCTTGGCTGAATGCCGGCATCAGCGCCTCGATCGCCGATTGCGTCTGCTGCTGGCTCAGCCCGAACTGGCGCGACAGCGCCTCCATGCCGTTGCCGTTCTGGGCATTGGCCAGCATCTCGAACAATGGCAGCATTTTTTCCTCCTCAGGAGCTTGAGCCGAGGAGAAACCTAGAGCGTTTCCAGCGTCGATTGAAGGGGCTATCGGCGCCTAGTAGGCATACTCCAGGAACGCCGGTTCGATCGAGCCGCCCCAGCGCGTGTTGTAGGCGTTGAGCATTTCTTCGGCACTCGTCGTGCCGCGTGCGATGACCTCGTCGAGCGTGTTGAGGAAGCCGGCCTCGTCGAAACCTTCGCGGTTCTTGCGCCCGCGATTGACGAGCCCCTGGCGCGACAACGCCAGCACTTCGCGTCCGATCTCTCGCAGCGTTGTGTTGCGGAACGGGGCCGCGATGCCTTGCTCGGGCACGGCGTCGCGCATCGCCAGCGTTTCGGCATAGGTCCAGTTGCGGGTGAGTTCTTCGGCGGCATCGAGCGTTGCCGGATCGTAGAGCAGGCCGACCCAGAAGGCGGGAAGGGCGCAGATGCGGCGCCACGGTCCGCCATCGGCGCCGCGCATTTCGAGGAAGCGCTTGAGGCGCACGTCAGGGAACAGCGTCGACAGGTGGTTGGCCCAGTCGCCCATCGTCGGCATGCCGTCGGGGATTTCGTTGCGCGCCGCACCTGCCATGAACTGGCGGAAGGTGATGTGGGTCATGTCGCGGTACTGCTCGTCGCGGATGACGAAATACATCGGCACGTCGAGCGCCCATTCGACATAATCGGCAAAGCCGAATTCGGGCGAGAAGCAGAATTCGAGCAGGCCCGAACGCTGGTTGTCGGTGTCGCGCCAGATGTCGCCACGCCAGCTCTGCATGCCGTTGGGGCGACCGTCGGTGAAGGGCGAGTTGGCGAACAGCGCCGTCGACAGCGGCTGCAGCTTGAGCGACACCTGCATCTTGCGGCGCATGTCGGCTTCGCTCTCGAAGTCGAGATTCACCTGGATGGTGCAGGTCCGATACATCATGTCGAGGCCCTTGGTGCCGACCTTGGGCATATAGGCGGTCATGATGTCATAACGCGATTTCGGCATGCGCGGCGTCTCGGCCAGTGTCCATTTCGGGCTGCCGCCGAGGCCGAGGAAGCGGATGCCGAGCGGTTCGGCGATCTCGCGCAGCTGCGCCAGATGCGCATTGCCCTCGCGACAGGTCTGGTGGATCGATTCGAGCGGGGCGCCGGACAGCTCGAACTGCCCGCCCGGCTCGAGCGAGATCGCGCCCTGGCCGGTCGGCTCGACGAGGCCGATGATGCGTCCGGCATCGATGATCGGATCCCAGCCGAGCGTCTTCTGCATGCCTTCGAGCAGTGCGCGGATGCCGCGGTCGCCGCCATAGGGGACAGGCGCGTTGCCGTCGACATAGAACGGGAATTTCTCGTGCTCGGTGCCGATCCGCCATTTGTCGCGCGGCTTGTTGCCGGCTGCGAGATAGCCGACGAGTTCGTCCATCCCCTCGATAGGCCGGAAATCGGTGGTGTCGCGCGCCATGTATGCTTCTCCTGAAGGCGGAAGGACCGCGGGCGCTTGATGGACGATCGAGCGCTCGCCGATCAAGCGAAAAATCCTGAGCCTTCGTCAACAGGAATTGATCGTTTCGGGTGCCGATAGTGAAATCTTGATGCTTGGATTTGTCCTGTTGCGGACTGCACGTCCCAAATCAGCGGTTTTTGCGACCGGTTTACCCTAGCGCCGCCTTCACCAGCGTCGCCGCAGCCTCGCCGGCGGTTTCCATATAGGAGGCGTCCCGGTTGAGCAGGACGACGGCAAAACAGCCGTCCAGCAGCAGGATGATCTGCCGCGCCAAAAGCTCGGGCGACCGGATGCCCTCGGCGGCGAAGGAGCTGGCCAACCAGGCCTCGACGCGCTTCTTGTGCGCGATGCCGGTCTTGATCGCCGGGTGTCCGGGCATGTCGGCCAGTTCGGCTGCTGTGCGCAGATAGCCGCAGCCCTTCCATCTGGGATGCCGTGCGGATTTGGCGAGATTCCCGAAGATCGCTCGAATTTTCTGGTCGATCCCGCCTTCGGCTTCTTCGAACCAGCGCTGGAACAGCGCCAGATTGGGTTGGTCGCGGCCGTCGAGATAGGCAGCGATCAGCTCGTCCTTGCTCTGGAAGTGGTAATAGAGCGTGCGCTTGGTAAGCCCCGCCTTTTCGGCCACGGCATCGACACTGACGGCGCGGATGCCCTCGCCATAAAACAGCTTCGATGCCGCATCGACGATGCGCTGGCGCGTCGGTTTCTCGGCTGTCTTCATCCGAAAAGTATACCGACTAGTGAGTGTAACTGGAAAGGGGATTTCGCTAGCGCTTGAGGGCGAAAAGCGAGGTGAACCATGTCGATTGCTGTTTTGGTGAGCGAGCCCAGATCAATCGAGGTCGTATGCGCCGACGGTGTCGTGCTGCGTGGTCATATCTGGCCGCACGCGCGTGGCGAAAAGGTAGGCACCGTCATCGTCAACCCGGCCACCGGCGTGCTTGCCAGCTACTATCATCGCTATGCGATGTTTCTCGCCGGTCGCGGCTTCGACGTCGTCACCTATGACTATCGCGGCATCGGTGCTTCGCGCACGGTGCGACTGCGCGGTTGCGGCCATCGCTGGCGCGACTGTGGCGAACGCGATTTCGAGGCGGTGCTGCGGCTGGCCAGGCGCCTCGATCCCGGCGCGCCCCTGATGGTGGTGGGACACAGCATCGGCGGCGTCTTGCCCGGCCTGGCTGAATCCACGCCTGGCATCACCCGCATGCTCACGGTTGGCGCTCAATACGCCTATTGGCGCGACTATGCCGCCGCCCACCGCCCGCGGCTGTTTCTCAAATGGCATGTGGCCATGCCCGTCATCACCGCCCTCTGCGGTTACTTCCCTGGAAAGCGGGTCGGCTGGCTCGAGGATCTGCCCAAGGGGGTCGCTAACGAGTGGAGCTTTCGTAGCGCGCGTATCGAGCTGAGCCACCCCGAGGCGGAGCGCGGCGACGTCCTTCGCCGCTTTGCCGCGGTGACCGCGCCCATCCTCGCCGTCTGCCTCACCGATGACGAGATCGGCACGCCGCAAGCCATCAGCCGTGCGCTTGGCTACTACACCGGTTCGAACACGACGCAGGTGCTGCTGTCGCCCGGCGACTTCGACAAACGTGAGATCGGCCATTTCGGCCTGTTCCACAGCCGCCATGCGCCCGATTTCTGGCTCGACACGCTGTTGTGGCTGCGCGACGGCATCAATCCGTGGCCGGGCAAGGTGCTCTGACGACTACCAGTCGCCGATCGTTGCCTGGATGACGGCAAGGGCTGCCACGGCCGCAGTGTCGGCGCGCAGGATGCGCGACCCCAGAGGAATGGCCGTGACAAAGGGCAGGGCGCGCAACATGCGGCGTTCCTCGTCGGAAAAGCCGCCCTCCGGCCCGACCAGCAGCGCCAGCTTGCGCTCCTTGATCCCCTGCAGCGCAGCCATCGGATTGTTGGTCGAGGCGTCCTCGTCGCAGAAGATCAGCCGCCGCTCCTTGTCCCATCCGGCGAGCAGCTGCTCCAGCTTCACTGCGTCTCGCACGTCTGGAATGGCCAGGATGCCGCATTGCTCGGCGGCTTCCACGGCGTTGGCCCGCAGCCGGTCGATGCTTGGTTTCGCCAACTGCGTGTGCTGGGTGATGACGGGCACCATTGTGCCAGCGCCCATCTCGACGGCCTTCTGCACGAGATAGTCGAGCCGACCGACCTTGAGCGGCGCAAAGCAATAGACGAGGTCGGGATGCGCGGGTTGCGGTCGCTGCAGTTCGAGAACCTCGAGCCGCACCGCCTTCTTGGTCCTGCCTGTGATCCTTGCCGACCATTCGCCATCGCGGCCGTTGAACAGCAGCACCTCAGCGCCTTCGCCGAGGCGAAGCACATGGGCGAGATAGTGGCTCTGCTGCGGGTCGGCGTCGAAGGCCGAGCCAGCAGAGAGGTCATCAGGCACGAATAGCCGTTGCATCTTGTAGTTTGCGCGCATGGCCGAGCAATGCGGCAGGCAGCGGCGGCGGTCAAGGGGCAGTCGTTCGGCCTCTTTTCAGGCGTAGATGTTCATGTTATGTTCGTTCTTTGCCGGGGGGCGGAGATGGCGATCTTTCGTGTCGTTGTGGCATGTCTTTTGCTGGCAGGTTGCGGTGCGCAGCTCGCCGCCGCCTACGGCATCCCCATCGTGCCGGCAGGTCAGAAGGAGCAGGTTGCAAGGAACATCTCGGTCAAACATGATCCGCACACGGGATTGATCAACGTCTCGGGGCCGCTGATTTTTCATGACCGGAACCTGTTTGGAAACACCTACCTGATCCGTAGCTGGATCGATCCGAAAGGGCGCTCCATAGACGACGACTTCCAGATTCTTGTCGTCGGTCGATACCCGAAGCGGGTTTATCTCAAGCAGGCCTATGCCGATGGCGAAAAGGTAAGCACGACGACAATCGATCGCGAGCGCGTCAGCTGCGCCGACTTCTGCATCATCAGGGAAGTGGTCGGCCTCAACCTCACGGAGGAGGAGATGGCGCGTCGAGCCGAAACCGGCATGTCGTTCAAGGTGCAGGGGCGGCGTGCGTCGCTGACGATGACGGTTCCGCCCGGCTATTTCTCCGCAATCCTCGATGCGCATCGAAAGG
>Ga0209902_101525_pt1 | contig 10600 bp, 8 predicted proteins | sample FECB27metaG_FD_188304 | JGI IMG/M metagenome (GOLD analysis project Ga0209902, IMG submission 188304) | Cyanobacterial communities from the Joint Genome Institute, California, USA - FECB-27 (SPAdes) (version 2) | ecosystem: Environmental > Aquatic > Thermal springs > Hot (42-90C) > Microbial mats ...
TGGCCCAGGCGATCGTGCTGACCGCCGCCCAGGATCCGTTGCGCGACGATGGCGAGGCCTATGCCGCCGCATTGGCGCGCGCCGGGGTGGAGACGCTGGTCGCCCGCCTGCCCGGCCTGCCGCACGGCTTCATGTTCCTGCCGTCGACGATTCCCGCGGTGACGCAGTCCTTCGACTTGATCGCGCGTCTGGTCCGCCGCTACTTTGCGGGCGTATAGGGAGCCGGCGATGAGGGGGTGGCGATGAACCGACCGGCCAGGACCGGCGAACGGCCGACCATGGAAATGGTGGCGGCGCTGGCGGGCGTGTCGAAGATCACGGTGTCGCGCGCCTTGCGCGGCAGCGACCTTGTCCGCCCCGAATTGCGCGAGCGCATCGCGAAGATCGCGGGCGAGGCCGGATACCGGATGAACGTGGCCGCGCGCAGCCTGAGGACGCGGCGGACCCAGACCATCGCGGTGGTGATCGAGCAATTGCAGCGCGACGACCGGCCGATCACCGATCCGCTGCTGCTGACGATGATCGGCGGGCTGCTGGAAGTGCTGACCCCCGCCGACCATGCGATGCTGCTCACCACCAACGATCACTTCCTGGAATCCAACGCGATCGGCGCGGACGGCGTGGTCGTTCTGGGCCAGGGCGAAGGCGGCCGCGGGCTGCAGCAGGTCGGTAGTTTCGGATTGCCGGTGGTGGCCTGGGGAGAGCCGGTGCCCGGGCTGAACGTGCCCGTGATCGGCAGCGACAATCGCCAGGGCGGCCGGCTGGCCGCCGACCATCTGGTCAGATCGGGGCGAAAGCGGCTGCTGTTCCTGGGCGACGCGCAGCATCCCGAGGTCGCCGGCCGGCTGGAGGGCGTGCGCGAGGTGCTCGCCGCGAGCGAGGCGGCGCTGGCCGGCGTGATCCCCTGCGCCTTCGCCGCGGAGGCCGGGGCCAAAGCGGTGGAGAATGCGCTGGATACGGGCATGCGTTTCGACGCGATCATCGCGGTGAGCGATTTCATCGCCGCGGGCGCATGCGACACGCTGATCGCGCGCAAGGTCGCCGTGCCGGGCGCGGTCGCGATCGTCGGGTTCGACGATACCCCGATCGCCAGCACCCATCGCCCGTCGATCACATCGGTGCGCCAGGACGCCACCGCCGCGGGCCGCGCGCTGGGTGAGGCGATCCTGTCGATCATCGACGGCAATGCCGATCATCCGCATGCCACGCCGCTGCCCGTCGAGCTGATCGTGCGCGAGAGCAGCGGCTGAGATCACGCCAGATGCCGGCCGAAGAACCGGCCCATCGCCGCAAAGGTTTCTCGCGCCTCAGACAGCGTCGTCGCCATGTGGAAGGCGTGCCACATGCCGTCGAAATGGAGCAGTTCGGCATGCGCCCCCGCCGCGAGCAGCCGGCGATGCATCGTCGCGACCGAGCTGGCGGCGAAATCCCGCATGCCCGTGATCAGCAGGCTCGGCGGGAATGATGCGAGCATATCGGCATGGTTGCCGGGAAAGACCAGCGCGTCGCCGGCATCGCAACCCGTGAAATAGGGCAGCGCGGCAAGGCTGGGCGGATCGGTTTCGGCCGCGCCGCCGGTGAGCGGCGGGGCGACGAGGACCGAATCGCCGGCCATTTCCAGCCCGGTGCCGCACAGCATCGCGACCGCGCCCGGCAGCGGCGCGCGCGCGGCGATCAGCGCGGCCAGCGCCTGGGCGGTCAGCACGCCGCCGGCGGAGCATCCATAGATGCCGATGCGGGTCGACGGCATGTCGGCCGAAATGGCGCGATAGACGGCAAGCACATCCTCCACCGCGGCGGGAAAGGTCCGTTCCGGCGCAAGCGCATATTCGACCGCGACGACCCGCATGCCGAGCGTCGCGGCGATGGGCACCGCTTCGAGCAAAGCGCCCGCGCCGCGCCCCCACATGAAGGCGCCGCCGTGAAGGCACAGCAGGGTGCGATCGTCGGCGGCACCGCGTTCGGGCGTGACGACATCCACCGCGACCCCGCCGATCCGATTGCGGACGATGTCGACCGGATAATGCGCCAGCGCGGTATCGAGATGGCGGCGATTGAACGCGTCGTAATGGCTGCGCAACGCGGCGATGTCGCCCGCGGGAGCGGCCGGCGCGAACGACTCGGCGCGGAACAGCGCCTGCGCCTCGTCGCTCACCCAGGGGGCAAAGCGGCTCGAATCGATCATCGCATCCTCGTCCTTGCTACCGATAGCAGTTTCGGCCTTGCGCCATTCCTAAAGCACCCAAAGCGATTTGCAACAGTTATTGACATCGATATCATCCCGACATAAGAGCATCGTCAAACGACGTCAGCTCGGACAGTTTCGGGAGAGGGAATATGAAGTCCATGCGTTCGGCACTTGCCATCGCGCTGCTCACGGGCAGCAGCCTGTTGCCCGCCACGGCGATCGCGCAGAGCGATGCCCCCGCGGCGGCAGCCGCAGACGAGACCGACGGGCTCGTCGATATCGTGGTCACTGCGCGCCGCCGCGAAGAAAATCTGCAGGACGTGCCGATCGCAGTCACCGCCTTTTCCTCCGCCGCGATCGAGGCCAAGGGCATCACCGATCGCACCTCGCTGGCCGACAACACGCCGTCGCTGTTCACGATCAATGGCGGCTATCCGCGCGAATTCGCGTTCTTCGCACTGCGCGGCCAGGGGCCGGCATTCGGATCGACCCCGGGCGTCGTCAATTATTTCGCCGAAGTGCCCAACGTCATCAACATCGACGGCCGCGTCGGCAGCTATTTCGACCTCGCCAATGTCCAGGTGCTCGCGGGTCCGCAGGGCACGCTGTTCGGCAAGAACACGACGGGCGGCAACATCCTGTTCGAACCGGTCAAGCCGAAGGCCGAATTCGGCGGCTATATCCGCGGCCAGTACGGCAATTACGACGATCGCCGGCTGGAAGGCGCGATCAACATCCCGATCGCGACCGACACGGTGCTGCTGCGCGTGGCCGGAGAGATCGGCCGCCGCGACGGTTACACGATCGATGTCGGCCCGAAATTCGCGGGCAAGGGCTATGACAATCTGAACTATCAGAGCGCGCGCCTGGGCCTGACGCTGCGGCCGGTCGACGGCGTCGAGCTGTACACGATGGTCCGTTATTACGAGGCGGACAATAATGGCGGCGGCACCGTGCTGTCGGCGTTCAACCCCGCCGCCGCCGCGATGATCGCCCCCTTCTATCCCACGATCACGACGCAGGTCGCCGCTCAGCAGGCGCGCGGGCCGCGCCGCGTGGCCTATGATCTCGACCAGTTCTCGCGCACCAAATACTGGCAGGTGATCAACCAGGCATCGATCGAGCTGACCGACACGCTGACGCTGCGCAACATCATCAGCTATTCCGAATTCCGCAATCACTATGGCTATGATTACGACGCCACGAACCTGCCGCTGGCGGGACAGAGCAGCAACGCCTTCCCGACCAATGCGCCGGGTTATTTCACCGAAGAGCTTCAGCTGCAGGGCACGGCGTTCGACCGTGCGGTGACCTTTTCGGTCGGCGGCTATCTCGACCGCCAGTCCTGGAAGAACCCGGCCGGCATCGAAGCCTATTATTCCTTCCCGATCGGCACGCTGATCCCGCCGGTCTCCGCCTTTTTCGAACAGACCAACCGCAGCCGCGCCATATTCGGCCAGGCGACGGTCGACCTGGGCAAGCTGAGCCCCGCGCTGACCGGCCTCAGCGTCACCGGCGGGCTGCGCTATACCTGGGAACACAGCTATAATTCGCAGATCATCATCGCCCCGCCGGCGGTGACGGGCACCGCCGACAGCGATTATCCGAGCTATACCTTCACCATCGACTATGACGTCACGCCGGGCGTGCACGCCTATATCACCGCGCGCGACGCCTATAAGTCGGGCGGGGTCAACGGCCCCGTCCCCGCCGGATCCAATTTCCGCTTCTACGCGCCGGAGCGGCTGGCGGACATCGAACTGGGCCTGAAATCGCAGTTCAACGTGGGCGACGTGCAGGTCCGCGCCAACATCGCCGCCTATCGCGGCATCTATACCAACATCCAGCGCACGACGATCGAACAGGTGCAGACGCCCGCCGGGCCGATCGCGCTGAACGTGACGCGCAGCGCGGCCAAGGGCCGGATCCAGGGCATCGAGTTCAACGGCACGATCGTGCCCGTGCGCGGCCTGTCGCTCAACGGCACCTATTCCTATATCGACGGTCGCTATACGCGCGTGAACGACGCCAGCGCGGGCGCGATCCTGGCAGGCGCCCCCTTCCCCTACACGCCGAAGCACAAATTCTCGCTGGGCGGCACTTACGAAGCGTCGCTCGGTTCGGCGGGCGACCTGTCGTTCACCGCCAATTATGTGCGCCAGACGCGCGTCTCGACCGTCCAGTCGAACCAGTCATTCTACACCATGCTGCCGGCCTATGGCATGCTCAACGGCGGGATCGACCTGCGCAACGTCGGCGGCCGGCCGGTGGATATCGGGCTGTTCGTCACGAACCTGACCAACGAGGCGAAGCCGGTCGGCGTGCTCGATCAATATAATGGCGGACCCGGCTTCGTGGGCCTCACCTATACCGAGCCGCGCATGTACGGCATCCGCGTCGGCTATCGCTTCGGCAACTGAGCCATGGCCGGACAAGCGCCCGCGCAACCGCCCTTCGCGCTGACCGTCAGCGCGGAGGCACGGGCGGTGATGACCCCGATGCTCGACGCCAGGCCCGCGCCGGAAGCGACGTTCGCGCTGCTGCGCAATCCGATCACACGCGCGGGCGTCCGCCTGGCCGCGGCGACCCATCTCAAGCCGCTCAACAAGGGCCGCGCGAAACGGTTCGACGTGACGGTGACCAAGGGCCGGATCGCCGGCGTGCCCGTCAAGTTCGTGCGCCGGCGCGACACGGCCGAGACCGATCGGCGGTTGCTGATCAATTTCCACGGCGGCGGTTTCATGCTCGATTCCGGATCGCTGACCGAGACGATCCCGATCGCCGGGCTGACCGGCATTCCGGTGATCGCGACGCTGTATCGCATGGCGCCCGAACATCCGTTCCCGGCGGCGGTCGACGATGCGCTGGCCGTCTATCGCGACGCGCTGACCGAACGCCCGGCAAGCGCGATCGGCATTTTCGGCACATCGGCGGGCGCGGTCCTGACGCTGCAGCTCCTTGCACGGATCAAGGCGGAGGGCCTGCCGATACCGGCGGCCGCCGGCGTGTTTTCCGGCGCCGGCGACCTTGGCGTGGTCGGCGATTGCGAGGCCTATCTTCCGCCGATCATGGGATCGCGCAGCGCCGCCGGAACGCTGGCGGAATATTGCGCGGACACGCCGCGCGAGGATCCGCTGCTCTCCCCGTTGCGCGGCGACCTGTCCGGCTTTCCGCCGGCCATGCTGATGACGAGCACGCGCGATCAGTTGCTCAGCCATACCCTGATTACGGACCTCGCCCTGCGCCAGGCCGGCGTGGCCGTCGACCTGCGGGTCTATGAAGGCATGCCGCACGCATTCTGGGCGTGGATCGAATGCCCGGAGAGCGATGTCGCGCTGGCGGCGCAGGCGGGATTCCTCGCCGGACATCTGGCCGCCTGATGACCCGGCCGCGGCGCAACGCGCTGACCCCCGCCGAGCTGTACGGGCCGCTGCTCGCGGCCGTGCAGGAACGCGGCATCCTGACTGATGGGAAGACATTCGTCGACGCGGTGCCCCGCCGGCCTGTCGAGGCGATCATGGCCGATTTCGCGCGGTTCGACGGCGGCGATGCCGAACTGCTGCAATTCGTCACCGCCAATTTCGACCTGCCGCCGTCGATCGGCCCGGCCACCGTCACCGGCCTCGCCGCGCCGCTGCGCGACCATATCCGCGCCATGTGGCCGGCGCTGGCGCGCGGACCGAAGGCGGGCGTCGCCAATTCCTCGGCATTGGCGGTCGGCCATCGCCACGTCGTTCCCGGCGGCCGGTTCCGCGAAATCTATTATTGGGACAGCTTCTTCACGATGCTCGGCCTGGTCCGCGACGGAGAGGCGGCGCTGGCCAACGGCATCGTCGATGCGATGACGGACCTGATCGAGGATCACGGCCATGTACCCAACGGTGCGCGGACCTATTTCCTCGGCCGGTCGCAGCCGCCGCTGTTCCACATGATGGTCGCGCTGCTCGGCGATCCCCGGCCCGATGTGGCGGCGCGGCGGCTGGCGGCGATGAAGCGCGAGCATGGCTGGTGGATGGCCGGCGCCGATGCGCTGACGCCGGGCAAGCGGATCAACCGCGTGGCGATGCTGCCCGACGGCGCCATCCTCAATCGCTATTGGGATCCGCGCGAGACGCCGCGCGACGAAAGCTGGCGCGAGGACGTGGAGACCGCGTTGCAGGGCGACCGTCCCGCCGCCGACGTCTATCGCGACCTGCGCGCGGGCGCGGAAAGCGGCTGGGATTTCTCGTCGCGCTGGTTTGCCGGCCCGTCGCTGTCTTCGATCCGCACGACCGGCATCGCGCCCGTGGACCTCAATGCCTTCCTCTACGGGCTGGAGGCCGCGATCGCGGCGGTGGGCGATGAGGATGCCGCGCCTTATGCGGCGCGCGCCGAAGCGCGCCGGGCCGCGATGCACCGCCATATGTGGGATGAGGGGCACGGCCATTTCTGCGATTACGACCTGACGACGGACAGCGCGCGGCCGCAGCCGACCGCCGCCGCGCTCGCGCCCCTGCTGGCGGGGCTGGCGACGCAGGAACAGGCCGACGCGAGTGCACGCTTCGCGGCTGCGCGGATGATCGCTCCGGGCGGCCTGCGCACCACCCTGATCGTCAGCGGCGAACAATGGGACCGGCCGAACGGCTGGGCGCCGCTGCAATGGATCGCTGTCAGCGGTCTTCGCCGATATGGCCATGACGCGCTGGCCGAGGACATCGCCCGGCGCTGGATCGCCACGGTCGAAACCGCCTATGCCCGGACCGGCCTGATCTTCGAGAAATACGATATCGAGGCCCGCACCGTCGGCGCGGGCGGCGAATATGCGCCGCAGATCGGCTTCGGCTGGACGAACGGCGTCACGGCCGACCTGATCGACGGGCTGGACGAACGGCGCGGCTGACGCCGAAAGATCAGGCGCCGCGGGGCTGGATATGCCGGGCCGCGGCGAAGAACAGAGCGGCGGACGCGATCGTCGACAGCGCGGCCGTCGCGATCGCCCAGCGCAGCCCCTCGGCCGCGCCCAGCGCCGCGCCGCCGAAGGCACCTGCATTATAGGCATCGCTCAGCGCGCCGATGACGGTCGGCCCGAATCCGAGGCCGAGGGCGTTGACCACGAACAGATGGATCGCCGCCGCCGTCGCCCGTCCGTTCTGCGGCGCCGCGCCCTGAACCGCCGAGAAGACCGGCCCGTACCAGAATGACGTCAGGATCGCCGAACAGCTCAGGAAGACGAGCACCAGCGTCACGTCCGCCGAGAAGACGGCGACGACCAGCAATGCGCCGCCGGCGAGCGACGCGATTCCCGGCAGGACCATATGGAGCCACGGGCGGCGCCGGCCGAGCCGGTCGCAGGCGAACCCGCCAAGCCAGGATCCGAATGCGCCGCCCAGGCCCATCGCAAGGCCCAGCCACAGGCCGGCCTTGTTCACCGGCAGATCGTGGACGCGGATGAGGAATGACCCCAGGAACGCCGCGCTGCCCAGGCTGACGAACGAGGTCAGGCTGCATCCGAAGGTGACCAGCCAGAACAGCGGAGTGCGCGCCAGGAAGGTCCATGCGTCCCGGAAGGAACCCTGAACCGCATCGGCCACCGGCTTCATGGTCTTCCGCGGATCCCGGATCGTCGTCCATGACAGGATCGCGAGCAGGATCCCCGGCGCGCCGACGAACAGGAAGGCCGCACGCCAGCCATATTCGTGCGCCAGCCAGCCGCCCAGCGCCATGCCCACGAGCTTTCCGATCGGGATGCCCAGCGCGTAGATGCCCAGCGCGGTGGCGCGCCGTTCCGGCGGCACGATATCGGTGATCAGCGAATGCGCGGCCGGCGAGCAGCCCGCCTCTCCCACCCCGACGCCGATCCGCGCCAGCATCATCTGCGTGAAGTTCGTGGCCAGGCCGCACACCGCCGTCATCGCGCTCCACGCGGCCAGCGACACCGAGATCAGGCGCGCGCGATCGTTGCCCGGCCTGTCTGCCCAACGCGCCAGCGGTATGCCGAGAATGGTGTAGAAGAGCGCGAAGGCGAGGCCGCTGATCAGCCCGAGCTGCCAGTCGGTCAGCAGCAGGTCGCGCTTGATCGGCTCGGCCAGGATGTTGACGATCTGCCGGTCGAGATAGTTGAAGGTATAGATGACGAAGAGCAGGCCGATGACGTAGTTCGTGCCCGATGCATTCGGCTGGGGACGTTCCGATTGCTCGCGCGTGATCGCCTGCGCCGACATGCACATCCTCCCCTATTGTCCCGGCCCATCTGCGCGGGTCCGGATTTGGCCGACACCCGTAGCGGGATCTGGGGCGATCATGGCCTAAACCGAAAAGTTTCAAAGCGGAAAGGCTGCGGGGATCGGATTTTTTTCGCAGGCCATGTGAGGTAAATCGAAGCTGATCCGTCCTCTCGTCAGGCGGGTTGGGGATTGGACGATTTTGCGGCGCAGATCATGTTAGGATGCCCGGCAGTTGCGAGCGTGACGGCGAAGCCGCGCGCGGCGGCGATCGCATGATCCCGTCGCCCTCCGAACGCATGGGCTGGGCCAGCCTGCTTCGTCGTATCGAGCGATGGGCGGGGCGCAGCGCCGATGCGGAGGATCTCCTCCAGACCGCTTATGAGCGGCTATACCGGGCGCGCGCCGGTTCGGTGGTGAAGGAACCGACCGGCTTCATCTACCGCGCAGCCGTGAATGCCGGCATCGACCATGCCCGCCAGGACCGGCAGATCAACGACAGGTTCGACATCGATCATGACGGGTCGCTGCTGCGCGACTCCGCGCCGATGCCCGACGAAGTGCTGGCATCGCGACAGCGGCTGGACCGGGTTCGCGAGGGCATGGCCAAACTGCCGCCGCGATCGCAAGAGATATTCATGATGCACCGTCTGGAGGGCCTGAAATACCGGGAGATTGCAGAGCGCGTCGGCATCAGCCAGAGCGCCGTGGAAAAGCATATCGCGCGGGCGGCATTGTTCCTGACCGATTGGAGCGAGGGATGGTGAACGGTTCCGACACAGGCCGGATACCCGATCCGGAGACGCGCGCGGAGGCCGCGATCTGGGTGGCGCGGCTGCATTCCGACACCCGGACGGCGCAGGACGACGCGGCGTTCCGGGCATGGCTCCAGGAAAAGCCGGACAATGCCCATGTCTTCGACCGGATGACGGCGACCTGGGACATGGCGGGCGCGATCAGCCCGTTCGAGATCGAGGCCGTACCGGTCCGCAGGCGGCCGAGCCGGCGCGCCATCTTCGCGGGCATCGGCGGGGCGGTGGCGACGGCGCTGGGCTTCGGCGCCTGGAATGCCGCATATGCGGGCGTGCTCGAGACGGGGATCGGCGAGCGGCGGGAGTTCATGCTCGACGACGGATCGCGGATCATGCTCGACACCGATACCCGCGTGAGGGTGCGGATGGGCGATCGATCGCGCCATGTCTCGCTCGAGCGCGGCAGGATCGGCCTGACGATCTCGGTGGACACCGCACGGCCGTTCGAGGTCGAGGCTGCCGGCAGGCTCGTGACCGCCGCAAGCGGGCTGATCGATGTCCGTCGCGAAGGCGCATCGGTTGCGGTCGCCGTCGTGAAGGGGGCCGCGAAGGTCGGATCGGCGGGCGCGCAGGCCGTCGATTCCGCGATGCTGGTGACAGGGCAGCGGCTCACCGCCGTGTCGGCGCAACCGACACGGATCGACGAACCCGATGTCAGGAAAGTGACGTCGTGGCAGAATGGCCAGGCGGTGTTCGAGGGCAATACACTGGCCCAGGCGGCGGCGGAGATGAACCGGTACAGCACGATGCGTATCGAATTCGCCGATCCGACCGCGGCCGCGATGCGGATATCCGGCGTCTATGAAGTCGGTGACACGGCCGCGTTCGCGGATTCGGTCGCAGTGGCGCTGCCGGTGCGTGTGCGGCGCGACGGAAGCCGGCTGATCGTCGGTTCCGCGCCGCGAGACGATTCCAGATGAGGTAAATCGAAGCTGATCCGTCCTGACCATGACGCACGCAGGGGCGTGCAACATATGGGGGGACCGACATGGGAAAGAGTGGACAACTCGCCTTGAGACTGACGATCGGCTGCAGCGCCACGGTGATGGCTTTGGCGATCGGGCAAACGCCCGCCGTGGCGATGGCGCAGACCGTGCGCGCAAAGACCGCGATCCAGCTTCCGGCACAGCCGCTCGCACAGTCGCTCAAGGATGTCGCGCGCAGGACCGGCGTGAACATCCTCTTCTCCCCCGCTTTGGTGTCCGGCCGCAGAGCCTCCGCGATCGACGGCACCATGACCGCCGAGGATGCCGTTTCGCGACTGATCGCGGGGACCAACCTGAAGATCATCGGCGACGGCCGCGGCGGGATCGTGCTGCGAGTGCGCCAGATGGGGGAAGCCCGGGCGGCGCGAGGCGCCGCGACTGACCCGATTTCGGCCGGCACCGGACAGGCGCTCG
>Ga0209902_101526_pt1 | contig 10587 bp, 7 predicted proteins | sample FECB27metaG_FD_188304 | JGI IMG/M metagenome (GOLD analysis project Ga0209902, IMG submission 188304) | Cyanobacterial communities from the Joint Genome Institute, California, USA - FECB-27 (SPAdes) (version 2) | ecosystem: Environmental > Aquatic > Thermal springs > Hot (42-90C) > Microbial mats ...
GATGTAGATCAGCATCGAGGCGAGGGCCGCGCCGATTGGACCCGCCTGGGCGGCGGGGATCATCAGGGCCAGAGCCTTGGGCAGTAGGAAACGCCCCATCGTGTCGACGACGCCGACGAGGATGGCGCCGAATAGCGCGCCCTTGATCGAGCCGATGCCACCGATGACGATAACCACGAAGGCAAGGATCAGCGCCGGCTCGCCCATGCCGACCTGCACCGACTGCAATGCGCCGACGAGCGCACCGGCAAGGCCAGCCAGCGCGGCGCCAAGTGCGAAGACGACGGTGTAGAGGGTACGGATGTCGACGCCGAGTGCTGCGATCATCTCGCGGTCGGACTCGCCGGCGCGGATACGCATGCCGAGCCGCGTCCGCGAGATCAGCACATACAGGCCCAGCGCGACCACAACGCCGACGCCGATGATGGCGAGACGGTAGAGTTGGTACTGACCGCCGCCGGGCAGGGGGACGGCGCCTTGCAGCAGTGGCGGAATGTCGAGATAGAGCGGGAACGAACCGAACAGCCAGCGCGTGCCTTCGGAGAAGATCAGGATCAGCGCGAAGGTTGCCAGCACCTGGTCGAGATGGTCGCGGTCATAAAGCCTGCGAATGACCGTCACCTCGATGATCGCGCCGGCCGCGGCCGCGGCGACAAGGCTCGCCGCCAGACCGATCCAGAACGAGCCGGTGGCAGCCGCTACCGCAGCACATGCGAAGGCACCGATCATGTAGAGCGAGCCATGGGCGAGGTTGATCAAGCCCATGACGCCGAAGATCAGCGTCAGGCCAGCGGCCATGAGGAACAGCATCACCCCGAGCTGCAGCCCGTTGAGAAGTTGCTCGAGGAGCAGTGCTATGGACAAGGGGACGATCCGGTCTTCGGTTCAGACTAAACCTTAGCCATTCCGCAGAATGGGCGGCATCAGGTCGAGACTATGAGCTTGTCTCGAGCGCCAACCGGGCGGGGTCGGCGCTCGAGAGTGCGGATGCCGGCCAAGCCTACATCTTGCACTGGTCGGCGTATGCGTCCTTGTGGTGCTCGAAGGCAGTGGCGACGATCTTGTTGGTCAGCACGTCGCCTTCCTTGATCACCTCACGCACGTAGATGTTCTGCACCGGGTGGTTGTTGGTGTTGAAGGTGAACTCGCCGCGCACCGACTTGAAATCGGCCGCTTTGAGTGCTGCGCGGAAGGCATCCTTGTCCTTGACACTGGCCTTGCCGAGCGCCGACAGGATCAGGTTTGCCGTGTCCCAGCTCTGGGCGGCATAGACCGAGGGCAAGCGCTTGTATTCGGCCTGGAACGCCTCGACGAACTGCTTGTTGGCCTCGTTGTCGAGGTCCTTGGACCAGCTCGCCGAGTTCTTGACGCCGAGGGCTGCATCGCCAACAGCAGGCAGGATGTCCTGGTCGAAGGAGAAGCCAGGGCCCATGACCGGAATGTTCACGCCCGACTGGGCGTACTGCTTCATGAACGAGATGCCCATGCCGCCTGGCAGGAAGAAGAACACCGAGTCGGCGCCGGAATCGCGGATCTGGGCGATCTCGGCGGCGTAGTCGGTCTGGCCGACCTGGGTATAGACCTCGCCAGCCAACTCGCCCTTGTAATAGCGCTTGAAGCCGGTCAGTGAATCCTTGCCGGCCGGATAGTTGGGCGCGAGGATGAAGGTCTTCTTGTAGTCCTTGTTGGCGTACTGGCCCATCGCCTCGTGGAAGTTGTCGTTCTGGTAGGCGACGTTGAAATAGTTCTTGTTGCACTTGGCGCCGGCGAGCGCCGACGGGCCGGCATTGGGCGACAGGTAGATGACGTCCTGCGCCACCGCGTTTGGCACCACGGCCATGGCGAGGTTCGACCAGATGATGCCGGTCAAAAGGTCGACCTTGTCGCTCTGGATCATCTTCTCAGCGAGCTGAACGGCGATCTCGGGCTTCTGGGCATCGTCCTCGACGACAAGCTCGACATCCTTGTTGCCCGATTGCTTCATGGCCAGCGCGAACGCATCGCGCATGTCGACGCCGAGGCCCGCGCCGCCGCCCGAAAGCGTGGTGATGACGCCGATCTTCACCGGTTCGGCATAGGCCAGGCCGGATGCCGCCAGCGAAAGGCCGAAAATTCCAGCCGCAATGATTTTCTTCATTAGGTTACTCCTCCCAAGTGTTCCCGATTATTTGATTTGAAGTCCTAGAGCCGGGTGCGAACTTTCCAGAGTTCAGGAAACAGTTCAACCTCCAACATCTTCTTCAGATACGAGGCGCCAGACGTGCCGCCGGTGCCACGTTTCATGCCGATGATACGTTCGACCGTGGTGACGTGGTTGAAGCGCCAGCGGCGGAAGTAATCCTCGAAATCGACCAGCTTCTCGGCCAGTTCGTAGAACATCCAGTAGCGCTGCGGATCGCGATAGATCGCCTGCCAGGCGACGAGCACCTCTTCGCTTTCGCTGCGGGTTTCGCGCCAGTCGGTGCGCTTGCCATCCGCGCCGATATCGAAGCCGTTGCGGCCAAGCAGCAGGATCGCCTCGTCATAGAGCGACGGCTGGGCAAGAACCGCCTCGAGCTTTTCGCTAAGTTCGGGCTGGTGGGCGTGCGGGCGCAGCATGGCGATGTTGCGGTTGCCGGCCATGAACTCGATGGCGCGATATTGCCAGGACTGGAAGCCCGAGGACTGGCCGAGCGAGTCGCGAAACTCGGTGTACTCGCTCGGCGTCATCGTCCTGAGCACATCCCAGGCGCTGTTGAGCTGCTCGAAGATGCGCGACACGCGCGTCAGCATCTTGAACGACGGTTCGAGCTTGTCGGCACGGATCGAGCGGATGGCCGAGCCGATCTCGTGCAAGGCGAGCTTCATCCACAGCTCCGACGTCTGATGCTGGATGATGAACAGCATCTCGTCATGGGCGGTCGACAGCGGCGCCTGAGCGTCGAGGATCTTCTCGAGATGCAGATAATCGCTGTAGGACATCCGCTCCTTGAACGACATCTGCGCGCCCTCGGTGGAGGGATCGTATGGCTTGCTCAATTCATCTTCTCCGCGCGCAACCGGAAGCGCTGGATCTTGCCGGTCTGAGTCTTGGGCAGGGCGTCGATGAATTTCACCGAGCGCGGGTATTTGTAGGGCGCGATCGTTGCCTTGACGTGATCCTGCAGGCGTTTGACGGTCGCGGCGTCGGCTGCCACGCCCTGAACCAACACGACATAGGCTTCGACGATCTGGCCGCGTTCGCTGTCTTCGGCGCCAATGACGGCGCATTCAGCGACTTCCGGATGCGAAAACAAGGCTGCTTCAACCTCGGGGCCGGCGATGTTGTAGCCGGCGCTGACGATCATGTCGTCGGAGCGGGCGGCGAAATGGAAGAAGCCATCCGCGTCCTGCAAGAAGGCGTCGCCGGTGACATTCCAGCCGTCGCGGACATATTCGAGCTGCCTGTCGTCGGACATGTAGCGGCAGCCGGTGGGGCCGCGCACGGCGAGCTTGCCGACCGTGCCGCGCGGCACCTCGTTCATGTCGCCGTCGACGACGCGGGCCTCATAGCCGCCAACAGGCTTGCCAGTGGAGGCGGGCTTCATGTCTTCGAAGCGGTTTGAGATGAAGATGTGCAGCATCTCGGTGGCGCCGATGCCGTCGAGGATCGGCTTACCTGTCTTGGCCAGCCATTCCTCGAACACCGGTCCGGGCAAGGTCTCGCCGGCCGAGACCGCGACGCGCAGCGACGACAGGTCGGCACCTTCGTCCATTGCCTTCAGCATGGCGCGATAGGCGGTGGGCGCGGTGAACGAGATCGTCGCCTTATAGGTCTCGATGATGTGGATCATGTTGGGTGGTGTCGCCTGCTCGAGCAGGGTCGCGGCCGCCCCGAAGCGCAACGGGAAGATGGCCAGGCCGCCAAGACCGAAGGTGAAAGCCAGCGGCGGAGAGCCGACGAAGACGTCGTCGGAGGTGACAGAAAGCACCTCCTTGGCATAGGCATCGGCGATGATCAGCAGGTCGCGATGGAAATGCATCGTCGCCTTTGGCACGCCCGTGGTGCCGGAGGTGAAGCCGAGCAGGGCGACGTCGTCGCGGCCGGTCTTGACCGCTTCGAAGATGACGGACTTGTCGAGCGCGACCCGGTCGAGTTCGGCGTCATGGTTGGCGGTGCCGTCGAAGCCGATGACGGTCTTGAGGAACGGGCTGTCCTTGGCGCAGGCGACCATTTCGTCCATCAGCCGCGTGTCGCAAAGCGCAATCGTGATCTCCGCCTTGTCGACGATCTTGGCGAGCTCACCGGCGCGCAGCATCGGCATGGTGTTGACGACGACAGCACCGGCCTTGGTTGCGGCCAGCCAGCAGGCGACCATGGCCGGGTTGTTGGCGGAGCGGATCAGCACCCGGTTGCCGGGCTTGACGCCGTAGTTCTCGACCAACGCATGCGCCAGCCGGTTGGTCCAGTCGGACAGCTCCTTGTAGGTGCGGCGGCGGCCATTGCCGATCAGCGCGGTGTGGTCGCCCAGGCCCTTTTCGACCAGGCGATCGGTCAGCTCGACAGCCGCGTTGAGGTGCTCGGGATAGTCGAAGCCATCGAGCAGAAAGTCCGGCCACTGTTCCTGAGGGGGCAGGTTATCGCGCGTGAAGGTGTCGATATGCGCTGACGGTCCAAGCATTCTACGGCTGTCCCCTACCTGCTCATCGGCATGACGGATGCGCCATGCGTGCGTTGGAATGCGTTACTTCGGGGGAAGGTGCTGCGCCGCAACGGGTAGCCGTTCGGCACAAGCCACGGCTTTGTGCGATCGTCATGCGATCGGCGTCTGGCACAGCGAGACCTCCCACGTTCTCGACTGATGGCTGAGAATTGCACCGGACCAAAATTATTTCAAGCATAAAGTTTCTGGTCGCTGGCCCATTGACGCGATCCGGCGCGCTGGCCATTGCTATGCGCCTGAATTGCGCCACCTTGGAGGGATGCCCGCATGCTCGAACGCCGTATCGCCGATTGGGACAACGCCTACACCAATGGCGCCAACATCGCCGGTGGCGACCGTTGGCCTGCTGCGTGGGTGGAGCCGGCGCAGTCGTTTCGCGAGGCCCAGACGGCGGCCGGTAGGGCGCAGCTCGACATCGTCTATGGCGACAAGCCGCGCAACCGGTTCGATCTGTTCCTGCCTGAAGGCAAGCCGAAGGGCTTGGCGGTGTTCGTGCATGGCGGTTACTGGATGGCGCTCGACAAGAGCTACTGGTCGCATCTCGCCAAGGGCTCCATCGACAGCGGTTACGCGGTAGCGATGCCGTCCTACACCTTGTGCCCAGAAGTCAGGATCGGCGAAATCGTACGCGAGGTAGGTGCTGCGATCGGCCAGGCAGCCGCGTTGGTCGACGGCCCGATCATGCTGACCGGCCATTCCGCCGGCGGACACCTGGTGTCGCGCATGGTCGCGGCTGCTTCGCCGCTTGCGCCCGAAGTCCAGTCTCGCATCCGCCATGTGGTCTCACTCTCGGGCGTCCATGACCTCAGGCCGCTGGTCAACACCGGCATGAACAAGACGCTTCACATCGACGAGGCCGAGGCGCTGGCCGAAAGCCCGGCGCTGCTGCGGCCAGTGGACAACGTCCGCATCACCTGCTGGGTCGGCGGCGGCGAGCGCGCCGAGTTCCTGCGCCAGAACGCATTGCTCGCCAATATCTGGACCGGGCTTGGTGCGGCGACGGCGACCGTGGTCGAACCCGACCGGCATCATTTCAGTGTCATCGACGGGCTCGCCGACAAGGATCATGCGCTGACAAGGACCTTGCTCGGCTAAAGCATGAGCCGATGATACCGACGCGGCCAACGATCATGTCGTTGGCCGGTGCGCAACCATCGTCGAGGCAATCTAGTTTGACTGCCCTAGGTCATCTTCCGCCATTCTGACGGCAATCTGCAGAAGTCCTATCTAATTGAAAATAAATATATTTTACGACCTATCGCATGATCGCGATTGACAAGCATCGGCATCCCTGAGTAGCGTCCACCTCGGAATCGGTTCCGCCGAGAGGCGGATGAAAAGGGAACACGGTGAGGCCGAAGGCCAAATCCGCGACTGCCCCCGCAACTGTAACCGTTGAGACTCTTCCATCATGCCACTGAACGCATTCGCGCGTTCGGGAAGGCGGAAAAAGGCTGTGACACGGAAGTCAGGAGACCTGCCCGTTCCAGTCACCCATGCTTGTCCACGGGGTGTGGTCAGGCGCGGTCGCTCGTGGCGGTGACATCGAAAGTGTTGCCGCATGCGGAAGGCCGTCGGGTCAATCTTGTCCCAAAGTCTGCCTGCCGACCTGTCTTGCCTGCGGTTTGGAAACCGGGTGCGCTCCTTGTCGCGCCCACCAAACCATTTGGGGGCAGAAATGCAGAAACTGACTTTAGCCGCGAGCGCCATGGCGCTGGCAATTCCAACATCCTCCCACGCGCAGCAGCTGCCCGCAACCGGGGACGTGACCGTGCTGCCGCGCCTCGTCGTCACCACGCCGTTGCGCCGCGAGACTGCGCTTGTGCGATCGACATCGTCGGTTACCGTCATCGACGAGCAGGAACTCGCCAAGTCGTCGGCGCCCGACCTGCCGTCGCTGCTCAAGCGCTACGCCGGCGTTTCGATCATCGGCTATGGCGGCCAGGGGTCGGCCTCGAACGTGTATCTGCGCGGAATGTCGGCCGGGCAGACGCTGGTGCTCGTCAACGGCATCCGCACGGCTTCCGCCACCAGCGGCACGAGCTCGATCTTCAATATCCCGCTGTCAACGATCGAGCGCATCGAGATCGCCAAGGGGCCGCACTCGGCCCAATACGGCGCCGATGCAATCGGCGGCGTCATCAACATCATCACCAAACAGGGCGGCCAATGCGCCGACGGCCGCGATGCCTGCGGCAGCGTCACGACTGGCGTCACGTATCCCTGGGGCGGATCTGTGTCAGGCGATCTGCGCGGCCGCACTGCTGATGGTATCGACTACTCCGTCGGCGGCAGTATCCTTGGCACGCGCGGCTACGACTTCACCACACCGCTGGCTTGGGGACATGAACCCGATGACGACGGGTTCCTCCAGGGCTCGCTCAACTTCGCTGCCGCCAAGGAATATGGCTGGGGCAGGCTCTATGCCGACGGCCTGTTCTCGCGCGGCCGCAGCCAGTACGACGCCTCTGCCCCCTCCGCCAATGAAGTCGACACCGACACCTTCGCCGGCAAGATCGGTGCGCGGCTGAAGCATTCCGACAGCTGGAACTCGACCGTCGAGCTTTCCAGCAGCCTCGACTATTCGACCAATTTCCGCGACGGCGTCGTCGGCAGCAACGAGTTCGACACCAAACGCTACGGCATCTTCGCTTCGACGGAAAAGTCCTTCGAAACAGGTGGAGCAAGGCATGTCCTGATCGGCGGTGCCGAGGCTTATCGCGAACAGGTGGATTCGACTGTCAACTTCGGCGTCAATTCGCGCGATCTTGCAGCGGTGTTCGGCCAGTATTCGCTCGAATATGGCGCGCTGACGATCGACAGCGGCCTGCGCTACGACCACAACGAACAGTTTGGAGGCGCCACCACCTACAACATCGGTGCCAGCTACGAGATCGTTCCCGAGCTAGTGGCGCGCGCCTCGTACGGCACCGGCTTCCGCGCGCCGACCTTCAACGATCTCTATTACCCCAACTACTCCAACCCGAACCTGAAGCCGGAAAAGTCGCGGTCCTATGAGATCGGCATCAACTGGCGGCCGAGCGACGGGACCGTTCTCGACGTCGCCTTCTACCAGACCTGGCTGACCGACGCGATCGCCTCCAACCCGCCGACCTACCTGCCGTTCAATGTTGCACGCGCCAAGGTGACTGGTGTCGAGGCCAGCCTGTCGCACGAGTTGAACGACCGCTGGAGCGGCAAGGTTTCGATCGACTACCGCTCGCCGAAGAACCAGGACAATGGCCGCTACATCCCCTATCGCGACCGCTTCAAGGCTGCGGCCGAGGTGAGCTTTGCCGCCACAGACAGCCTCGACCTTACCGCCAAGCTGCTCTGCGGCGCGGCGCGCTACGCAAATGCTGCCAACACCGTCAAGCTGCCGGAATATGTGACGGTGGATTTCGCCGCCAACTACACTTTCGACGAGCGGTCGAGCCTGAAGTTTTCGGTCGAGAACCTGTTCGACGAACACTATTCGACTGTCACCAACTATCGCGCGCCGGGCCGAAGCTTCAATCTGAGTTTCACGCGTGTGTTCTGATGAGAGGTAACATGCCCACCAATCGTCTCGGCCGCGCTCGTTTTCGAGCGTGGCTGCCCGCCCTCGCAGGTCTGGCGGCAGTGTCCGGTGCATCCGTGCCGGCGGCCGCCGAACCGCCGGAGCGCGTGGTGTCGATGAATGTCTGCACCGATCAGCTGGCGATACTTGTTGCCGGCGAGGGGCAGTTGCATTCGGTCTCCTATCTGGCAAGTGATCCCAACACATCGGTGCTGGCCGACCGGGCCAAGGGCCTTGCGGTCAATCATGGGCTCGCCGAGGAGGTGTTCCTGATGCAGCCGGATCTGGTGCTCGCCGGCACCTACACGACGCGGACGACGGTGGCGCTGCTGAGGCGCCTGGGCATCAGGGTCGAGGAATTCGCGCCCGACAGCTCCATCGCCGACATCAGGACCAACATCCTGCGCATGGGGGAGGTGCTGGAGCGGCGCGAGCGGGCGGCCGAGCTTGTCGCCGAGCTTGATCGTGGCGTCGCCGAATTGGGTGAGGGAGGCGCCTCGCACAAGACGGTCGCAACCTACTATGCCAACAGCTACACATCAGGTGCCGGAACGCTCGTCGACGAGATCGTCAAGCTGTCAGGGCTGGTCAATGTCGCCGACAAGCTGCGCCTCAGCGGCACGGCGCGGTTGCCGCTGGAGATGCTGGTGCTGAGCAAACCGGATCTCGTCACCGGTGGCAGCGAAGACTATGGCGCTCCGGCACTGGCCCAGGAAAACTTCGTCCACCCGGCATATCGGGCGGTTGCCGAGCAGGGCAGGGCTGTGGCGGTGCCATCGCGCTACACCATCTGCGGCGCGCCCTTCACGCTCGAAGCCGCCCGCCTGCTGCGTGATGCCGCCGGGCAGGCCACGGGAGGCGCCAGATGAGCGACATCTCCCGCTACAGGCTGGTGCTGGCCGTTCTTGCCATCCTGGCCACTGTTTTGTTCCTGCTTTCGCTCACCGTCGGTCCGGCAGGCCTTGGCTTCGCCGACAGCATCTCTGCATTGTTTTCCGACAAGGCCGGCGCCATCGAACTGATCATGCGCGAGATCCGCCTGCCGCGCGCGCTGCTCGGCCTGATGGTTGGTGCTACGCTCGGGCTTTCCGGGGCAGCACTGCAAGGCTATCTGCGCAACCCGCTGGCCGAGCCGGGCCTGATCGGCGTCAGCGCATCGGCTTCGCTGGGCGCGGTGATCGCCATCTATTCCGGCCTGACCATTGTCCTCCCGCTTGCCTTGCCGCTGTCGGCATTGGCTGCAGCTGTGCTCGCCGTGGTCGTCGTGCAGTCACTCGCCGGCCTGCGCGGCAGCACCTTGACCATCATCCTTGCAGGTGTCGCCGTGTCGAGCTTTGCAGGTGCTATGACCTCGCTGGCGCTCAACCTGTCGCCCAACCCGTTCGCAGCACTCGAGATCATGTTCTGGATGCTCGGCTCGCTGACCGACAGGTCGATGACCCATGTCTGGCTCGCCTTGCCGTTCATGCTCGTGGGCTGGGCGATGCTTGTGGCCCTAGGGCGAGCGCTCGATGCGTTGACACTTGGCAACGAGATCGCGGCGAGCATGGGCATCGACATGCGCCGCGTGCAGTTGCTTGCCGTATTCGGCACTGCGGCCTCCGTCGGTGCTGCAACGGCGGTGTCGGGCGCCATAGGTTTCGTCGGCCTCGTTGTGCCGCACATGCTGAGACCGCTGGTCGGCTCGCGCCCGTCGCGGCTGTTGCCGGCGAGTGCACTGGGCGGTGCCTGCATGCTGCTCGCCGCCGACATTTTAGTCCGGATTATCGCGCCCGGTCGCGACCTCAAGCTCGGCGTTCTGACTGCAATCGTCGGCGCGCCGTTCTTCCTGTGGCTTGTCTATCGCACGAGAAGGAAGCTCGCCTGATGCTGCTCGATGTTCAAGATCTCACGGCGTCGCTCGGCAACCGGCTGGTGCTCAAGGGCGTGTCCTTTTCGATCATGGCGGGCGAGTTCGTCGGCCTGATCGGTCCCAACGGTGCCGGCAAGTCCACTCTGCTGCGGGCTTTGCTCGGACTCACACCTGCCGAGGGCGCGGTTGCACTGGGGGCGCTCGACGCCGCTCATGTCACCGCCAAGGAGCGCGCCCGGCACATGGCCTATGTCGCGCAGGAGCGCGAGATCGCCTGGGCGGTGCCGGTCGAGATGCTGGTCGGGCTCGGCCGCTCGCCCTACAGGCCAAGCTTCGCATCGCTCGGCCTTGCCGACCGCAATGCCATCGACGCCGCGATGCGCAAGATGGAGGTCGACGGCTTCCGGGATCGTGCCGCAACCGAGCTCTCGGGTGGCGAAAAGGCGCGCGTTCTCATTGCTCGGGCGCTGGCGCAGGAGACGCCGCTTCTGCTT
>Ga0209902_101527_pt1 | contig 10587 bp, 14 predicted proteins | sample FECB27metaG_FD_188304 | JGI IMG/M metagenome (GOLD analysis project Ga0209902, IMG submission 188304) | Cyanobacterial communities from the Joint Genome Institute, California, USA - FECB-27 (SPAdes) (version 2) | ecosystem: Environmental > Aquatic > Thermal springs > Hot (42-90C) > Microbial mats...
TGCCGAAGGGCTGATCCTGGTAGGGATGGTCATCCTCCATATGCGGATCGTAGCTCTGGAGGTAGCCGATCGGCTTGCCGTCCAGCTCGATGATCAGCGGTTCGACCGAGATGCTGTCGATGTGCTCCTTGATCTCAGCGATCTCGGTTTCGGGGTCGTCCCACCATTCGGCGACATGCGGCTCTGCCAGCCATGCCTTGATGACAGGCAGGTCGGCCTTGGTGACCGGGCGGAAGTCGTACTGCGCGGGGGCCTTATTCGGCATCGAGCGTCTCAACCACGAAGCTGTGGTTGGTGTAGACGCAGATGTCGGCGGCGATCTGCATCGCCTTGCGGGCGATCTCCTCGGCGTCCTTGTCAGTGTCCATCAACGCGCGGGCCGCTGCGAGCGCATAATTGCCGCCCGAGCCGATGGCCATCACGCCGAATTCCGGCTCCAGCACGTCGCCGGTGCCGGTCAGCGCCAGCGACACGTTCTTGTCGGCCACCAGCATCATCGCTTCGAGGCGGCGCAAATAGCGGTCGGTGCGCCAGTCCTTGGCGAGCTCGACGCAGGCGCGCGTCAGCTGGTCGGGATATTGCTCGAGCTTGGCTTCAAGCCTTTCGAGAAGGGTGAAGGCATCTGCGGTGGCGCCGGCAAATCCGGCGATGACGTTGCCCTTGCCGAGCCGGCGGACCTTGCGGGCGTTGCCCTTCATGATGGTCTGGCCGAGGCTGACCTGGCCGTCGCCGGCGATGACCACCTTGTTGCCCTTGCGCACGGTCACGATCGTCGTGGCGTGCATGCTCTGTTCATTGGACATATGTTGCTCCGATGGCGCGCGGCCCCTCTTTGGCGGCTTGCGCGTTACGAGTGGAAGTTGGCGTCTTATGTATGACGCGGCGCAAGGATTGCAAATCGTCACGCCGCATCACGAAATGCCCTTTCGCGGCGATTGGCAACCGGCCGAACATGCTGTTATTAGCATCTCGTTTTTGAGGACAAGGATCCGCCAATGGCCCCCCGTTCCGCCGAAGTCAGCCGCAAGACCAAGGAAACCGAGATTTCGGTTTCGGTCCACGTCGATGGCACCGGCCGTTCGGAGATGGCAACCGGCGTCGGCTTCTTCGACCATATGCTCGACCAGCTCTCCAGGCATTCGCTGATCGACATGAAAGTCGCGGCCAAGGGCGACCTGCACATCGACGATCACCACACCGTCGAAGATTGCGGCATCGCCATCGGCCAGGCTTTGTCCAAGGCGCTCGGTGACCGCCGTGGCATCATGCGTTACGCCTCGATCGACCTCGCCATGGACGAGACGCTGACGCGCGCTGCCATCGACGTGTCTGGCCGTCCGTTCCTGGTCTGGAACGTCAATTTCTCGGCGCCCAAGATCGGCACTTTCGACACCGAGCTGGTGCGCGAGTTCTTCCAGGCGCTGGCCCAGAACGCCGGCATCACGCTGCACGTCACCAATCATTACGGTGCCAACAACCATCACATCGCCGAAACCTGCTTCAAGGCCGTGGCGCGCGCATTGCGCATGGCCCTTGAAAGCGATCCGCGCCAGCCTGACGCAGTACCCTCGACCAAGGGCAGCCTGAAGGGATAGCCATGGCCATCCATGTCGTCATGGAGCCGCCTGCCTCGGCAGGAAAATATGCTTCGGAAGGTGCCGTCTTCGTCCGCGACGGCTTCTACTTTTTCGGCTTCATCGCCCCGCTGCTGTGGATGCTCTGGCACCGTCTCTGGGTCCTGGCGGCGCTGACCTTCGCGGTCACGCTTGCACTGGGTGCGGTCGGCGATTGGACCGAGCTGATAGCCGTTCCGCTGCTGTCGCTGCTCATCTCGCTTTATGTCGGGCTCGAAGGCGGCGCGCTCAGGGTCGCCGCCCTTCGCCGCGCCGGCTGGCATCAGTGGGGCGTGATCGAGGCTGACACCATCGAGGACGCCGAGATGCGCTACCTCTATGCCGCTGACGATGTGGCCGAGGAAACGCAGCTGGCGCCCGTCACCATCGCCGCCACCGCCGTACCGCGCCCGCAGCCGTCGGGCGCGGCGCTTGGCCTCCTGCACTATCCCGGAAGACACTGACATGCGCGTCGCCATCATCGACTACGGTTCGGGCAATCTGCGCTCGGCAACCAAGGCCTTCGAACGCGCCGCCCGCGAGGCCGGCATTGCGGCCGAGATCGAGCTGACCGCCGATGCCGATCGCGTATTGACCGCCGACCGCATCGTGCTGCCCGGCGTCGGCGCCTATGCCGACTGTGCCCGCGGCTTGCGGGCCGTCGACGGCATGTGGGAGGCGGTCGAGGAGGTCGCCATCCGCAAGGCGCATCCCTTCCTCGGCATCTGCGTCGGCATGCAACTGATGTCCGAGCGCGGGCTCGAAAAGACCGTCACCGAAGGCTTCGGCTGGATATCGGGTGACGTGAAAGAGATCACGCCGACCGATCCGACTCTGAAGATTCCGCAGATCGGCTGGAACACGATTCACGTGAAACATGACCACCCGGTCTTCAACGGCATCGCCACCGGACCGCAGGGCCTGCACGCCTATTTCGTGCACTCCTACCATCTCGACGCTACCAGCGAAAAGGAAGTGCTGGCGACCGCCGACTATGGCGGCCGGGTTACGGCGGCGGTTGCGCGCGACAACCTTGTCGGCACCCAGTTTCATCCCGAAAAGAGCCAGGCGCTTGGCCTCGGCCTGATTGCCAATTTCCTGAGGTGGAAGCCATGACGACGAAGAAGGCCTACTGGATGGCGATGATCGAGATCACCGACCCCGAGGCTTATCCGGCCTACATCGCGGCCAACCTTGCAGCGATCGCCCCTTATGGCGCCAAGCTTCTGGTGCGCGGCGGCCAGTACGACCAGCCCGAAGGCCCGACCGGCAACCGCCACGTCCTGGTCGAGTTCGAATCCTACGAACAGGCGATCGCCTGCTACCAGTCCCCCGCCTACCAGGAGGTGGTGAAGCTTCGCCACGCCGCCTCCGTCGGCAAGTTCGTCATCGTCGAAGGCGTCTGAGCATGATCCTTTTCCCCGCCATCGACCTCAAGGATGGCCAGTGCGTTCGTCTCAAGCTCGGCGACATGGACCAGGCCACCGTCTACAACAATGATCCCGGCGCCCAGGCTAAGGCCTTCGAGGACCAGGGTTTCGAGTGGCTGCACGTGGTCGACCTCAACGGCGCCTTCGCCGGCGAGAGCGTCAACGGCGCTGCCGTCGAAGCGATCCTCAAGGCGACGAAGAACCCGGTCCAGCTCGGTGGCGGCATCCGTACGCTTGCCCATATCGAAAGCTGGCTCTCCAAGGGCCTCGCCCGTGTCATCCTCGGCACGGTTGCCGTGCGCGACCCCGAGCTGGTCAAGGAAGCGTGCCGGAAATTCCCTGGCAAGGTCGCCGTCGGCATCGATGCCAAGGGCGGCAAGGTTGCCGTCGAGGGCTGGGCCGAAGCATCGAGCCTCGGTGTCGTCGAGCTGGCCAAGAAGTTCGAGGGCGCTGGCGTCGCCGCCATCGTCTACACCGACATCGACCGCGACGGCGTTCTGGCCGGCATCAACTGGGATTCGACAATCGACCTCGCCGAGGCCGTCTCGATCCCGGTCATCGCCTCGGGCGGCCTCGCCTCGCTCGCCGACATCGTGCGCATGACCATGCCAGATGCGAAGAAGCTGGAAGGTGCCATTTCCGGCCGTGCGCTTTATGACGGCCGCATCGACCCGGCTCAGGCGCTGGCGATCTTGCGCGGCACGCTCAAGCCCGAGCCGGGCCTTTTCGAGGAACGGAAATGACCCTCAAAGCCCGCGTCATTCCCTGTCTCGACGTCAAGGACGGCCGCGTCGTCAAGGGCGTCAACTTCGTCGATCTCATCGATGCGGGCGATCCAGTCGAGGCCGCCAAGGCCTATGACGCCGCCGGTGCCGATGAGCTCTGCTTCCTCGACATCACCGCTTCGTCCGACAATCGCGAGACCATCTTCGACGTCATCGCCCGCACCGCCGAGCAGTGCTTCATGCCGCTGACCGTCGGCGGCGGCGTGCGCCAGGTCGCAGACATTCGCAAGCTGCTGCTCGCCGGCGCCGACAAGGTGTCGATCAACACAGCGGCGGTGAAGAACCCGTCCTTTGTGGCAGAAGCGGCCGACAAGTTCGGCAACCAGTGCATCGTCGTCGCCATCGACGCCAAGAAAGTGTCCGAGGCCAACGAAGCCGACCGCTGGGAGATTTTCACCCATGGCGGCCGCGAGCGCACCGGCATCGACGCCGTCGAGTTCGCCCGCAAGGTCGTCGACCTCGGCGCCGGCGAAATCCTGCTCACCTCGATGGACCGAGACGGCACCAAGATCGGCTACGACATCGCGCTGACCCGCGCCGTGGCCGATGCGGTGCGCGCCCCGGTCATCGCCTCGGGCGGCGTCGGCAACCTTGACCACATGGTCGCTGGCATCCGCGACGGCCATGCCACGGCCGTTCTCGCCGCCTCGATCTTCCATTTTGGCACCTACACCATTGCCGAGGCCAAGGCCCACATGGCAAAAGCGGGCTTGCCGATGCGGCTCGACCCCATTGGCTGACCTTAGTGCCGAGGCCAAGATGAGCGCATTCTCCCTTTCCGACCTGGAAAAGATCGTTTCCGAGCGGGCCCGCTCGGGCGATGCCAGCTCCTGGACCGCCAAACTCTACCAGTCGGGCATGGAGCGTGCGGCCAAGAAGCTAGGCGAAGAGGCGGTCGAAACCGTCATCGCCGCCGTCAAGGGCGACGACAGTGCCCTCGTTTCGGAAAGTGCTGATCTCCTTTATCATTGGCTCGTCGTGCTGGCCGTTGCCGGCATTCCGATGGCGGAGGTGATGGCCGAACTGGAGCGGCGCACCTCGCAATCCGGAATTGCCGAAAAGGCCTCGCGCAAGAACGACGGCTGACCCCAGTCAGGACCTGCAGGGAAGATTCGATGGATCAGCTCGCCCCAACGGACAAATACTCCCCATACTGGTTCTTCACCGCCGAGCACTGGGCGGGTTTCGGCGCCGACATGTCGATGACGCTGACCCAGGACGAGGTCGCGCGGCTGAGCTCCATGTACGAGCCGATCGACCTCGAGGAAGTCCGCCGCATCTATCTGTCGCTGTCGCGTTTGCTCTCTGCCCACGTCGAGACCAGCCAGCAGCTGTTCCGCCAGCGCCAACGCTTCTTCAACTCGGAGAAGAAGGGCACCAAGACGCCTTTCATCATCGGCATGGCCGGCTCGGTCGCGGTCGGCAAGTCGACCACGGCGCGTATCCTGAAGGAACTGCTGACCCGCTGGCCGTCCAGCCCGAAGGTCGACCTCGTCACGACCGATGGCTTCCTCCACCCCAACGAGGTCCTGCGCCGCGACAATCTGATGGAGCGCAAGGGTTTTCCCGACAGCTATGACGTCGGCGCGCTGCTGCGTTTCCTCTCGGCCATCAAGTCAGGACAGCCCAATGTGCGGGCGCCCGTCTATTCACACCTGACCTATGACGTCATGCCCGGCGAGTTCGTCACCGTCGACCGGCCCGACATCCTGATCTTCGAGGGCATCAACGTGCTGCAGCCGCGCGAACTGCCCAAGGATGGCAAGTTCGTGCCGTTCGTCTCCGATTTCTTCGATTTCTCGATCTACATCGACGCCGACGAGCAGATCATCCACGAGTGGTACATCGACCGCTTCATGCGCCTGAGGGAGACCGCGTTCCGCAATCCACAGTCCTTCTTCCATCGCTATTCGCAGCTGTCGGAAGATGCGGCGCGTGCCATCGCCGAGGGGCTCTGGGCCAACATCAACCTGAAGAACCTGCGCGAAAACATCCTGCCGACGCGTCCACGCGCCGACCTGATCCTCAAGAAGGGCGCTGGCCACCTCGTCGAGGAAGTGGCGATCCGCAAGCTCTGAGGGTTCGACCCTATCAGGCGCTTACGCCGCTACGGGCTTCGTCACCCGCCTCAGCGTCAGGTTGATCCGCCCGCCCTGCTTCAAGAGCGCCGAGGTCATCGGATAGATGCGGTCGACGCCGTGGAAGGCGAGCCGCCCTTCCCCGCCCAACACCACCACGTCGCCGCTTTCCAGCCGGAACGACACCGTCCGGTCGTCGCGCCTGATACCGCCGACGCGGAACAGGCAGGCGTCGCCCAACGACACGGAGACGACAGGCGCATCGAACTCGCGCTCGTCGCGATCCTGGTGCAAGCCCATCTTGGCCGCGTCGGTGTAGAAATTGACGAGGCAGGCTTCCGGCGGGTGCGCGTAGCCTGAAACCTCGCGCCACAACGCAAGCAGCGCCTCGGGAATCGGCGGCCATGGTTCGCCCGTCACCGGGTGCTCGGGCTGGTAGCGGTAACCGCGATCCTTGTCGGTGACCCAGCCGAGCGAGCCGCAATTGGTCATGCGCACGCTCATTTCCTTGCCTGTCTTGGGCATGGCGGGCGTGTAGAGCGGCGCTGCCTTCACCACCTCGCGGATGCTTTCGACCAAGCCCTCCTGCACCTCGCGGGTGAGAAAGCCGGGCATGTGGCGGACGCCTTTGGGCAATACGAGCACGTTTCAGCTGCCTTGTTCGATCTGGCCGTCCAGAATGCCACCTGAAACGCAGAACGGCGACCCGAAAGCCGCCGTTCGCATGAATTGGGTGTGCCGGGATCAGGCCGTCGCGATATCCGGGATACGCAGCACCTGGCCGGGATAGATCTTGTCTGGGTGCGTCAGCATCGGCTTGTTGGCTTCGAAGATGACGGTGTATTTCGACGCCTTGCCCTTGCCGTACTGAGCCTCGGCGATCTTCGACAGGTTGTCACCCTTCTTGACCGTGTAGAACACCGGCGCCTTGGCCGGCGTCGCCGCCTTGACCAGCTCGGTCATGTCGACATTGCCGTCGAGCTTGAGGCCGGAGTCAGGCGCCACGACCTTGAGCTCGTCGGCCTGCACCTTGGAAACGCCAAGCGTGTTGCCGACGGCGATGACCGCTTTTTCGAAGATCGATTGATCCTTGACCACGCCGGTCAGTACCGCCGTGTCGCCCTTGACCACGACCTGCACGTTGTCGGTGCCGAGCTTGTGCGAATCGAGCTCTTTCTTCAGCGTGTCGGCGCTCGGCGCCTCATCGTCCCCGAAACCAAGCTTCTTGCCGACATTCTTGACGAAATCGAACATACCCATTCGTGGTCTCCCTTGCTGTGGCGGTCGCCGGAGATTGGCACCTGCAAAATCAAATTGGAAGCAGGATCAGTACTTGGGGGTTAATCGCCGTCGACCCGCCCGCGCAGCTTCTTGACTGTCGAGCGCCCGGACTTGGTCTTCAGCCTGCGCTCGACCGAACCTTTTGTCGGTTTGGTCTTCTTGCGCGGCGGCGGCGGCGGCTCGGCTGCCTTGGCGACCAGCGCTGTGAGCCTGGCGCGCGCATCGGCCCGGTTCTGCTCCTGCGTTCGGTAGCGTCCGGCTTCGATGACGATCACGCCATCCTTGGTCGCCTTCTGGCCTGCGAGCTTGATCGTGCGTTCGCGCACGCGCTCCGGCAGCCCCGGCGCGTTGGCGGCGTCGAAGCGCAGCTGCACGGCTGTCGCCACCTTGTTGACGTTCTGGCCGCCCGGCCCCGAGGAGCGGATAAAGTTCTCCTCGAGGTCATCGGGGTGGATGACCACGTCATTGGCGATGAAAATCCTGTCGTCGGCGCTCATGGGTGAAGTCATGCCGTGCCGGAGCGCAAAAGAAAAGGCCCGGCGCGTGGCCGGGCCTTTCGATGATTGCTGCTGGCGTTGGCCTGATTACTCGGCTGCTTCGCGCACTTGCGGGGCCGCGCCCACCACTGCCGCGTCGACATGGCTTTCGAACTTGCCGAAATTGTCGACGAACATCGACACCAGCTTCTTGGCCTGGCGGTCATAGGCGGCGCCGTCGGCCCAGGTCGAACGCGGGTCGAGGATCTTGCTGTCGACGCCGGGCACCGAGACCGGAACGGCGAAGCCGAAGTTTGCATCGGTGCGGAACTCGACCGAATTCAGCGAGCCGTCGAGCGCTGCCGACAGCAGTGCGCGCGTCGCCTTGATCGGCATGCGCGAGCCCGTGCCATAGGCGCCGCCGGTCCAGCCGGTGTTGACCAGCCAGCAGTCGACATTGTGCTCGGCAATCAGCTGGCGCAGCAGGTTACCGTACTCCGAGGGGTGGCGAGGCATGAACGGCGCGCCGAAGCAGGTCGAGAAGGTCGCTTCCGGCTCGGTCACGCCGCGCTCGGTGCCGGCGACCTTGGCCGTGTAGCCCGACAGGAAGTGGTACATCGCCTGCGCCGGGGTCAGCTTGGCGATGGGCGGCATCACGCCGAAGGCATCGGCCGTCAGCATGATGATGTTCTTCGGGTGGTTGGCCTGGCCGGTCGCGCTGGCATTCGGGATGAAGTCGAGCGGGTAGGCGCAGCGGGTGTTTTCGGTGCGCGAGCCGTCGTCGAAGTCGGGAACGCGGTTCTCGTCCAGCACCACGTTTTCGAGCACGGTGCCGAAACGCTGGGTGGTGGCGAAGATTTCCGGTTCGGCTTCGGCCGACAGGCGGATCGTCTTGGCGTAGCAGCCGCCCTCGAAGTTGAAGATCCCATCCGGGCCCCAGCCGTGCTCGTCGTCGCCGATCAGCGTGCGCTTGGGATCGGCTGACAGCGTCGTCTTGCCGGTGCCCGACAGGCCGAAGAACACGGCGGCATCGCCGTCGGGGCCTTCATTGGCCGAGCAGTGCATCGGCATCACGCCCTTGGTTGGCAGCAGGTAGTTGAGTGCGGTGAACACCGACTTCTTCATCTCGCCGGCATAGGCGGTGCCGCCGATCAGCACGATCATGCGGGTCAGGTCGACGGCGATCACCGTCTCGGTGCGGGTGCCGTGACGGGCCGGGTCGGCGCGGAAGGACGGCAAGTCGATGATAGTCATCTCGGGCACGAAGCTCGCGAGCTCGGCCGCCGTCGGACGGATCAGCAGGTTGCGGATGAACATCGAGTGCCAGGCGAATTCGGTGACGACGCGCGTCGGCAGGCATAGCGAGCGGTCGGCGCCGCCGATCAGGTCCTGGACATAGAGGTCCTTGTCGGCTGCCTGGGCCAGGAAATCGGCGTGCAGCGCGTCGAATTGGGCGCGGCTGATCGGCTTGTTGTTGTCCCACCAGACATGGGCTTCAGTGTTTTCGTCGCGCACGACGAACTTGTCCTTGGGCGACCGGCCGGTGTGCTGGCCGGTCTCGGCGACGAGCGCGCCATGCGCCGTCAGCTTCGCCTCGCCGCGGCGGATCGCTTCTTCGGTGAGAAATGCAGCGCCAAAATTGTAACGGACGGTGCCCGACGTTTTGAGCCCTGCCGTTTCGATCCCGCAGGCGGGATTTCGCTTACCGGTTTCGGTCATTTAGTGAAGCCTCGTAGCCATGACGCTGTGTCCGGTCTGCGGGCCGGACGCCGCTGTCCCAACGGGACTGAGGCAGGCTGAAACAGAAAAGGTCAGCGATATCAAATCATTAATCGATTTAAAAATTTTGAAATTTGTCTAAATCGTTTAAAAGGTGTGCAAGCACCCGTCGGTCCACACAAGATCGGCAGTTTTTTGTTCGAGCTTTGGCGCCGCCGCCCCATATAAGGCAAGCACAAGGCATGGCGGTTGCGCTCCCCTCGAACGGAGGCTATGCCACATTTTGTACCTAATTTGTCCTGCACAAGCCCTGCTCTAAGCAGGAAGGGACACCCGCTCATGAGGGAGCCGCTGGAAATGGCAACGATCGCGCTTGTCGACGACGACCGCAACATTTTGACATCGGTTTCGATCGCACTCGAGTCCGAGGGCTATCGCGTCGAGACCTATACGGATGGTGCGTCGGCGCTCGAAGGGCTGGCCGCGCGTCCGCCGAACCTCGCCATCCTCGACATCAAGATGCCGCGCATGGATGGCATGGAGCTGTTGCGCCGGCTGCGCCAGAAGACCGACCTGCCGGTGATCTTCCTGACCTCCAAGGATGACGAGATCGACGAGCTCTTCGGCCTCAAGATGGGCGCCGACGATTTCATCCGCAAGCCGTTCTCGCAGCGTCTGCTGGTCGAACGCGTCCGCGCCGTGTTGCGCCGGGCAAGCGCCCGCGAGGCAGCGACCAAGGCGCCGACGCAGCAGGCTCGTTCGCTCGAACGCGGCCAGCTGGTGATGGACCAGGAGCGCCACACCTGCACCTGGAAAGGCGAGCCGGTCGTGCTCACCGTCACCGAATTCCTGATCCTGCATTCGTTGGCGCAGCGCCCAGGCGTGGTCAAGAGTCGCGACGCCCTGATGGATTCGGCCTATGATGAGCAGGTCTATGTCGACGACCGCACCATCGACAGCCACATCAAGCGCCTGCGCAAGAAGTTCAAGGCTGTCGACGACGACTTCGAGATGATCGAAACCCTCTACGGTGTCGGCTACAGATTCCGCGAAGCGTGATATCGGCGAGGGCTGAGATCACATGGCGATGGACGCAGAGATCAGGAAGCCGGCGGCCGCCTCGAAGCGGCCGCGCGGGCGTTTGCTGTTTCTCGACCGCGCCCGGATCCGCCTGAGCCGCCTGCTCGGCCACTACTTCTTCTCGA
>Ga0209902_101528_pt1 | contig 10587 bp, 10 predicted proteins | sample FECB27metaG_FD_188304 | JGI IMG/M metagenome (GOLD analysis project Ga0209902, IMG submission 188304) | Cyanobacterial communities from the Joint Genome Institute, California, USA - FECB-27 (SPAdes) (version 2) | ecosystem: Environmental > Aquatic > Thermal springs > Hot (42-90C) > Microbial mats...
GCTCGCCGGCACACCCGTCACCGGGTCGTGGGGCCATAGCTCAGTTGGGAGAGCGCTTGAATGGCATTCAAGAGGTCGTCGGTTCGATTCCGTCTGGCTTCACCAAATCTCTCCTGAGGCACGACAATCCAACAAGGCAGAGCGCGCCGCCCGCGCGGTCGCCGGACTTCGCCCCTCGGCTCACGGACCGCGGGCCTCGACTCCGTCACTGGTTTTGGCGGTGGTCCGGGGCCCACTCCCTGCGGCTCCACGCCCGCAGTGCGGCGATACAACAAACCGATACAACGTCGCCCGATGCTACTTTTGGTAGCGGGTTCGCCGGTGCGCGGCCGCCCGCACAGGCCGGGGGACAGATATGGCGAGCTATGAAGGTGCCTTGCAGATCATCTATCTTGACGGTGGCGGCGTCATAAATCCCGATGACGGAGTGATCACCACGCTCTCGAACGCCCACGGCACGACCTTCACAGTCGGTCAAGAACTCTCAGCTTTGACCAATACAGGGGTCACGACGAGCGGCAGCTTCGCTGGCACGGTCACTATCGCAGGCACCACGCTCGTCGTCTTCGAGACAGACGCTGGCGATCTCCAGCTTGTCGGCGGTTCGGATCAACTCAGTCGCGCGTCGTTCCCTGATTCGGCCTCCGGGCTCACGATCAACAAGAGCGTGTTCACGGTCTGCTTCCTCGCCGGCACGGCCATCGCGACGCCCGCCGGGCCTCGCCCGATCGAGGAGCTGGCGATCGGCGACTTTGTCCTGACCGCCGACGGCCGCGCGGCGTCGGTGCGCTGGATGGGCGTGCAGACCGTCGCCACCGTCTTCGCCGACCCGCTGCGCTCGCTGCCGATCCGCATCGCCGCCGGCACCCTCGGCGATGGGCTGCCGCACCGCGACCTCTTCGTCTCGCCCGATCACGCCCTGTTCCTCGACGGCGTGCTCGTGCAGGCGGGAGCCCTCGTCAACGGCACGACCATCGTCCGCGACACCGCGATGTCCGAGCGCTTCACCTACTTCCACATCGAGCTCGACGACCACGCCCTGATCCTGGCCGAGGGCGTGCCGGCGGAGACCTTCGTCGACAACGTCACGCGGCGGCGCTTCGACAACTTCGCCGAGTTCGAGGCGCTCTACGGCGACACCGGTGTCTCGATCGCGGAAATGGATGTGCCGCGCATCAAGTCCGCCCGCCAGCTGCCCGCCGTGCTGCGGGCCCGCCTCGTTTCCCCGGCGAGCTTGACCGAGGCCGCCTGACGGCGGCGCCGCGGAGAGCCCCTATCCTCGCGGGTGGCCGGCCTCCTTGCAGGCCGGCCGCGTCGGCGCGTGTCGCGCGTCACAGCGCGAGGCATGATCGCCCGGTAATCCTCTGGTTGTTACTGCCGACCCGAGGAGCATCCGATGACCATCACCAAGGCCTTTGCCGTCGCCGGTGCCGTGGCGCTGTTGGCGACCCCGCTCGCCGCGAAGCCGCTGTTCGAGGCGCCGCAGGACAAGACCGTCGAAGTCGTCCGGCCGTCGGCGGCCGGCCAGCCGAAGCGCTTCGCCGCGCAGGTCACTGCCACTTGCGAGGGTGGTTTCTGCGTCGCGAAATTCGGCAAGAAGAACGGCAAGGAACGAACCGTCGAGGTTCTCACCTGCCTGATATACTCGAACGGCAACAATATCTTTGCCGGGGTAAACCTAAATCCGGACGACGAAGCAAACTATGAGTTCTTCATTCCGCCGGCATCTGGTGAAGACGTGAACGGCGTCATTTACTCGATCTTCACGTGGACGAAGAGCTTCCAGGTGCCGAGCGGCATGCCTCTCAACGTCGTGCTGCAATCAAGCGGCGCCCAGGCGATCTCCGCGTGCACGGCGAGCGGGACCATCGGCTGAGGGGCGGCCGTCGAAGGCCGTCGACCGTCCGGACCGACCGTCAGGCGCCGCCGGTCGGCACCACGGTGACGCGCCACGGCTTGCGGATGGCGGCCTTCACCGCCGCCTCCGTCTCCAGCGCATCGCTGCCGGCGGGCGCGCAGACCGACAGGCTCGCCATGTCGCCGCCTCCGGTCAGCTCGAAACGGGTGATCACCCCGTCCGCCACGAGGCCTTGCAGCACGCCGGCGGTGTCATCCGACATGTCGTCCTCGGGCGTCTCTGAAGAACGCTGCATGTCGCCTCCCGATCCGGCGCCGGCCGCACGGCCACGGGCCGCTGGCGGGAACCTATGATGCAATGACGCCGGCCGGTGCGTCGTTCCGTGTCGCCCAGCCGATCTTCGCGGCCGCCGCCGTCACTCCGCTGCCCGCTGCGCGAGTTTCAGCGCCGCGAGCTCTTCGCTGGTGAAGTAGTACATCTCCCGCGGCGGGGTCTCCATCGCATGGAACCACACTTCGGCGTCGACACCCATCTCGACGAGATGGCGCTGGATCTCCGCCGAGACGCGCTGCGCCCGCACCATCTCCGGCTCTGTCCCCGGCAGCGTCAGGCCCGCCGTCTTCACCGTCGTGATCTGGTGGACACCGACCGCGGCGTCAGTAGCGGCCCGCCGATCAACGCCGCCGGCGAGCACGAGCGGGCAGGACGAGGCACAGAGCGCCCCCGTCTCCACCGCGGTGTCGAGCTTGCGCTCGCGGATGAGGCGGCTCATCGCCAGCGCGTCCTGCACCGAGCCGCCGGGGGAGTCCAGCACCACCGTCTCCACATAGTCGCCGCGGCGCGCGATCTCCTCGGCGAAGCGCTCGGCCGTCCCCGGGGTGATCGTGCCGACCGCCTCCAGCCGCCCCCCGGCGAGGAGCTCGAGCGTCATCGGCTCGCGCAGCCGCTCCTCCGGCGTTCGGCCGGTCCGCGGCTCCGGGCCGGCCGCCCCCGGGCGCGCGGACGGCAGGTAGGGTTCCGCCTGTGGCCAGGGTGCATCCGGCTCGAACAGCGGCGCGCCGTCGAGCTGCTCCATCAGGTCGCGGCCGAGCACCGTCACGGTGAGCACGAGCAGGCCGACGAAGATGCCGCGCAGCACCACCGCCTCCAGGCGGGCGGCGAGCCCCGGGCCGGCCGGCGCCGGGGTGCCTCGACGCGCGCCGCTCATTCCTTCTTGCCGCTCCAGGCGGAGGAGAGCGACGTGACGGTGGCGTCCGGCCCCGGCCGCGCCGGCGACGGCGTCGCGTCCGGGTGCGCCGCGGGTGCGACGGCGTCCGCCAGCACCGGCATCCGCCGTTGCTCGCCCTCGACCTCGCGCAGCAGCCGCATGGCGGTGAGGAGCTGTGCCGCCGTCATCGTCTCGGCGTCGGCGGGCGTGTCCTCGCGGCGGATGGCGGCGTGGACGACGCAGAGGATCAACACCAGCACCGCCGGCAGGAGGTCGATCGAGATCGCCCCGGCCCAGCTCGGCAGGAAGTCGCCGGCATAGCGCAGCACCGCCTCGGCGGTCGACAGCGGCTGATAGCGCGCCGGCTCGACCGGGCCGGTGCCGATGATCGTCTGCGCCGCCAGCGACAGCGCGTTCGCCTGGGCGGCGACGGCGCGCTCGACATTGTCGACGACGGCGCTCTGCCGGCCGGCGAGGTCGGCCGTGCGCCCGTCGGCGGCGGGGGCGATGAAACCGGTGGCGAGGTCGTCGGCGGCGCGCTTCACGGCCGGCGCCATCGAGGTCTGCTCGAGGGCGGCGATGGTGCCGATCAGCTTCATCGCCTCCGCCCCGAAGGCGTCACTGCGCGCCTTGATGTCGCCTTGGGCGGAAACGAGCTCGCGCATCGTCGCCACGTGGGCGCTGCCCTCGGCGTAGAGCGCGCTGACGGGGGCCGCGCTGTCGGCCACCTCCTGGCGGAGGTCCTCGAGCTGGCTCGACATCTGGCTGAGGAGCTGCACGACGGTGCCCGACCCGCCGGTGCCGGTGAGCGCGCCGCCGCGCTCGGCATCGGCGAGGCGGGCGAAGCGGGTGGTGGCGAGCTCGATGTCCGGCAGCAGGCTCTGGGCTCCCAGCGCGCGGTTGTGGGAGGCGTCGAGGTCGCGGGCATAGCCCTGCAGGGTGACGGCGAGGTGCTGTTCGACGGCGGCCGAACCGGCCAGCGCCGCAGCGTTGAGCCACGACGACATCGCCACGATCATCAACGAGCCGAGGATCATCGCGGCGCCGAGCCAGATGCGGCTCGCCACGTCGCGCACCTGCGGCAGGAGCCGCAGCAGGAACGACCAGAAGGCGTAGATCGCCACCGACACCGCGGTCGAATAGATCAGCGCCGCGAAGAAGGTGAGCGTCGGCGAGCCGTCGAGCAGGTCGCGGACGCCGAGATAGGTATAGACGCCGGAGGCGAGCGCGAGGACACCGAGCGTCAGCCGCATGGTGAGATCGAGCCCGCGGACACCTTCGCGCAACGCGGACGACATGGGCTGCCTGCCTTTCAATGGTCCGCGAGAGTTTCCAGAGTTTTACGCCGGCAATGTGACGGCGCCGCCGGCGGGCACCGCAGGAAAGGCGACAGCGCCCATCCCGCCCTCTGGCCCGGATGCAGCACGGGGCAGCCGACGGTGCGATTGGCAACACCGCCGCGCATCGACCTGCTGCCCGTGCACCAGCGGACGCGGCCGCCCGTATCACCCAAGCGACTGTCCGGAAACGCTTTCTTCGCCTGGCACGGGCCGTGCGTAGTGGGTGGCGAGCCGCCCCGGCGGAACCGTCATCGAGGGAAAGCGTCCAATGATCGAAATCGCTCGCCGCAGCGCGCTCGCGCTCGCCGTCGCCGCCGTCACCGCTCTCGCGACCGGCGGGCTCGCGCGTGCCGAGGACGGCGTCGTCCGCATCGGCTTCCAGAAGTACGGCACGCTGGTGCTCTTGAAGGGCAAGGGCGCGCTGGAAGAGAAGCTCGCGCCGCTCGGCGTCACGGTGAAGTGGATCGAGTTCCCCGCCGGCCCGCAGCTGCTCGAGGCGATGAACGTCGGCGCCATCGACTTCGGCTCGACCGGCGAGGCCCCGCCGATCTTCGCCCAGGCCGCCGGTGCGCCGCTCGTCTACGTCGCCCACGAACCGCCGGCGCCGCGCGGCGAGGCGATCCTGGTGCCGAAGGACAGCCCCATCCAGACGGTCGCCGACCTGAAGGGCAAGACGGTGGCGCTCAACAAGGGCTCCAACGTCCACTACCTGCTGGTGCGGGCGCTCGAAAAGGCCGGCGTCGCCTACCGCGACATCACGCCGAAGTTCCTGCCGCCGGCCGACGCCCGCGCCGCCTTCGAGCGTGGCTCGGTCGACGCGTGGGCGATCTGGGACCCATTCCAGGCGGCGGCCGAGGCCGCGACCGGCGCCCGCACGCTCGCTAATGGCGAAGGCATCGTCTCCAATCACCAGTTCTATCTCGGCGCCCGCGACTTCACCGAGGCGAACCCGGCGGTGGTCGACGCGATCATCGCGGCGCTCGCCGACATCGACGTCTGGGCGAAGGCGAACCCCAGTGCCGCTGCGGCCGAACTCGCCCCCTCCGTCGGCATCCCCGCGCCGATCCTGCAGGTCGCGCTGGAGCGGCAGTCCTACGGCATCAAGGCGCTCGACGCGAAGGTGGTGGCCGAGCAGCAGGCGATCGCCGACACCTTCCACGCCCTCGGCCTGCTGCCGAAGCCGATCGTGGTGAGCGACGCCGTGCGGAAGGCCGGCTCGTGAGGATGGACGGAACCGACGGCGGGTGGCCGTGGTGACGGACGTCGTAGAGCAGGCGCCGGCCGCCCGTCCGGCCCTGCGCCTCGGCCGGCTCGGCGGCTCGCTGTCGCGCTCGCTGGCCGGTTGGGTGCTGCCGATCGCGATGATCCTCGTCTGGGAGATCGCCGCGCGGTCCGGGTGGCTGTCGTCGCGCATCCTGCCGGCGCCGAGCCAGGTGGCGGCGGCGTTCTGGGCGAGCCTCCTCGACGGCTCGCTGATCACCCACACCGTGGTGTCGGCCCAGCGGGCGTTCGTCGGCCTCGCCATCGGCGGCTCGATCGGCTTCGCCCTCGGCGTGCTGAACGGCGTCTGGCGGCCGGCCGAGACGGCGCTCGATTCGTCGCTGCAGATGCTGCGCAACATACCGCATCTCGCGATCATCCCGCTCGTCATCCTGTGGTTCGGCATCGAGGAGGAGGCGAAGGTCTTCCTCGTCGCGATCGGGGTGCTGTTTCCGATCTACCTCAACACCTTCCACGGCATCCGCACCGTCGAACCCGGCCTCGTCGAGATGGCGCGCGTCTACGGGCTCGGCCCGGTCGCGGTGTTCACCCGGGTCATCCTGCCGGGAGCGCTGCCATCGGTGCTGGTGGGGCTGCGCTATGCCCTCGGCATCATGTGGCTGACGCTGATCGTCGCCGAGACGATCTCGGCCTCGTCGGGCATCGGCTACATGACGATGAACGCCCGCGAGTTCCTGCAGACCGACGTCGTCCTGCTCGGCATCATCGTCTACGCACTGCTCGGCAAGCTCGCCGACGTCGCCACCCGCGCGGTGGAGCGTCGCGCCCTCGCCTGGCATTCCGCCTTCCGCCCCGCCGACGCCTCGGAGACCCCCTGATGTCGACAGTCACGTTCGCCGGGGCCGTCGCCCGCCGCGCCGATCCTCGCGACCTGCCGCAGGATCTGCGGCACGAGGCGGTTCCGGACGCCATCACACCTAATGACCGGGAGCGCTCTCCGGCGGCGCCGGGCCTCGGGCTCGAACTCCGCGGCGTCGAGAAGGCGTTCGGGCCGCGGCGCGTGCTCGCCGGCATCGACCTGACGGTTCCGCCCGGCGGCTTCGTCGCCGTCGTCGGCCGCTCCGGCGGCGGCAAGTCGACGCTGATGCGGCTGCTCTGCGGGCTCGACCGCGCCACGCGCGGCGAGGTCCGCGTCGGCGGCCGCGTCGTCCCCGGCATCGACCCGTCGGTCCGCCTGATGTTCCAGGACGCCCGCCTGCTGCCCTGGCAGACGGTGCTGTCGAACGTCGGCATTTCCCGCGGCCCGGACTGGCAGGCGGCGGCGCGCGTGGCGCTCTCGGATGTCGGCCTCGCCGACCGCGAGCGCGAGTGGCCGGCGGTGCTGTCCGGCGGCCAGAGGCAGCGCGTCGCGCTCGCGCGCGCGCTCGTCGGCCGGCCCGGCGTGCTCTTGCTCGACGAGCCGTTCGGGGCGCTGGATGCAATGACCCGGGCGGAGATGCACGTCCTGCTCGACCGGCTGTGGCGGGCACGGCGCTTCACCGCCGTGCTGATCACCCACGATGTCGCGGAGGCGGTGGCGCTCGCTGACCGTGTCGTCGTCCTCGCCGACGGCCGCATCGCCGCCGACGTGCCCGTCCCGCTCGCCCGCGACAATCGCCACGGACCGGCCGCCGCGCAGATCCGCGACCGCATCCTCGCTGCCGTCTGACGAACGACCGAATTGTCCACCGCCGCTGCCCGGCGCCGGCAGCCCCCCGCCTCAGCCGCCGTGCGCGGCCGTGAGCGCCGCGTTGAGGTCGCGGTAAAGGTCGTCCGGATCCTCGATGCCGGTCGACAGCCGCAGGAGGTCCGGCGGGCACGGCGTGCCGGCACCCTCGATCGAGGCGCGGTGCTCGATCAGGCTCTCGACGCCGCCGAGCGAAGTCGCCCGCCGCCAGAGCCCGACCTTCGCCGCCGTGGCGATCGCCGCCTGCGCGCCGCCGGTGACCTGCACCGACAGCATGTAGCCGAAGCCGTTCTCCATCTGCCGCACCGCGACGTCGTGGCCCGGATGCTGCGGCAGGCCGGGATAGAGCACGCGGGCGACGTTCGGGTGCGCCGAAAGCCGCGTCGCGAGCTCCATCGCGCCGGCCGCCTGGGCCGCCGCGCGCAGCGGAAAGGTGCGCAGGCCGCGCGTCAGCAGGAACGCCTCGAAAGGCCCGAGGATCGCCCCGTGCGTCGCGCGCACCCGCTTCAGCCGTGCCCAGAATTCGTCGTCGCGGGCGGCCGCCAGCACACCACCGACGACGTCGGAATGGCCGTTCAGGATCTTCGTCGCCGAATGCATGACGATGTCGGCGCCGTGCGCCAGCGGCCGCGTGTGGTAGGGCGAGGCGGCCGTTGAATCCACCGCCAGCCGCGCGCCGGCGGCATGGGCGATCTCCGCCACGGCGGCGATGTCGACGAGTGTCCACAGCGGGTTCGACGGCGTCTCGGCCCAGACGAGCTTGGTGCGCCCCGGCTGCACCGCCGCGCGCACCGCCGCGAGGTCGTCCATCTCGACGAAGTCGACCGAAATGCCGTAGCGCGCCGCGTCGGAGGTCAGCCAGTTGCGCAGCGACCAGTACATCACCCGCGGCGCCACCACGTGGTCGCCGGCTTCCAGCGCCAGCACCACGGCGGTCGCCGCCGCCATGCCGGAGCCGAACAGGAGCGCGCCGGCCCCGGCGTCCTCGAGCATGGCGATGATGCTCTCGGCCTCGCGCACGGTGGCGTTGTCGGGCCGGCCGTAGACGTAGCCGGTGGAGTAGGCGTTGTCGGGATCGCGCAAATAGGTGGTGGCGACGTGGATCGGCGGCACCACCGCATGGGTGACGGGGTCGATGTGCCCCATCGCCTGCGCCGCCAAGCTCCGCTTCGACCAGACCGGGCGATCCGCCATGTGTGAAGTGCTCCTCGTCGTGGCCGCCACCGTCGCGCCGCGGCCGCCAACATTCCACGCCCGCCTCGTCGCGGCCAGCCCGCATCGGACCTTGGTCCGAGCGAGCGACGGCCGTGGTCCGATTGTGGACGGCGGCGCGGCCGGGTAGCGTCGGACCGGCATGGTGGACCAGTCGGCCGGAACGATCGCACGGACACGGACGTGGCTCGGGGAGCTCAGCCTGACGGCTCGCTTCGCCCTGACGGCGGGCGGCGTCATGCTCGCCGCCGCGCTGATCGGCGGCGTCTGGGTGACCGAGATCATCACCCGCAGCGCCGTCGCCAGCGCCGCCGGCGCCACCGCGCTGTTCATGGAAAGCATCATCGGCCCGCTGACCCAGGAACTCGGGGAATCCGACACGCTGTCGATCGGCCCGATCCTGGCGATCGAGGAGGTGATGGCGAGCACCGCGCTCGGCGAGCGGGTGGTGTCGGTGAAGATCTGGAAGCCCGGCGGGCTCGTCGCCTACGCGGCCAACAACGATCTCATCGGCCAGCGCTTTCCCGTCTCGCCGAAGCTCGAGCGCGCCTTCGCCGGCGAGATCGTCGCCGAGTTCGACCATCTCGACGGCGAGGAGAGCGCCAACGAGCGCGCCACCGGCCTGCCGCTGCTCGAGATCTACAGCCCCATCCGCAAGCCGTGGTCGGGGGAGGTCATCGCCGTCGGCGAGTTCTACGAGGACGCCACCACCCTCAGCACGACCCTGCGGGATGCGCGCATCCACACCTGGCTGATCGTGCTGGCGATGGCGGCCCTGCTCGCCGCGGCCTTGCTCGGCATCGTCCACCGGGCGAGCACCGTCATCGACCAGCAGCGCCAGGCGCTGAAGCTGCGCGCCGAGGAGGCGGAGCGGGTGTCGCAGCAGAACCGCCTGCTGCGGCTGCGCGTCGAGCGGGCGGCGGGCCGGGCGGCGGAGATGAACGAGCGCTTCCTGCATCGCATCAGCGCCGACCTGCACGACGGGCCGGCGCAGTTGATCAGCCTCGCCGCGCTCCGCCTCGGCGGCCTCGCCAAGGCGGAGGACCCGCAAGTGCGCCGCGCCGAGCAGACGGTCGTCAAGCAGGCCCTCGACGAGGCGATGCGCGATATCCGGGCGATCTGCAGCGGCCTGTCGCTGCCGGACATCGAGGAGGCGCCGCTCGGCGGCGTCATCGCCAACGCCGTCCGCACCCACGAGCACTACACCGCGACGACCGTGGACCTCGAAGTCGGCACCCTGCCGCCCACGGTGACGACGGCGGTGAAGATCTGCGCCTTCCGCTTCGTGCAGGAAGGGCTCAACAACGCCTTCCGCCACGCGGCGGGCGTCGGCCAGCGCGTCGAGGCCGGCATGGACGGCGCGATGCTGATGGTGACGGTGACGAACGCACCGGCCGACGGGGCGGCGACGCCGGCCGACGGCAGCGGGCTCGGCCTGTCGGGCCTGCGCGAGCGGGTCGAGAGCCTGGGCGGCAGCTTCTCGTTCGAGGCGCCGGCCGATGGAGACGTGCGCATGACGATGACGATCGGGCCGGGTGCCGGTCATGGTTGATCCAGCCATGACCGAGCGGGCCAAAACCCCGCCGGGAGCCGCAGCGCCGGGAACCACCGGGCCGGGAGCTTCGGGGCCGGTCACCGTCGTCGTGGTCGACGACCACCCGCTCTATCGCAGCGGCGTCGTCCGCACTCTCGCCGACGATGGCCGCTTCGCCGTGCTGGCGGAGGGGTCGAGCGCCGCGGAGGCGGTGGAGCTCGCCCGCACGCTGGCGCCGATGGTGATCCTTCTCGACATCTCCATGCCCGGCAACGGCGTCGAGGCGGCCCGGCAGATCGCCGCCCTCGCGCCGGGTGTCGCCGTCGCCATGCTGACGGTGTCGGAGACCGACGACGACATCATGGCGGCGCTGCAGGCCGGCGCGAAGGGCTACCTCCTGAAGGGCGTCGGCGCCGACGATCTCGTCACGATCGTGGCGGGCATCGCCACCGGCGAGTCCTACGTCTCGCCGGGGCTCGCCGCCCGCCT
>Ga0209902_101529_pt1 | contig 10579 bp, 10 predicted proteins | sample FECB27metaG_FD_188304 | JGI IMG/M metagenome (GOLD analysis project Ga0209902, IMG submission 188304) | Cyanobacterial communities from the Joint Genome Institute, California, USA - FECB-27 (SPAdes) (version 2) | ecosystem: Environmental > Aquatic > Thermal springs > Hot (42-90C) > Microbial mats...
TCGCCGTCGAGGCCGCCCGCCGCGGCGCCGACGTGCTCGCCGTCGACGTCTCGCCGACGCTCATTGGCCTCGCCCGCGAGCGGCTGCCGCGCGACCTCGGCTCAGGCTCGATCGACTTCCGCGTCGGCGACATGCTCGACCCGGCCTTCGGCCGCTTCGACCACGCCGTGACGATGGACTGCCTGATCCACTACCGCCTGCCCGACACCCTCGATGCGCTGGCGGCGCTGGCCGAGCGCACCGAGACCTCGGTACTGTTCACCTTCGCGCCGCGGACGCCGCTGCTCGCCACCATGCACGCCGTCGGCGGCCTGTTCCCGCGCAGCGACCGGGCGCCGTCGATCGAGCCGGTGGCCGAGCGGGCGCTGCGCCGCGGCATCGCCTCCACCGCCGGCCTCGCCGGCTGGCGGCCGGCCGCCACGGCGCGGGTGTCGAGCGGCTTTTACATCTCCCAGGCCATGGAACTCGTCCGGATGGAGCCCGTCCGCTCGTGAAGCGCGCCGCCACCCCCGCCACCAGCTCTGCTGCATCGTCTGCCGCCCGCGCGGGCCTGTCGCCGATGACGTGGGCGGCGGTGTGGATGCGGCTCGGCCGGCGCTTCCTGCCGTTCTCCGACGCGGTCTCCACCGAGCTGCCGCTCGGCCGGCTGCTACGCCTGTCGCTGTTCCAGGTCACCGTCGGCATGGCGACGGTACTGCTCGTCGGCACGCTCAACCGGGTGATGATCGTCGAGCTCTCGGTGTCGGCTTCGCTCGTCGCCGTGATGGTGTCGCTGCCCCTCGTCTTCGCGCCGTTCCGGGCGCTGCTCGGCTTCCGCTCCGACCACCACCGCTCCGCCCTCGGCTGGAAGCGGGTGCCCTACATCTGGTTCGGTACGCTCCTGCAGTTCGGCGGCTTCGCCATCATGCCGTTCGCGCTGCTGGTGCTGTCGGGCACCGGCACCAACGGGCCGGTGTGGGCAGGCCAGCTCGGCGCAGCCCTCGCCTTCCTGATGGTCGGCGCCGGCCTGCAGACGACCCAGACCGCCGGCCTCGCGCTCGCCACCGACCTCGCCCCGCCGGACACCCGGCCGAGCGTGGTGGCGATGATGTACGTGGCGCTGCTCGTCGGCACGGTGGCGAGCGCCTTCTTCTTCTCGGCGCTGCTGCAGGACTACAGCCCGAAGCGGCTGATCCAGGTGATCCAGGGTGCGGCGGTGCTCACCGTCGTGCTCAACGTCGTGGCGCTGTGGAAGCAGGAGGCGCGCAACCCGGCGGCGACCCGCTCCGATACGCCGCGGCCGGCCTTCGGCGAAGCCTTCCGCGCCTTCCTACAGCGCACCGGCGCCACCCGCTTCCTCGTCGCGGTGGGTCTCGGCACGGCCGCCTTCACCATGCAGGACGTGGTGCTCGAGCCCTACGGCGGCGAGATCCTGAAGCTCGGCGTGGGCGACACCTCGGCGCTGTCGGCGCTGCTCGCCGGCGGCGCGCTCGCGGGCTTCGTCGTCGCCGCCCGGATGCTGGTGCACGGCGCCGATCCCTACCGCGTCGCCGCTTATGGTGCGCTCGCCGGGCTGCCGGCCTTCGTGCTGGTGTCGCTGTCGGCACCCTTCGAGTCGGCCGGCCTGTTCCGCATCGGCATCGGCCTCGTCGGCTTCGGCGGCGGCCTGTTCGCCGTCGGCACGCTGACGGTGGCGATGGGTCTCGACGAGGGCCGCGCCACCGGCCTCGCCCTCGGCGCATGGGGCGCCGTGCAGGCGACGGCGGCCGGCCTCGGCATCGCCGCCGGCGGCATCATCCGCGACGGCGTCGGCGCCCTCGCCGCCGCCGGCTACCTCGGCCCGACGATGGCGGGACCCGCCGTCGGCTACGGCGCCGTCTACCAGATCGAGATCCTGTTGTTGTTCGCCACGCTGGTGGCGATCGGTCCGCTCGTGCGCCACGCGCGCACGCTCCGTTTGCAATCGTCGCGCTTCGGCCTGTCCGAGCTTCCCGGCTGAGCCGGGTACACAAGGAAAGAAGAGGAGGTCGCCATGGGACCCGCCTTCACCAGCAACATCGATCTCGCGCAGGTCGTGCTCTACGTGTTCTGGGCGTTTTTCGCCGGCCTGATCTACTACCTGCACCGGGAGAACAAGCGGGAGGGCTATCCGCTCCTCTCCGACCGGACGAATGAGCGCGTCAGCATCATCGGCTTCCCGGCGCCGCCGGCTCCGAAGACATACCTGCTGCCGCACGGCGGCACCGTCTCGGTGCCGAACGGCAAGGCCGACGACCGCGAGATCAAGGCGCGCCCCGTCGCGCTCTGGCCCGGCGCCCCGCTCGAGCCGACCGGCAACCCGATGGTCGACGGCGTCGGCCCGGCCGCTTGGGCCGAGCGCTCCGACCACCCCGACCTCACCTTCGAGGGCGCCCCGAAGATCGTGCCGCTGCGCGTCGCCGGTGACTTCTACCTCGAAGCCCGCGATCCCGACCCGCGCGGCATGAGCGTCGTGGGCACCGACCGCGTCGTCGGCGGCACCATCGTCGACGTCTGGGTCGACCGCTCGGAATACCTCGCCCGCTACTTCGAGGTCGACGTCGCCGGTGCCGGCCGCCGCGTGCTGGTGCCGGTCAACTTCTGCCGCATCGACGGCGCGAGGCGGACCGTCAAGGTCAACGCCATTCTCGGCTCGCAGTTCGCCGCCGTGCCGGCGACGAAGCACCCCGACCAGGTCACCTTCCTCGAGGAGGACAAGATCATGGGCTACTACGGTGGCGGCTACCTTTACGCCACGCCGGCGCGCGCGGAGCCGCTGCTGTGAGCGACCTCGATCAGGAGCCGGTGCGGGGACTTCCGGAGGAACTCCCGGCCGGCGAACGGGTGCTGTGGCAGGGCTCACCCGACTGGCGGGCGCTGGCGATCGAGGCCTTCCAGGTCCGCAAGGTGGCGATCTGGTTCGGCGCGCTGATCGCCGTGCGCTTCGTGATCTACCTCTTCGAAGGCGAGACGGTGCTCGGGGCCGCGATCTCGGCCGCCTGGCTCCTGCCGATGGCGCTGACGGCGATCGGGCTGCTCGCCCTTCTCGCCTGGTATTCGGCGCGCACCACCGTCTACACGATCACCAGCAAGCGCCTCGTCCTGCGTATCGGCATGGCGCTGACGATGACGATCAACGTGCCCTTCCGGCTGATCCAGGACGCCGGCGTGGTGGTGCGGGCGAACGGCACCGGCAGCCTCACCTTCGCGCTCGACCCGAGCGTCAAGATCGCCTGGGCGCTGCTCTGGCCGCACTGCCGTCCGTGGCGGCTCGCCCGGCCGGAGCCGGCGCTGCGGGCGATCCCCGACGCCGCCCGCGTCGCCGAACTCGTGGCGACGGCGCTCGCCGCCGATGCCGCCGCCAACCCGGTGACCACTGGTGCGACCGTCACGCACGCCCCGTCCGCTCCGGCACCGGCCGTGCAGACCGGTGGCCGCTATGCCGGCGGGCGCGCCGCGCTCGCATCCTGAACGGGAGGACCTCGCCGTGAGCGAAGAGATGACCGACCGGCCGTTTCCGCGGGGTGCCCTGATCGGCGCCGGGGTGCTGATCGCCGCGACGATGGTGGCGGCGCTCGCCGGCCGCGTCGGCGACATCGGCACGGTGCGGCTGCCGCCGGCGGCGCTCGTCGAGACGCGCGACCTCGTCTTCGTCGACCGGCCCGAGGGTGGCATCGCCATCCTCGACGCCGACGACCACTCGACCGTCGCGGTGCTCGCACCGAACACCGACGGCTTCATCCGAGGCGTGATGCGCGGCGTCGCCCGCGAGCGTCGCTCCCTCGGCATCGGATCCGAGCCGCCCGTGCGGCTCGCCCAGCGTGAGGACGGTCGGCTGACGCTGATCGACCCACAGACCGGCCGGGAAATCGGGCTCGACGCGTTCGGCCCGACCAACACCCAGGCCTTCGCACGGCTCTTCGACAGGGAGACGACCAGCCGATGAACGCACTCTTCATGATCGGGAGGCGGACGATCGAGGTGCCATGCACCGTCGACGTCGAGCAGACCCCCGACAGTCTACATGCCTATGTCGACCTGCACGGGTTCGAAGTCGGACCCGGAGACGAGGTGACGGTGCACGCGCCGCCCCTCGACGTCGGCTTCGGCGAGCACGTGGTACGGGAATGCCACGCGACCGTCGTCCGCGCCGGCCCGCTCGAGCGGTTCTGGACCCACGTCGCCGGCTACAAGGAGCTCACCGAGCTCTACGAGGTCGGCTTCCAGGGGGAGGGCGCAGCATGATCCCGATGGAGGGTGGCGCCCAGGCCAACACCACGACCCGCGACGCGCAGACCGACACGCTGCTCAGCCCGCGCTTCTACACCACCGACTTCGAGGCGATGGACAAGCTCGAGATCGACGCCGTCCGCGCCGAGTGGGACGAGGTGATGGGCGAGATGCGCGCCGATCACAACAAGGGCCACTTCGTCCGCAACGAGGACTTCGACGGCTTCAGCCTCGACGACCTGCCGCCGGAACTGCGCAAGGAATTCGTCGACTTCCTGGTGAGCTCGCTCACCGCCGAGTTCTCCGGCTGCGTGCTCTATGCGGAGATCAAGAAGCGCATCAAGAGCCCGGAGATCCGCGAGCTCTTCACCTTCATGGCGCGCGACGAATCCCGCCATGCGGGCTTCATCAACGAGACGCTGAAGGAAATGGGTATCGGCGTCGACCTCGGCTTCCTCGCCCGGGCGAAGAAGTACACCTACTTCAAGCCGAAGTTCATCTTCTACGCGACCTATCTGTCGGAGAAGATCGGCTACGCTCGCTACATCACCATCTTCCGGCACCTCGAGCGCAATCCGCAGATGCGCTTCCACCCGATCTTCAAGTGGTTCGAGAAGTGGTGCAACGACGAGTTCCGCCACGGCGAGGCGTTCGCGCTGATCATGCGCGCCGACCCGAAGCTGTTGTCGGGTGCGAACAAGCTGTGGATCCGCTTCTTCCTGCTCGCCGTGTTCGCCACGATGTACGTGCGCGACCACATGCGCGTCGCCTTCCACGAGGGCCTCGGCATCTCGCCGACGGAGTACGACCAGAAGGTGCTGCGGCTCACCTCCGAGATCACCAAGCAGGTCTTCCCGATCACGCTCGATCTCGACAACCCGGTGTTCTGGGCGGGCCTCGACAAGCTCTTCAGGATCGCCGAGGCGACCGAGGCGGCGAAGAAGCAGGGTGGCATCGGTGGGGCGCTGAAGCGGTTCGGCCTCGGCGCCAGCGCCGCCGGCACGCTGCTCAGGCTATATTTGCTGCCCGTCCGCAAGAACGAGATCCCCGCCAAGGTCCGGCTCGCGCCGGCCTGGTGAGGACGGCGTAGAAGAGGAGGCGAGGCCCGTGGACCTTTCGCCGGTGGCAGTCGCGGCGGTAGCGGTCGGTTTCGTCGTCGTCCTGTGGTGGGCGTCGACGGGGCTCGTCCTCTATCTCGACGGCCTGCCGCGGCGGACCTTCCGCTGGAGCCTCGGCGGCGCCACCGTGCTCGGCGCCGCCGCCCTCGCCGGTCTCGCCGAGACCCGCGACGAGACGACCATCGCCGGCGCCGGCATCGCCTTCGTCTGTGCATTGGCGGTGTGGGGGTGGAACGAACTCGCCTTCCTCACCGGCGTCATCACCGGCCCGAACCGGCGGGCCTGCCCGCCGGGCGTCGCCGGCTGGCGGCATTTCCTGGCGGCGACGGGCTCGATCCTCTGGCACGAGCTCGCCATCGCCGCCTCGGCGCTCGCCGTCTTCGCGGTGACGGCGGGTGGCGACAACCGGGTCGGCCTCTGGGCCTTCCTGATCCTGTGGGTGATGCGGCTGTCGACCAAGCTCAACGTCTTCCTGGGGGTGCCGAACCTCTCGGAGGAGTTCCTGCCCGATCACCTGAAATACATCGCGAGCTTCTTCCGGCGGCGACCGATGAACCTGCTCTTTCCCGTCTCGGTGACGGCGACGACGGTGCTGTTCGTCGCGCTGGTGGCCGAGGCGATGGCGGCGGCCGATCCGTTCGCCGCCACGGCGGCGACCCTGCTCGCCGCCCTCACCGGGCTCGCACTGCTCGAGCACTGGTTCCTGGTGCTGCCGATCCCGGCGATGGAGCTGTGGCGGTGGGGCCTGAAGTCGCGAAGCGCCCATGCCGAGCCGCCCGAGGGCGAGACGCGGCGGGCGCCTGGAGTGGAACGCGCGCCCGCGCGCATCGGGGTGAGGCCGGCGACATGAAGAGCGAGCACATCCAGGCGGGCGGCTGCCCGATGTCGGACATCAGGTCGGACACGAACAACGACCGCGCCGAGGGCGACAGCGCCGGCACCAGGAACACCGCCGAAGGGAGGTCAGGGCCGATGGACTACGAGGCGTTCTTCCAGGGAGAGCTCGCCGGATTGCATCGCGAGGGCCGTTACCGCGTCTTCGCCGACCTGGAGCGCCGCGTCGGGGATTTTCCCCGCGCCATCCACCACACCGCCGACGGCCCGCGCGAGGTCACCGTCTGGTGCTCGAACGACTATCTCGGCATGGGCCAGAACCCGTCGGTGCTCGCCGCCATGCACGAGGCGCTCGACCGCTGCGGCGCCGGCGCCGGCGGCACCCGCAACATCTCCGGCACCAACCACTATCACGTGCTGCTCGAGCAGGAGCTCGCCGACCTCCACCGCAAGGAATCGGCGCTGCTGTTCACCTCCGGCTTCGTCTCCAACTGGGCGAGCCTCGCGACGCTCGCCACCAAGATCCCCGGCTGCGTCGTGCTGTCGGACGCCGGCAACCACGCCTCGATGATCGACGGCATCCGCCACAGCCGCGCCGAAAAGCGTGTCTTCCGCCACAACGACCCGGCCGACCTCGACCGCCAGCTCGCCGAGCTGCCGCCGGAGACGCCGAAGCTGGTCGCCTTCGAGTCCGTCTATTCGATGGACGGTGATGTGGCGCCGATCGCCGAGATCTGCGACGTCGCCGACGCCCACGGCGCCATGACCTATCTCGACGAGGTGCACGCCGTCGGCATGTATGGCGGCCGCGGCGGCGGCATCTCCGAGCGCGACGGCGTCGCCGACCGTCTCACCGTCATCGAGGGCACGCTTGCCAAGGCCTACGGCGTCGTCGGCGGCTACATCGCCGCCTCCGAGGCGCTCTGCGACTTCGTCCGCTCGTTCGCCTCCGGCTTCATCTTCACCACCTCGCTGCCGCCGGCGGTGGCCGCCGGCGCGCTCGCGAGCCTGCGCCACCTGAAGGCGAGCCCGGTCGAGCGCATCCGCCACCGCGACCGCGTCGCCCGCGTCCGCCGCCTGCTCGACGCCGCCGGCATCCCGCATCTCGCCAACCCCAGCCACATCGTGCCGGTGATCGTCGGCGACCCGGTGGTCTGCAAGGCGATCAGCGACGAGCTTCTCGACCGTCACGGCGTTTACGTGCAGCCGATCAATTATCCGACCGTGCCGCGCGGTACCGAGCGCCTGCGCATCACGCCGTCGCCGCTGCACACCGACGCCGACATCGACCACCTGATCGACGCGCTCTCGTCGATCTGGAAGGTCGCCGGGCTGAAGCGGGCGGCGTGAGCGCGCGGGCGAACGGAGGACGCGTGATGGCCGGGCCGCTCAGGGTGATCCTCGCCAAGCCGCGCGGCTTCTGCGCCGGCGTCGTGCGCGCCGTCGACATCGTCGAGCGGGCGCTGGCGATCTACGGCCCGCCGGTCTACGTGCGCCACGAGATCGTCCACAACACCCACGTGGTCAGCGAACTCGCCGGCCGCGGCGCGATCTTCGTCGACGAGCTCGACGCGGTGCCGGACGGCGCCATCGTCGTGTTCAGCGCCCACGGCGTGCCGCGGGCGGTGGAGTGGGAGGCGTCGCGGCGCGGGCTCGACGTCATCGACGCCACCTGTCCGCTGGTGCGCAAGGTCCACCACGAGGGCCAGCGCTACGCCGATCGCGGCTACGACGTCGTCCTCATCGGCCACCGCGAGCACCCGGAGGTGACCGGCACGCGCGGCCAGGTGAACGGGCCGCTGCAGGTGGTCGGCACCGCCGCCGAGGTCGAGGCTCTGTCGGTGCGCGACCCCGACAAGGTCGCCTACATCACCCAGACGACGCTCAGCGTCACCGACACCCGCGACGTCATCGCGGCGCTGAAGCAGCGCTTTCCGGCGATCACCGGCCCGGACGTTCGCGACATCTGCTACGCGACGCAGAACCGCCAGCAGGCCGTGCTGGCGCTCGCTGCAGAGGTCGACCTGGTGCTGGTCGTCGGCTCGCCGAACTCGTCCAATTCCAACCGCCTGCGCGAGATCTCCGAGCAGGCCGGCGTGCCGGCGCGGCTGATCGACGGGCCGGCCGAGTTCGACCCGGCCTGGCTCGACGGTGTCGATGCGGTCGGGCTGACGGCCGGGGCGTCCGCGCCCGAGCGCCTCGTCACCGACACCATCCGGGTGCTCTCGGCGATGCGGCCGGTGGTGGTGAAGACGCTCGAAGGCCTCGAGGAAACCGTGCGCTTCCGGCTGCCCGAGCGGCTCGTCGAAGCGCATGCGCCGGCGGCCTGAGACGGGTGTGACAGTGAGTGCCAGGGGAGGCGAGACAGTCATGAAGCGCCTCGACGATGCGGGCGGCGGTGGTGGAGCGGGGGCGAACGCAGCGGCGTCCGCCCGGGTGCGCAAAGCCACGACCAAGCCGACCACGGCCAGTTCAGCCAAGGCCAAGCTAGCCACGTCCAAGCCAGCCACGCGCAAGCCTGCGGTGGGCAAGCTTTCCGTGGCCGGACCTGCCGTGGACGATCTCCCGGCGGCTCGGAAATCGGAGGCGGGGGCCGAGGCGGCGTCGCGGGTGCACGCAGCGCCGCCACCTTTCCCCTTTTCGGCCATCGTCGCCCAGGACGAGATGAAGCGGGCGATCCTGATCGCCGCCATCGACCCCTCCCTCGGCGGCGTGCTCGTCTTCGGCGACCGTGGCACCGGCAAGTCGACGGCGGTGCGCGGGCTGGCCGCCCTGTTGCCGTCCCGGCGCGTCGTCACCGGCTGCCCTTATGGCTGCGACCCGACACCGTCGGCCCGCCACTGCGATGCCTGCGCTTCCGTTGTCGGCCAGCCGGGCCTGCGCACCCACGACGCCCAGATCCCGGTGGTCGACCTGCCGCTCGGCGCCAGCGAGGACCGCGTCGTCGGCGCCCTCGACCTCGAGCGGGCGCTCACCCGCGGCGAGAAGGCGTTCGAGCCCGGCCTGCTCGCCCGCGCCAATGGCGGCTTCCTCTACATCGACGAGGTCAACCTGCTCGAGGACCACCTCGTCGACCTCCTCCTCGACGTCGCCGCCTCCGGCGAGAACGTCGTCGAGCGCGAGGGCCTCAGCGTCCGCCATCCCGCCCGCTTCGTGCTGATCGGCAGCGGCAATCCGGAGGAAGGCGAGCTCCGCCCGCAGCTCCTCGACCGCTTCGGCCTGTCGGTGGAGGTGAAGACGCCGACCGATATCCCGACCCGCGTCGCGGTGGTGAAGCGGCGCGACGCCTACGAGCGCGACCGCGCCGGCTTCGCCGCCACCTGGAAGAGCGAGGACTCCCGCGTCCGCCGCCGCCTCGTCGCCGCCCGCGACCGGCTCGGCACGATCGCCGTCGCCGACGCGGTGCTGGAGGCGGCGGCGCGGCTCTGCGTTTCGCTCGGCACCGACGGCCTGCGCGGCGAGCTCACCCTGATCCGGGCCGCCCGGGCGCTCGCGGCGCTGGAGGGCGACGACGCCGTCGGCCTCGCCCACCTGCGCTCGGTGGCACCGTCGGCGCTGCGCCATCGCCTGCGCCGCAATCCGCTCGACGAGGTCGGCTCGTCGACGCGGGTGGAACGGGCACTCGCCGAGCTCGCCGGATGACCGGAAACGCCGGTGCCGGCGGCGCAGCGGCCACCGCCAACCACGGTGCCGCGGACAGTGGTCCTGCCGCCGTCAGCAGCCGTGCCGCCGCGGCCCATGGCCGTGCCGACGCCGGTCGCTCTGCCGGCGCGGCTGCCCCGGCCGCGACACCCCCGTCCGCCTGGTCCGACGCCGTGAGCGCGGCGGCCCTGTTCGCCCTCGATCCGGCCGGCGCCGGGCCGGGCGGCCTCGTCGTGCGGGCCGCCGCCGGGCCTGTGCGTGAACGTTTCCTCGCACTGGTCGCCGCGCTGCTTCCCGCTGGCACGGCCGTGCGTCGCCTGCCGGCCGATGTCGATGCCGCCCGCCTCGATGGTGGCCTCGACCTCGCCGCGACGCTCGCCACCGGCCGTCCCGTCGCGGCCGAGGGCGTGCTGTCGGCGGCCGCCGGCGGCGTGCTGGTGCTCGCCATGGCGGAGCGGCTGCCCGCCGCCGCCGCCGCCCGCATCGCCTCAGCCTTCGACGGCGACGGCATCGGCGGACGGCGCGCCGGCCTCCGGGCGAACGGCCACGGACCCGAAGCGAGGGCAGGCAGCGGCCGCGCTGACGTCAGCGAGCGCGCGAGCGAGCGCCAGGCCGGCTTCGGCGTCGTCGCTCTCGACGAGGGCATCGAGGCGGACGAGCGGGTGCCGACGGCGCTCGCCGAACGGCTCGCCATGACGGTCGACCTCGCCACCGTCGCGGTGACGACGGCCATCGCCCCGTCGGGCCTGACGCAGACG
>Ga0209902_101530_pt1 | contig 10579 bp, 11 predicted proteins | sample FECB27metaG_FD_188304 | JGI IMG/M metagenome (GOLD analysis project Ga0209902, IMG submission 188304) | Cyanobacterial communities from the Joint Genome Institute, California, USA - FECB-27 (SPAdes) (version 2) | ecosystem: Environmental > Aquatic > Thermal springs > Hot (42-90C) > Microbial mats...
CTCGATGCGCGCCGCACCGCCCGAAAAGACCTCCTGCCAGTTGTTCTCCAGCCAGGCGAAGAAATCGGGGCGGTCGATCAGGCCGTACTTGGCGACCTCAGCATAGCCGGCTCGGAATTCGCGCAGCGGCAAGGTGTCGAGGGCTGCGGTATCGGCCAGCACCAGCTTCGGCTGGTGGAAGACGCCGATCAGGTTCTTGCCGCGCGGGCTGTTGATGCCGGTCTTGCCGCCGACCGACGAATCGACCTGGGCCAGAAGCGAGGTCGGCATCTGCACGAAGTTCATGCCGCGCCGGACGATGCCGGCGGCGAAGCCGGTGAGGTCGCCGATGACACCGCCGCCAAGCGCGATCACCGCGTCGCCGCGCTCAAGCCGGGCGGCGATGATCTGGTCGACCACTGTTTCCAGCGAGGCGAAGCTTTTGGTCTTTTCGCCGGCCGGCAGTTTGATGACAGCAGGCGCATTGCCGGCAGCGGTCAGGCTTTCGACCAGAGGTTCGAGATGGGCGGCAGCAACGTTTTCGTCGGTGACGATCGCCGCGCGCGCCTTGGGCAGGCGCTGCTGGATCAGCTCACCGCCTCGCGCGATCAGGCCCGGGCCGATCAGGATGTCATAGGCGCGGTCGCCAAGTCCGACTTCGACAGTGACGACGCTCATTCGTGATCCTCCGAACCTTCCGAAACGTGAATTCTGCCGGGCACGCCAAGGTGGTTGCACAGCGCTTCGATGACTTCGCTGGCGATCGCCTCCTTGCGGTCGTCGCGAGTCGCGACGGTGAGGTCGGCGAGGCCATAGACCGGGTAGCGCTCGTCCATCAGCTTGGAAAGCACCGCGCGCGGGTCGGCATTCTGCAACAGCGGCCGGTTCTGTTTCTTGGAGACGCGCTCCATCAGCAGGTCGAGTTCGGCCTTGAGCCAGACCGAGACGCCGTGGCCGGCGATCGCTGCGCGGGTCTGCGCATTCATGAAGGCGCCACCACCGGTCGAGAGAACCTGCGGGCCGCTTTCCAGCACGCGCCCGATGACACGCTGCTCGAGCGCGCGGAACTCGACCTCGCCATAACGTTCGAAAAGTTCGGGGATGGTCATCCGCGACACGCTTTCGATCTCGTGGTCGCTGTCGATGAAGCCGAGCCCGAGGGCCTGGGCGACCTTGCGGCCAATGGCGGTCTTGCCCGCGCCCATCAGGCCGACAAAGACAATCGAGCGCGTGCCCAGCCGTTCAAGCAGGGCGGCTACGGAGCCTTCGGGAAATGGAGTCTGCGCGTCGGGTGTCATGGCGTCCCTTTCGCCGGCGTATCGACATGAAAAGCCCCGTTGCGTCAAGCGCATGACGGCAAACGCGCCCTTGAATTGCCTGACACGGCGTCCCATAAGGGCACAGGATAGGACAGACGGGCAAACACATCGATGCCGACACTTTTCCGGTTCCTTGTCACGCTCGCTGTTCTGGCGGGCATCGCTTACGGCGCCATGTTTGCGCTGGTGATGTTCGTCGAGCCGAAGAAGGCCGAAATCACCGTGCGCATTCCACCGGAAAAGCTCGCGCCGAAGAAATGAAAAGCGGCGCGCGCATCGAGGCCTTCCTCGAAATGATGAGCGCCGAGCGCGGTGCCGCCGACAACACGCTTTCGAGTTATCGCCGCGATCTCGAAGACGCTTCCGAATTTCTCACTGGCCGCCTCGCCGATGCCGATGCCACGGCGATCCGCAGCTATCTCGACGACATTGCCGGCCGCGGCTTCGCCGCCACCTCTCAGGCACGAAAGCTGTCGGCACTCAGGCAGTTCTTCCGCTTCCTCTATGCCGAAGGCTTGCGAACCGACGATCCGACCGGCGTCCTCGACAGCCCGAAGAAGGATCGGCCGCTGCCCAAGACGATGAGCGAGGCCGAAACCGGCCGGTTGCTCGACCGCGCGGCGACGGAAGCCAGCGAATCCGCCGAGGGCGACAGCCTGGCCGCGACCCGGCTGCACGCGCTCGTCGAGGTGCTCTACGCCACCGGCTTGCGCGTTTCGGAGCTGGTCAGCCTGCCGCTGACGGTGGCGCTGCGCGACGAGCGCTTCTTCGTGGTGCGCGGCAAGGGCGAGAAGGACCGCATGGTGCCATTGTCGGCCAAGGCGCGCGAGGCGATGCGGCGCTGGCTGCTGGAACGCAACGCCAATCCCCGCCTCGCCGACAGCCCATTCCTGTTTCCGGCTTCATCCGAGAGTGGACACCTGCCGCGCCAGGTTTTTGCCCGCGACCTCAAGGGCCTTGCCGCCCGCGCCGGCATCGCTTCGGCAAAAATATCGCCGCACGTTCTGCGCCATGCCTTCGCCAGCCACCTGCTGCAGAATGGCGCCGACCTGCGTGCCGTGCAGCAATTGCTTGGCCATTCCGACATTTCGACCACGCAAATCTACACCCATGTGCTGGAAGAAAGGCTGTTGAAACTGGTCAGCGAGCATCATCCGCTTGCCGATTAGAGCCCATATCGCTATGTGAGTGCCACGTTCCACTGGCGCGGTGCCGCTTTCTGCGGCCCCCGGTGCCTCAAATTTTCAGCGTGGTAGTCCGCTCGCCAATGTACAATTACCTCGATTTCGAAAAGCCGGTCCAGGACCTCGAAGGCAAGATCCTCGAGCTCAAGAAGCTTGCCGAGAATGGCGAGGCCGTCGATGTCGGCGACGAGATCAAGCGGCTGGAGAAGCGTTCGCGTGATGCGCTGCGTGACGCCTACAAGGCGCTGACGCCGTGGCAGAAGGTCCAGGTGGCGCGCCACCCCGACCGTCCGCATTGCCTCGACTACATCAACGGCCTGTTCACCGACTTCACGCTACTGGCCGGCGACCGCAATTTCGGCGAAGACAATGCCATGGTCGGCGGCTTTGCCCGCTTCCGCGGCGAGCCGGTGCTGGTGCTGGGCCAGGAAAAGGGCAACGACACCAAGAGCCGCCTCAAGCACAATTTCGGCTCGGTCCGCCCCGAAGGCTACCGCAAGGCCGTGCGCCTGATGGAAATGGCCGACCGCTTCAGCATCCCCGTCGTCATGCTTGTCGACACCGCAGGCGCCTATCCAGGCGTCGGCGCCGAAGAGCGCGGCCAGGCTGAAGCCATTGCGCGTTCGACCTCGGCCTGCCTCGGCCTCAAGGTGCCGTCGATTGCGGTCGTCATCGGCGAAGGCGGTTCGGGCGGCGCGATCGCCATCGCCACCGCCAATCGCGTCTTCATGCTCGAACATGCGATCTATTCGGTGATCTCGCCGGAAGGTGCAGCCTCCATCCTCTGGCGCGACACGACGCGCTCCAAGGACGCGGCGACCAACATGAAGATCACCGCGCAGGACCTGCTCTCGCTCAAGATCATCGACAAGATCATCGAAGAGCCGCTGGGCGGCGCCCACCGCAACGCCGAGGCGGTCATTTCGGCCACCGGCGACCTGATCGCCAAGACGTTCAGCGAATTCAACGGCTCGAACATCGATTTCCGCGAGCAGCGCCGCGAGAAGTATCTGTCCATCGGCCGCAGCCTCTAGGCATCGGCCCGAAAGTCGGAAGCGATTCTCGAAGAGCACGATGCGCAGCCTGTGATTGCACAAACTGTGGCCTCCAAGGGCCACGGCACGTTTTCGCCACAAAATTGCCGCCTCGCCCGGTTCAATGAACTTGCCGTGATTTTTCGCGCGTGGGACGGGCCAGGAACTTGCGGTAAGGATTTTTCAAGGTTAACGACCCTAAGGTCGAGGCAGTACCAGGACGGGCCGGTCATTGGCGCATGCGCCATGACTGCAATGTAGAGACGACATTTAGACCGATGATCGCCAATATCGCACGCGCCGGATTGCTTCTCGCTGCCCTTGCGGTGGCAGGCTGTTCGGAATCCTCCGTGACCGACTTCGTGCCGCAGCACGCCAACCGGCAGCTCTCGGCCAAGATCATGGCGGAGATGAAGGCCAAGGGCATGAACAAGAGCTCGCCCGTGCTGGCGCGCGTGTTCAAGGAAGAAGGCAAGCTGGAAGTCTGGAAACAGAAGACCAACGGCCGCTATGACATCGTCGCCAGCTATGACATCTGCAAGATGTCCGGCAAGCTCGGCCCCAAGTTCACCGAGGGCGACCGCCAGTCGCCGGAGGGGTTCTACACCGTGCGTCCGGGTCAGATGAACCCGAACTCCAGCTACCACCTCGCCTTCAACATCGGCTACCCCAACGCCTTCGACCGCGCCAATGGCCGCACCGGCTCGAACCTGATGGTTCATGGCGCCTGCTCGTCATCAGGCTGCTTCTCGATGACCGATGCGCAGATCGAAGAGATCTATGCCTTCGCGCGCGACGCTTTCAAGGGCGGCCAGACCGAGTTCCAGGTACAGTCGTATCCGTTCCGCATGACCGCAGCCAACATGGCGCGTTATCGCAACGACCCGAACTACCAGTTCTGGGCGATGCTGAAGGAAGGCTACGACCACTTCGAAATCACCAAATCGCCACCGAAGGTCGACGTCTGCGAAAAGCGCTATGTCTTCAACCAGATTCCGGAAGCGGGCGGCACGTTCAATCCGACCGGCGCCTGCCCTGCAGTGACCCAGCCGCAGGCGCTGCAGACGGCCTATCAGGCCTACAAGAGCAAGTATGACGCTGCGTTTGCCAGCGCCACCGGCGGCGACATCCCCGCGCCCAAGCCGACGATCGCCGGCATCAAGGAAGCGGCAATCGTTTCGGAGTGGACCAAGCGCCGCGCCCGCGGCGAGCGCGTGACCCTGGAGCCGCCCGCGATGGCGCAGGATGGCAGCATCGTCCAGACCACCGCGCGCATGGGCCGCATCGATTCGGCTGAAGGCCGCCGCATGGCAGCGCTCGACGCCGCAGCGGAAGCCAAGAAGAAGGCTGCCGAGGAAAAGGCCCAGGCAGTCGCTGCCGCCAAGGCTGCCAAGCTTGCCGCCCAGCAGCAGCTCGAGACCGCCTCCGTGCCGCAGCCGGCGCCCGCAGCCACGGAAGCGCCGACGCAGGCCGCCCAGGTGGCCCCCGTCGAAGAGGCAGGTGCAGCCACCAAGCTCAAGAAGAAGCTGCTCAACCTGTTCGGCAGCTGAGCGGCGTGAGCGAAACCACCGACATTTACGACCTCAGGGGGCTCAACTGCCCCCTGCCCGTGCTCAAGGCCAAGCGCCGGCTGGCCGACATGGCATCAGGCGAGCTGCTGTGGCTCGAAACCACCGACCCGCTCGCCGTGATCGACATTCCGGCCTTCTGCCAGGAAGCAGGGCACAAGCTGGTCGAGACGACCGCCGTCGCAGGCGGCCACCGCTTTCTGGTAGAACGCGGAAGCTGAGTTTCAAAAAACCCTGGAATTACCGCCCGGCGATCGCCAACGGGTTGTTTTCCATCGCCTCGCGGTCCGGCGTGTCGATGGCAGGCTTGTTGACGAAGGCTGAAAACAGGCGTTCGACATAGTCGCGCGGCAGGTCGATGCCGATCAGCACGAGCCGGGTGCCGCGAACCGCATCGGGCCAGGACGGCAAGCGTGCCGGCGGATGCAAAAGCTTCTGCACGCCATGGATGACCAGCGGCCGATCCCGGTCTTCCATCAGTTCGACGATGCCCTTGATGCGCAACAGCTTGTCGCCCTGGGTCGACAGCAACAGGTCGAGAAACATCTCGACCGTCGAGAACGGCAGCGCACCGGCGTGCGTCAGCGAGAACGAGCCGACCCGGCTGTCGTGGTGATGGCCATGGTCGTGATCATGATGATCGTCACTGTGGTGATGATGGTGACCGTGGTCACCGTGATGGTGGTGATGATCGTGCGCTTGCGCTTCGCCCAGCCAGCGGCGCACGTCGGCGGTCTTGGTCGCCGGGTCGTAGAGCCCGCACTGCAACAGCTTTGCCACCGCAGCGCCTTCGACCTCGCGGATTTCGGCGCCCGGATTGATGCGGGCAAGCCGCGCCTTGAGCGCGTCGAGCCATTCGGCATCGTCGACGATGTCGGCCTTGGTCAGCACGATGCGGTCGGCGACCGCCACCTGCTTGACCGCCTCGACATGGGCATCGAGCGTCGCCGAGCCGTTGACCGCGTCGACGACCGTGATGACGCCGTCAAGCCGGAAGGCATGGATGAGCGCGGGATGGCCCATGATCGACTGCAGCACCGGCACCGGATCGGCAAGGCCGGTTGTCTCGATCACCACCCGCGCCAGCCGCTCGATGCGGCCGGTCTGCAGACGGTCAACCAGATCGGCCAGCGTGTCGACGAGCTCGCCGCGCACCGTGCAGCACAGGCAGCCGTCGGACAGTTCGATGACGCCGTCGGAGGCCTTTTCGACCAGCAGATGGTCGATGGCGACATCGCCGAACTCGTTGATGATGACCGCCGTGTCGGTGAGCTCGGGATCCTTGAGCAGCCGGTTGAGCAGCGTCGTCTTGCCGGCGCCGAGGAAGCCCGTCAGCACCGATACCGGGATCGGGAAGGCTGCCTGCGAATTCACGAGCGCGCCTGAACCTTGCTTGCGGCGACGGGTGCGGCGCCAACCGGCGACGGCATGTCGGGACGCCAGGTCGGCAGCGGCACGCCTGATTCAACTGCTATGTCGCGGCCGCCCAGCGCCTTGGGCATCGGCCCGGTGGCGCCGCCGAGGCTGACGGTGACCCACTTACGCTGGCGCGTCATTTCGGGAATGATCGAGACCTTGTCGGGCGCAGCCCCTGCTTCGGTCGGCGCCGGACCGTCTGAAGCGACATGCTTGGCCTTTGGCGAGCACACTTCCTCGCGCATGCTCGTCGCAACATCGCGGTTGTCGCCGTAGGGCGCAAGCCCGTTCACGCTGACCGACGCGCCGTTGCGCACGAACCCGGTCTGCAGCATCTTCGCCGCCTCTTCGGCGCGATTGTCGGGCGAATCCGCGCCGAGCACGATTGCCGCCAACGTCCTGCCGTCGCGGGTGGCGGTGGCGATCAGGTTGAAGCCGGATTCGCAGACAAAACCTGTCTTCATGCCGTCGGTGCCGGGGAAGCGGCCGACAAGCGGGTTGAAATTCTTGAGCTTGGCCTTGCCGGCAATGATGCCCTCGATATCGAAATAGGCGGCGTATTGCGGATATTCGAGGCGGATCGCCCGCACCAGGACCGCGAGATCGCGCGCCGTCGTGTACTGCTCGGGATCGTGCAGGCCGTTGGCGTTGACCCAGTGGCTGCCCGACATGCCCAGGCGCTGCGCCTCGGCGTTCATGCGTGCCGCAAACGCCTCCGTGGTGCCACCGACATTCTCGCCGATCGCGGCGGCAACGTCGTTGGCCGACTTGACCATGATGATCTTCAGCGCGTTGTCGAGCGTCAGCACGGAACCCGGCTTGTAGCCCATCTTGGCCGGCGGGAAGGCCGCCGCCTTCTTGGAGATCTTGATCGGCGAATTGAGCGCGAGCTCACCCGCCTGGACGGCGCGGAAGGCCGTGTAGGCGGTCATCAGCTTGGTCAGCGAGGCCGGATGCCAGCGCTTGAACGCTTCCTGATGCTCGATGACTGCGCCCGAATTGACGTCGAAAAGCATCGCCGGATTGGCCGACGCAGGGGCAGCGCCCAGCACGGTTGCGGCCGTTAGGCCGAGGAGCATGCTTCTGACGAGCCTAATCTTCATCATCAAATCCGAAATCGCCTCTTGCCGATCATAGCCGGCCGTCCATAAGATTTCCGTAAACCGGGATGGCAACGCGCTGGCCGGTACGAAAGACCCATGGCCACGGCGTCGCCGCCGCTGCTAAATAACCTATGTGACGCCAAGATGGCAGAGCTTGGACGATCACAATTGCGAATCCGGACCCCTGGTTCAACAAACAGACGGTCCAACACACAGGAAGTCGAGACCAACATGCCGATCCTGAACCGAGCCGCCGAAATGCAGGACGAGATCGCCGGCTGGCGCCGTCACCTGCACCAGAAGCCGGAACTCAATTTCGACGTCTTCGAGACCGCCGACTTCGTCAAAGCCAAGCTTAAGGAATTCGGCTGCGACGAAATCGTCACCGGCCTTGGCAAGACCGGCGTCGTCGGCATCATCAAGGGCAGCCTGGGTGCGGGCGGCGTCGTCGGCCTGCGCGCCGACATGGACGCGCTGCCGATCGAGGAGATCACCGGCAAGCCTTACGCGTCGACAGTGCCCGGCAAGATGCATGCCTGCGGCCATGACGGCCACACCGCCATGCTTCTGGGGGCGGCCAAGTATCTCGCCGAGACGCGCAATTTTGCCGGCCAGGTCGCCGTCATCTTCCAGCCGGCCGAAGAAGGCGGTGGCGGCGGCAACGAGATGGTCAAGGACGGCATGATGGAACGCTTCGGCATCCAGAAGGTGTTCGGCATGCACAACATGCCGAGCCTGCCGGTCGGCCAGTTCGCCATCCGCCCGGGCGCGATCATGGCGGCGACCGCCGAGTTCACCATCATCGTCAAGGGCAAGGGCGGCCATGCCGCGATGCCCCACCGCGCCATCGACCCGATCGTCGCCGGCAGCCAGTTGGTGACGGCCCTGCAGGCGATCGCCTCGCGCAGCACCGATCCGGCCGAGGCGATCGTCGTTTCGGTAACCAAGTTCAATGCCGGCACCGCCTACAACATCATTCCCGAGCAGGCGGTCATCGCCGGCACGGTGCGCACGTTAAAGAAGGAAATCGCCAAGCTTGCCGAGGAGCGCATGGGCGCCATCTGCCGCGGCGTGGCCGAGGCCACCGGCACCGCGATCGAGCTCGATTACGACGCCAACTATCCCGTCACCTTCAACCATGAAAACGAGACGGTGTTTGCCGGCGATGTCGCCGCAACCGTCGCCGGCGAGCCGCAGGTGCACCGGGCGATCCAGCCGCTGATGGGCGGCGAGGACTTCTCCTATATGCTCGAAGCCCGCCCCGGCGCCTTCATCTTCATCGGCAATGGCGACACCGCCAACCTCCACCACCCGGCCTACGACTTCAACGACGAGGCCATCCCCCACGGCGTCAGCTACTGGGTCCGCCTCGCCGAAACCGCGCTGGCGGCCTGAACCTCTACACCCGAAATCGCTTCCAGGGCTGGCTGCCGGCCCTGGACGCGGAAACAGGACTTGGCCCGTCCGGCGGCCGCCAAAGCGTTTCAGGCAAAGCCTGCCAAAAACCGTTGGCGAATCCGTTCTAAGCCGCTATGTGTGCAGCCGAGTGGTCCCGTAGCTCAGTAGGATAGAGCGGCAGATTCCTAATCTGTAGGTCACAGGTTCGATTCCTGTCGGGATCACCAACAAAATCAAGGGCTTAAGTTCCGATTTCTGCTGGTGTCATGTTGCACTATGTTGCAACTGAGTTCCCTTGATTTCCAAGGGTTTTCACTCACACTCGGCCAGTCGACGCGACATGAAACGCGACATGAAAAGCACGAATGCGGTCGAGCGAAGTGATTTTCGCCAGGTATGTCAGACGAAGTAATAGGTCGCTGAGAACGCAACAAAGATTGCGACCAGAACCACGACCCACCGGAAGGGCCGCAGCGTCACTACCTTGGGGATTCCGTCCAACACGATCGGACCGAAGTCCCGCGGTTGATCCCGCTCGTAATCCAATGTCGTCGGCCAATGGTCCACGACGGGCTGATCAGGTGCCTCGTGGAAAGCTCGCTTTCGACGTGCTTCCTCATTGAACTGGTAGAGCCTGGCTCCTCGCCAGTTGGCGGCATAGTCGTCCCTATCCATTCTTGGCCCAATAGCAGACATCAGCTACCAGCCCGTTTCCGAGATTGGTAAGATTTTTCCCATGGGTGCCCGACCTTGACCCCCAGCGAATTTCTGGCACGTTCGCCGGGAGCGGGGGATGGCCATGCACAAGATCGTCATGTGGCTAGGTGGGATCACAGCTGGGATAGGCGTGTTCTTCATCGTGATGATCATGGTCACCGCAAAGGGCTTCGACAAAGGCTCTGCAATAGTCGCTGCGCTCGGGATCGGGGGCAGCTTGGTCCTATCAGGTTGCTCTGCTCTACACTTTCGGGTCGATTGTCGAGCACCTGATCGCCATTAGGAAGAACACAGAACAGCAGGCTGAGACTCTCGAGCGGCTGGAGAAACCGAAGGCATGAAGCCGTCGCTCCGAACTGCCGCTCTCGCTGGGATCGCCGCCATAGTTGCAGGCTGCGACTCTGGTTCCGCGAACTCCGGGGTAGCAAACTGCACCGCGCGAGGGATTGCCTACTTCAAGGAAATCGAGTCGTGGCCTCGTCTGAGCAATGGACGCGATGCTACTCAGGTTGCGGTGGAGCGTTGTAAGCGCACTACAACCGCCTTCCCGTAAGGCTCAGATGGATGGCCACCAAATCGCGCGCCAACGACAGCGACGAAATCACCCTCGCTCTCATTGAGAAGTGTTTGGACCGCTTGGCGGTGATTATGTTGCAGGATCGGGAGCACGCGCCCCGAATGCTTCCGATATTTGAGAGGCTAGAGGAAGAGGCAGCCAACTTGCGACGTAAGGAGGAGGCTCTTGAGAGGGCGTTTGTACGCGGTCGCGAAGTCAAGGCGCGCAAGAACTCTAAGCGGCCTCCTAAGCCCGACGATGACCGCGCTGGACAATAGGAAGCAAATTATGAGGGCCCGAAAGAG
>Ga0209902_101531_pt1 | contig 10566 bp, 7 predicted proteins | sample FECB27metaG_FD_188304 | JGI IMG/M metagenome (GOLD analysis project Ga0209902, IMG submission 188304) | Cyanobacterial communities from the Joint Genome Institute, California, USA - FECB-27 (SPAdes) (version 2) | ecosystem: Environmental > Aquatic > Thermal springs > Hot (42-90C) > Microbial mats ...
CCCAGCCGAGATCATGGGCCGGCCCGATTGCGGCCGGCTCGCCGTCGGCCTGCCGGCCGACCTTGTGCTGACGCCCGCCCGCACCTGGACGGAGCTGCACGCAAGGCCGCAGTCCGACCGGGTGGTGCTGCGCGACGGGAAGCCGATCGACCGGCGCCTGCCCGACTACCGCGAGCTCGACGACCTGATGGCGGCGCCATCCCGCGCCCCCCGCCCCGCCCGCGTCGCGACAGGAGCCTGACGTGCCGATTTCCGCCGCGCTGAAGTCCGACCTCGAGGGCCTCAGCCTCGAGGAGAACCCCGCCCTCGTCCGCCAGAAGAGCCGCGACTTCTACTGGTACTCGCCGGTGCTGAAGCGGCAACTGGACGCCGTCACCGCCGACGCCATCGTCACCGTCCGGAGCGAGGCCGAGGTCATCCGCGTGCTGGCCGCCGCCTTCCGCCACGGCGTGCCGGTGACGCCGCGCGGCGCCGGCACGGGCAACTACGGCCAGGCGATGCCGCTGTCGGGCGGCCTCATCCTCAACCTCGCCGAGATGAACAAGGTCACCGCGGTGAAGCCGGGCGTCGTCGTCGCCGAGGCGGGCGCCTTGCTCTCGGCCATCGACGATGCGGCGCGACCGTCGGGGCAGGAACTGCGGCTGCACCCCTCCACCTACCGCACCGCCTCGATCGGCGGCTTCATCGCCGGCGGCTCCGGCGGCGTCGGCTCGATCCGCTGGGGCGGCCTGCGCGACCTCGGCAACGTGCTCAAGCTGCGCCTCGTCACGATGGAGGCGGAGCCGCGCGTCATCGAACTTGTGGGCGACGAGATCCAGAAGGCGGCGCACGCCTACGGCACCACCGGCATCATCACCGAGGTGGAGATGCCGCTGACCGCCGCCTACGACTGGGTGGACGTGCTCGTCGGCTTCGACGACTTCGTCGAAGCCGCGCACTTCTGCGACGCGCTCGCCAAGCAGGACGGGCTTTTGACCAAGGAAGTCGGCACGGTGGCGGCGCCGCTGCCGCACGACTACTTCCTGCGCCACCAGAAATTCATCCGCCGCGACCAGTCAGTGGCGATCCTGATGGTGGCGCCGTTCGCGATGCCGGCGCTCGCCGCCTTCGTCGCCCGCCACGCCCGCGCGAGCCTGCTCTACCGCTCCGACCTGGCCTCGGAGGAGGACCGCAAGGCGCTGCCGCCGGCCTACGAGCTCTCGTGGAACCACACGACGCTGCGCGGCCTGCGCGTCGACCCGACGATCACCTACCTGCAGGTACTCTATCCGGCGCCGGACCACCTCGCCCGGGTGGCGGAGATGACGGCGCTGTTCGGCGACGAGGTGCCGGGGCACCTGGAGTTCGTCCGCTTCGATGGCGCCATCACCTGTTTCGGCCTGCCGGTGGTGCGCTTCACCAGCGAGGAGCGGCTCGAGGAGATCATGCGCCTGCACGAGGCGCACGGCTGCCCGATCTTCAACCCGCACCGCTACACGCTGGAAGAGGGCGGCATGAAGCGCTCCGACCCGGTGCAGCTCGCCTTCAAGCGCGAGGCGGACCCGAAGGGCCTGCTCAATCCCGGCAAGATGATCGCCTGGGAAGACCCCGACTTCGACTTCTCGGCCGAGCGGACCTATCTTTTCGGTGGCCTCGAAGCCACCGACGCCACCGGAGCCTGACGCCCATGACCGACCACGCCCATACCGGCTCGGCAACGCCGACGCTGCAGGTCGACGACGACGCGGTCCGCATCACCCGCTGGGACTTCCGGCCGGGCGAGGCGACCGGCTGGCACCGCCACGGCATGCCCTACGTGGTCGTGCCGATCGTCGACGGCGTCCTGAAGATCGTCGACGCCACCGGCGAGAAGCTGGTGCCGCTGACCGCTGGCGGCAGCTACGCCCGGCCGGAGGGCGTCGAGCACGACGTCATCAATGCCGGCCCCGGCATGATGTCGTTCGTCGAGATCGAGCTGAAGCAGCGCTGAGGGGCCGCCGTCGATCATGCGCGTGCTGGTGCTCTACGCCCATCCCGTCGAGACGAGCTACGGGGCGGCGCTGCACGCCGCCGTGCTCGAGGGCCTCACCGCCGCCGGCCACACCGTCGACGATTGCGACCTCTACGCAGAGGGCTTCGACCCGGTGCTGTCGCGCGGGGAGCGTCTCGCCTACCACACGGCGCCTGCCAACCAGGCGGGCGTGGCGGACTATGTCCGCCGGCTCGAGGCCGCGGAGGCGGTGGTGCTCGTCCATCCGGTGTGGAACTTCGGCTACCCTGCCATCCTCAAGGGCTTCCTCGACCGCGTCTTCCTGCCGGACGTGTCCTTCCGCATCGTCGAGGGCCGGGTGAAGCCGGCGCTGCACAACATCGGCACGCTGATGGTGGTGGCCACCTACGGCGCCGACAAGCTGCGCGCCTTCCTCGCCGGCGACCCGCCGCGCAAGCTCGCGACGCGCATGCTGCGGGCGACGATCCGCCCGGGGGCCCGCGTGCGTTATCACGCCCACTACGACATGAACCGCTCCACCGACGACAGCCGCGCCCGCTTCCTCGCCCGCGTGCGGGCGGCGGCCGAGGCGCTGAAGTAGGGCGTCGGACGGGGCGACACGCGACGACGGGGACGACGGGGTCGCTGACCAGCGCCGCCCGTCGTTCGCCCGCGGCGTGCGAGCCTCCGCCCGCCATCGCTAGAGGGGCGTGTCGAGATCCGGCTCCATCTCGACCCGGTTGCGGCCGTTGTGCTTCGCCCGGTAGAGGGCGCGGTCGGCGATGGCGATGACGCGGTCGAGGCCGATGTTGTCGCCGTCGATGACCGTCACGCCGACGCTGACGGTGGCGCGCACGTCGGCTTCGCCCTCGGTGACGATGACCGCCGCAAAGGCGGCCCGCACGCGGTCGGCGGCGGCAACGGCCGCCCCGGGTGGGGCGCCGGGCAGGATGGCCGCGAACTCCTCGCCGCCGATGCGCCCGAACAGGTCGGTCGGCCGCAGCAGCTGCGAGGTCAACGTGGTGAACTCGATGAGCAGCCGGTCGCCGACCGGATGGCCGAAGCGGTCGTTGATCTGCTTGAAGCGGTCGATGTCGAAGAGCAGCACCGCGAGCGGCCGGCTGTCGATCTCGGAGCGACGGACGAGCCGGTCCGCCCGCTCGAAGAAGGCCCGCCGGTTGAACACGCCGGTGAGGCTGTCGATCGTCGCGGCGCGCCGCTGCGCCACCTCGGCGCGCTCCTTGGTGAGCGCGACGAAGGTGAAGCCGGAGGCGATGACGAAGACGAGCCCCTCGAGGGCGAGGACGCCGTACAGGATCGAGGCGGTGCCGAGATTTGCCGGCAGCGTCATGGCCTCGGCGAACGGGACGCGGACGGCGAAGAACAGCCCGTGGACGCCGCAGATGATCATCGCCGGCACGCGCGAGGCGAGCCGTTCCGACCGATTGCACCAGAAATCATAGGTGATGGCGAAACTGAGGAGTGCGACGACGGCGGAGACGATGGCCGTGCGGGTCGGCGCGCTCTCCTGCACGACGGGAAGCTGTGCGAGACCGAGCCACAAGATGCAGAGCGTCAGGACGCGCCCGATCGGCTGCTGCCGCCGGAAGAAGTGGCGCACGCCGATCCACAGGCAACCGTAGCCGAACAGCATCAGCGCGGCCGACGTCGAGTAGAGAAGGTCCGGCGCGATCGCCCGGCGGCCGATCAGCGCGAGGAGCGAGAGGGCTCCGAACAGGTAGGCGGTGCCCCACCAGGCGAGCTCGAGCGTCGCCCGGCTCTGCCACCAGTCGACGAGCATCAGACAGCCGAGCACGGCACAACCTGCGATGGTCGCGACGAGGATCGTCCCGACATCGAGCATCATGCGGCGTGGCCCCTCCAGCCCATCCGAGTTCCTGACCGGCCTCACCGATTACCGGGGCCGGCGCCCGATCCTCTTACGGGGGCAGTGAGGGGATTGCACCAACTTTTCGCGCGCCGGTAGTGACCTGGAAACGGCCCCCGCCGGCACCTCCCGGCAGCACGGCGGCTGCCGCGATGCTTGTCCGAACGCCATCACCGTGCTATCGCCCGTCGCCGATCGAGGTGCGGGCCCGCAGGGGCGGCCCACCGGGAGGACGACACGTGCAACTGCGGCAGCGACGACGAGGCGAGACGGGCGGCTTGCCGCCGGTGTCCGCACGTTTCCGTTCCGGCTCCTGACGCGCGCACGCGCCCCGCGGGAGCCCTCTCCCACGGGTTTGTCCTCCATGATGTCCTTTCCCTTCGTCATCCGCGCGGAGATGCCGTCCGACGCGGACGCGATCGAGAGCCTGCTCGACGTCGCCTTCGGCCCCGGCCGCTTCGCCAAGACCGCTTATCGTCTGCGCGAGGGCGTGCCGCACGATCCCGCGCTGTCGTTCGTGGCGTTCGCCGGTGATCGCCTCGTCGGCTCGGTCCGGCTCACCGGCATCCGCATCGGCGAGAGCCCCGCCCTCCTGCTCGGGCCGCTGGCGGTGGCGCCGCATTTCGCCAACCGCGGCGCCGGGCGCGAACTGGTGCGGACCTCGCTCGAGGCGGCGCGGGCGCAGGGTCATCGGCTGGTGCTTCTGGTCGGCGACCGGCCCTATTACGGGCCGCTCGGCTTCGAGCCGGTGCCGCCGGGGCGGATCGTCATGCCGGGCCCGGTCGACCCGGCACGGCTGCTCGCCTGCGCGCTCGTTGCCGACGCCCTGGCGGAAGCGCACGGCGCCGCCCAACGGGTCTCGCCCGCTGCCGTCTGACGGGACCGTCATCGGCCGCACTGGTCCGGGGAGCGGACCAGTGCCTCAGCGGCCTTCGCGCACCCACGTCGCCGACACCGCGCCGAGCAGCAGCGCGAGGCCGAGGAAGCCGGCGAACAGCGGCACCCGTGTCAGGCCCTCGAGCACCGTCGCCTCACTGGTCTTCAGGCCGATCCAGTCGTCGCCGGCATAGCGGCCGGCACGGCGCAGCGTGGTGACCCGCGGCAGCTGGACCGATCCGTCCTCGACGATCCGGCGGACGCTGCCGCCGGTCTCGGCCGTCAGCGCCTCGAGCGGCTCCTCGGTGGAGCGGACGTCGAGGAACTCCTTCGGGTTGGTCGGGCCGACGTGGGCGAGCGCCCGCCGCTCGCCTTCGACGGCGGTGTAGAGGCCGACGCCGGTGGCATCGGCGGTCGCCCGCCACAGGCCCGGCTCGGCCTCGGCGAGCGTCAGCGTGCGCGCCGTGCCGTCGGGGCCGGTGAGGGTGGCCGGGCCGACGCTGTCGCCCAGCGTCTGCCGCTCGACGACGAGCTGGTCGCCGCGCACCGACAGCCGGAGCGCCTCCTCTTCGAGCTCGGGCTCCTTCATCAGCCAGTGGGCGAGGCGGCGCAGCAGCGGCACGTGCGGGCCGCCGCCCTCGTAGCCGCGCGCCCACAGCCACGCCTGGTCGGAGAGCATGACGGCGGCGCGGCCCTCGCCCTCACGGCCGAGCACCAGCAGCGGCCGGTCGCCCGGCCCGTTCATCACCGTCGTGCCGGAGCTCGCGGCCGCCTCGACGAGCTGGAACCAGCGACCCCACGCGGGCGGGTCCGACTGGGCGCCGGGCAGGTCGCGCGTCACCGGATGGCGGCGTCCGAGATCGGAGAGGTGCGCCCGGTAGGGCTCGTCGATCGTGCCGCCGGTCGGCTCGGCCGGCAGCACCGCGCCGAGCGGCGTCTCGAACAGGCTGTCGCCGAAGGCGTAGTCCGGCCCGGAGGCGACGAGCACGGCGCCGCCCTCCTGCACGTAGCGGGCGATGTTGTCGAAATAGACGAGCGGCAGGATGCCGCGCCGCTGGTAGCGGTCGAAGATGATGAGGTCGAACTCGGAGATCTTCACCGAAAACAGCTCGCGCGTCGGAAAGGCGATCAGCGACAGCTGGTTGATCGGCGTGCCGTCCTGCTTCTCCGGCGGCCGCAGGATGGTGAAGTGGACGAGGTCGACGGAGGCGTCGGACTTGAGCAGGTTGCGCCAGGTGCGCTCGCCGGCGTGCGGCTCGCCGGAGACGAGCAGCACCCGCAGGTTCTCGCGCACGCCCTCCACCACCGCCACGGCGGTGTTGTTGATCGCGGTGAGCTCGCCCTCGAGCGGCGCCACCTCGAACTCGAAGATGTTCGGCCCGCCGTGCGCCACCGTGAACGGCACCGTGAACGACCGTCCGACGGGCGCGGTGATCTCCTCGATGGTCTCGCCGTCGCGGCGCACCGTCAGGCGGGCGTCGCCGGCGGCCGGCGTCGGGCCGTCGTCGACGATGCGCAGCTCGACGCTCTGCTCGGTGCCGACGAGGCCGAAGCGCGGCGCCTGCTCCATGACGATGCGGCGGTCGATCTCGTCGTCGCGGCCGGTCACCATCGCGTGCACCGGCGCCTGGAAGCCGAGCCGGGCGGCCGCCTCGGGAATGTCGTGGACCTGGCCGTCGGTGAGGAGGACCGCCCCGGCGACGCGGTCCGGCGGCACGTCGGCGAGGCCGTTCGCCAGCGCCTCGAACAGCCGCGTGCCGTCGCCCGCCGCGCCGTTGCCGGGGCGGGCCTCGATGATGCGCGTCTCGACGCCGTCGACGGCGGCCATCCGCTCGGCGAGGCCGGCGAGCGCCGCGTCGGTCTCGGCCGTGCGGGCGCCGATGCCCTGGCTCTGGCTGCGGTCGACGACGATGGCGGCGACGCTCGTCAGCCGCGCCCGCTGCTCCTCGACCAGCGACGGATTGAGGAGGGCGAGCGCCAGGCAGAGGCCGGCGGCGAGCCGCACCACGGCGCCGCGCACGCGCCGCGCCAGCGCCGTCAGCGACAGCGCCACGGCCACCGCTGCGAGGGCGGCGATCGCCCAGATGGGCAGCAGCGGATCGAAGGCGAGGGACCAGTTCAACGGTGGCTCCTACTGGCCGAGCCGCTCGAGCAGCGCCGGCACGTGCACCTGGTCGGCCTTGTAGTTGCCGGTGAGGGCGTACATGACGATGTTGATGCCCGCCCGGAGCGCGAACTCGCGCTGGAAGGGATCGGCCGGCACCGTCGGATAGAGCCAGTCGCCGGCGTCGCTGACCGCCCAGGCGCCGGCGAAGTCGTTGGCGGTGATGAGGATCGGCGAGACGCCGTCGCCGGCCCTGACCGGCCGCCCCTCGCCCGCCTCGCTCGCCGAGGCCTCCACCCACAGCGGCCCGCCGGACCAGCGGCCGGGGAACTCCTCGAGCAGGTAGAACGCCTTCGTCAGCACGTGGTCGGCCGGCACCGGCTCGAGCGGCGGGATGTCGAGGCCGTCGAGAATCTCGCGCAGCTTCAGGGTCGCCGGGCCGACGCCGCCGAAGCCGCCGGTGGTCAGCTGGTCGCGGGTGTCGAACAGGATGGTGCCGCCGTTCTTCATGTAGGCGTCGACGCGCGCCATCGCCTGCGGCGACGGCTTCGCCTGGCCCTCGGTGAGCGGCCAGTAGAGCAGCGGGAAGAAGGCGAGCTCGTCGCGCCCGGGATCGACCCCGAGCGGTTCGGCGGGCTCGAGCGCGGTGCGCTCGGCGAGGAAGCGCGACAGCCCGGCGAGGCCGAGGCGGCTCGCCTCGTCGACGGCGGCGTCGCCGGTCGTCACGTAGGCGAGGCGGGTCTCGTTGGCGGCCTCCATCGCGAACGCGTCGGCCTCGGCATTCTGCGCCCGCGCCGGATCGGCGGCACCCAGCGCCGCGGCGAGGACCGCACCGGCGGCGAGTGCGGCGACGGACGAGCGGCGGAACCGCAAACCGCCGGACAGGATCAGCACGGCGATAGCGTCGGCGATGAGCAGCAGCATGGCGGCCGTCAGCAGGAAGGGCTTCAGATCGATCGGCCCGTCGACGGCATAGCCGATGCGGGTCGCGGTGCCGGCGAGCGGCCCGAGCGACATCGGCGTCAGCACGGCGTCGTCGGCGAGCAGGTTGACGGCGCGGAACGAGTCGTCCGCGCCATAGAGGCCGGGCGGGCGGGTGGCACCGACGTCACCGTCGAGCGGCGCCCCCGCCGGCAGCGGCTCGACCTCAGGCCCCGGCGCGGTGAATCGGCCCTCGCCGTCGAGGACGCGCATCGGCTGCAGCGGCACCGCCGCCGAGCCGGCCGTCTCGCCGGCGGCCGACGACATCGCCACCAGCCGCCGGAGCATCTCCACGAAGCCACCGGAGAGCGGCAGGTTCGACCAGGACGTATCGGCGGTGACGTGGAAGAGCACGATGGTGCCGTCGCCGAGCGGGGCCGCAGTGACGAGCGGCGTGCCATCGCCGAGGCTCGCCCAAGTGCGCTGGGCGAGGTTGGCGTCGGGCTCGGCGAGCACCTGGCGGTTCACCGTCACGTCGTCGGGCACGGGCAGGCCGGCGAACGGGCCCTCCGGAGTGAAGCTCGCGAGCGGCTGCGGCTCCTCCCAGGAGAGTGAGCCGCCGAGCACGCGGCCGCCGGTGCGCAGGCGCACGGGGACGAGGTCGTCGCCGCCCTCGGCGAGCCGCGGGCCGGCGAAGCGGACGAGCACGCCGCCATTCTCGACCCACTGCTCGATCTCCTCGCGAGCTTCACCGACGAGGGTGCCGACGTCGGCGAGCACGATGATCGACACGCCCTCGTCGACGAGGCGCTTCACCGTGTCGGCGATGTCGGTGCCGGCCGGCTCGCGCAGGTCGGCGAAGGGGGCGAGCGCGCGGGAGAGATAGTGCAAGGGCGACAAAAGCGGCTGCGCCTGGTCGGCATTGGCGCCGCTGATCAGGCCGACGGTGCGCCGCCGCCAGCGTTCGTCGACGAGGCGGACGGCACCGGCTGTCTCGCTCGCCGCGACGTCGAGGCGGGCGATGTCGTTGCGCAGCCCCCCCGGCAACTCGAAGCGGGCGGTCGCAGCACCCGAACCGGGCTCGAAGGTGGCCGTCGCCTCGCCGAGCAGGAAGCCGCGCAGGTCGTGGGCGGCGACGGTCACCGTCCCCGCCTCTGCCGACGGCAGCCGCCGCACGGCGACGTCGAGCGCCTCGGCGCCGTTGTCGATGCCGGCGAGACCGACGGTGGACGGCGTCGCCTCCTCGACCACCGTCACCGTCGCGCCGGTACCGGCGAGGAGGTCGGCGAAGCCGTCGTCGCGGCCGGCGAGGCCGTCGGAGAGCCACACGACGGCGGCCGGCGGCGTGGCAGCGAGCACGTCGGTGAGCGGCGCGACGAGGCCTTCGCGGTCGCTCGGCCAGGGCCGCGGGTCGAGCGCGCCGAGGCGATCGCGCGCGGCCGCGGCGGTGTCGGGGCTGAGCGGCTGGCGCGGGCCCTCGGCGGTGGCGGCGAGCACCACCGGCCGGCCGGCGGCCTCCGCCTCGCCGAGCGAGCGCTCCGCCGCGACGAGCCGCGCGGCCCAGTCCGCACCGGAGGCCCAGCCGTTGTCGACGACGAGCAGCAGCGGCCCGGAGCCGGCCGCGACCGGCCCGACGGGCCGCCACAGCGGGCCGGCGACGGCGAGGATGACCAGGGTGGCGAGGATCAGCCTGAGCAGCGTCAGCCACCACGGGCTCTTCGACGGCGTCTCCTCGCGCTTGGCGATCTCGGCGAGCAGTCGCGTCGGCGGGAACGACACCCGCTGCGGACGCGGCGGCGTCAGGCGCAAGAGCCACCAGATCACCGGCAGCAGCGCGAGGGCAGCGAGCACCGCGGGGGCCGTGAAGCCGATCGGCAGGAATCCCATCATGGGTGCGCGCCCATCCTGTGCCGGCCCATCATGTGCCCGCCCTCGTGGCGGCGCCGGCGAGGCGGGCGTGGATGGCGATCATCACCTCGGACGCCGGCCGGTCGGTATGGTGGACGACGAGCGACCAGCCGACGCGGCGGCAGAGGTTCGACAGCGCATCCCGGTGGGCGGCGAGCGCCGTGCGGTAGGCCTCGGCCCAGGTCTCGGCGCGGCCGGCGACGATGCGGGCGCCGGTCTCGGGATCGCGGAACTCGGTGCGGCCGTCGAAGGGGAAGGTCTCCTCGACGGGATCGAGCACCTGCACCAGCGTGCCCTGCACGCCGCGGCGGGCGAGCATCTCGACCCAGGCGACGGTGGCCGGCAACGGATCGAGCAGGTCGCCGATCGCCACCACGTCGGAGAAGCGGCGGACGTCGTTCGGCTCCGGCAGGGCGGTGCGCCCTTCGGCTTCGGACGCCTCCAGGGCGAGCGTCGCGGCGAGGCGCTCGGCGGCGTTGCGGCTGGCGATCGGCCGCGACAGGCCGAGCAGGCCCACGCGCTCGCCGGCCCGCGCCGCCACCTCGGCGAGCGCCAAAAGCAGCACCAGCGCGCGGTCGCGCTTGGTCGTCTGCGACAGCTTCGAGCGGTAGACCATCGAGCCCGAGAGATCGGCGGTGAGCCAGAGGGTGTGCGCGGCCTCCCACTCGCGCTCGCGGACGAACAGGTGGTCGTCGCGGGCCGAGCGGCGCCAATCGACGCGGGCGGCGGGCTCGCCGTCGATGAACGGCCGGAACTGCCAGAACGTCTCGCCCTGGCCGGCGCGACGGCGGCCGTGCCAGCCGGCGATGACCGTCTGGGCGACGCGGCTCGCCTCGACGAGCAGATCCGGCAGGCCGTCGGCGAGGCCCTTGGCGTCGACGAGGCGGCGCTCGAGGCCGA
>Ga0209902_101532_pt1 | contig 10566 bp, 10 predicted proteins | sample FECB27metaG_FD_188304 | JGI IMG/M metagenome (GOLD analysis project Ga0209902, IMG submission 188304) | Cyanobacterial communities from the Joint Genome Institute, California, USA - FECB-27 (SPAdes) (version 2) | ecosystem: Environmental > Aquatic > Thermal springs > Hot (42-90C) > Microbial mats...
CGGCGGTCGGGCCGGCGTCCGTGCCGTCTCCGGCCGCGCCCGCTTGGCCGCCGGCGGGAACGCGTCGCCGGCGGGGCGGTTCCAAGCCGCCGCGTCATCACCGCGGCGCCCACGCCTCGCCTCGCGCTGGGGTTCCCGGCCGTCAGCCGGCGAGGTCGATGACGCCGGCCGCGCCACTCTCGCCGCCGAAGACGAGACGGCCGCCGTCGGCGTCCCAGGCGAGCGCCGACAGCGGCGCGCCGTCAGGCTCGCGCAGGCGCACCACCGCGGCGTCCTCGATGCGGGCGGCGTCGATGGCGCCGTCGATGTAGCCGATCGCCACCACGTCGTCCTCGGGGTGGCAGGCGACGCGGGTGGCAAGCACGTCGCGGTAGCCGAGCTCGAGCGGCGGGCGGCCCATCGGCCCGTCCTTGAAATGGAACGGCCAGAGCACCGCGGCATTGGCGCCGGCCGACGCCAGGAAGCGGCCCTTCGGCGACCACGACAGCGAGCGCACCTTGGCGGGGTAGCCGGTCATGCGCATGTGGCGGCCATCGGCGACGCGCCAGCCGTGCAGCGCGTTCTCCTGCATCGCCGTGACGAGATATTTGCCGTCCGGCGACCAGGTGATGCCGGCGTGCATGCCCTTCCATTCGAGCTGCTGCGCCGGCGCGTCGGTGCCGGCCCACCACAGCGTCGCGCCGTCATAGCGGGCGACGGCGAGGCGCAGGCCCTTCGGCGCGAAGGCGACGCCGCCGACCGAGCGCGGGTGGGCGAAGGTCTTCAGCGTACCGTCCGGGCGGATCACCCAGGCGTTGCGACCGCCGGCGAAGCCGATGGCGCCATTCGGGCCGGCCGCCACCTGGTCGATCCAGATGCGGCCGACGGAGGCGCGGTCTTCCGTCGTGCCGTCGGGATGGACGGCGACGAGGCGGCCGTCGTCACCGCCGGCATAGAGCGTGCCGCCGTCCTGGGCGAGGGCGGCGGCGAGCAGCGCCGTCGGGTGGGTGCGGACGGTGGCGAGCGTGCCGCCCTGGTCGAGCCGCACGGTGCCGTCGCCGAGCGCGAAGGCCGGGCGGCCGGCGAGGAACTCGGCGGCGATCACATAGGCGCCGAGGGCGTGCTCGGTGACGGCGAGGCGGACGGCGGTGGCGGCGGGCACGGCGGGCTGCCGGTCGCTCAGGCGGCGCAGGCGGAAAAGCCCGCCTCGAGCGCCTTCGGGTCGAGGTCGCGACCGATGAAGACGAGCCGGCTCAAGCGCGGCTCGCCCGGCTTGAACGGCCGCTGGTGGTCGCCCTCGATGATCATGTGGACGCCCTGCACGACATAGCGCTCGTGGTCGTCCTTCAAAGCGAGGATGCCCTTCAGGCGCAGGATGTTCGGCCCCTGCTCCTGGGTGATCCGGCCGATCCAGGCGAAGAAGCGGTCGGGATCGAGGTCGCCGGCGGTCAGCGACACCGATGTGATGCCGGCGGCCGCCACGTGGTCGTGATGGTGGTGGTGATCATCGTGGTGATCGTGATCATGGTCGTGATGGTCGTGGCCGCAATCCGGGCCGTGCACGTGGTTCGGATCGTCGTGGTCGTGATGGTGGTGGTCCTCGCCGTGGAGGAACTCCGGGTCGAGGGTGAGGATGCGCTCGAGGTCGAAGGAGCCGCGGTCGAGCACCTTGTCGAGGGCGATGGCGCAGCGCTCGGTGCGGTGGATGGTGGCGAAGGGGTTCACCCCGCGGATGGCGCGCTCGATCTCGGCGAGCTCAGCCGGCGTCACGAGGTCGGTCTTGTTCAAGAGGATCGCATCGGCGAAGGCGATCTGGTCGACGGCCTCGCGGCTGTCGGCGAAGCGCAGCGCGAGATGCTTGGCGTCGGCCACCGCGACGACGCTATCGAGGGCGGCGGCGGCGCGGACGGTGTCGTCCATGAAGAAGGTCTGGGCGACCGGCGCCGGATCGGCGAGGCCGGTGGTCTCCACCAGGATGGCGTCGAAGGCGCCCTTGCGCTTCAAAAGGTTCTCGACGGTGCGGATGAGATCGCCGCGCACGGTGCAGCAGATGCAGCCGTTGTTCATCTCGAACACCTCCTCGTCGGTATCGACGAGGAGGTCGGCGTCGATGCCGACCTCGCCGAACTCGTTGACGATGACGGCGTAGCGCTTGCCGTGGTCCTCCGTGAGGATGCGATTGAGCAGCGTCGTCTTACCGGAGCCGAGGAAGCCCGTCAGCACGGTGACGGGGATGCGGGCCGGGCTCGCGGCGGGGCTGGCTGCGGTGGCCGTTGCCGGATTGGCTGCCATGTCCGGAGTGCTCCTGTTGCCGGCCCGCGGGGGCGGCCGGGGAGGATGAGGGTCGGCGGCAGAGATAGTGGTTTGTGGGGCGGGGGGGAAGATGGGGGTGGTGGGAAGGAGGGGCCCGGAAGGAGGGACCTGATCCAGGTCGGCCATCCGAACCGCACTCTCCTTGCGGTCGCCGTTCACCCTACGGTATCTGCCGCGCCTAGGTTGCGCGGCGCCCGTTACGCACTCACGCTGCGGCTCCCTATGCTGCGAAGGTCCGATGTCCGAAAGCATCGTCATCATCACCTCGACTCGCCTCGATGCGGACGCGCTGGCCGAGGCGTACTGTGTGCTCGGCAAGACCTACGTGCATCGTGATCTCCCTGGTGGACCTAGGCTCGTCGTTGAAATCGGTGAAACCGCCGCCTTCATGGATATCACCGATGACATCTCGAACGACTTCGAACCGGAAGAATTGGAGATCATCCTCGATCGCCTGACGGACCCGCACTTCGCGGCCATCCACACGCGCACCCTCGAAGCCTTCAATGCGATGGTCGAGCACCTTCCGGCAGGGGACGACACGCTCATCGACAACGACCACGACATGATCGCGCCACTGCCTGAGGTTCGCAGAATGATCCGGGACGGTGTTGTCTGGCATCCATCGTTCGAGCGGTAGGCCCGCCATTGAAGTGGGGGCTCCCCCGATGATGCCAATGTGCCCCCAACAATCCGTCATCGCCCGGCTTGACCGGGCGATCCATCCCGAGTGCCCAACGCCTGTCGTGGTCGGATGGATGGCCCGGTCAAGCCGGGCCATGACGAGGCAGGGGGGGTTGGCCGAGGGCCTCAAGCATCGTAGCCAGGCGATTGAGCCGCTCCGATCGCACTTGCCGCCGTGGCTCACCGGCACTACGCCGATGGCAATGACCCACACCCCCTCCCCGCCCCCGTCCGCGCCTTGGCCCGACCTCGCCGGCCGGCTCGTCGACGGCGGGCACGTCTTGCCGGTGCGCGTCTACTACGAGGACACCGACTTCTCCGGCGTCGTCTACCACGCGAGCTACCTGCGCTTCTTCGAGCGCGGGCGGACGGACTGGCTGCGCCTGCTGGGCATCGGCCACGCAGCCATGGCGGACGGCGCCTTCGGGGCGGCACGAGCCTTTGCCGTGCGGTCGATGACCCTCGACTTCCGCCGGCCGGCGTCGATCGACGACGTGCTTGAGGTGACCACGCGCCGCGCTGAACTCACCGGCGCGCGCATCGTCCTCGAGCAGGCGATCGCGCGCGGCGGCGCGGTGCTGGTGACGGCGACCGTGACGGTGGCGGTCATTGACAGCGACGGCCGGCCATGCCGGCTGCCGGCGGCGATCCGCGAGCGGTTCGGCTGACCAGAGCGGCGGCGGCATCGCCCCGCCCGCCGAGGCTGCGGCACACGCGACAACCGATCATCGCCGCGTCGCGTCACGCGCCCCCGTTAACCCGTCGTCAACCACGTTCCGCGCACGAATGGGCCGGGCGGCGCGCGGCCGGGTGCGCCCTCTCGCAGCGGCGCTGCGAACCTAGTTTCGACACGATTGCCGACAATGGAGGCGCACGGCGGCGGGCTCGGGTACCCGGCGATGGCCGAGTTCAGCGTTTGCCGTCGCCGACCGCCCGCCGCAGTCAAGTCGAGATCGGCACGACTGATGCACGGCGCCCGCGGGCGACCGCGGAGGAACCGGCACGACGCCGGGGCGGCTTGCTGGCGGCCGGGCCGTCAGCCCGCGAAGGACGAGGATAGACGGACGATGAACCCCGCTGACGTGACGACAGAGGTGCTCAACGCTGCGCCGGTCGCCGACATCTCGCTGATCGCGCTGTTCCTGCAGGCCCACCTCGTCGTCAAGCTGGTGATGATCGGGCTGGTCGCCGCCTCGATCTGGTGCTGGGCGATCATCGTCGACAAATTCATCCTGGTGGCCCGCACCCGCAAGATGATGGACCGCTTCGAGGAGGTGTTCTGGTCGGGGCAGTCGCTCGAGGAGCTCTACCGCAGCCTCGCCGGACGGCCGGCGAACGCGCTCGCGGCCCTGTTCGTGGCGGCGATGCGGGAATGGAAGCGCAGCCACGAGGGCGACCGGCCGGCGATCGCCTCGCTCTCCCAGCGCATCGACCGCGTCATGGATGTGACCATCGCCCGCGAGACGGAGCGGCTGGAAAAGCGGCTCTTGGTGCTCGCCACCGTCGGCTCGGCGGCCCCCTTCATCGGCCTGTTCGGCACGGTGTGGGGCATCATGACGAGCTTCCAGTCGATCGCCGCCTCCAACAACACGAGCCTCGCCGTGGTGGCGCCGGGCATCGCCGAGGCGCTGTTCGCGACCGCACTCGGCCTGCTCGCGGCGATCCCGGCGGTCATCGCCTACAACAAGTTCAACGCCGAGGTGTCGCACCTCGGCAGCCGCATGGAGAGCTTCGCCGACGAGTTCTCGGCGATCCTGTCGCGTCAGATCGACGAGAGGGCCTGAGCGATGGGAGCGTCCATCGGCCCGGCGGCGGGTGGTGGCGGCGGCCGGCGGAACCGCCGGCGGCGCTCGGCGCCGATCAGCGAGATCAACGTGACGCCGTTCGTCGACGTCATGCTGGTGCTGCTCATCGTCTTCATGATCTCGGCGCCGCTCTTGACGTCGGGCGTGCCCATCGATTTGCCAGAAACGCGTGCGAAGGCTCTGCAGGCCGAGACGGAGCCGCTGACGGTTTCGGTCGGCCGCGACGGCAAGATCTATCTGCAGGAATCGGAGATCACCGTCGAGGAACTGGTGCCGCGGCTGCAGGCGATCGCCAAGGCGGGCTACGAGGAGCGCATCTTCGTGCGCGGTGACCGGGATGCCGAATACGGCTCGATGATGCAGGTGATGGGACGGCTGAACCAGGCCGGCTTCCGCCGCATCGGTCTCGTCACCCTGGAGGAACAGGGCAGCTGATCGACATGCGCGTCGGACCGATCGTCTCGATCCTCGGCCACGTCGCGATCGTCGTCTGGGCCGTCGTTGGCTTGCCGGGGGCGAAGCCCTATCCGGCCGAGCCGGTGGACGCGATGCCCGTCGAGCTCGTCGAGATCGGCGAGATCACCCAACTGCGTCTCGGCTCCAAGACCGCCGCCGACGCCGAGGTCGACCGTGCCTCGACGGTGGAGACCGAGACGCCCGACGCCCCGCCGGTGGAGGACGCCGGCAACTCCGAAACCACCCAGGACGCCCCGCCGGTGCCCGACCCGGGCGACGTCGCGGCGACGCCCGACGCCGGCGCGCCGCCGCCTCCCGAGCCGGAGCCGGAGCCCGAGGTGACCGAGCCGGAGCCGCCGGCCGAGGCAGCCGAGCCGACCCCGCCCGAGCCCGCCCCCACGCCCGCCGAGCAGCCGGCCGAGGCGACCCCGCCGCCGCCCGAGCCCTCGGCCGCGCCGGCCCAGGCGACGCGCACCCCGAAGACCAAGCCGACGCCGCCGAAGAAGGTGACGGCGACGGCGAGCGCCGAGAGCAAGTTCAACTCCGACAAGATTTCCGCCCTGCTCGACAAGCAGCAGCCCTCCGGTGGCGGCACCCAGAAGCCCGCCGGCCAGACGGCGCTCGGCTCGTCGAAGGGCAAGACCGTCTCGAAGATGTCGCAGACGCAGCTCGATGCGCTGAGATCCGCGATCCAGGAGTGCTGGAACGTACCGGTCGGCGCCGAGGGAGCCGACAAGCTCGTCGTCCGGATCCAGTTCAGGATGACCCCGGGCGGCGTCGTCGATGGCTTCCCCGAGGTGCTCAATTCCGACGCCAGCCCGTTCTTCCGGCCGATGGCGGAATCGGCGCGCCGGGCGGTGCTTCGCTGCGGCCCCTATGATTTCCTTCCGCCCGACACCTATGACGAATGGAAGGAAGTCGTCATCAACTTCAGCACCGCCGGAATGTTCGGCGGATGACGGCTGCTGCCACAATCTCTACGCTTTCCGCCGCCATTGCCGGCGCGCTTCACCGGCGCCGTCCGCCCCGCCCCTTCCTGCGCCCCCTGACGCGGTTCCTGCCCATGCTCTTCGCACCGACGCCTTCGATCGCCGCAGATTTCGCCGCGCGCGCCCCCTTGTCGGAGCGGGTCGCATCCGGCCTGTCGGCGCTGCGGCGGCGTGCGTTCGGGATCGCCGCCGCGGTGGCAGCCGGCCTCGCCATCGCCGGCGCATCGATCACCCCTGCCGCGGCACTGATCGAGATCGACATCAACCAGGGCGTCGTCGAGCCGATGCCGATCGCGCTGCCGGACTTCGGCGGCGATCCGGCGATGGGCCGGCAGATCGTCGAGGTGATCGCCAACGACCTGCGCTCGTCCGGCCTGTTCACGCCGCTCGACCAGGCCGCCTTCATCGACCGCGCCGTCGATGCCTCGTCGAACCCGAACTTCGCCAACTGGCGGGCGATCAACGCCCAGGCGCTGGTCACCGGCACGGTGACGCCGGAGGGCGGCAACCTCCGCGCCGACTTCCGCCTGTGGGACGTCTTCGCCGGCGAGCAGATGACCGGCCAGAGCCTCACAACTTCGGCCGAGAACTGGCGCCGCCTCGCCCACAAGATCGCCGACGTCGTCTACCAGCGGCTGACCGGCGAGCAGGGCTACTTCGACACCCGCATCGTCTTCGTCTCGGAGAGCGGCACCAAGGACAAGCGCATCAAGCGCCTCGCCATCATGGACCAGGACGGCGCCAACATGCGCGCGCTGACCAACGGCGACGCCCTGGTGCTGACGCCGCGCTTCTCGCCGTCGAGCCAGCGCATCACCTACATGAGCTACGGCGCCGGCACGCCGCAGGTCTACCTGCTCGACATCGGCACCGGCCAGCGCGCCAAGCTCGGCGACTTCCCCAACATGTCGTTCTCGCCGCGCTTCTCGCCCGACGGCTCGAAGGTGGTGATGAGCCTGCAGGAAGACGGCAACGCCAACATCTTCGCCATGGACATCGCCTCCAAGCAGATGTCGCGGCTGACCAACTCGGCCTCCATCGACACCGGCCCGTCCTACTCGCCGGACGGCTCGCAGATCGTCTTCGAATCAGATCGCGGCGGCTCGCAGCAGCTCTACGTGATGGGCGCCGGCGGCGGCGGGGCGACGCGCATCTCGTTCGGGCCCGGACGCTACTCGACGCCGGTGTGGTCGCCGCGCGGCGACCTCATCGCCTTCACCAAGCAGAGCCAGGGCAAGTTCTCGATCGGCGTGATGAAGCCGGATGGTTCGGGCGAGCGCATCCTCACCGAAGGCTTCCACAACGAAGGGCCGACCTGGGCGCCGAACGGGCGCGTGCTGATGTTCTTCCGCGAGAGCGGCGGCAGCGGCGGACCGTCGCTGTTCACCGTCGACCTCACCGGCCGCAACGAGCGGCGCATCGAGACGTCCGGCTTCGCCTCCGACCCCGCCTGGTCGCCGCCGCTGCCCTGAGAAAACGCGGCGTCACGAACTACGGTTAAACTGTCGTTCACCACGTCGAACAACCGCCATTTAACCATCGGACTCTATCGTCCGCCCCAGTGCCCCGGGGCCCCCGGCGCAGAGGAGAACTCCCATATGCAGCTGTTTTCGGGTCAGGGACGGGTGGCCCGTCTCGCCTTCGTCTTCGCGCTCGTGCTGGTCGCCGCCGCCTGCGCCAAGAAGGACGTCGTCCCGGCCGCCGGCACCGTCACCCCCGGCTCGCCGCAGGACTTCGTGGTCAACGTCGGCGACCGCGTCTACTTCACCGAGGACTCCTCGGACATCAACCCGCAGGCGCGCGCCATCCTCGATCGCCAGGCGCAGTGGCTGACCCAGTACAACCGCTACACCGCCACCGTCGAAGGCCATGCCGACGAGCGCGGCACGCGCGAGTACAACCTCGCCCTCGGCGCCCGCCGCGCGAATTCTGCCCGGGCGTACCTCGTCAGCCGCGGCATCAACCCGGCGCGCCTGCGCGTCATCTCCTACGGCAAGGAACGGCCGGTCGCGGTCTGCGACGACGAATCGTGCTGGACGCAGAATCGCCGCGCCGTGACGGTGCTGAACGCCGCCGGTAGCTGATCGACCGGCGGACCGGCATCGCCGTCGCCGGTCACCGCACGACCACCGCGGCGGCGCCGCGGCACGGCCGCCACCGGGCCCTAGAATGGCCGCAGAGGCGGGCGACAGAAGAGGGGGCCGCGAGCGCACCGCGCCGCGGCCCTCCTTCGTTTCGCGCCCGGCCTTGACGGCGGCCGTGGCGCATGGAAACCGTCGGCGCTCCGGGGCGGAATGCCGGCTGAGGTCGAGAGGCGGTCGATGACGATGCGGATGCTGGGTGCGGGGCGGCGTTGCGCGGCGACGGGTTTTGGCGCGACGACGGGTTTTGGCGCGACGACGAGATTTGGCGCGGCGACGGGATTTGGCGCGGCGGTGGCAGCGACGGTCCTGATGATGGCGGGTGCGCCGGCGACGGCGCAGCAGGCCTGGGATACCGCCCAGATCATCCGCGACACGCCCACCGGCACGCGGCAGGCCGGCGAGGCGGCACTCCGCATCGAGCGCATCGAGGCGCAGATGCGTGCCCTCAACGGCCAGGTCGAGGAGTTGACGTTCCAGCTCCGCCAGCTCACCGAGCAGATCAAGCGGATGCAGGAGGACAACGAGTTCCGCTTCCAGGAGCTCGAGGCCGGGCGCGGCAAGAAGCGCACCGACGCCCCCGCCGCGGCCCCGGCTGCCGACGGCACCGACACGGCCGCTCTGACGATTCCGCCCGCCGACCCGGCGCCGCTCGGTGGCGCATCGGCCGGTGATGCTCTCGACGTCGGCGCCGGTTTCGCGATGGAGCCGCTGGCGATGCCGGACGCGCTGCCCGGCGTCACCGCCGGCTCGTCGGCCGTGACGGCGGCGCCTCCGCAGACGCTCGGCCAGCTGCCGGTCGATTCCGCCGGCGGCTTCGACTTCAGCAGCGGCCCGCTCGACCTGACGGCGATGTCCGGCGGCGGCGCACCGCCGATCGCCGCAGCACCCTCCGAGGCGTTGCCGCCGCTCGACACGGCGACCGACGCCACCTATCCGCCGGCGCCGGGCACCCAGGTGGCGGCGCTGCCGACGGCGCTCGACCCGCGCGACGCCTACGACGCCGCCTACAATCATGTCCTGCGCGGCGAGTACGACGCCGCCGAGGCCGGCTTCCGCCGCTTCCTCGACGCCCACCCGTCGGACCGGCTGGCGCCGGACGCGCAGTTCTGGCTGGGCGAGAGCCTCTATGCCCGCGCCGACTATCGCGGCGCCGCCCAGGCCTTCCTGAAGGGCTACACCGAGTATCCCGACAGCCGGAAGGGACCGGACAGCCTGTTCAAGCTCGGCCAGTCGCTCGCCGGCATCGGTGAGAAGGACGCCGCCTGCGCGTCCTATGCCGAGCTCCTGCAGCGCTACCCGCAGGCCTCGTCGTCGCTGCGCGACCGCGTCGCCGCGGAGCAGCAGACGGCGCGCTGCTGACACGCGGGGGACCGGCGGCCTGGTGAGCGAGCGCGACGCCCCGACGCCCGCCGCTTCATCCGCGCCGTCGCCGTCCGCCCTCGACGGTGCCGCGCTGCCGGGTCTGTTCGCCCCCTTGAGCGGGCGCCGCGGCGTCGTGCTGGCCGTGTCCGGCGGCTCCGATTCGGTCGCCCTCCTCCACCTCTTCGCCCGCTGGCGCGATGGCGGCGCCCTTGATGGCGCGCCGACACCGCCGGCCGTCGTCGCCACCGTCGACCACCGCCTGCGCCGCGAGGCGGCCGCCGAGGCCGCAGCGGTGGCGACGCTAGCGCGGTCTCACGGCCTCCCGCACACAACCCTCGTCTGGGACGGCGAGAAGCCCGCCGCCGACCTGCAGGCGGCAGCCCGGGCGGCGCGTTACCGCCTGCTCGCGGACTTCGCCTGTGCCAACGGCCTCGATGCCGTCGTCACCGCCCACACCCGCGACGACCAGGCGGAGACGCTGCTGATGCGGCTCGCCCACGGCAGCGGCCTTTCGGGACTGTCGGCGATCCGCCCGGAGCGGCCGCTCGGCGGCGGCGTCGCGCTGCTGCGGCCGCTGCTCGGTGTCGGCCGGGACGCGCTGCGGGCGGTGCTCACAGCCGCCGGGATCGCCTGGAGCGACGACCCGAGCAATCTCGACCCGCGCTTCGCCCGGCCGCGCCTGCGGGCCCTCGCAGCCCCCCTGGCGGAGGCGGGGTTGACGGCGACCGCGCTGTCCACCGCCGCCCGCCGGCTCGCCCGCGCCGACGCGGCCATCGAGGCGGCGACGGACGCGCTCGCCGCCGCCGCCCTCGCCCGCCATCGCGGCGGCTTCAC
>Ga0209902_101534_pt1 | contig 10554 bp, 8 predicted proteins | sample FECB27metaG_FD_188304 | JGI IMG/M metagenome (GOLD analysis project Ga0209902, IMG submission 188304) | Cyanobacterial communities from the Joint Genome Institute, California, USA - FECB-27 (SPAdes) (version 2) | ecosystem: Environmental > Aquatic > Thermal springs > Hot (42-90C) > Microbial mats ...
CGCCGGCAAGCCGATCTACGTCCAGCGCCGCGAACTCGACGACGCGTATAGTGACGAGAACGAATACCCCATTCGCGCGTGGGTCGATGCGCCCGGCGTGCGCTATGTGCCGGTGGATGGCGAGCTCGAGCTGCTTCCCGGGCTCCGGCTCGTCCCGGCGCCGGGCCACACGGCCGGCATGCAGGTGGTCGTCGTCGAGACTGGCGGGCGCCCGATCGTCGTTGGCGGCGACGTGGCGGTTTGGTTTGGCGAGCTTGATGAGCCGTCTAGCGAAGGTCAGTTGCGGGTGCTCGCGCTGGATCCCGAGTTGGTCTGGCTGGCGCACGAGCACCAGCCGTGGCGACCCCGCGCCACATGAGGCATTACGCCGGCGCCCTCCGGGCGGGCGGCGCAATCACCAATCTGACTGCGCCTTAGAACGACCTGTCCGGCGCAGCGCCAATTGCTACTCCGCCGCCTCCTGCTTGCCGCGCGGACGACGTTCGAGGAGTTCCTTGAGGAACTGGCCGGTATAGCTGCGCGGCTCTGCAACGATGTCCTCGGGCCGACCGGAGGCGACGAGTTCGCCGCCGCCGTCGCCACCTTCGGGGCCGAGGTCGAGCACCCAGTCGGCGGTCTTGATCACCTCGAGGTTGTGCTCGATGACAATCACCGTGTTGCCCTGGTCGACCAGCTCGTGCAGCACTTCGAGCAGCTTGGCGACGTCGTGGAAGTGCAGGCCGGTGGTCGGTTCGTCCAGGATGTACAGTGTCTTGCCGGTGGCCTTGCGCGACAGCTCCTTGGCGAGCTTGATGCGCTGGGCCTCGCCGCCCGACAGCGTGTTGGCCTGCTGGCCGATATGGATGTAGCCGAGGCCGACCTGGTTGAGCGTCATCAGCTTGTCGCGCACCACGGGAACGGCGGCGAAGAACTCGACGCCTTCCTCGACAGTCATGTCGAGCACGTCGGCGATCGACTTGCCCTTGAACAGCACGTCGAGGGTTTCGCGGTTGTAGCGCTTGCCGTGGCAGACGTCGCAAGTGACGTAGACGTCGGGCAGGAAGTGCATCTCGATCTTGATGACGCCGTCGCCCTGGCAGGCCTCGCAACGGCCGCCCTTGACGTTGAAGGAGAAGCGGCCCGGCTGGTAGCCGCGCGCCTTGGCTTCCGGCAGGCCGGCGAACCAGTCGCGGATCGGCGTGAAGGCGCCGGTGTAAGTGGCCGGGTTGGAGCGCGGGGTGCGGCCGATCGGCGACTGGTCGATGTCGATGACCTTGTCGACGAATTCGAGGCCCTCGATGCGGTCGTGCTCGGCCGGATGTTCGCGCGAACCCATGATGCGGCGCGACGCCGCCTTGAACAGCGTCTCGATCAGGAAGGTCGACTTGCCGCCGCCCGACACGCCTGTGACGGCGGTGAAGGTGCCGAGCGGAATCTCGGCGCTGACATTCTTGAGGTTGTTGCCGCGCGCACCGACGACCTTGATGCGCTTGTTCTTCTTCAGCTCGCGGCGCTGGGCGGGGACCGCGATCTCGAGTTCGCCCGACAGGTACTTGCCGGTGATCGAGTTGGGGTTGGCCATGACCTGCTGGGGCGTGCCCTCGGCGATGATCTGGCCGCCATGGATGCCGGCGGCCGGGCCCATGTCGACGACATAGTCGGCGGTCAGCACCGCGTCCTCGTCATGCTCGACGACGATGACGGTGTTGCCGATGTCCCTGAGGTGGCGCAGCGTGTCGAGCAGGCGGGCATTGTCGCGCTGGTGCAGGCCGATCGACGGTTCGTCGAGCACGTAGAGCACGCCGGTCAGGCCCGAGCCGATCTGCGACGCCAGCCGGATGCGCTGGCTTTCGCCGCCCGACAGCGTGCCGGAATTGCGCGACAGCGTCAGATATTCGAGGCCGACGTCGTTGAGGAAGCGCAGGCGCTCGCGGATTTCCTTGAGCACGCGGACGGCGATCTCGTTCTGCTTGTCGTTGAGCAGGGCCGGCAGCTCCTCGAACCAGGCATTGGCCTTGCGGATCGACTGCTCGGTGACTTCGCCGATGTGCTTGCCGCCGACCTTGACCGCCAAAGCCTCGGGCTTGAGACGGTAGCCGGCGCAGGCCGGGCAGGGCGTGGCCGACATGAAGCGCTCGATCTCCTCGCGCATCCAGGCGGACTCGGTCTCTTTCCAGCGACGCTCGAGATTGGGGATCACGCCCTCGAAGGTCTTGGTCGTCTTGTAGGAGCGCAGGCCGTCGTCATAGTTGAAGGTGATTTCCTTGGCGCCGGTGCCGCGCAGGATGGCTTCCTGCGCTTCCGTCGAAAGATCGCGCCAGCGGTCGCCGATCTTGAAGCCATAGACCTTGCCGAGCGCTTCCAGCGTCTGGGTGTAATAGGGCGAGGTCGACTTGGCCCAGGGTGCTACCGCGCCCTCACGCAGCGAGACGTGCTCTTCCGGCACGACGAGCATCGGATCGATGGCGCGCTGGTTGCCCAGGCCGTCACAGGCCGGGCAGGCGCCGAACGGGTTGTTGAAGGAGAACAGGCGCGGCTCGATCTCGGGGATGGTGAATCCCGACACCGGACAGGCGAATTTCTCCGAGAAAAGAATGCGTTCGTGGGTTTCGTTGGCGGACTTGTTGATCGCATCCACACCGGTCTGGCTGGCGTCGAGCGGCTTGTCGGCGAATTCGGCGACGGCGAGGCCTTCGGCCAGCTTGAGCGCGGTTTCGATCGAGTCGGCCAGACGCGTGGCAAGGTCAGGGCGGACGACGATGCGGTCGACGACGACGTCGATGTCGTGCTTGTACTTTTTGTCGAGAACCGGCGCTTCACCGACCTCGTAGAAGGCCCCGTCGATCTTGACGCGCTGGAAACCCTTCTTCTGGAGCTCGGCGAGCTCTTTCTTGTATTCGCCCTTACGGCCACGGACGATGGGCGCCAGGATGAACAGGCGGGTGCCTTCGTCCAGCGCGAGCACGCGGTCGACCATCTGGCTGACCGTCTGGCTCTCGATCGGCAAGCCGGTGGCCGGCGAATAAGGCACGCCGACACGCGCGAACAGAAGGCGCATGTAGTCGTAGATCTCGGTGACGGTGCCGACCGTCGAGCGCGGGTTCTTCGACGTCGTCTTCTGCTCGATCGAGATAGCCGGCGACAGGCCGTCGATCTGGTCGACATCGGGCTTCTGCATCATCTCGAGGAACTGGCGGGCATAGGCCGACAGGCTCTCGACATAACGACGCTGGCCCTCGGCATAGATGGTGTCGAAGGCAAGCGAGGATTTGCCTGAGCCCGACAGGCCGGTCATGACAATCAGCTTGTCGCGCGGCAGGTCGAGATCGACGTTCTTGAGATTGTGTTCGCGCGCACCGCGAATGGAAATGTACTTGTGATCGGCCATTGCCGCGCCGCCGCCTCAAATCTGGAATTGCGTGGAGTGGCGGGTGAGCCCGGCCATCCCCTCATGTAGGTATTTTCGCCGCCCGGTCGAGAGGTGCGGCAACCAAATGCGTTTAAGCGCCTTTGGCGCGCAGGGGCAAGGGGAAAGAACAAAGGCCGAACGGGCTCCTGACAACGTTATGGCAGGAGCGTCACGCGAATCCGGGGCCGCAGAACCGGGCTTCGATCACATTTTTCCCGACTAACAATGTTGTGGTTGACGTGGGGGAATCAGGGATGCACAGTACCCGGGTCGCCTGAGGCCGAGCCTCCTTGAGGGCTCCTCACCATGCTACGGTCGGTCTGCGAGACGCCGCAGACACGCGAGTTGAGCAGCGGGCGAACACATGGCGCAACTGACGTAGGAGCAGAGCATGACTCCACCGGACAGTCCCAAAGGGTTCCGCTAACACGACGGAACCACAGCAGGCGCAGGTGCCTGGCTTTCCCCTAGCGAAAAGCCTCACGCAAACCCCGACCTGTTGTTCCCCCCGACAATTTGAGACCATGGTCGGATCGTTGGCGGTAAGCCACGAAGCATCCGAGAGAGCAAAGCCGGTAAACCATTCCCGGCAGGCAAGGGTATAACCCGACAACAGGCCCCGTGCGCTCCTGGGAGCGGCGGGGCCATATTTTTGGTCTTTTTGTCCCTCTGTCACGATTGCGGGATTTACCCGCCAGCAAGGGTGGTCGAACTCGCATGACCTGACCTTGCATAACAGCCCGATCGTTCCGACCTAGCATTGAGGGCTGTCAACGCGGCCGAGAGGGGGAGCAATCGTGACTGTTGACCAGACCAAGCTGATCGGACTTTTGGGTGGCATGAGCTGGGAGTCCAGCGCACTCTACTACCGGCTGATCAACCAGGCCGCGCATGCCAGGATGGGCGGGCATCACAATGCGCGTTCGCTGATGTTCACGCTCGATTTCGACGAACTCAACCGACTGGCCGCCGCAGGCGACTGGATGCGGGTCGCGGCAGTGATTTCCGAGGCGGCGCGCAGCCTGGAGAAGGCAGGGGCCGCCTTTGCAATGCTGACGGCGGTCACGGCCCACACGGTGGCCGACCAGGTGGCGGAAAGGATCGGCATTCCGCTACTGCACATCGCCGATCCGACCGGCGAGGCGATCCGTGCCGCCGGCATCAAGCGCGTCGGGCTGCTCGGCACGCGCTACACCATGGAGCTCGGCTTTTTCGCCGAGCGGCTGCAACAGCGCTTCGGCATCGAGGTGCTCGTTCCGCCAGAGGAGCAGCGCACGGCACTCCACCGGATCATCATCGACGAGCTGACGCTCGGCGTGGTGAAGCCGGAGTCGGCCGCTGTGCTGCTGCGGCTCGCGGCCGATCTCGGCGCGCGCGGCGCCGAAGCCGCTGTCGTCGCCTGCACCGAACTGCCGCTGCTGCTCGCCATGGATGCCTATCCGATGCCGGCCTTCGACGTGGTCAGGCTGCACGCCGAGGCTGCGGTGGAGTTGGCGTTGGCGGGGTGAGGGTTCAGCCTGCAACCGGCATGGTTGCGGTGTGTCTCCGGGAGCTGGCCGCGGCAATCGCTGGTCTAGACCAACTTTCCTGCTCAGCGGCCAGTCCCTAGGGATGGCCGGGGCGCGGGCCGTCTTGCCTAACCAGCTAGTCCAAGCTCTGCGTCAGATGCGGTGCCGGCATACTTCCTGCGCGGCGGCCATGGTCGATCCTGCCAATGAGGAGCGAACGCGAAGCTGGAAACCTCACGACCGGGCAGGAGCGCTCCGTTCCCAGCGCCCATGGCGTAGTCGTAGTAGAGTTTGACGATCTCTTCCTTCGAGACCTGCTGACCTGCGGGGTGTTCAAGGCATGCATCCCGCCAGCACCGGACGCGTTGCAAATCCGGTCCGACAATATCGAAATCCTCATAGTAGTCGAGAAACCAGAAGCGCATGAATAGCGGTGTGAAGACTGCTTCTGCCAGACCGAACCGGTCGAACAGGAATGTGCCGGCGGGATTTTGCCAGTCCAGGAAATCGTTGAGCCGGCGATATTGGGCGGTCATCACCTCGCGACAAGCGTCCCGCCGGTCACGGTCCTGATTCATGACAAAGCGGTATCCGGCCGCAGTGAACTCGCCCTCCATGGCAATCAGCATGGCTTCGACTGCTCGTTCATACGGGTCGGAACGCGCCACTGGCGCTTCAGGAAACAGTTCGTCCAGGAAGCGCAGGATGGCAAGGCTTTCCTTGATCACGCCCTTCCGTGTCTGCATGATCGGCAGTGCCGTCGAACCACGCGACAGCTTCAAGATATCCGGGTCGCGCGGCGTGGTGATGTCAACAATAGAGAAGCGCACGGCATCTCGCTTCCCCTTCAACTCCAGAAGAATTTCCAAACGCTGGGAAAATGGGCAGACCGGAATGTGATGGACAACGAGTTGATCCGACATTGCTCTTCCGTTTTGTCTTTGCCGCAGGAAACCAGATGTGACCCTGACTGGCAAGATGAGGCGTTTCGGCGCTGAATACACCGGAAGAACAGCGCACGGCACTCCACCGGATCATCATCGACGAGCTGACGCTCGGCGTGGTGAAGCCGGAGTCGGCCGATGTCCTGCTGCGGCTCGCGGCCGATCTCGGCGCGCGCGGCGCGCAAGCCGTCGTCGTCGTCTGTACCGAACTGCCGCTGCTGCTCGCCACGGACGCCTACCCGATGCCGGCCTTCGACGTGGTCAGGCTGCACGCCGAGGCTGCGGTGGAGCTGGCGTTGGCGGGGTGAGGGTGGCTGGTGTGGCTGAGGGCTGCCGGCGCTCGATCCGGCAATTAGATGCAGACGAAGATCGCTAAACTTAGCTGCTCCTGATGTGCTATTATCTGCCGCTCAAACGGGTGGGGACACGTTATGGACAGCAGAACTGCAGCATTCGCATTTGGCGGGTTTGGCGGCGTACTGCCGACACTTGCCAATATGGCAAGTACATATGTGTCGGCGCCGGCAACGCCGATGCCGGAATATGGACTCTATCTCGGCTTGTTGCTGTGGGCCATTGTCGGCGGCGGCGTGGCACTGACGAATACCACTTACGAGGCTCGCCAGGCGATCTTTGCCGGCGTCGCCGCACCGGCGATCCTGCTGAACATCGTTGCCGGCGCGACCAGCCAGTCCGGGGCGGAGAAGGCAGCGGCTATGTTCGGGCTGTCGGCCCATGCCGAGACCATCCAGGCCCAGCCAGACGGGCTCGATGCGACAAAGAAATGGGCGGTCGTCGTCTCCCCCACGGTGAGTGGCGGGATACCGGCCAGGGTTTCGCTGCCGGTTACGGCCGAGATCGAGAAGGACGGCAAGGTCGAGACTGTAACCATCGGCGAGATTACCGACCTGCGCTCGCCGGCGGCATTCGCGGTGCCCGTAGGCGCGACGCAGGTGCTCGTATCGGGAGAAGCTGTCGCGACCACGGGCACCTTCACCGCAGTGGATCTCGACGTGAAGACAGCACCGTCCGCCGGCGGCGACCTGTTCTGGGCGCTCGGCGCCCCGCGACGCTTCAACATCACCGGCATGAACGTGTCGAAGGGGCGCCAGGAGCCTTAGCCTCGTCAAGGGCGTCAACGTCGGCGATCGGGCGGCACGGTTACAGTTGATTGTCGATGATCCGGCATTTGCTCTGGGCGCGCGATCCAGCTTGTTGCCCTGCCAGTGCGCAACGAGCAGGCGAGGTCAGCTCACGCCGTCATCCTTGCCTGCTGGCCAGTTCCGCAAGAATTGGCCACCTGAGCGCACATTCTCCGGCAGGTGGAAGTGCTGCTCCCGACGCGCAAGCCATATCCACCTGAAAACGGCTCCGGCAGCTGAACCCAAACCTAATGCCGACCACAAGAAAAACCGCGCGAACACCTGGGCTTCGTCTTTCAACAAAGCAGTATCGGCAAACTGGGCGGCGATTGTTGCGAGGGCGAACTGAACGGCAAACATGACGAGGGCGAACGTCAGAAGGCTGCGCAGATTTGGCATCCTGATGGCCACAATGAACGGCACGACGAAAGTCGCCGCCATCAGGAGCAAGAAAAACGACATTGGTGACGCGGCCATGTTGCCCTTGTACTGTTCACTCTTGTGGCAGGCGCTAGCCGTTGCCGCAGCGTTTCAGGGGGTCGCGCGAATCCAGGTGGCGCCCTGTCAGGTCCGTACGAATATCGATCAGGTCGCCGCTGGATTTGGCCGCGTACATCAGCCTGTCGGCCTGATCCAAAAAGGTGTCGAACGACACGCCGTGCGTCGCCTCGGCCAGGCCGATAGCCGCGCCGACCTGGATCAGGTTTTCGTCGATGACGACGAGTTCGGCGATCGTCTTGGCTAAATCGAGGAAGCGGCCGGGCGAAAACGGGTCGGCAGCCTGGTGCCGGCAGACGATCGCGAACTCGTCGCCGCCGAGGCGGGCGACGAAATCGCCGGTGCTGGCCCATGCCAGCAGCCGGTCGGCGACGATCTTGAGCAGCCGGTCGCCCGTCGAATGGCCGAAGCGGTCGTTGACGCGCTTGAAGCGGTTGAGGTCGATATAGGCGAGGAACAGGCGGGTATCGGGGGAGAGGTTCGTCAACGCTGCGCGCAGATGGGTTTCGAAGGACGAGCGGTTCTGCAGGCCGGTCATCACGTCGACCTGCGCGGCATGCAGGATCGCCTGTTCGAAGGCCTTGCGCTCGGAATTGTCGAGCAGGATCTCGATGTCAAAACTCTCGCCGTCGATGCGCCGCCGCTGGGCGCTGATCAAGGTCGGGATGATGCGCCCGCAGGCGTGCTGCATGTCGACTTCGGCAAGCTCGTAGTAGCCCTGCGTCTCGAGCAGCTTCATCCGTTCGCTGCGTGCGGGATCGTCGATCGAATAGGGCAGGTCGATGCCGAGAGGCTGGCCCTCGATTTCTGCCCAGGTCCGCCCGATCATGCGGAGATAGGCCGGGTTTACCTTGATGTAGCGAGAATTGTGGTCGGTCGTCGAAATCGAGCACGGCACCGGAGACAGTTCGAACAGATCTCGCAAGGCCGCATCAAGAACATGTTCCGAAATCATCGCCCAACCGCCGCCTGCTCGCTCCCAATGATCTCAACGGGTACTGGTAGCTTGTTAAAGTTCGCTGAAGTTTGGGGCAGCTGGCTGCGAAAGGCCTCAGAAGACCAGGAAGGTTTTGCTTGTCTCGCTGATCTATGCCGGCGCAGCGACACCAAGAATAATGGCGATCAGCATCAATAGCGGGCCCATCCATTTGAACTGGCGCACGAGGTTGCCGAGCCATGGCTGGTCGGGCCGTGCTGGAAAGTCGACATAACCGAAGCCGACGGCTGCCATCCAGGCGCCGGCACAGAGCATGATGAACTCGTCGATATAGGCGGCGATCAACGGATCCTCCCGAAGCGTGCGCAATTGCCGAGGGCAGTTGTCGCGGAGGATGGCAGGCACTGCAAGCCGGTGCGGCTGGTCTCCTGACAAATCACTGGACCACCTGTGTACGCCTCTGGTGGGTGGCACGCCTGACATCAAATGCCGGGGCTTCGGTGAACCGTGGTCGGCGGAGCGCCAACGAAACCCTGCACCGGGAACTACGTCGGCGAAATGTCCCAGTGGACGCGATATCAACCTGCCTCGAAATCGAAATTTGCCTGCTTGACAGGTCAGTATGACGTTATAACCTCTTGGCGCGGGTCAAGCCGGGAACATGGCCCCGCATGTGGAGGACGATTTCATGAAACTCGCGTGGATCAAGGGCGCGCTGGCCGCCGGCATCGCCCTGTTGCCGAGCGCCGTCTGGGCGCAGTCAGTCAACATTTCCTACCTGACCCATTGGGCGCCGGAGACGGTGGCGCTGCTGGAGCAGGCGGCCAAGGATTTTGCCAAGAACCATCCCGATGTGGCGGTGACGGTGCGGGCTGTGCCGTTCGGCGACCTTCTGACGACGCTACGCTCGCAGGGCGGCGGGCAGGGCGCCACCATTGCCGGCATCTACGATCTGTGGCTGCCGGAGCTGGCGCGCGACAAGCTGGTCGCCCCGGCACCTGAGGCCGTGGCCGGCGAGGTCAAGGGCGGCTGGCCGGCGGGCGTGGTGACGGCGGCGAGCGTCGGCGGGGTGCTTTATGGCGTGCCGAATGAGATCGACGTCTATGCGCTGAACTACAACAAGGCGCTGTTCAAGGAAGCCGGTATCGAGGCGGCGCCAAAGACCTGGGGCGAGTTGAAGGACACCGCGGCCAAGCTGACCAAGAAGGATGCGGGTCAGCAGGGTTTTGGCATGATCAACAGCTGGGCGGCGGGCGTGGTGCATCCGTTCTCGTCGCTGCTGGTTTCCAATGGCGGCGAACTGGTGACCGACGGCAAGCCTGTGCTCGACAGCAAGAATGCCGGCGAGACCTTCCAGTTCTATGAAGACCTGATCAAGGCGGGCTCCAGCGATCCGGCCATGGGCACTGCGGATGCCAACACGACCGGGCCGTTCCTCGACAATTTCGTGTCGGGCAAGACCGGCATGATCATTATGGCCAACTGGTGGGAAAGCGCGCTCAAGGCGGGCATGACCGACAAGTTCGCCGATATCGCGACTGCACCCATCCCTGTCGGGCCGTCGGGCGACAAGCCGCGCTCGATCTCCTATTCGTGGATGACGGTGGTGAATGCGGGCGCGGCTGAAGCCGAGCAGAAGGCGGCGTGGGATTTTCTCGCCTGGCTGAACAGCCCGAAGTCGGGCCCGAACGGCGCGTCGGCCATGGCCAACATCCTGATGTCGATGGGGATATTGCCATCGCGGACCTCAGACGTCGAAGCTTTCAAGGACAAGCTCGGCTCGGAGTTTCTGGCCGGTTATGTCAGCGTGCTGGCCGATGCAAAGCCGTTTCCGGTGGTGCTTGGTGGCCAGGAATTCTCGGAATCGCTGCAGCAGACCATCGAGGCGCTGCAATATGGCAAGGTGTCGGCTGCCGAAGCGCAAACCAACGCGCAGGCCGATGCGGCGTCGATCCTGGAGAAGGCTGCGAAGTAGGGGCCTTCTCGAGAACGAGACCAACCAATGAAGTCCCCCTCACCGGTTCGCTGCGCGAACCACCTCTCCCCCATTCTATGGGGGCGAGGAACCCAGGTTCTGCATGGTTGCGACCAAGGCGATTGGCGCTTCCTCTCCCTCACGAATGTGGGGGAGAGGTGG
>Ga0209902_101535_pt1 | contig 10546 bp, 9 predicted proteins | sample FECB27metaG_FD_188304 | JGI IMG/M metagenome (GOLD analysis project Ga0209902, IMG submission 188304) | Cyanobacterial communities from the Joint Genome Institute, California, USA - FECB-27 (SPAdes) (version 2) | ecosystem: Environmental > Aquatic > Thermal springs > Hot (42-90C) > Microbial mats ...
GATCTTTTCCAGGTCCTCGGCTGCTGCCATCGTCCGTTCCTCCGTCAGACACGGCTCACATGGCAGACGCGGGCGAATGACGCAAGGTCAGGCGGCCTGATCCATCGTCGTCTTGGCGGCTTTGCCCGCGACATAAACCTCCACCACGGCGCGGTCGTCACCGAGCGTCTGCAGCAGGAACAGCTCCTCGGCCAGCGTGCCGGTGCGCTCCATCCTGAGCCGCATGCCTGGCGTGGCGCGCGCGTTGAGCACGACGATGTCGGCATCGGTGCCAACCTCCAGCGTGCCCACCTTGTCCGAAATCGACAGCGACTCGGCATTGCCGCGTGTCAGCTGCCAGTAGGAAGCCAGCGGGTTCAGCTTCTCGCCATTGAGCGCGATGACCTTGTAGGCCTCGTCCATGGTCCGCAGCATCGAATAGTTGGTGCCGCCGCCGACATCGGTGGCGGTGGCGATCCTGAGCGGCTTGTCGCGCTTGCGGTAGCGCTGATAGTCGAACAGGCCCGAGCCGAGGAACAGGTTGGAGGTCGGGCAGAACACGGCGATCGAGCCATGCTCGGAGATCGCGTCGGATTCGCGCTCGCCGAGATGGATGCAGTGGCCGAGCAGCGTGCGCTTGCCGAGCAGGCCATAGTGTTCGTAGACGTCGGTGTAGTCGCGCGACCAGGGGTAGAGTTCCTGGGTGAAGGCGATTTCGGCGTGGTTTTCCGACAGATGCGTCTGGATATGCAGGTCGGGATGCTCGCGCGCCAGCTGACCGGCCATCTCCATCTGTTCGGGCGTCGACGTGATCGCGAAGCGCGGCGTGATGGCATAGTGCTGGCGGCCCTTGCCGTGCCATTCCTTGATCAGCGCCTTGGTGTCGTCATAGCTCGCCTGCGGCGTGTCGAGCACGCCCTCCGGCGCATTGCGGTCCATCATCACCTTGCCGGCGATGTTGAGCATGTTGCGCTCATGCGATTCGGCGAAGAACGCCTCGGCCGACTGCTTGTGCACCGAGCAATAGGCAGCGACCGTCGTCGTGCCGTGGCGTACCATCTCGTCGAGGAACAGCCGCGCGATGCGGCGGCCATGCTGGGTGTCGATGAAGCGCGTTTCCTCGGGGAAGGTGTACTTATTCAGCCATTCCAGCAGCTCGGCGCCGTAGGAGGCGATGATCTGCATCTGCGGGATGTGGACATGGCCGTCGATGAAGCCGGGCAAGATCAGATGCGGACGATGGTCGATGACCCTGGCGTCGCCGGCCTGGACCGCAACCTCCGAATAGGCGCCAACGGCAACGATCTTGCCGTCGCGCATCAGCACCGCACCGTCTTCTTCATAGGCATAGGACGCATGGTCGTCGGCGCTGTCGGGCCAGCGCAGGAAAGACAAGGTACGGCCGCGAAGAAGTGTGGTGGTCATGATCGAACTCTACAAGCTTTCTGGCGTGACTAAACCGCGGCTGTCGCCGCGCGTCGAATTGGGCGCGACCAGCGCGCCCCCGAACTTTCAATCCGTATGTCGCAGGCGCTACTTGCGCGCCTGTTCGTACCAGGCGACCAGCAACGCACGCTCCTCGGGCGTAATCTGGGTCACATTGGCCGGCGGCATGGCATGGCTGCGGCCAGCCTGCAGGTAGATCTCGCGCGCATGCAAGGCGATCGCGTTGTCGGTCTCCAGCACCACGCCCTTGGGCGCATGATAGACGCCTTCGTAGGACGGTTCGTTGGCATGGCACATGGCGCAACGGCCGAGAACCGTATCACGAACCTTGGGGAACTGGGCGGCGGCGATGTAGGGCTCGGTGGTGACGGAGGCGTTCTTGTCCTCGCCGGTCAACACCTTGGGCACCGTCGACAGCCACATGATGACGACGAACAAAAGCGCGGCAGCGAGCCAGGTCCAGTGCGGATTGCCTTCGCGCTTGTGAACCGTGTTGAAGTAGTGGCGGATCAGCACGCCGATGATGAAGATCAGCGCGGCGATGATCCAGTTGAACTCGGTGCCGAAGGCCAGCGGGTAGTGGTTCGACAGCATCAGGAATACGACCGGCAGGGTCAGGTAGTTGTTGTGCGTCGAACGGGTCTTGGCGATCTTGCCGTATTTCGGGTCGGGCTTGCGGCCGGCGATGAGGTCGGCGACGACGATCTTCTGGTTCGGGATGATGACCATGAAGACGTTGGCCGACATGATCGTCGCGGTGAAGGCGCCGAGATGCAGGAAGGCGGCGCGGCCAGTGAACAGCTGCGTATAGCCCCAGCTCATGAAGACGACGACGACGTAGAGGATGATCATCAAAAGCGTGTCGTGGTCGCCGAGCTTCGACTTGCAGAGCAGGTCGTAGACGACCCAGCCGAGGCCGATCGAGGCGAGCGAGATGGCGATGGCGACGGGTGCCGACACATCGAGCACGTTGCGGTCGACAAGGAACAGCTCGGCGCCGCCATAATAGACCAGGCAGAGCAGCGTGAAGCCGGAAAGCCAAGTGGCGTAGGATTCCCACTTGAACCAGGTCAGGTGCTCCGGCATCTGGGCCGGCGCCACCAGGTATTTCTGGATGTGGTAGAAGCCTCCGCCGTGGACCTGCCATTCCTCGCCATGGGCGCCGACCGGCAGATTGTCATGCTTCCTCAGCCCGAGGTCGAGGGCGATGAAGTAGAACGATGAGCCGATCCAGGCCATGGCGGTGATGACATGCAGCCACCGCACGGCGAAGCTCGCCCAGTCCATGAAAAACGCCAAGTCGTACATCCGCCGTCCCTTTTTCGCAGCGTGCCGATCTTACGATGCCCGATGCATTGGGGAAGTGAAAGGATTCGCGATGACTTTCAAAAAAATCTGGAAAATACTAGCGTAGCGCTGCACGGCACAAGCCGGCTATGGAACCATTGGTCTCGCATGGCATATCTCGACAACATCGCTGTCTTCGTCCGCGTCGTGGAACTCGGCAATCTTTCTGCTGCGGGCCGCGATATGCGCATTTCGCCGGCGGTCGCCTCCAACCGCATCAAGGAGCTGGAGAAGCATCTCGGCGTGCGCCTGTTCAACCGCACGACGCGTCAGCTGATGCCGACCGAGCACGGCAACGTGTTCTATTCCGGCGCCAAGCAGGTGCTGGAGGCGATCACCGAGGCGGAAGCTGCGGTCTCCGCACTTTCCGGCCAGCCGCGCGGCACCATCCGCGTCACCGCCCCGCTTGGCCTTGGCCGCCGCCTCGTCGCCTCGGGCATCCCGGAGTTCCACGACAAGTATCCCGACATCGAGGTCAGGCTCAGGCTTTCGGACCACAATGTCGACATCCTCAAGGAAGGTCTCGACGTCGCCTTCCGATTGGGCGTGATCGAGGATTCGAGCCTCCGGATGCGCGGCATCATGGAATGCGAGCGCGTGCTGGTTGCAGCACCCAAATATCTCGAAAAGCGCGGTGAGCCGGAAAGCCCCAACGAGCTGATCGGCAAGAAGCATGACTGCCTGATGCTGCGCTATCCCGGCTCGCGCGAGTATTTCTGGACGCTGGAGACGCCCAACGGGCCGACCAAGTTCGAGGTGCACGGCCCGTTCGATTCCGACGACGGCGACGTACTGACCGGCTGGGCGCTGGCCGGGCGCGGCATCATCAACAAGCCGCGCTTCGAGGTCGAACCGTTCATCCGCGACCAGCGGCTGAAGATCATACTGCCGCAGACGCCGCCGACGCCGGTGCAGTTTGCCGCCGTCTATCCGCACAAGAAGCTGCAGGACCCGAAGGTCCGGCTGCTGCTCGACTTCATGGCGGAGCGCTGCCACAAGCTGATCAAGGACATCCTCGCCGGCAAGTGAGGCCGACTGGGGTGTGTGGTTAGCGCCTCACCCCTCGATCGCCTGGTAGGCCGACGTCCAGAAGTCGACATAGTGCTGGGGCGCCTCGGGCGAATCCATCAGCTTCTGGGACAGCAGGATGCCGGCGAAGTCATTGGCCGGATCGGCATAGGCAGAGGTGCCATAGCCGCCGTCCCAGCCGAACCGGCCCGGCGTCATCCAGAGATTGTCGCGCTTGAGCGCCACCGACATGCCGAGGCCCCAGCCGGAATTGCCATTGAAGAACATCGCGGCACTCACCTTCTGCTCGTCGGTGAGCTGGTCCGTCGTCATCAGCTCGACCGAGGCGCGCGACAGGATGCGCTCGCTGCCGAGCTTGCCCTTGCCGAGCATCATGCGCAGGAACGCGAGATAGTCATCGGCCGTCGAGACAAGCCCGCCGCCGCCCGATTCGAAGATCGCAGGCTTGGCGAACAATCCGCCCTTGGCCTCATCGTAGACGCCGAGCTTGCCGGTCTGGAAATCCCGGGAGTAAGCGGTGGCGAGCCGGTCGACCTTCTCCGCCGGCACGTGAAAGCCGGTGTCCTTCATGCCAAGCGGGGCAAAGATGCGCTCCTGCATGAAGGCGGATAGCGGCTGGCCGGCAGCGCGCGCGATCAGCACGCCGGCGACGTCGAGGCCGGTGTGATAGAGCCAGCCCTGGCCCGGCTGATGTGCGAGTGGCAGGGAGCCGACGGCCTTCATGAAGGCGTCGGGCGAGCCGCGATACAGGTCGGCACTCGGCGCGATGCCGGCCTCCGCCATCGCATGCTGCACCGGATAGGCGAACGGATAGACCATGATCGCGCCGACGCCGAAGCGCAGGGTGAGCAGGTCGCGCAGCGTGATCGGCCGGCTGGCCGGAACGGTGTCGGTAAGCTGGCCGTCGATGCTCTTGAGCACCTTGCGGTCGGCAAGCTCGGGCAACCATTTGTCGACAGAATCGTCGAGGCGCAGCCGCGATTCCTCGACCAGGATCATCGCCGCCACCGCTGTGACCGGCTTGGTCAGCGAAGCGATGCGGAAGATGCTGTCGCGTTGCATCGGCGCGGGGCCGTCGAGCGCAAGCACACCCGCTGCCTCGACGTGGGTCTCGCCACCACGGCTGACCGCCCAGACAAGACCTGGCACGTCGCCACTTTCGACATGGCCGGCCATGACCTTGCGCATCCGCTCGAGCCGGTCCGTCGCGAAATTGCCAGTGTTCATCGGCGTGCTCCTTGTTGCCGCAGTCGTGGCCGAAGCCGTTTTCGCCGGCGCCTCATGGGCGCCGGCTGGTGTCGGCGCGGCAAGCGCGGCCGACACTGCCAATCCCTTCATCAGGCTACGACGATCCAACCCCGAAGACATACTCATGTTGGCCTCCCTGCGTTGGCTGTTGCCCATGACTGCCGCCGCCTTACGCGGCAGCAGGGACCTTCTCGACTTCGCCGGCCAGAATATCGAGCAATCCCCTGCAGCCGGCTTCGCGGTCGGCGGAGCCGTACTGGCCGTCGAGGAACGAATCCTGCTCGACATAGGTCAGCCTGGTGCCGTTGCCTTCGGGCTTGAACTCGATGGTGGCGAGCGACGCCGAAAAGCTGACACCGGCAAGCGCCATTACATAGGCAATCACGATGCGCTGGTCGGCGACGATGTCGAGATAGGTGGTGTCGTTGGAAATTTCGGGGCCGCCCTGGAAGCGGAAACGGCTGCGCTCCGAGCCGCCGATACGGAAATCGAGCGAGAATTCGTCGACCTCCCAGCCCTCGCCTTCGGCGAACCAGCGGCGCTTGAGCTCGGCGTTGGAAAAGTGGGCGAATACCTCTGCGGGCGGGGCCGCGTAAAAACGGTCGATGCTGAAGCTGGCCTGAATTGCTGAAGTCGCAGTCATGTCTCTCTCCATCAATAAGGCCGTGAGCCGTTCGGCGTTCACAACCGGTTGCATTAATTAACCGGTTGCAAGATAGGCAGACTGATTTTATATTGCAACTGGTTTTTTTGGAGGCGCATTGCATGAACCAGCAGCATCGGTCGGGCTGTCCGATCAACCTCACCCTCGAGGTGGTCGGCGACAAATGGAGCCTCATCGTCCTGCGCGACATGATGTTCGGCAATCGCAGGCACTTCCGCGAGTTGCTGACCCAGTCGGAGGAAGGCATCGCCTCCAACATCCTGGCCGACCGGCTGCGGCGGCTGCTCGAGGACGGGCTGATCAGCAAGGCCGACGACCCCAGCCACAAGCAGAAGGCGATCTATTCGCTGACCGAGATGGCGATCGAGCTGCTGCCGGTGTTCGCGCAGATCGCCGCCTGGGGCCGCAAATGGCTGCCGGTCAGCGAAGAGCTCAGCATCCGCGCCGAGCTTTTGGAAAAGGGCGGGCCGGAGATGTGGGAGCGCTTCATGGAGGAGTTGCGCACCGACCACCTCGGCGAGCCTTTGTCCGAGGCGGCGCAAAAGCGGCTTCCCGTGCGCATGGAACTGCAGGCGGCCTATCTCGAAGTCGTCGCCCGCAACGCCGCATCAGGCTGATTATCAACTGGGCCAGCCCGGAACCGAACTGTCATACGGCTGTTGTAGCCTGCGTGCGCCGCCCGGCAGTCACCCGTCGGCGCGACCAGCCATCAAGGAGCAGGCAATGATTTCCCATCCGACGCGCAACGATCTCAAGTCCAACGCCAAGAAGGTCTCGATCGAACTCCTCAACGCACGGCTCGCCGATGCGATCGACCTGGCGCTGATCACCAAGCAGGCGCACTGGAACGTCAAGGGCCCGCACTTCATCGCCATTCACGAGATGCTGGACGGCTTCCGCAAGGATTTGGACGAGCACGTCGACACCGTCGCCGAACGCGTTGCCCAGTTGGGCGGAGCGGCTCTCGGCACCTCGCAGGTCGTCGTCGAGGCCAGCAAGCTGAAGCCCTATCCGACCGACATCGCAAAGACCAGGGATCACATCGCGGCCCTGATCGACCGCTATGCCGATGCGGCGAAAAGTGTGCGCTCGGCCATCGACGAGGCGGGTGAGGCAGGCGACGCCGACACGGCCGATATCTTCACCGCCTATTCGCGCACGCTCGACAAGTCGCTGTGGTTCCTCGAAGCCCACATCCAGGAAAGCGAGTAGCCGCCGGGCCTGATTGAGGCCGCGCCGGTCACTTCGCCCGGAGAACCAGCGCGGTCATGATCTCGGCCGCGGCGAGCGCGGCAATGACGGCGGGGCGTTTGTCCTTCACGGCGTCGCCGCCGATCGGGCAGATCAGTCCCGCGAACTGCCCGTCGCTGCCACCAGCAGTCTTGAGGAACCAGCTCTTGAACGTGGCCTTCTTGGTCTTGGAGCCGATCATGCCGACATAGCCGGTGTCGTCGCGCTTCAGCGCCTCGGCGACGATCAGGAAATCGAGCGCGTGGTCATGCGTCAGCACGACGAAGGCTGCACCCGCCGGCGCCTCGCGCACCATCTCCTCGGGCATTGGCGTCAGCCGCGTCACAACATTGTCGGGCATGCCTTCGAGCGCATCGGAGCGAGTCTCGACAACGACGACATTGAGCGGCAGCAGCGCAAAGGCCGATGCGAGTGCGTGGCCTACATGGCCGCCGCCGAAGACATAGACATGCGGACGCGCCGCGTCGGATGCCTCGGCGCTGGCCAGAAGATCGGCGCGCATCGCGTTGTCGACATTCCTGACGGCGACCTCGACGCGCCCGCCGCAGCACTGACCGATCTCTGGGCCGAGCGGAATGTCGAGAGTGAGGCTGTCCTTGGTTTCATTGGCATGGTCGAGATAGCGCGCCGGGACGGGATCGCCGGTGACGTGCTCCATGACAGTACTGCGCTTGGACGAACCGGCAAGCATCGCACGGGCCGTGTCGATCGCCATGAATTCAAGCTGGCCGCCGCCGATGGTGCCGAAGATACGCTGCGGCGACACCAGCATCCACGCGCCTTTTTCGCGCGGGGTCGAGCCCTTGGCCTCGGCCACCTCGACCAGCGCTACCGCAGGCGCTGCGCCGAGGAAGGCCCGCAGGCTCTTGGCGGTCGCGGTCACTTCGCCTGGGCCGCCTCGGCCCGGAGGCGTTCGATCGCCATCAGCACGCGCTCTGGCGTAGCCGGAGCGTCGAGACGCGGACAGATCTTGTGGTCGGCAACGCTCGCCACCGCATCCGACAGCGCGTGCAGCACCGCCATGCCGTGCGGCAGCGGCGGCTCGCCAACTGCCTTCGAGCGATGGATCGTCGGCTCATAGGCCTCGGACCAGTCGGTCAGCGCGACGTTGAAGACCTTGGGCCGGTCCGAAGCGAGCGGAATCTTGTAGGTCGACGGCGCATGCGTGCGCAGCCGGCCCTTGCCATCCCACCACAGCTCTTCCGTGGTCAGCCAGCCCATGCCCTGGATGAAGCCGCCCTCGACCTGGCCGATGTCGATGGCCCGGTTCAGCGAACGGCCGGTGTCGTGCAGGATGTCGGCGCGCTCGACGACATACTCGCCGGTCAACACGTCGACCGAAACCTCGGCACAGGCCGCGCCATAGGCGTAGTAGTAGAAGGCGTGGCCCCTGCCCTTGGCTCGATCCCAGTGGATCTTCGGCGTCTTGTAGTGGCCGGCCGCCGAAAGCTGGATGCGGTTGAGATAGGCCTGCTTGACCAGATCGTTGAACGCAATCTCCTGGTTGCCGACACGCACGCGGTTGGGCAGGAAGACCACCTGATCCGCTGGCACCTGGTACTTCTCGGCGGCGAAGTCGGTCAGCCGCTTGCGAATCTGGCGTGCAGCGTCCTGCGCCGCCATGCCATTGAGGTCCGCGCCCGACGACGCTGCCGTCGGCGCGGTGTTCGGCACCTTGGCGGTGGTGGTCGCGGTGATCTTCACCCGGTCGAGGTCGATCTGGAACTCTTCCGCCACCACCTGCGCCACCTTGAGATGCAGGCCCTGCCCCATCTCGGTGCCGCCATGGTTCATGTGCACCGAGCCGTCGGAATAGACATGCACCAAGGCGCCGGCCTGGTTGGACTCGGTCTTGGTGAACGAGATGCCGAACTTGACCGGCGTCATCGCCAGGCCGCGCTTGACAAAGCGGCTGTTGGCATTGAAGGCCGCGATCTCGCGGCGGCGGCGGGCATACTGCGCGCTTTCCTCGAGCTCGGCGACGATGCGCTGGATGATGCAGTCCTCGACCTTCTGGTGATAGGGCGTGAGGTTACGCTCACCCGGGGTGCCCATCGGGTCGTAGAAGTTCAGCTTGCGGATTTCGAGCGAGTCCTTGCCGACGGCAAAGGCGACCTCGTCGATGACACGCTCGGCCCCGACCATGCCCTGCGGGCCGCCGAAGCCGCGGAACGCCGTGTTCGACACCGTGTTGGTGTAGAGCGGCGCCGACTTGGCGTGCACGTTGGGATAGAAGTAGGCGTTGTCGCAGTGAAACAGCGCGCGGTCACCAACTGGCCCCGAAAGATCGGCCGAGAAGCCGGCATTGAGCGCGAACATGTAGTCGACGCCAAGGATGCGGCCCTCGTCGTCGAAACCGACCTCGTAATCGATGGCGAAGTCGTGGCGCTTGCCGGTTGCGGTCATGTCCTCGTCGCGGTCGAGGCGGACCTTGACGGCGCGCTTGTGCTTCTTGGCCGCGATCGCTGCGATCGCGGCGCACTGGTTGGCCTGGGTTTCCTTGCCGCCGAAACCGCCGCCCATGCGACGTACCTCGACCTGCACCGCGTGGCTCGGCACGCCGAGTACGTGGGAGACGAGGTGCTGGGTCTCGCTCGGTCCTTGCGTCGAGCAATAGATGGTGACCTCGTCATCCTCGCCGGGCACCGCCAGCGACACCTGGCCCTCGAGATAGAAATGGTCCTGGCCGCCAAGCTTCATCCGTCCCTTAACCCGGCGCGGAGCAGCGGCGATCGCTGCCGCCGCGTCGCCGCGGTTGAGCGTCAACGGCGTGGTGACCTGCTTGTCGTTCTCGGGGTCGAGATCCCAGATGCTGAGGACAGACGGCAACTCTTCATATTCGATCTTGCCAAGGCGCGCGGCCTGGCGGGCCTGTTCGCGTGTCACAGCGACGACGGCGAAGATCGGCTGGCCATGGAACTGGACCTTGCCTTCGGCAAGCACCGGATCGTCATGCATGCCGCTCGGCGACACGTCGTTTTCGCCCGGCACGTCGGCATAGGTGAGCACGTCGACGACGCCGGGGGCTGCGCGAACAGCAGCGAGGTCGACCGACTTCAGCTTGCCATGGGCGACGTTGGACAGGCCGAGGCCGATATGCAGCGTGCCTGCCGGTTCCGGCATGTCGTCGATGTAGATGGCCTCGCCGGCAACGTGCTTGTGCGCGGAGTCGTGGCGCTGGTCGGTGTGCACGCCGCCGGAGATCTTGGCGGCCTTGAGGTTCGGTTGATGCTGGGTCATGTCACGCAGCCTCGTATCTCGACACCGTCAACGGTGCCTTGGTGCCTGTCGTTTCCATGTAGAAACGCAACAGCAGGTTCTTCGCCGCCAGTGCGCGGTATTCCGCGGTGGCGCGCATGTCGGTCAGCGGCGTGAAGTCTTCGGCATATTTCGCCATTGCCGCCTCGACCGTTGCTTCGGTCCAGGGCTGGCCGACGAGAGCCGCCTCGACAGCGCTGGCGCGCTTCGGCGTCGCCGCCATTCCGCCATAGGCGATACGGACTTCGGCGACGGTGCCATCCTTGGCAAGGCTCAGCCAGAAGGCGCCGAGTGTTGCGGTGATGTCCTCGTCGCGGCGCTTGG
>Ga0209902_101536_pt1 | contig 10546 bp, 7 predicted proteins | sample FECB27metaG_FD_188304 | JGI IMG/M metagenome (GOLD analysis project Ga0209902, IMG submission 188304) | Cyanobacterial communities from the Joint Genome Institute, California, USA - FECB-27 (SPAdes) (version 2) | ecosystem: Environmental > Aquatic > Thermal springs > Hot (42-90C) > Microbial mats ...
CCCGCCGGTCGCGGGCAGCGGCGCCAAGGGCCTGTGGCCCATCGTCCGCATCCTCGGCGACAACGCCAAGGTCAACGGCGTCGAGCTCTCGCCCGACGGGCGCACGCTCTACGCGGGCCTGTGCGACCCCGGCAGCAACGCGCTCGGCGAGCAGGGCCCGGCCCCGCTCGACCGCACCGGCTCGGGCGGCCTGCTGGGCTATGCGCTCGATGCCGCGGGCCAGCCCGGTGCGCCGCGCGTGCTGCTCGATCTCGAGAAGGCCGGCTGCGTCGACGGCATGGCCACCGACACCGAGGGCAACGTCTATCTCGCGCTGCCATCCTCGCCCGGCGGGCCGGGCCTCTATGTGCTCACGCCCGCGGGCCAGCTCGTGGCGCGGCTCGTGCTGCCGAACCGCGAGAGCCCGGTGAACGTGGGTTTCGGCCGCGGCGCCGAGGCGAACATGCTCTACGTGGCGACCGTGGGCGTGGGCAAGGTGTACCGGCTGCGCGTGGGCAAGAGCGGATCGGTACCCGCGCCCTGAGGTCGAGGGCCCGCGTCAGGGCTGCGCCTGGCCGCGCGGTCGCATGCCGGTGGCGCGCTTGAAGGAACGCGAGAGCGCGAGCCCGTTCGAGTAGCCCACCTGCTGCGCCACCTGGTCGAGCGTGAGCCGCTGCTCCTTCAGCAGGCGCGCGGCGATGCGCATGCGCGTGTGGAAGAGGTAGCGCAGCGGCGGCAGGCCGAACTGCTGGCTGAAGCGCGAAGCGAAGGCGCTGCGGCTCAGGTGGCACAGCGCCGCCAGCGCATCGACGGTCCAGTTGCGCGCGGGATGCTCGTGCATCGCGAGCACGGCCGTCGAGAGCTGGCGATCGCGGCGTCCGGGCGCGGCCTCCAGTCCCACCGCATGGGCCGGGTCGGCGAAGTGGCGCGACAGCAGCATGCGCAGGATGCCGTTGATCGAAGGTCCCATCGCCATCGCATTGCCGGCGTCGAGGTCGGAGATCCAGCGCACCCAATCGACCACGCGCGCATCCCCGGCGCCTTCGCCGGCCTTGCAGTGCACCACCTCGGGCAGCAGCGCCATCAGCGGGTGCTCCATCAGGGCGCTGGTCTCGAAGAAGCTGCCCGCGACGAGCGCGTCGTGCTCGGAGCCCACCGCATAGACACCGTGACGGTTGCGAAAGCCCGCGCGCACCAGGTCCTCGATGCCGCGCGGCACGACCTGTTCGTCGCGAAAGACGAGGTGCACGCCGCCACGCGGCAGGAACAGGATGTCGCCCTTGTTCGCGCGATGAATCCCGTCGGCCATCCGCACGCGCCAGCCGTCGTCGCAGAACACGTACAGCGGCGCATGCGAGCGGCTGCGGACCTCGACCGCGTCGTTCTTCGCGCAGCGGTACTGGAAGCTCAGCACCGGCTCGAACCAGAGGCGTGCGATGAGCCGTTCGGTGTCGGGTGCGGTCTCGTGCGGGGCGGCGTGGTGGCGCCCGCGCTTGAAGGTCTTCGACATGCGAGGAAGAAATCGGAAAACAGCGGATGCTAGTGATCGCCCGCCTGCTTGACACTCCGCCGGAGGTCCTAGGGCGCCCCTTGCCGCGTTGGCCATTGGCGATAGGCCTTAGGGTGCGAGGATCAGCACCAGCGTCTGGCTCGGCGCGATGCGCGCGCCCATGGCGTTGGTGCTGTTCTGCATGGTGGTGCTGGTGAGGCGGGTGGCGGGCATGCCGTGGTAGAGAACGGTGGTGGACCCGGTCGTATGGCGGCTCGGCCCCATCACCGTGCCCGAGGCCACGCCGAGCAGCACGCCCGCGTTGTCGCCGTTGGTCATGGGGATGGTGGTGGCCATGTTGTGGACCGGACCGCCCATGATCAGCACGGTCGGGCAGTTCGGTATGGCCATCGGGCCCATCGCGATGTTGGGGTAGGGCACCGGGATCGGCGACGGCGCGGCCGGCGTCATGCAGACGTCGGGAAAGGCCATGTCGGTGCCCATGAGCTGGCAGTTCGAGAACATCGCGGCCTCAACCGAAGTGGATCTGGCCGCCGCGCGCCTTGACCAGCTTCTCGCCGTCGATCAGCGTGTGTTCCGAGCTGATGCGCAGCAAGGTGTCGGCCTCCTGCTCGAGGTGTTCCGCATGGACGCGGTCCAGCCCCTCGGTGCGCCGCAGGTAGCTGCGGCTGAAATGGCTGACCCGGTCGAACACGCTGTGGAGCATGGCGCCGACGAACCGCACCTGGCGGCTCATGAGGCTCATGCGCTCGCCGACGAAAAGCGTCTCGTCGGCCGTGAACTCGACGCTGCGCGAGCGGACCGCGAAGCGCGGGCTGTCGATGCGCACATCCGTGCCCGCGATCGCGAGTCCGCCGCCGACTTCGAGCCGCGCCGGCCCGTCGCAATGCCAGGTCTGCGGCGTGCCCTCCGCGCGGTCGAGCACCGCGGTGATCCACCATTCGCCGATCGCCACGCGCATGCAGGCGACGCTGTCGCCGACCTCGGGCCGCAGCAGGCAGCTGGCGGCGCGTCGCGCCCGATGGCTCGCACCGGCATCGGCCACGGTCCAGCCGTCGGGCAGCGCGGCGGTGACCATTGCCACGAAGGCCTCGGCGCGGGTGGAAGGGGCGAGGCGCTCGAGCGCCGGGAGGTTCGACATGGTGTCCGTGCTTTCGTCTTCTTCTTGGCGGTGGGGAGGGTGCGTTCAGGCCGCGACCGGCCGCCAGGCATCGGCCCGGGCGCGGTCTTCGTCGATCTCGATGGCGCGCGCCCGGTCGGGCAGTTGCGCATCGTCGGTGCGGGCGCCATGCAGCATCGCGCGCACGAGCGTCGCGCCGCGTGCATCCACGCCGCAGAGGTCGGCGCCGCTGAAGTCTGCATGGCTCAGGTCGGCATCGCGCAGCGACGCGCGCTGCAGTCGCGCGTCGGCGAAATGGCACTGGTGCAGGTTGGCGGCATCGAAGCGCGCGCCCGGCAGCGTGGCGCCGGTGAACAGGGCCTGCGACAGATGGGCCCCGGCGAAAAGGACGCCGCTGCCGGAAGCGCCGCAGAAGATCGCCTGGGGCGCGCGGGCGCGCGTGAAGTCGGCGTCGTCGAGTCGAGCGTGCATGAAGTTGCACTGCGCGAGCGCGACCTCGCGGAAGTCGGAACCCGAGAGGCGCGCCTCGTTGAACTGGCAGGCCTCGAGCGCGAGGCCGCGGAACGACTTGCGCTCCAGGCCCGTCCTGTGGAAAGTGACCCGCCGCAGCGTCGCGCGCTCCCAGGTCAGCCGCGACGCATCGCATTCGATCATCGCCGCATGCTCCCAGTGCGTGTCGTCGGCGTTCACGTCGACCAGGCTGCAGCTGCTGAAGCTGCTCGACTGCAGCCCCGCGCCCGCCATGCCCGCATGGTCGAGCGTGCAGCGCGTGAAGGTGGCCATGGCGAGCGCGGCCCCCGAGAGCTGGGCATGCGTCGCGCGGCATTCGGAGAACACGGCGCCTTGCAGGTTGGCGTCGCGAAAGTCCGCATGGTCGATCTCGCACTGGTTGAAGACCGTGTGGCGCAGGTTGGCGCCGCCGAACAGCACGCCGCGCAGGTCGCAGCGATCGAACACGCATTCGCGCGCATCGGCGCCGCGCAAGTCCGCCTCGTTCAGCTGGCTGCGCGAGAAGACACCGCCTGCCACGCGGGCACCCGCATAGGCACCCTTGCGGAAGTCCTTGCCCTCCAGGGTCTCGCCGAACAGGATCGCGATGCCGAGCAGCGTGGCGTTCATGCGGGCTGCTCCAGGGCCTGTGCGCGTGCGTGCGCCTGGCGCGCGGCCGCTGCCTGCTGCTCGGGCGTCAGTCGCGGATAGGTTCGTGCGCGCGTCAACAAGGCCCCGTCGAAGCGGGCGTCGGCGTCGAGCTGAATGCGCGACAGGTCGGCCCCGAACAGGTTGGCGTTGCGCAGGTCGCAGCCGCGCAGGTCGGCATGCTGCAGGATCGCCTCGCGCAGGTTCGCGCCCGAGAGCCTGGCACCGGCCCAGCGCGAACGCGAAAGCATCGCGCCGCGCGCGCTGAGGAGTTCGGCATCGCAGTGCTCGAAGCAGGCGCCCGCGAGGTGCGCGCCGTCGAGCACGGCGCTCGTGAGCCGGGCCGCGCCCAGATCGCAGTCCGCCAGATTGGCGCCGTCGAGCCGGGCGTCCGACAGGTCCGCGCCGCGCAGCACGCAGGACTGCACGAAGGTGGCACCGGACAGGTTCGCACCCGCGAGGCGGGCGTCGTCGAGGCGGCATCCGACGAAGGTGCTGCCCGTGAAGACCGCATCGCGCGCGCTCAGGCCCTCGAGGCGGCATTCGAGAAACTGGCAGCCGGTCAGCCGCGCGCCATCGAGCACCAGGCCCCGCAGGTCGAGCTTGTGGAACAGCAGGCCGGCACCGCGCGCGCCGCTCCAGTCGGCCGGTCCCCAGCTGGTGTCCATCGACTGCAGGTTGTCGATGACGGCCTCGCGCAGCTGCGTGGCGACGAGCGCCGTGCCGCCGAGCTGCGCGCCCGTGAGATCGGCGCGGTCGAACACCGCGTTCGCGAGCCGCGCGCCGCCGAGGTTGCTGCCCTGGAGCTGCGCCTCGATGGCCACCGCACCTTCGAGGCAGGCGTGCGAGAGCACACAGAGGCGCAGCACCGCGCCCGTCAGGTTGGCGTTCGTGAGGTTCGCGCTCTCGAGCCAGGAACCCGTCATGTCGACGCCGCGCAGGTCGAGGTTCGACAGGTCGACGCCGGTCAGGTCGAAGCCCAGCCAGCGCCGGAAGCCGTGCGCCAGCATCCATTGCAGCTCGCGCCGGCGTTCGGCCGCCTGCGCCGCGGGCAGCGGATCCGCCGGTGGCTGGCGATGCGCCGATTGCAGGTAGTTCGAACGCGCAACGGCTTCCGCCTGTTGCAGCCGGGGCACGAAGGCATTGCGGTCGAAGGCCTTGCCGGCGCCGGCATGGGCCGATTCGAGGCGCGCGAGTTCGTCGCGCGCGTTGAACCGCGGCGGCCCGCGGTGCTGCGCCTGCTTCAGATCAATCTGGTGTTTCTGCGCGAATTCCCTGGCGTTCTCGAGCAGCGTGACCGTGTCCTCCAGGGCGGCCCACTCCTGGGCCTCCATGTCCTTGATCGTGCGTTCGATGAAGGCGGGCATCTCCTCGGGTTTGGGCGGCTGCTGGCGCGGCGGCAGCCGAAGTCCCAGCGCATCGGGATCCTTGCCCTGGGTGCGCACTTGGTCCCGTGCCATCTCGACGTCGATCGCGGCGCGGCGGTACTGCGCGTCCTCCTGAAGCCCGTCGGGGCGCAGCGCGGCCTGCGCGGCTTCGGTGGCGGGATCGGCGGTGTCGATGCCCGGCGGCAGCAGCGCGCTGTCGTCGAGCGCATGGAGCGCGGCATGCCTGCCGGTGGCGCGCTTGTTCAGCGTGTCGAGGTAGTGCTGCGGATCGCGCGGCTCGTCGATGCGCTCGACCGCGCCGAGCAGGCGCGTGATGTCGCAGGCATCGTCGCGCTCGGTCTGCGCCAGCCCGTGAAAGACCAGCACCAGCCGCTCGGCATGCGGAAAGCACCAGACGGTGGTGAGCTGCATCGGGATCTCGTCCAGCGTCGCGGGCTCGCCGCTTCCCGGATCCGGCGCGCGGCCCGCGAACACACGCACGCGCAGGCCCGGCAGGCGGCCCGCGACGTACGGCCGGTCGGGATGCATGTGATCGAAGGCGAAGTCCTCGTCGCCCTTGAGCGGCGCATCGAACCATTGATCCCGGCTCGCGAGATTGAAGAAGCGCCAATCGGTATCGGGCGCGAACCCGGGCGCATGCCGCGTGAGCCAGTCCTCGTCGTAGGTGCCGCGCCAGGCCGCGCGCTGCGGATGAGTCAGATCGAGCGGACCGAAGGCCGCCGGCGCGATGGCCTGGTCGATCTCGAGCAGGCGATCGTGCGGCAGTTCGAGGTGCGGCAGGGCGCGAATGCCTTCGAGCACCGCGCGGCCCTTGCCCTGCGGATTCGCCGGGTGATCGGGGCCGCCATAGGCATGGGCCCAGTCGAGCGGAATCTTCGAGAACGGCAACGGTGCCGTGGGGTCGCGCCCTTCCCATCGACGCTCGCCGAAGACCAGCACGGTCTTCTCCCGCTGGCCGATGCGTGCGCGCACCGCGACGGCGCGCGTGTCCACCGCGGGCGCGTAGGCATGGCCATGGACCAGGAATTCGGGATGCAGCTTGGCGATGCCTTCGTCGATGACCGGCGACGCCATTTCCCTGGCAAGGAAGTCCCACATCGATTGCTCGGCCCAGAGCGTGCCGCGCTCGGCCTGGGCGAAGGGGACATGGAGGTAGCCGGAGACGCTGAGGCCGAAGCGGTGGCGGAACTCCATGGGGCGGAAGGACAGGCCCAGGGATTGGGGCTTGATGATGTGCATAAGACTTTCGGCGATCGAGTCCGAGTGCGCTTCGTTAGAGCGGCTTGTCCTTGTCCGGCTCCGTGGTGCCATCCTTGCTTCCCGCATCGGGCTTCGGTTCGTCGAGAAACTTGGGGCGCTTGGGACCATAGGCGCCGCCAAAATCCTTTTCCGGGTTGAAGACGAACATGCGGGAATTCGCGCGCGTGTCGTACTGCGGGTAATCGAGGTCGCCAGGTTTCGGTATCCGTCCAGGCGTCTGGGGGTCCACGGAATAGTCGTAGTAGTCTTTGGTGAACTCGTCGCCCTTGGTCGATCTCGTATTGGTCGGCGCGTCCTTGGCCATCGAGCCAGAACCGTCGTCGATCAGGCGACGCAGACGCGCAGCCAATCCGTGGTGACCGGCGTTGGCTGCGGCGTGCGCCGCTTCCCTCAACTCCTTCTCTGCGCCGCTGCCCTGTTCTCCCCATTCGACAAGCCCTGCCAGTCCAGAGAGAAAGCCGACACTGACGGACCCCGCAATCGCGTTCCAAGTGGCAGATTCGCTCAATACGATGGGAGCCGCTGCAGGGCCGCCACCGGGAGGCGCAAAGATCTTCATCGGCGTCGTCTCGATGCTGGACACGCTGCTCACGCTCAGTTCATACCCGGCTGTCATCTCGACGTCGAACCCGAATGCGGTACGCAACGATCCCCCAATTGCCGAATCCATGGAGAGTGCGATGGAGGTACTGCGAGCGAGTCCCAGGGTGACGTCGCTCGATAGTCCGAAGTAGGCGCCGTTGTTGTTGCCGTAGGCGGTGGTGTTGTTCTCGATGGAGATCTGGTTGATGTCGCCGACGGCGATGATGGAGGCGTCGGTGTTGCTCGTCAGCGTGAACTTGTTGGCAATGATCGAGTAAGGACCGTCTGGCGACTCCAGAACCATCGAATTCGCACCTGTCACTTTGAAATCGATGTGCTCCGCCTCGAAGGTCATGTTGGTGGCCTTATAGCCGAGGTCTCCCTCGACGATGAAGGTCTGGTTGCCCTTCACCAGGCGCCGCTCCTCGCCGTCCGTCATGTCTTGCCGCGATGCTTGCGTATGGGTGAACAAATTGCCCTTGACCGTTGTCGACTGAACGCCATCCACCTGCGTCACCTGGTTCGACACCACATGGGTGTGCTGCTCTTCGCCGACCTTCGTGCGCTGCGTCAGGTCGACCTGATGCGATTCATTCTTGCGAATGTGCAGCTTGCGCTCATGGTCCACCAGCAAGGTCTGGTCGCGGTGCACATGCGTGTGCTGGTCGCGATCCACGCGCAGCCACTGATCGCGGCCGATGCCGGTCGTGTCGTCGCGCTCCACGCTGCGCCGCATGTCCCGCTCCGCATGCACCGACAACAGCTCCTCCCCCTTGCGATCCTCGAACTGGATCTCGTTGTAGTTGCTCGCATCGCCCCCGGGCGTGGAGCGCGTGCGGAAGCCGCTCTGCGTGGGCGACTTGTAGGGAATGGGCTGGTCGTCGTTGTAGACCCGTCCCACGATCACGGGCCGGTCGGGGTCGCCGTTGAGGAAGTCGACGATCACCTCCTGCCCGATGCGCGGCGCGAAGTAGCCGCCCCAGCCCTTGCCGGCCCAGGGCTGCGACACGCGCACCCAGCAGGTCGACTTCTCGTCGCTCTCGTCGTAGCGGTCCCAGTGGAAGTGCACCTTCACGCGGCCGTGCTCGTCCACGTGCAGTTCGTCGCCTTCGGGGCCGACCACGATCGCGGTCTGCGGGCCGGGCATGGTCACGCGCGGCGTGAGGCGCGGCGGGCGGAACGGCAGCTGCATCGGCAGCACGGTGAGGAAGAACACGCAGACGCCGCGCTGGGCATCGTGCAGCGTGCGCTCGGTGCGGATCAGCTCGTCGAGCACGCCGTCCGCGCCGTCGTTGACCGCGTCGCCCGCGATCAGGCCGCACAGCCGCTCGGCATGCCATTTGCGCGTGCGCTCGTCGTCGGCGCCTTCGTAGCCCGGATGGGTGATGACGAAGCTGCAGGCGCCGATCAGGTGTTCGCCGCGCGCCAGTTCGGGTGCATCGCCCTCGAGCACGAAGCTGCGGCCCACGCCCACGTCGGGCCAGGTCGTCACGGCCCAGTGGCGGTCGCGACGCGCGATCAGTTCCTCGCCGCGGATCCTGGCCGTGGCCTCGGCGTGCTCGACGCTGAAGTAGTCGCCCGGGTATTCGAAGTCCTCGAACTCGGCGAGCTCGTGCTCGTCGGCGGCGTCGATGGTGGCGCCGATGTTCTTGCGGATGGCCTTGAAGTCGCTGTCGCGCGCCGCATGCTTGCCGGTGTCCAGCCGCTGCGTGGAAATCCAGCGCGTGATCTCGTTGAAGCGCGCCTTGCCCGCGACGTCGGTGTAGTGCAGCACCGGCGTGGCCGGCAGTCGCTTGTGCGCGACGAAGCTGGTGTCGGCGAGCTGCAGCCGGCCCGGCTCGTCGTGCGCGTCGAACCAGTAGTAGATGCCTTCGGCCTCGAGCAGCCGCGAGAGGAAATCGTGGTCGCTCTCCTGGAACTGCACGCAGTAGCGGTGCGGTTCGTGCGCGCCGATCACGCCGTCGGCATTGGTCTTGCGGATGCGCCGCGCCGGGCTGTCCTCGAACACGCCGTTGAGCACATCGAGCACCGGCTTGTCCTGGAAGATGCGCGAGTTGCGCCGCTTGGTCAGCAGCCAGAACCAGGAGCGCAGCGTGATGCGGTAGCGGTGGTAGCGCCCGGTGCGGCCTTCGCGCAGGAAGCGCACGGCGTGTCCGTGGCAGTGGCGGGTATGCGGGAGCTCATGGGCATCGATGAAGTCGATGCCGATGTCGAAGGCGCGGCCCAGGATGTCCTTGGGTTGCACATGCCCGTTCTTCGACAGCACGGTGAGTTCGTAGACCGCGGCGCGCGACAGGCCCTCGTGGCCGATGAGGCTCCAGAACATGAGGTCGTTGGCGACGGGGGAGTCGGTGTCGATGCGGATGTCGTGCGTGTGCATGGGTCATCGATTGTTCGAAATCGGCGGGCGCGGCGCGATGGTCGTTCCGCTCGAATGGATGGCCGCGCGTCCTGCAATGGCCGCGAATTCCTCGGCCGCAGCCGTTCGTTTCAAGGTTTCATCCCCACGAGCCGCAGGAGATTGCCGCGCGCCACGAGTTCTCGCGCCTCGGGGGCGAGCTGGCCCAGGAAGTTCTGCACGCTCGCGAACTTCATGGCCTCGGCGTCGGCCGAGCGGTGGCTCGCGTCGGTGCCGATCAGGAAGCGGTGCGGCTGCGCCTCGATCAACGCGAGCCATTCGGGCCAGACGTTCTGGCCGTCGCGCAGCACGGTGTAGTCGGGCGAGCGCGGATGGCGCGGCCAGGTGCGCGCGCTGAGTTCGTAGTGCAGGTTCGGATGCCGATCGAGCAGCCGCCGCGCGAGGAACAGCGGCGTGTAGCCGCCATGGGCCCAGATCACCGGCACGTCGGGAAAGCGCTCGAGCATCTGTTGCAGTTCGGCCATGCGCGTGGATTCCACATGCACCATCACCGGCAGCCGGTACTTGCGCGCGAGCGCCATGATGCCGGTCATGGTCGCGCCGGTCGGGCTGTAGTCGGTCTCAGCGAAGCCCGATGCCGGGAAGTGCGCGGCCGAGATCTCGCCGATGCCCTTGTAGAGCCCGGTGGCCAGCAGCGTGTCGAGCTGCGCGAGCAGGGCCGGATCGTCGGCGCTCCAGCCCGGGCGGTAGATGCTGCGCTCGGGCGAGATCGAGGCGAAGGGGATCAGTCGGTCGGGATGGCGCTTCGCGGCCTCGGCCACCGAATCGTTGCTGCTGCGCCCGCCCCAGAACACCACGGCATGCGTGGCGCCCCAGCGGTCCATCAGCGCGAGCTGCATCGCGAGGTCGTTGAGATGCACGTGCGCGTCGGCGAAGGGGATCATCGGCGCGGCGGAGCGCGCATCGGGCAGCGGCGCGGTCTGCGACCAGGCCGGCAGGGCCGCGGCCCACAGCAGGCCCGCACGCAGGCAGAGCGCGCGCGCCAGGCGGTGCAGTCGTCGTCGATCGGTCCAGTGCATGGCGTGTCCTCGTGCGGCGGGAGGGCCTTCGCCCCGGGGGAGATGCACGTTAAACGCGGGGAGAAGGAAAGACGGTCAGCGATTGGTAAGCGTCTGCCGAAAGAGATAGGGATTGGCCGTGGGGACGCTGCG
>Ga0209902_101537_pt1 | contig 10535 bp, 9 predicted proteins | sample FECB27metaG_FD_188304 | JGI IMG/M metagenome (GOLD analysis project Ga0209902, IMG submission 188304) | Cyanobacterial communities from the Joint Genome Institute, California, USA - FECB-27 (SPAdes) (version 2) | ecosystem: Environmental > Aquatic > Thermal springs > Hot (42-90C) > Microbial mats ...
GGGCCCGAGACCCGCGCCATCGGCGCCGCGGCGCGCGCCGCCGGTGCCTATGTCGTGATGGGTGCCTGCGAGAAGCTGCCGAACACCACCGGCACGATGTTCAACTCGCAGATCTACTTCGGCCCGGACGGCTCGATCATCCGCAAGCACCAGAAGATCATGCCGACCGGCGGCGAGCGCCTCGTCCACATGGGCGGCCACGGCGACACCTTCGGGGCCTTCCCGACGGAGTTCGGCCCGATGAGCGGCCTGATCTGCGGCGAGAACTCCAACCCCCTCGCCGTCTTCGCCCTCACCGCCGAGGGCACGCGCATCCACGCGATGAGCTGGCCCAACCATTTCCGCGCCAGCGGCGACCCGATGCGCAACCGTGTGCTCGTCGATTCCCAGGCCTTCGCGCAGATGAGCAAGGCCTTCGTCGTCTCCGCCTGCGGCACGGTCGACGAGGACATGATCGCGCAGATGAAGCTGTCGCCCGAGGGCGAGGCCTTCATGCGCAACCCGGACTGCTGCGGCGGCAGCGTCATCGTCGGCCCGAACAGCCGCGTCGTCGCCGGCCCGATGGGCGCCGAGGAGGGCATCCTCTACGGCGACTGCGACATCGACATGTGCATCCAGATGAAGCTCCGCCACGACTTCGCCGGCCACTACAACCGCCCGGACATCTTCCAGGTCCACGTGAACAGAGACGCCCCGCAGCTCTACCAGCCGAGCGGCCCGGCCGGCGAGGCGAGCCCCGCCTTGCCCCGCCCGCAGCGCGAGGAGCGCCGCGAGCGCCTGTCGCAGCCCCGGCACCGCCTGTCGGGCCCCGGGGACGACACCGGGCGCGACTGACGCCGCCTCCGCTCAATCCGCCGGCAGCGACAGCCGGCCCACGACCGCGAGACCCTCGGGCGACGGCTTCACCACGATCCCCTCGCCGGAGCGCGGGAAGATGCCGGTGAGCGCGGTGATGTTGACCTGGTGGGTGACCATGACGACGGTGTCGTCGCCGAGCCCGCCGAGGAAGGCTTCCACCGCCCGCGTCTGCGCCGGCCCCTCGCCGCGGTCCTGGAAGAAGGAATCGATCGGCGGGAACGGCTCGACCGGTCCCACCGCCATCAGCCGCGCCGTCTCGAGCGCCCGGCACCAGCGGCTCGACAGCACCCGGTCGACGCTCACCCCGGCGGCGCGGATCGCCGCCCCGAGCCGCCGCGCTTGGTCGCGCCCTGCGGCCGAGAGGTTGCGCTGCGTCGCGCAGTCGGTCAGCACGAAATTCGAAGGATCGCCGGTGCCCGGCGCCAGCGCGTGGCGGAGCAGCAGGGCGTGGCCGCCGGCCCGCAGCGCCTGCCAGGCCACCCCCGACGCCACCCCCTCCCCGCTCGCCGCCTCGGCACGGGCCGGGACGCTGCAGGCGAGCGCCGCGGCGAGCGCCAGCGCCGCCGCGAGAAGGCCGAACAGCCGCCACCGCCGCGCCGTCTCCGCCGCATCGCCGTCTGCGACAGACGCCCGGGCGGCGGCCCGCCCGGCGACGGCGGCGCGCGCGAGCGCCCGCGCCCGCTCGTGATCGCTGCTCATCGCCCTCTCCCTCGCCTCGATCCCGCAGCCCCCGGCCCGCCTACGCAAGTCCGCCGGCAGCGGATCGTTCCGGCACGGCCCTCGATCGCGGCCGGCCGGGGCGCGGGGTGGTCAGACGTCCCGGTGCGAACCGACGAGGCCGGTGTCGATGGCGAGCCAGACGAGGCCGGCGTCGGTGCGGGCGCCGAGCTTGCCCTTGATGGCGTAGTGGTAGTTCTGCACCGTCTTGACGCTGAGGCAGAGCGCGTCGGCGATCTCCGCCGCCGTCCGCCCGGCCGCGAGCAGCCGCAGGATCTCCGTCTCGCGCGGACCCAGCCCGTCGAGCGGCGAGCGCTGGTTCGACAGCCGCTCGGCGGCGATCTCGCGGGCGATGTCGGCGGAGAGCGCGCGGCCGCCCGCCGCCACCGTCTCCAGCGCGCGCACCAGTTCGTCCGGCGCGCTCGACTTCGTCACATAGCCCGCCGCCCCCGCCTCGAACGCCTTCAGCGCGAAGGCCGCCGCCTGGTGCATCGAGAAGACCAGGATGCGCGCCGCCTTGTCCCACTGCAGGATGTGTCGCACCGCCTCGAGCCCGCCCGGCACCGGCCCGCCCGCCCCGCCGAGCGCGAGGTCCATGACGACGATGTCCGGCTTCGTCTCGCGGTAGCGCCGGTAGGCCTCCGCCGCACTCTCCGCCTCCGCCACGACCCGGTAGCCGGGATGGCGCTCGAGCAGACGCCGGTAGCCCTCCCGGACGATCGGGTGATCGTCGACCAGCATGATCGCGAGCCCGCTCATCGCCGCCCTCCCGCGCTGCCGGCCGCAGTTTCCGTCTGCCGCCCCGCGATCACGCCTGCGCCGCCACGGGGATCAGCGCCGACACCCGCACGCCGCCCGCCGAGGCGCCGATCGTCAGGGCGCCGCCGAGGGCCTCGATGCGCTCGCGGATGCCGAGCAGCCCGAAGCCGGCCGCGGTCGTGACCCGCGCGGGATCGCCGCCGCCGTCGTCGTCGACGGTCAGCGCGACGCCCCCCTCGCCGCGCGCCACGCTCACCGAGACGCGGCTCGGCTGGCCGTGGCGGGCGGCGTTGGTCAGGCACTCCTGGGCGATGCGGTAGACGCTGAGCGCCGCCTGCGGCGGCACGGCGGCGAGGTCGCCGGCGACGGCGAGGTCGAAGGTGGTGCGGCCGCCGGCGCCGGCCGGGCCGCCGCCGAGATTCCAGCCGCCGACCATGGCGCGCAGGCTCGCCTCCAGCCCAACCTCGTCGAGGTCGGGCGGGCGCAGGCGGGCGAGCGCGCCCTTCAGGGTCGCCATCATCTGCGCGGTAATGCGGCCGATCGCCCGCGCCTCGTCGGCGAGGTCGGGCCGGGCCGCCGGCGCGCCGACCTGGATCGAGGCGGCGAGCGCACCCGCGGCCGTCAGACACTGGCCGAACTCGTCGTGCAAATCGCGGGCGAGCGCCCGCCGCTCCTCCTCCTGCACCTGGAACAAGCGCCGCGTCAGCGCCGCCCGCTCGGCGGTGGTGCGCTGCAGCCGGCTCGCGAGGTCGTTCACCGCGCCGGCGATGCGGGCGAACTCGCGGGTGCGGAAGGCCGGCAGCCTGGCCGCGAAGTCGCCGTGCTCGAGCCGCCGCAGCCCCCCGGCGATGGTGCCGAGCGGCTGCAGGGCGTGGCCGACGACCAGCGCCGCCAGCACCGCCATGCCCGCCGCCATCGCCGCCGCCATGCCGGCGACGACGCGCATCTGGTGCCAGGCCCGCGTAGTCACCGCGACGCGGTCGGCGGTGGCGACGACCCGGCCGGGGGTGCCGTTGAAGACCGGCACGGCCCGCTCCACCGGCGTCGCCCCGCCGAACACCCGCGTGAAGGCGGTGCGGAACCACGCCGGCGCCGTCGGGCCGAACTCGTTCCAGCCGCTGCACACCCGGCGCTCGCCCTCGTCGCGCACCGCGTAGACGACGCACTGGCCCGGCGCCATCACCGAGACGACGCCGATCGACTGGCGCACCGCCAGCGGCCGGCCGTAGCCGGAGCCGGGCGTCATGCCGCTGCTGCCGAGCATCGACATCCGCTCCAGCGTGCGGGCGACGCGGCCGGCGGTAGCGGCGGTCTCGGTGGCGACCAGCCGGTTGGTGTCGGCGAGCACCCACAGCACCGCCGCGACGAGGCAGGCGGCCGCCACCGCCACGATCCTCAAGGTCAGCCCGGCCAACAGGCTCATCTCCGCCTCCCGTCCCGGCGCCGTCTCCCGGCACCACAGGCGGCCACTGTCTCACGATCGGCGGGGCCGGGGACAACTCTCGCGTCACGATCGGGCAATATGCCCAGCCCGCGGCGGGCGATGGCCCCTGTCGCGCGCCCGTCGGCGGTGGAAGAATGCCCTCGTCGCCGCCGCACCGCTCGCGGCCGGTGAAGCCGGACGAACAGGCCGGAACGAGAGACGGGGCCCACCCCGCGAGACTGCCTCGAGGAACGCCCGGGAGACCCCGCATGGACCATCCCCGCACTGTCGAGCCCGCGGAAGCCACCGACCCGCCGGGAACCCCGCGCGAGCGCGTCGCAGCCCTCGCCGATGCGCTGCAGGCCGGCCTCGTCGGCCACGCCGCGCTGGTCGAGCGGCTGATGATCGCGCTCCTCGCCGGCGGCCACCTGCTCGTCGAGGGCGCGCCCGGCCTCGCCAAGACGCGCGCCGTGAAGCGCCTCGCCGACGGGCTGGAGGCCTCGTTCGCCCGCATCCAGTGCACCCCCGACCTGATGCCGGCCGACCTCACCGGCACGCCGGTGTGGCGGCCCGACCGCGGCGTCTTCGAGTTCGTCGCCGGCCCCGTCTTCCACTCGCTGCTGCTCGTCGACGAGATCAACCGCGCCCCGCCGAAGGTGCAGTCGGCGCTGCTCGAGGCGATGGCCGAGCAGCAGGTGACGTCGGGCGGCACCACCCACCCGCTGCCCGACCCGTTCATGGTGGTCGCCACCCAGAACCCGATCGAGCACGAGGGCACGTTCCCGCTGCCGGAGGCGCAGCTCGACCGTTTCCTCTTCCACGTCGCCGTCGGCTTCCCGGACGCGGTCGCCGAGCGCGGCATCCTCGACCTCGTCGAGCGCGAGCAGCAAGTCGAGAGGCAGCAGGTCGAGCGGGCTTCGGCCGCGGCGGCGCCGATCCGCCGGCTCACCGTCGCCGAGATCCGCGCCGCCCGCGCCGAGGTGGCGGCCGTCCATCTCGCGCCGGCGCTGAAGGACTACATCGTCCGCCTGGTCATGGCGACGCGCGACGGCTCGGCCGGCGATGACGTGCGCGCCGCCATCGAGCATCCGGTGTCGCCGCGCGGCTCGCTGGCGCTGGCCGCCTCGGCGAAAGCGCGCGCCTACCTCTCGGGTCGCGCCTATGCCGTGCCGGAGGACGTCGCGACACTCGCCGGCGATGCGCTCGCCCACCGCCTCGGGCTGACCTGGCGGGCGACCGCGGAGGGCGAGACGCCGCGCGGCGTCGTCGCCCGCCTCGTCGAGCGCGTCGTGCCGCTGTGAGCGCGCCGGACCACGGGGCCCGCCGGTGATGACCGCCGCTGCCGGCACCGACGTCGACACCGAGGCGCTGCTGATGCTCCGCCACGTCGCCGCCGCCGCCCGCCGCGCCGGCGTCGAGCGCACCGCAGCACTCCCGGGGCCGATCACGACGAAGCGGCGCGGCCGCGGCTCGGAGCCCGACGAGATCCGCCCGTGGACGCACGGCGACGACATCCGCCACATCGACCGCAACACCACCGCCCGCACCGGCGTGCCGCACGTCCGCACCTTCCGCGACGAGCGCGAGCAGACGACGTTGCTTCTCGCCGATTTCCGCCCATCGATGCTGTTCGGCACCCGCCGCGCCCTGCGCTCGGTCGCCGCCGCCGAGATCCTCGCGCTCGCCGGCTGGCGCGCCACCGGCCTCGGCGCCCGGGTCGCGCTGATCGCCGTCGGCGCCTTCGAGCCGGTGTTCGTCCGCGCCGCCACCGGCGACCGGGCGATGACGGCGGTGATCGGCGGGCTGCGCCGCGCCCACACCGCGGCGCTTGCCGCCGGCCCGTCCGCCGATGCGCCGCTCGAGGACGCCCTGTCGCTCGCCGCCCGCTCGCTGCCGCGCGGCGGCACCGTCGTGCTGGCGAGCGCGCTCGACACGCCGGGGGTGACCTTCGACGACACCGCCGCCGCGCTCCGCCGGCGCATCGACCTCGCGGTCGCCGTCGTCGGCGACGCCTTCCCGCGGGCGGCGCCGATGGGCGTCTACCCCTTCCTCACCACCACTGGGGCCCGCGGCGTCCACACCGGCGGGCGCGAGGCCGGCGACGCCGCCGCGGCGGCGTGGATCGCCCGCCTCGCCCGGCTCGGGTCCCGCGCCATCCTGTTTCCGGCCGAGCAGGCGCCGGAAACCCAGATGCGGGCGATCGGGGAGCTGCATGGCGACCGAGGCTGATCCGCTCGCAGCCCTCCGGCCGATCCGCCTGCCGGCCGAGGCGGCGGCGCCCTTGCTCGACCTTCTGGCGCTGTCGGCCGCTGCCGGCATCCTGGTGGCGCTCGCCGTGCTGCTGGCTCCCCGCCTCGCCGCCGCCCTCGCCCGCCGTCGCTCGCCGCGCCGGCGCTTCGCAGCCGCCCTCGCCGCCGCCCGCGTGCTGCCGGCCGACGAGCGCCTCGCCGCCCAGGCTTCTGCGTTGCGGACCTACGTCGCCGCCACCGCCGGCGAGGAGGCGGCGCGAGCCCAGGGCGAGGCCTGGCTCGCCCGCCTCGACGCCGTCTTCGCCACCACCGCCTTCACCGCCGGGCCCGGCCGGCTCTATGGCGAGACGCTCTACCGGCCGATCGACGCCGCCGATGTCGGCGCCGCCGAGGCGGCACTGTCGGCGCTCATCGCGGGACGGAGGGTCGCGCCGTGCTGAGCCTCGCCACCCCGCTCGTCCTCCTCGCCTTGCCGCTGCCGCTGCTGGCGCGGCGGCTGCTGGCGCGTCGTGCCGGCGAGGCGGCGGCGCTGCGCGTGCCCGCCTCCCTCGTCGGCCTCGGTGACGGCGCGGCGCCTTCGACCGCCGGTGGCGGGGTGGGCCGGCTGGCGCTCGCCTGGCTCGCCTGGATCTGCCTCGTCGTCGCCGCCGCCGGGCCGCAGAGCGTGTTGCCCGACGCGCTGCAGCCGATGAGCGGCCGCGAGATCATGCTGGCGCTCGACTTCTCCGGCTCGATGGAGGCGAAGGACTTCGTGCTGGACGGCACGCCCGTCCGCCGCATCGACGCGGTGAAGGCGGTGGCCTCGGAGTTCCTGCAGCGGCGCGGCGGCGACCGCGTCGGCCTCGTCGCCTTCGCCGAGGAAGCCCAGCTCGCCGCCGTGCCGACCTTCGACCTTGCCGCCGTGGCGGAAATCCTCGGCGAGATCGAGATCGGCGCCCTCGGCCGCTCCACCGCCATCGGCGACGGCCTCGGCCTGTCGCTGAAGCGACTGAAGGACTCGACCTCGCCGTCCCGCGTCGTCGTGCTTTTGTCGGACGGCACCAACACCGCCGGCGCCGTCGGCGCCGAGGCGGCGGCGAAGCTCGCCGAAACGATGGGCGTGCGCGTCCACACCATCGCCCTCGGCAGCGACACGACGCTCGAAGGCGAGCTCCAGGGCGCCTCGATCCGCGTCGACGAGGCGGCCTTGTCGGACATCGCCGCGGCGAGCGGCGGCAGCGCCTTCCGGGTGCAGTCGACCGACGACCTCCGCCAGGTGACCGCGGCGATCGACGCGCTGGAGCCGATCGCCTTCCCCGCCGCCCCCGTCGTCGCCGTCCGCGAGCTGTGGCCGTGGCCGGCGGTGGCCGCCCTCCTCCTCTGCCTCGCCGGCTTCGCGCTCGGCGACGGCGGCGCCCGCCTGCTGCCCGCCCGGCTCGCCGCCCTGGCCACCCGCCTCCGACCCACCCGGACGCAGCGACCCGCCCCATCCGATCCTGCCTCGCCCCGCCCCGCCGCACCCCACCCTGCCGCACCCCGCCCTGCCGCGCCGCCCCGGCCCCGGCCCCGGAGGGTGGCATGAGCCTCGAGGCCTTCACCCTGCTCCGGCCCTGGTGGCTGCTGGCGCCGCCCCTGATCCTCGCGCTGGCGCTCGCCGCCCGCAGCCGTGGCGACCTCGGCGACTGGCGGCGCGCCGTCGATGCGCCGCTGCTGGCCGTGCTCGCCGCCCGCGGCGCGGTCGTTTCCGCCAGCCGGCGCGCGCTCGGGCTGTCGGCTTGGCTCATCGCCGCCGCGCTGGTCGGCCTCGCCGTCGCCGGCCCGGCGATCGAGCGCCGCGACACCGGCGGCTGGCGTAATCTCGACGCCCTCGTGCTGGCGCTCGACGTGTCGCGCTCGGTCACCGAGGGCGGCGGCTTCGACGAGGCCCGCTTCGCCGCCCTGCAGGTGCTCGACGCCGCCGCCGGCCGGCAGGCGGCCTTGGCGCTCTTTGCCGGAGACGCCTACCTCGCCAGCGCCTTCAGCGCCGACCGCGAGGCGCTGCGGCCGCTGATCGCCAGCGGCCTCGCCGGTGCCGTGCCCGATCCCGGCAGCGCGCCGGTGCGCGCCATCGCGCTCGCCGGTGCCCGCCTCGCCGCCGCCGGCATGGTCGGCGGCGACCTCGTGCTCGTCACCGACGGCGGCGGCATCGACGACGCGGCGCTCGCCGCCGCCGCGCGGTTCGCCGCCGATGGCCGCCGCCTGCACGTCGTCCACGTCGCCTCGACCGCCGCCGGCGGCGCGCCCACCGGCGACCGCGGCGCGGCGGCGCGGCTGGCGGTGGCCGGGGGCGGCAGCTTCGCCGATGCCGTCGACCCGGCCGCGGTGGCCGCCGCGGTGGCCGAGCCGGCGACGAGCGAGCTCGTGCGCGGCGGCTTCGCCACCTTCGCCTGGACCGACCTCGGCCGGGCGCTGCTGGCGCTCGCCGCCCTGCCGATGCTCGTGCTGTTCCGGAGGCGGACGTGACGGCGCCGGCACTCTCCCGCCTCGCCGTCATCGCGCTCGCCGTCGCCGCGGTCGGGCTCGCAGCCACCGCCGGCAGCGAGCGGATCGGCCGGGCGCTGCTGGCGGCCGGCCAGCCTCGGCTCGCCGCCGCGCTCCTCGCCGACCCCGCGTGGCGGGCGGTGGCGCTCTACGAGGCCGGCGAGCCGGACGCCGCCGCCACGGCCTTCCGCTCCGCCGGTGGCTCCTCCGCCGCCTACAATCTCGGCAACGCCCTCGCCCGCGCCGGCCGGCTGAAGGAGGCGGTGCAGGCCTACGACGTGGCGCTCGCCCGCGACCTCGACGACGCCGACGCGCGCACCAACAAGGCGCTCGTCGAGGCGGTGATCGCCGCCGCCGAGGCGGGCGAAGGCGACCAGTCGCTCAGCGACGCCAACGCCCAGGCGACGCGCGAGAGCCGCGGCGCCGATTCCACCGCCGCCGACGACGACACGCCGACCTCCTCCTTCGGCGAGGGCATGGCCGGCGACAAGGAGGCCGGCGGCGCCTCCAAGAGCCCCGGCACCAGCCGCGTCGACCGCCGCGGCGCCGCCCGCCCCGGCGAGAGCGAGAGCGGCCAGGCGAACTCGAAGGGGGCGGCCACCGACAGCGCCGGCCGCTCCGGCCGCTCCGGCGGCCTGACCTCCGCCGCCGCCACCGACGAGACGGCGCCGCCGCAGGCCGAGCGGGCGGCCCTCGACGAGACCGCCCAGGCGACGCTGCAGTGGCTCGCCGCCATCCCCGACGACCCGGTAAAGTTCCTGCGCCTCAGGATCGCCGCCGAGCACCAGCACCGCCTGCAGTCCGGCACCGCCGTGCCGCCGGGAGCCGACCCATGGTGAGCGCGCCGGTTCCCCGTCTCGCGATGCCGGCAAAGCTGGCGCTGCGGGTCCTCGCGATGGAGGTCTTCGCACGACGGCTCCTCGCACTGGCGACGCTCGCGATCCTCGCCCTGGCGCTGCCTCTGATCCCGCCCGCCGCCGCCGCGACCGCGATCGACGGCGCCCGCCTCCGCCTCGAGGTGGTGTCGGACGGCCGGCCGCCGTTCGTGCAGGAGATGGTGCTGGTGCGGGTGCGCGGCTTCTACACGATCCCGATCGCGCTGACGAAGCTCGAGGTGCCGGAGATGGCCGGCTTCCGCGTGCTGACGGTCGGCCGCGAGCACTGGGCGGAGGCCGAGGCGGACGGCGTCCAAGGGCGCGGGATGGAGCAGACGCTGGCGCTGTTCCCGCAACGCAGCGGCACGCTCACCATCCCGCCGATCGTGCAGCGGCTCACCGTCTTCGACGGCGCCGGCAAGCGCATCGAGGTGGCGATCGAGACCGACCCGGTGGCGCTGGAGGTGGCGCCGCCGCCCGTCGAGGCGGGCGTGTGGTGGCTGCCGGCGCGGCGGCTGGTGCTGACCGAAACGTGGAGCGAGCCGCCCGAGGCGCTCGCCATCGGCCACCCCGTCCGCCGCACCGTGACGCTGACGGCCGAGGGCGTCACCGACGACCAGCTGCCGCCGCCGCCGGTCCTGAAGGCCGACGGCCTCATCGTCTTCACCGAGGCGCCGGAGCGGCGGACCGTCATCTCCGCCGAAGCGAAGGGCAAGAAGGGCGAGGCGCTGCGCCAGTCGCTGCCGCGCCCGGGCCGGCTCGCCACCGTCGAGGGCCGCGACGGGCCAATCGGCCGCATCGACTATTCCTGGGCGCTGCGGCCGAGCTCGGGCGCGCCGGCGGAGCTGCCGGAGATCAGCATTCCGTGGTTCGACACCGAGGCGGGCGAGATGCGCACCGCGGTGCTGCCGGCCCGCACCGTCGCGTTCCGGTCGACCGGCCGCAGCCTCGCGGACCTCGAGCGCGACATCGGCCTCGTCGGCGGCCCGGCGGCACCCGCCAGCCGGTCACCGGGCGATCTCGCGCTCTCGGCGCTCGCCTTCCTCGCCGCCGGCACCGCGACGACGGCGCTGCTCGGCCGCCGGCTGGTGCCGGCCGGGGGTCCGCTCGCGCGGCTTGTTCGGAAGATGCGGGACGGGTGGATGCGCCGGCGGG
>Ga0209902_101538_pt1 | contig 10534 bp, 11 predicted proteins | sample FECB27metaG_FD_188304 | JGI IMG/M metagenome (GOLD analysis project Ga0209902, IMG submission 188304) | Cyanobacterial communities from the Joint Genome Institute, California, USA - FECB-27 (SPAdes) (version 2) | ecosystem: Environmental > Aquatic > Thermal springs > Hot (42-90C) > Microbial mats...
CGCAAATGCCGCTTACCGCCGCTGCCCTCGAAGATCGCCAGGCCGGGCAGGCCTTCGACCGTCTCCGTCGGGATCACGGAATCGGCGACGGAATCCAGCCCGAAGTGAGCGGTCAGATCTTCAACGGTGGCAGCACAGGCATGGAGTCTGGACATGGCGCGACTCGTGGTTGGTGGGTTTGCCCATGTCTATCGCAGGAACGAACAGAGAACAAATATTATCGCAGCTGGCTGTCCTTGCTGCCGCGCCGGTTGAACGCGCTGCGCGTGACATGCGTGCGGTCGCGCTCGCTCTGACAGGCGACGCAGGTGCGCACGCCGGGCAACGCTATGCGACGCTTCTCGGGAATGTCTTCGCCGCAGGCTTCGCATTCCTCGAGGCTCTCGCCCGCCGGCAGACGGCTGCGCGCGGCCTCGAGCGCATCCTTGATGCTGTCCTCGATCTGGTCCTGAACGGCGCCGTCGGGCGCCCAGCCATTCGCCATGATGTGTCTCGTTTATCCTTCGGAAGGCGCGCTCACCTGCGCCAGCAATATATGGTGCGCGCGGCGCCGTTTTCCACCGATGGGGAGGAGCAGCGCGATGCTGTCAGCGCGCCTGTTCCGCCTTCGCGTCGATCGCTGCGTTCGCACGGTCGCCCTTTGCCTCGGCCGCGCGCACAAATGCCTCGGCCCTGCGTTCGAGCGCGGCATGGCGCTCTGCCAGGATCTTCTCGGCACGCTCCTCAAAAGCGACATCGCTGCCGGCAATGCGCTTCTTCGCGACATCGGCGCTGACCGCGATGCGCTCCTTCGCTACGAGCCCACCAGTACAGATCCGCGCCTTGGCGGCGGCACCGGAGGCGGCGATGCTGTTCTGCGCGACCGCGCCACTCTGCGCCAGGCGGTTCTTCGCCTTGCGCCCGTCCTCGCGGATCCGCGCGACGGTCGCATCGACCTCGCGATCGGTTCCGGCATTGACGAAGCTGCCGCCGCCGGCTGCAGCCACCGCCTGCAGCGATGCCGCTTCGCCGGACGGCACCGCGAAGCCGATGATGTTGACGATCGCCTTGGTCGATCCCTGGTTGATCGACCGGGCCACCGCGACCGGATCGCCGCCACATGTCTCCTGACCATCGGACACGACATAGATGATTTGCTCACCGGGACGGCCGTTCGCAGCGAGCAGCGCTTCGGCGCGTTGGAGGGCAGCGGCGAGCGGGGTCCAACCCACGGGCCGGATCGTCGCGACCGAACGCACCAGTGCGGCCCGATCGCGTGTCATCTGCACCGGGAGATCGACCGCGGCGCAGGATTGCGCCTTGCCATCCGCCCGATTGTTGCCGGCCTGGCCGAACACCAGCAGGCCGGCTTCCGCTGTCTCCGGCAATTCCTCGACGAATGCCGCGGCGGCGGACTTGGCGAGATCGAGCTTCTGGCGGCTCGACACCCGGCCGGCCATCGAGCCCGACGCGTCGATCGCGACGATCACGCGCGCCGCCGGTACCGGACCGGCGGCGGTTCCAGGCGCGGTGAACGATGCGTCGACCAGCGCAGGATCGTTGAAACAGGCCTCGGGATCGCCGGCTTTGAACTGACTGAGATAGGCCTCGATCTCGGGAGAGGCGTCAGCGGTGCGCGTCGAACCTTGCCTGTTGCCCCCCGCCGCAGCGTCCGTCTTGCGATCGCAGCTGGCCAGCACCGGACACAGGGCCAGCATCGCGGCGGCGGCGCACATCATGACCCGACGGCGAGGTCTTGGGGAATGAGGTTTCATCGCGCGAGGATCACCGCATCGTCTCCGGCTGTTGAATCCGAAAACCCGCAATCGCGTCCGAGCGTTCCCTAGGCCGAGATCCGGTTGGGTCAGAGGTCGCTGTAGCGTGAACCGAGCGCGGCGGTGCTCACGATCTCGATCGCGTGCCCCAAATCCTGCAGTTCGCGGGCGCGGCGGAACTGCGCGTCGTAGCGGATATAGCCGAACGGCTCGTCCGCGCAGACCACGAGCATCGTCGTCGTCTTGCCGACCGCCGCCACGATCCGGCCGCCCTGCGCGGCAATGCGATGCGCGAGTTCGCCGTGACGCGGCTTGCCGAGGATCGCGACGCGCTGGCCGACGAGCGGGCCGTCCGGCGCGGGCTTAGGGGCAGGCTCGGAGGCGCGCTTGGTAACGGTCAGCCAACCCGCAAGCGGAATGCCCGTTTCCTCGCTGGCCTTGATCACAATCAGCCCGGCCGCGCGGGCATCGCTCAGCGCATCGTGATGCTTGAGACGAATGCCGAGATGTTTCGAGACGACATTGAGCCTGTGGCTGGCAAGCTGCGGCCAGACGCGCTTGGCGACCCGGACGCTGTCGAGCCAGGTCGCCTCGATCGGGCTGCGGTCATGAACTCGGCAGGCGGCGGTGAGTGCGCCCTTATCGAAATAGGAATGGGCGACCGTCACTCGGCCCGCCAGATGCCCGTCGATCACTTCGTGGAGGTCGCCGAAGCACGGCTTGCCGGCGACATGATCCTCGGTGATGCCATGGATGCGCGTGTTGAAGCTGCTGAAATAGTCCCTGGGATCGATCAGCGTTTCATATTCGAAGGCGATCTTTCCGTCTCTGAAGCCGACGATCCCGATCTGGCAGATGCTGCTCACTCGCCCGCATGCCGTTTCGACATCGACAGACACGAAATCCAGCGCGCCGTCGGCTTCAGAGGGCGCGGCGGCGGTTTCGGGAAGGTCAGCGACAGTGGACGAGCGGAACATAACGCGATCATAGCGACGTGAGGGGGCAGCTCCAAGCACGATCGGCATGCGTCCAATTACCTCGAACCTGGAACGGACGATGCAGCTCATGGCCGCGGGCCTGTCGGCGTCGGCACAGCTTGATGCCCTAGCGGCTCGGGAACGCGCTCGGGCGCGCCGTGTTATGCTCGGACGCACGGACCATGAACGACGGCTCCTGCGAAAGGAGTGGATGTGGACGAGCGTGACGACTGGCATCTGACGGACGAGGTTACCCACGAGACCGGTCCCGGCGATCCATTCGCCGCGGCGGTGCGCGCAACCCGCATGCCCATGGTCATCTCCGACCCCGCCAAACCCGACAATCCGATCGTGTTCTGCAATGAGGCCTTCCAGAAGCTCAGTGGCTATGCGCGCGAGGAGATCATCGGGCGCAATTGCCGCTTCCTCCAAGGACCCGACACCGACCGGGCCGCCGTTCGCCGGATCCACGATGCGATTGCCGCCGGCACCCCGATCGATCTCGATCTGCTCAACTATCGCAAGGACGGCACTACATTCTGGAATGCGCTTTATCTGAGCCCGGTCCGCAACAAGGCGGGCGACATTCAGTTCTTCTTTGCCTCGCAGCTCGACGTGACTGATCGCGTCGAGGCGCAGCGCACCATTGCCGAGCAGAAAGCGATCGTCGAACGCGAGGTCGAAAAGCGCACCGCCGATCTGACCGCAGCTCTCGATGCCAAAACGCTGCTGCTGCACGAGGTCGATCACCGCGTGAAGAACAATCTCACGATGATCGGCTCATTGCTGCGGCTTCAGGCCCGCACCATCGCCGATCCCGATGTCTCGGCCAAGCTCGAGGCGATGCTCGAGCGCATCGACGCGCTCGCGACCGTTCACCGCCGACTTTATCAGAGCGACGACATCGAGCGCTTCGATATCGGGGCATTCTGCGAGAACCTTGTCGCCGATGTCGTCGGGTCGAGCGGGCGCGGTGACATCGTCACCGACATCACCGTCGAGCGGATCGAAATACCGGCAGCGATGGCATCGGCGCTCGGCCTCGTCCTCAACGAGATCCTGACCAACGCCATCAAACATGCGTTCGCCGATGGGCGGGGCGGCAAACTGTCTGTCCGGGCGATCCGCGACGGCAACACCGCCATGCTGACCATCGCCGACGATGGACCGGGATTTGAGGGTGGAAAGCCGCCCTCTGGCGGTCTGGGCGCGACGCTGATCAGCCGGCTTGCCAGGCAGGCGGGCGCGCAGGTCACCTGGACCAGTAGCGCGACCGGCACGCTCGTCGATGTCCAATTCGAAATGGAGAGCAACTGATGCGCCCCTCGGCACCGCTCTCCATCCTCATCGTCGAAGACGAAGCATTGCTCGCCATGGATCTCGAATCCATGATCGAAGACGCCGGTCATCAGGTTGTCGCCGAAGCCGCCTCCCTGCACGACGTCGAGGATCTGCCGAACGACTGCCGGTTCGACCTGGCCTTCGTCGATATCCAGCTCGCACGCGGCACAAGCGGGCTCGATGTCTCGCGATTGATCCAGGATCGCTGGAGCGGCACCTTCATCGTCTTCGTGACCGCGAACCCGGCCAAGATACCGGAGGATTTTGCCGGAGCGCACGGCGTGATCCCCAAACCCTTCTCCCGCAACGGGCTGATGGCTGCGATGCGCTATATCGAGGAAGGCGTCTGCGATCCTCCGCCGGTCTCGCCCCAGCCGGCGAGCTTCCACGCATCGCCGGCCTTCGCCGCGACCTGGGGTTGAGGCTGCCACACGCATCTGGCGAGCGACGGTTGCTGGACTCCTGACACCCTGCGCTCACGCGTAGCGCGAAAGATCGACCTCGGTGCCGGGACCGCTGAACAGCTTCGCGGCCAGATCGCGCACCATGTCCGAGCTGGCGACGCCGAGGACGCCATGCAGGAGACTGATTCCGAGCCGGCTCTTGGGATGCATCAGGCGCGGCGCGATCTTGGGCACGCCCTGGCCATCCTCCACCATCGGCCGCATCTGTGTTTCATAGGCTTTAAGCGCCGCCTCGACGCTGTCGCTTCGCACGAGCTCCTCGGCCAGGACATAGGCGCCGGTGACCGCCAAGGTCGCGCCGATGCCGGCGAGCGGGGTCGCGCACCAGGCGGCATCGCCCGTCAGAACGACATGCCCCGACGACCAGCGCGGCATCCGCACCTGGCGTAAGACGTCGAAGTAAAAGTCGTCGGTCGTGTCCATTGCTGCCAGAATCCGCGAAGTCTCCCAGCCGGCATCGGCGAAGCGGTCGCGCAGAAACGCCTTCTGCCGGTCGACATCCCACTCCTGTTCGCCCTCGGATGCCTTGGAGATCGACAGCATCGCTCGCGTCGTTCCGTGGCCGTCGGGACGCAGCGAAACGCTGCGCTTGCCCGGCGCATTGTACCAGCGCCACATCCGGTCATCGCCCGCGGTCCTCGGGATCGTGAAATAGGCGATCGTTATGTCCATCCAGCGGGGATCATTCTCACCTTTGAACACCAGCTCGCGCGTTTGGGACCCGACCCCCTCCGCGACGAAGACCACATCGAAGGCCTCGGTCGCGCCGCTGGCGAACGTCACCCGCGCTTCGTCCGGACCATCGTCGATCGCAGCGATCCGATCGTCGAACCGATACTCCGCGCTGCCCTTGGCACGATCGTAGAGCAGTCGGGCGAGGTCGCCGCGAAGGATCTCCATCTCCGCGGTCGGACGGTCGCTGCCGGTATCGCCAACGGCAAATCGCGCCGCCTCGCTTCCGTCCTCGTTGACCCAGACCGTGCCTTGCTCCCCGGTCCCGTGCTCCAGCGCCGCCGCCTCAAGCTCGAGGCGACGGATCACCTCGCGTCCGACTCCGCGCACGTCGATATTCTGTCCGCCATCGCGAAATGCAGGCGCCCGTTCGACCACCACGACCTCGCAGCCCTTTCGTGCCAGCACAGCCGCAGCGGTATTGCCGGCGATGCTGGCGCCGGTGATGAGGACGCGTCGGTGCATGAAGGTCTCCTTTGCGCAGTAAACCGGCGCTCCGGACTTCGCGTTCCCCGATCATCTTTGCGTACGCACATGGGCTCACCCTCACGCTGCTGGTAGCGCCGGATCATTCTCGAAAAGCCTGCTTGGAACCCTGCCGTGGGCCTTGCCGCTCACAAGAAGCAGCGAGCGGCGTTTAGTGCGGCCGGTCGGCGGCGCGGGCGATCGCCGCCGAGGTGATGATCCGCTTGCCCGCTACAGCCGAGAGTGTGGCTTCGATCAGCAGGCTGGCGACCGTGGCCGCCGGATTGATACGGGCACTCGCGGGCAGGACCGGTCCGAGCAACTGAAGGACCGATGCCATCGCATGCTCCGTCGCGCGCTCGTCCCTTGGCCGCCCGCCGAGAAAGCCCGGGCGCGCGATCGTCAGTGACGGGAAGCCGAGACGCGTGATCGCCTCTTCCAGCTCGCCTTTGATCCGGGTGTAGCGGAAGTACGATTTCGGGTTGGCGCCCGCCGATGAGACCAAGGCAAAGGTTGTCGCGCCGCGCTCACGGACCAGGGTCGCGATCCTCAGCGGATAATCATGGTCGATGACGCGATAGGCTTCGGGCGAGGGCGTCTGTGCGCGCGTCGTGCCGAGCGCGCAGATCGCGCCGTCGACCGCCCACCAATCGGCATCCGCGGGCAGTGTCTCGATCGTGGTGATGGGGTTGACCAGCTTGGCGTGCGGGGCAAGTGCCCGGCGGGTCGGCGCGACGACCTGCGCGACGCGCGGATCGTCGAGCAGTTGCTTGAGCACCGCCGAGCCGATCAGGCCCGTCGCGCCAGCCAGAAGGAGCTTGGTCATGTCGCACTATCTGGGGATGGGCAGGGGGTCAGACCAGTCTGACGAAGGCCTTGTCGCTCGGTGTGGCGGCATTTAGTCTTCGCGCATCGCTTCGGAGACGATGATGTACCGCATCATGAGCGCCATATTGCTGGCCAGCCTGTCCGGGTTTGTGGCCATCGCGCAGCCTGCGCAGGTCGCGCCCGCGATCGACGCGAAGTTCTTCATCACGACCGTCGCCGAGCAGCGGGTCGAGCGCCTGCCCACCGAACGCCCGCTCTACTGGCGCATTGAAACCTTCCCGGATGCCGCTTCGGCGCAGGCCCACAAGAGCAGCTATGCCCTGGCGGCTTCGGTCGAAGGCCGGCACTGGCTCTTAACGCTGGGCGCGAAGGGCGGCGCCACCCCGGGAGGCACGAAGGTGGCCGAGATCGGTCCGATCCCGGTGCCCAGCGCCAAAACCTATCTGCTGCGGATCAATCATGCCGGCGGCCCGACCGGTGCTGCAACGCCGGTCCATAGCCATCCGGGTGCCGAGGCGATCTACGTTCTGGACGGTGAGGTCACGCAGCGCACGCATCATGGCGTTGAGACCGCCGGGCCACGCGAAGCCCTCAATGCCCATGGCGCCGAGATGGCGATGCAGTTGAGCAGTTCGGGACGGGCCAGCCTCAGCCAGCTCGTCATGTTCGTGGTCGATGCCGATCGCCCCTTCTCGCCGCCGGCGAAATTCTAGCGAGGGCCTATCCCGCCGGTCGGCCGCGTTCAGCGCCGATGGACCTCGTCGAGCATGCGGTGCAGCTTGACCGCGAGATGCGGATCGAGCTGCGCCTCGCCGGCGATCAGCCGCGCACGCAGTTCCGCCGCGACGGCGCTGACCAATGCGGCGAGCCGGGCGGCATCGGCGCGGGCATCATCGACCTGCGCCAGCACGGAGCGGGCGCTGGCACTGGCCTCGCGGCAGGCGGCCAGCACCGGCGCGCGGGTCTCCGGCGCCAGGGTCGCCATCGTGGTCGGATCGAGCAGCGCCTGCAGCGCGCGGACGCGCGTGATCATCTGGCGCAGTTCGGCGGCGATCGTCTCGGGTTCAGGCAGGGGCGTGGTCATGCTATCCTTCGGGCCGGCTTCGGCAGCTGTTCTGAATAGATGCGCGGGCGCGGCCGATCCGCAGCGGAGGGTGCGCGCGCAAATAAAATCGCGGGTTCCTGCGGAAAATCTTCAACCGCGTCTCTGTGAGGGTAAGATGACACACACGGTATCGCAGAGGATGGCACGCCACGCGCCATAGAGAGCCCAAAGAACGGCGCAGTCGGCTGGCAACGTGGGTCGCCCGAGAGGTGATGCCCCACGAAGCCGGCGTGCGCGCCTGGCTCTCCCGCGCCGGACTTGCACGAGAGGATATCGAGGACGTGATCCAGGAATCCTATTGCCTCATCTCGGGGCTCGACGATGTCGCGCATATCGAGCGGCCGCACGGCTATTTCTTCCAGACCGCCCGCAATCTCGTCACCCGCCGCGCCTCGCGCCAGAAGATCGTCCCGTTCGTGCCCCTGGCCGACGAGGATTATCGCGACCAGACGCCAGGACCCGACCGCGATGCCGAAGCACGGATCGAACTCGAGCGCGTGATGGGACTGCTGGCGGCGCTGCCCGAGCGGCGGCGGCGCATCTTCACCATGCGGCGGATCGACGGCATGAGCCAGCGCGAGATCTGCGAGGCCCTGAATGTCAGCGAGAATGTCGTCGAGCACGAGATCCGTGCCGGACTGGCCGACCTGAAACGCGCCTGGTCCGCCGCGAGCCAGCAGGACGGCGAGGCGCTTGCCGCCCGGCCGCGGGTGCGCCGCGCATGAGCAATGCCTTGCCCGACCGCGATGACGATGCCGCCGACTGGGTGGCGCGCATGGCCGAACCGACATGGAGCGAGGCAGACGAGGCCGCGCTCCAGGCCTGGCTCGCCGCCGATCCGCGCCATTCGGGCGCACTGCTCCAGGCGCAGGCCCTGTGGTCGATGTTCGACGAACCTGCCGCCGCGGGGCGGGGGGATGCTGTTGGTGGGGACTTGTTCTCGAATGCAGCGTTTGCGGATGGGGTGGAGGAACAGGACGAGGGGCTGACACCGTCGCGGGTCACGCGGCGCTGGCTGCTCGGCGGGACGGGAGCGGCAATCGCGGCGTCGGTCGCGGGTGCGTTCGTCTTCCTGCGCGATGCGCGCTACGCCACCGCCGTCGGCGAAATCCGCCGCGTGCCGCTGGCCGATGGCTCGATCGCTTCGATCAACACCGACAGTTCGGTCGCGGTCGAGCTTGCGTCTAATGCGCGGCGGGTCGAGCTGACCAAGGGCGAGGCCTGGTTCCAGGTCGCCAAGGACGCCAAGCGCCCGTTCATCGTCGCGGCGGGCCGCGTGCGCGCGCAGGCGGTCGGCACCGCCTTTTCGGTGCGGCGGCGCGATGACGGCGCCGACATCCTCGTCACCGAGGGCGTGGTCGAGGCGTGGGCCGATGGCGCCGAGGGCAATCGCATCCGCCTGGCCGCCGGGGAAAGCGCGTTCGTCGCCGACAATGCCCTGATCAGGCCGGCCGGTGCCGGGGCGTCCACTGTCGATCGTGCGCTCGCTTGGCGGGCGGGGAAGATTGATCTGGTGTCGACGCCGCTTGTCGATGCCGCCGCCGAGTTCAATCGCTACAATGCCCGCCAGATCGAGATCGTCGATCCGGCGCTGCGCTCCGAGCAGCTCGACGGGCAGTTCGGCACCAATGACCCGGAAACCTTCGCCGCCGCGGTGCGCGATGGGCTGTCGGTGCCGGTCGACCTCAGCGATTCGGCGCGGATCCGCATCGGGCGCCCACGTCCGTGACAGAAATATTGCGCTGATCCTGCGGAAAAATGAAACCCGCGTCTCTCCCTTCCCAATGGCCCCGCAACCGGGGCGAGGGGGGAAATCGTCCATGACCGCTTTCACGCACTGCGCCTTGTTTGCCACCACTGCCATCGTCTGCGTCGCCACTCCGGCCCATGCCCAGACCCGCAGCTTCGATGTGCCCGCCCAGTCGCTCGACCGCGCCGTCTCGGAACTGGGACGTCAGGCCGATATTCAGATCGTCGCGGTCAAGAAGCTGACCCGCGGCAAGTCGTCGCGCGCGGTCAAGGGACCGATGACCGCCGAACAGGCGCTCGCGGCTTTGCTCCAGGGGAGCGGGCTGACGGCGCGCCGGCTTCGGGCGAACAGCTATACGATCGTTTCGGACCCAAACGTAGCGGGCGCCGTCGCTGACGCGCCGGCGCGGGATCAGGTGGCTTCGTCATTAGGGGATGTCACTGAGGCCGAGAACAACCAAGAAATCGTCGTGACCGCCCAGAAGCGGGATGAACGGCTTATCGATGTTCCCCAATCCGTTTCCGTGCTCTCGGCCGCGGCGATCGAAAAGCGGGGCGCCGCGCAGTTGCTCGATTTCGTCGACAAGATTCCTGGAGTGAGCATCACCACGCTCGGGGCCGGTCAGACGCAGGTAGTCATTCGAGGTATCACCGTCGGCGCTGATCTGGGCCCAACCGTCGGAATTTATCTGGACGACGTGCCTTTGGGTGGCACGAATGCCTTCTCTAACGCAGCCGACATCGCGATTGACGCGGCGCTGTTCGACGTCGACCGGGTCGAATTGCTGCGCGGCCCTCAAGGCACACTCTATGGTGCCAGCACGATGGGCGGCCTGCTCAAATATGCGAGCAAGGCTCCCAATCCGGCAAAGCTTGAGGTCCAGGCGCGCGGCGAGCTATCATCGACCCGTTCCGGCGGCACCAATTACAGCGCGGCTTCGGCGGTCAACGTGCCGTTGGGCGAGCGGCTCGCGGTTCGGGCGAGCGGCTATTATTCGCGTGACGGCGGCTATATCGACAATCTGGCGCTCGCCGCAAAGGACGTGAACCGCGCCGATATCTATGGCGGCCGCCTCGACATCGGTTTCCAGGCGACCGAGGCGCTCGAGATTCGGCTAT
>Ga0209902_101539_pt1 | contig 10508 bp, 8 predicted proteins | sample FECB27metaG_FD_188304 | JGI IMG/M metagenome (GOLD analysis project Ga0209902, IMG submission 188304) | Cyanobacterial communities from the Joint Genome Institute, California, USA - FECB-27 (SPAdes) (version 2) | ecosystem: Environmental > Aquatic > Thermal springs > Hot (42-90C) > Microbial mats ...
CAGCACTCGATGCAGGCGCTGGCGCACAAGATCGAGCACTACCGCGGGATCGAGGCCCGGCGTCCCTCTTCATCGGGCATCGCCCCGGCTTCAACGAAGAGGAAGAAACATGCAGCAGCACCAGCCCCAACCCCATCCGACGACGACCAGCCAAGCGACCGACGAGCGCTACGCGCGCGGCCTCGCGAAACTGCAGCAGATCGACGGTGAAGGCGGCATCAAGGTCGTCGAAGGCCTGGCCGACATCGCCCCCGACTTCGCGCGCCTGTTGATCGAGTTCCCGTTCGGCGACGTCTATTCGCGCCCCGGACTCGACCTGCGCTCGCGCGAGATCGCGGTGGTGGCCGCGCTCACCGCCATGGGCAATGCCGCGCCGCAGCTCAGGGTGCACATCCAGGGCGCGCTCAACGTCGGCGTGACGCGCGAGGAAGTGATCGAGGTGATCATGCAGATGGCCGTGTACGCGGGCTTCCCCGCCGCGCTCAACGGCCTGAGCGCCGCCCGCGAGGTGTTCGCGGCCGACGATGAAAAAAACGCGCGGCCCCTTGCGGAACCGCGCGCCCTGGTCGAGCCAGCCTGACGAAGGCCGCAGCAGGCCTTACTTGAGGGCCTTGAAGCGCACGCGCTTGGGCTTGGCGCCCTCTTCGCCCAGGCGCTTCTTCTTGTCGGCTTCGTACTCCTGGTAGTTGCCGTCGAAGAACACCCATTGCGAATCGCCTTCGGCGGCCAGGATGTGGGTCGCGATGCGGTCGAGGAACCAGCGGTCATGGCTGATCACCAGCACGGTGCCCGCGTACTCGAGCAGCGCGTCTTCGAGCGCGCGCAGCGTTTCCACGTCCAGGTCGTTCGAGGGTTCGTCCAGCAGCAGCACGTTGCCGCCCTGGATCAGCGTCTTGGCCAGGTGCAGCCGGCCGCGTTCGCCGCCCGACAGGTTGCCGACCTTCTTCTGCTGGTCCTGGCCGTTGAAGTTGAAGCGGCCCGCGTAGGCGCGGCTGGCCATCTGGAACTTCCCGACGTTGATGATGTCCAGGCCGTTCGAGATGTCTTCCCACACGGTCTTGTTGTTGGCCAGTTCGTCGCGGTGCTGGTCGACGAAGGCCATCTTGACGGTCTGGCCGACCACCACCTCGCCGCTGTCGGGCTGTTCCTTGCCGGCGATCAGCTTGAACAGCGTGGACTTGCCGGCGCCGTTCGGGCCGATGATGCCGACGATGGCACCCGCGGGGATGTTGAAGTTCAGCTTGTCGATCAGCAGGCGGTCGCCGAAGCTCTTGCTCACGTCCTTGAACTCGATCACCTGGCTGCCCAGGCGCTCGGCCACCGGAATGAAGATTTCCTGCGTTTCGTTGCGCTTCTGGTATTCGACGTCGCTCAGCTCCTCGAAGCGAGCCAGGCGCGACTTGCTCTTGGCCTGGCGGGCCTTCGGGTTCTGGCGCGACCATTCCAGTTCCTTCTTCAGGGCCTTGGCGTGGGCTTCCTCGCTCTTCTGCTCCTGCGCCAGGCGTTCGCCCTTCTGCTCGAGCCAGGTGCTGTAGTTGCCCTTCCATGGAATGCCGCGGCCGCGGTCCAGTTCGAGGATCCACTCGGCGGCGTTGTCGAGGAAGTAGCGGTCATGGGTGATGGCCACCACGGTGCCCGTGAAGCGCTGCAGGAACACTTCGAGCCACTCCACCGATTCGGCGTCCAGGTGGTTGGTGGGTTCGTCGAGCAGCAGCATGTCGGGCTTGGACAGCAGCAGCTTGCACAGCGCCACGCGGCGCTTCTCGCCACCCGACAGCAGGCCGATCTTGGCGTCCCACGGCGGCAGGCGCAGCGCGTCGGCCGCGATCTCGATCTGGTGCTCGGAATCGGTGCCGGCGGCGGAAATCACCGCCTCGAGTTCGCCCTGCTCGGCCGCCAGCGCGTCGAAGTCGGCGCCTTCCTCGGCGTAGGCGGCATAGATCTCCTCGAGCCGCGCCTTGGCGGCATTGACCTCGCCCATGGCCTCGTCGATCGCGTTGCGCACCGTGTGCTCGGGATTGAGCTTGGGCTCCTGCTCGAGGTAGCCGATCGACAGGCCGGCCATCGGAATGGCTTCGCCCTCGATCTCCTTGTCGACGCCGGCCATGATCTTGAGCAGCGAGGACTTGCCCGAGCCGTTCAGGCCGAGCACGCCGATCTTGGCGCCGGGAAAGAAGGACAACGAGATGTCTTTCAAGATCTGCCGCTTGGGCGGCACGGTCTTGGAGACTCTGTTCATGGTGTAGACGTACTGGGCCATCTTCTGTGTTGGACTGCTGATTGCTGAGGTGGCGAAAGCCGGAAAAAGCCGAAATCCCCTGGAGGAAGCCCCTGGAAGACGGCGGCAGGCCCGGCGCGCGGAATCGCGGAAACGGAGCGCGAAAAGCAGTGATTATCGACTCATGCGACAATCGCCACCGTGCCGGGTCCAGTTGCCCGCACACCGGCTCTCTGCCGGGGACGAAGAAAACCCTTCCGCAAGTCGGTTTTTCGGGCTCCCACTCCTGACCTTCATCAGCCTTGACTGGCTCGCGTCACAAGAACGAAAGACGCCGAGCGGGCCGATGTCACCGCGCCGTGTATGGCGCTTGTTGTTTCACACAATGACTTTTGATGAACTGAAGTTGGCTCCGGCCATCTTGAAGGCCGTGCACGAGCAGGGCTACGAGACCCCCACCCCGATCCAGGCCCAGGCCATTCCGGCCGTCCTCGAGGGCCACGACCTCCTCGGCGGCGCCCAGACCGGCACCGGCAAGACCGCCGCCTTCACCCTGCCGATGCTGCACAAGCTCACCATGAGCCGCAGCGCCACCAACAAGTTCGGTGGCATCGGCATCCGCGCCCTGGTGCTCACGCCCACCCGCGAACTCGCGGCGCAGGTCGAGGAATCGGTGCGCGACTACGGCAAGTACCTGCAGCTCGGCTCGACCGTGATCTTCGGCGGCGTGGGCATGAACCCGCAGATCGACCGCCTCAAGCGCGGCGTCGACATCCTGGTGGCCACGCCCGGCCGCCTGCTCGACCTGCAGCAGCAGGGCATGCTCGACCTGTCGACCGTGCAGATCCTGGTGCTCGACGAAGCCGACCGCATGCTCGACATGGGCTTCATCCACGACGTGAAGAAGGTGCTGGCGCTGATGCCGGCCCAGAAGCAGAGCCTGCTGTTCTCGGCCACCTTCAGCGACGAGATCCGCGAACTGGCCAACGGCCTGCTGCGCAACCCGCAAAGCATCCAGGTCACGCCGCGCAACACCACGGTGCAGCGCATCACGCAGGTGGTCCACCCCGTGGGCCGCGGCAAGAAGAAGGCGCTGCTCGCGCACATCATCAACGAGCACCAGTGGAGCCAGGTGCTGGTCTTCACCCGCACCAAGTTCGGCGCCAACAGCGTGGCCGAGTTCCTCACCAAGAACGGCATCGAGGCGATGGCGCTGCACGGCAACAAGAGCCAGAGCGCGCGCACCCAGGCGCTGGCCGGCTTCAAGAGCGGCGACATCCGCGCGCTGGTGGCCACCGACATCGCGGCCCGCGGCATCGACATCGACGAGCTGCCGCACGTCGTGAACTACGAGATCCCGAACGTCAGCGAAGACTACGTGCACCGCATCGGCCGCACCGGCCGCGCCGGTTCGAGCGGCGAGGCCGTGAGCTTCGTCTGCCTCGACGAGGAAGGCTTCATGCAGGAGATCGAGCGCTTCACCAAGCAGACGATCCCCGTGCAGGTCATCGAGGGCTTCGGCCCCGAGGAAGGCGAGCGCGCCGAGCCGATCGCCATGGGCCGCCAGACCATCTGGGGCGGCGCCGGCCGTCCGCCGAGCCGTGAAGTCATGCAGGCGGCCGCCAAGGCGGCGCGCGGCGAGATGATGCAGCGCATCCGCGACAACAAGGCCAGCCAGGGTGGCGGCGGCGGTGGTGGCAATGGCCAGCGCCGCGGCGGTGGCGGCAACGGCGCCGGCCAGGGCCGCAGCGCCAACGGCGGCGGTGGCCAGCAGGCCCCGCGCGGCCAGGGCCAGGGACCGGGCAATCGCGCGCCGCAAGGCCGCGCACCGCAGGGCCAGCCGCGTCCGCATCACCATGCGGCGGCGCACCCGCAGCAGAACCATCAGCCGCACGACGAGCGCCAGCCGCGCCATCACGGCAACAGCCACAGCCCGACCCAGGCCAACCAGGTCGCGCACCTGCGCGCCGAGGCGATCACCGGCGCGGCCGGCCAGCCCGATCCGTTGCGCACCAGCGTCGACCACATGGGTGGCGGCCGCGGACGCGGCGGCCGCTCGGGGGGCGGTGGCTACGGCGGCGGCAACCGTTCGGGCGGCGGTGGCCGTTCGGGTGGCGGCGGCTACGGCGGCGGCGGTGGCCGCTCGGGCGGCGGCGGTGGCCGTTCGTTCGGCCGCTGAGGCACGACGCAGACAGAACACAGGGCGCTTCGGCGCCCTTTTTCATGCCTGCATGGCGCCGGAACACCTTCCGGACACAATCGTCGCCATGCAGTACATCCCGCCGAACTTCGCCACCCTCTTCGTGGCCACCTGCAACCTGCTCAATCTCGCGAACCCGCACCGCGTGTACTACGAGAACCAGGACGCCTATAACGAGCGCGAGTACGAACGCAAGATCGACTGGCTCGGCGAGCGCTTCCATGCGCTCAATGCCGACGTGCTGGCGGTGCAGGAGGTCTGGGACGAGGCCGCGCTGAAGGCCGCCCTCCATCGCAGCGGCCTGCGCTACGACTTCGTGGCCGTGCCCGGTGCCGAGAACACGCCCGCGCAGCCCGGCCTGCCGCCGCGCCCCGGCGCGCAGGGCACGCCGCGCGTGGGCATCGCCACGCGGCTCAAGGTCGACCGCATCCAGTCCTTCGTCGACTTCCCGCCGGGCTTCGGCGTCGAGGTGCCCGGCCTCGGGCCGCACACCCGCTTCGAACGCCCGCCGCTGCTGGCCACGCTGCGCATGAAGCACGGCCAGGCCGTGCACGTGCTGACGGTGCACCTGAAGTCGAAGCGGCCCAAGTTCCTGCAGGACGCGCAGGGCAACCACCTCGAGGACCGCGACGACCGCAAGGTGGGCGCGATGGCCTCGCTGCGCTCGCTGCTGATGCGCGGCGCCGAGGCCGCGGCCCTGCGCTGCATCGTGATCGACCTGCTGCAGGGCACCAACGTGCCGCTGGTGGTGATGGGCGACTTCAACGACAACCCGCACAGCGTGACCACGCAGCTCGTGGCCGCCACCTCCGAGGTGGCCTACGACAAGGCGGCGCGCGACGTGGCGCTGTTCAATGCCTACGAGATGCAGGGCGAGGCCGCGCTCAAGAAGGACGTGGCCTATTCGCACGTGCACCAGGGCTACCCGGAGGTGCTCGACCAGATCCTGGTGAGCGAGGAGTTCATCGCGGGCAGCCGCCACAGCCTGGGCGACGTGCGGCGCGTGGACTACTTCAACGACCACCTGCACGAGGGGCGCGACCGCTCGCGCTCGGACCACGGCTTCGTGCGCGCGCTGCTGCGGCTGCGCACCGACTGACGACGCGGCCGCTCAGGCCTTCGAGATCCGCACCATCGCATCGGCGCGCTTGTGCAGGTCGGGCAGCAGCTCGAGCCCCAGCCCCGGCTTGTCGTTGAGGCTGATCATCCCGTTCTCGACCTTCGGCAGCTCGGTCACCAGGCCCTGGTACCAGCCCGTGAAGAAGGCGCGCACGCTCTCCTGGATCAGCGCGTTGGGCGCATGCAGGCTCAGGTGCGTCGATGCGGCCCACACCACCGGGCCGGTGCAGTCGTGCGGCGCCACCGGCAGCTGCCAGGCATCGGCCATGGCCGCGATCTTGCGCGCCTCGGTGAGGCCGCCGCACCAGCTCAGGTCGAGCATCGCGACGCCGGCCACGCCGGTCTGCAGGTAGTCCTTGAAGCCCCACTTGTAGCTCAGCGTCTCGCTGGCGCAGACCAGCGCCTTGCAGTCGACGGCGTACTGCCTGAGCAGGTCGAGGCTGTCCATGCGGATCGCATCCTCGTGCCAGAAGGTGTCGAACTCCTGCAGCGCACGCGCGATCTTCTGCGCCATCGGCAACCGCCAGAGGCTGTGGAACTCGACCATGATGTCCATGCGCTTGCCGACCGCGCCGCGGATCTTGCGGAAGGGCTCGAGCGCCGCGTCGAGGTCGGCGTTGCTGATGTACTGGCCGTGGCTGCGCTCGGCCGCCGGATCGAAGGGCCAGATCTTCATCGCCGTGATGCCCTCCGACAGCAGCGACTCGGCCAGCTCGTCGGCATGGTGCAGGAAGCCCTGCAGGTCCTCGTAGGGGCCGGCCGCGTTGCCGATGCCCCAGTTGGAACTGGTCTGGTTGGCGGCGCTGCGGATGTACTGGTAGCCCGCGCAGGTGTTGTAGATGCGGATCGCGTCGCGGCTCTTGCCGCCGAGCGCGGTGTGCACCGGCATGTTCGCGGCCTTGCCGAACAGGTCCCACAACGCGATGTCCACGGCCGAGTTGCCGCGCGTCTCCACGCCCGACCCGCGCCAGCCCAGGTAGCCCGTGAGGTCGCGGTTGCGCGCCTCGATCGCCAGCGGGTCGGTGCCCAGCAGCTTGTGGGCGCCCCACTCGTGCAGGTAGGCCTCGACCGCTTCGGCGCCCATGAAGGTCTCGCCGAGGCCGACCAGGCCTTCGTCGGTGTGCAGGCGCACCCAGAGGATGTTGGGGAATTCGCCGAGGCGGATGGTTTCGAGCTGCGTGATCTTCATGGCGGTTCGGGATGCGGTGACTGAACGGCCGGCGCGCTCTCGAGCGCCGCCGGCCCGCGAAAGACTCAGCCGCCGCGCGCCTTCTTCAGCGCGTCCATCACCACGTTGACGGCCTCGGGGCCGATCGCCGGCACGTTCTTGTCGTACACCGGCTTCACCTTGTCGAGCATGCGCTTCTGCTCGGCCGGCGAGACCTCGTTGACCGTCATCGTCTTCTTGAGGCTCGCGAGCGACTTCTCGTTGAGCGCGCGGTTGGCAGCGCGCTCCACCTTCTGGCCCTCGACCGCGGCCTCGCGCAGCACCGCCTGTTCCTCGGGCTTGAGCTGGTCCCAGAGCTTCTTGCTGTAGAGCACCAGGAACGGCGTGTAGGCATGGCGCGTCACGCTCAGGTACTTCTGCACCTCGCTGAACTTCGAGGTCTCGATGGTCACGAAGGGGTTCTCCTGGCCGTCGATGGTGCGCGTCTCGAGCGCGGTGAAGATCTCGCCGAAGGCCATCGGCACGGCGTTGGTGCCCAGCGTCTTGAACGAGTCGAGGAAGATGTTGTTCTGCATCACGCGCACCTTGATGCCCTCGAGGTCCTCGACCTTGGCCACCGGCCGCTTGCTGTTGGTGAGGTTGCGGAAGCCGTTCTCCCAGTAGGCCAGATTCACCAGCCCCGCGGCCTCGAGCTTCTTGTTGAAGTACTCGCCGGCCGGGCCGTCGAGCACCGCGTCGGCCTCCTTCTCGTTGTTGAACAGGAACGGCAGGTCGAACACGCCGAGTTCCTTCACGATGCCCACCAGCGGCGAGGACGAGGTGCACACCATCTCCTGCGTGCCCGCGCGCAGCGCCTGCGTGGCGGGCAGGTCGCCGCCGGCCGCGCCGCCCCAGAAAGCGACGATCTTCATCTTGCCGCCGGTCTTGGCCGCCAGCACCTCCTGCATCTTCTTCACGCCCAGGCCCACCGGGTGGTCCTCGTTCACGCCGTTGGTGAACTTGATGGTGCGTTCGGCGAACTGGGCGAAGGCCGGCGTGGCCGCCATCAGGGCCGCGGCGGTCGCTGCCGCCATGAGGGTTCTGCGCTGGATCATGGTCTGTGTCTCCTACTTCTTGGGTGATGAACGAACGGACGGGAAACTCTGCGAAACGCCCTCAGCGCGCCAGCCACCACGACAGCGGCACGGTGACGATCTGCGGGAAGAACACCAGCGCGAACAGCACGATGAGCTGCGCGATCAGGAAGGGCATCACGCCCTTGAAGGCATCGTCCATGGTGATGCGCGCCACGCCGCACACCACGTTGAGCACGGTGCCCACCGGCGGCGTGATCAGGCCGATGGCGTTGTTCATGATGAACAGCACGCCGAAGTACACCGGGTCGATGCCGGCCTTGAGCACCACCGGCATCAGCACCGGCGTGAGGATCAGCACGGTGGGCGTGAAGTCGAGCGCGGTGCCCACGATGACGATCAGCACCATCATCATCAGCATCAGCAGCGTCTTGTTGCCCATGAAGGGCTCGAGCATCCGCGTGACCTCGCCCGGGATGTCGGCCACCGTGATGAGCCAGGCGCTGACCATGGCCGCGGCCACCAGGAACATCACGACCGCGGTGGTCTTGCCGGCCGCCAGCGTGAGGCGGTAGAGCATCGAGACCTTGAGCTCGCCGTAGACGAACATGCCGACCACGAACGAGTACACCGCCGCCACCACGGCCGCCTCGGTCGGCGTGAAGATGCCGAACTTCATGCCGCCGATGATCACCACCGGCAGCGCGAGCGCGAGGCTGCCGCGCGCGGTGATCGCCAGCCGCTCGCCGAAGGGCACGCGCGGCGCGGCCTGCACCTTGTCGCGGCGCGCCACGATCCACCAGGCGATGCCGATCGCCGCGCCCATCAGGATGCCCGGCACGATGCCGGCGAGAAAGAGCTTGGTGATCGAGACGTTGCCCGCCACGCCGAACACGATGAAGCCGATCGACGGCGGTATCACCGGCGCGATGATGCCGCCCGCGGCGATCAGGCCGGCCGAGCGGTTGGTGTCGTAGCCCGCGCGGTTCATCATCGGGATCAGCAGCGCCGCGAGCGCCGCCGTGTCGGCCACCGCCGAGCCCGAGATCGAGGCCATGATGATCGCGGCCACCACCGCCACGTAGCCCAGGCCGCCGCGGAAATGGCCGACCCAGGCCATCGCCATGTCGACGATGCGCCGGCTCAGCCCGCCCGCCGTCATGAACTCGCCGGCCAGCAGGAAGAAGGGCACGGCCAGCAGCGGGAAGTTGTCGGCGCCGTCGACGAAGCGCTGCGCGATGATCTGGCTGTCGAAGGCCGGCAGGCCGCCGGTGTAGGCCAGCCAGCCCATGAGCGAGACGCCGCACACCAGCAGCGCATAGGCGATCGGCATGCCGATCGCCATGGCGGCGAGCAGCGAGACGATGAAGACCGTGACCGTCATCGCGCACCTCCCGCGGTGCCCGAAGCGGGAGCGGTGGCGGGCTCGTGCGCCACGTCCTCCGACTCCATCACCTGCACCAGTTCCTCGTCGGAGACGCGGCCGGTGGCCAGGCGCCACAGCTTGTTGAGGTTGATGATGCCCATCACCACCGACACCACGTAGCCGATGCCGTAGACCCAGATCATCGAGATGCCGACCACCGGCGAGACATTGGTGCGCTGCAGCTCGTGCATCTCGAAGGTGCCCATGAAGAACAGCACGTTGCAGAACAGCATGAGCAGCTGGTTGAGCACGAAGCAGATGGTCTTGCCCAGCCGCGGCAGGCGGCGGATCAGCGTGTCGACGCCGAGGTGCGCGCCGTCGCGCATCGCGACCATGGCGCCGATGTAGGTGAGCCAGATGAAGCAGTAGCGCGACATCTCGTCGGACACCGTGATGCCCGAGTTGAAGCCGTAGCGCAGCACCACGTTGCCGAACACCATGACGACCATCGCCACCATGCATGCGACCACGAGGAATTCCAGCACCCGGAAGAATCCGTCGATCAACCTCTTCATTCGATGTCTCCTGTTGCCCTTGTGTTGTTGTTCGCTTGTTCCGTCGTTGCGCGGCCGCACGCGCGGCCTCCTGCCGCCTCGTCGCCTTCGCCTGCTAGAGCGCGAAGGCCTTGAGCTGGGTCGCGGGTCGGCTGATGCGCGGGATCTTGCGGCGCGAGGCCAGCACGGTCTCGATGTCCTGGCGCGCGCCGTCGATCAGCACCAGCACCGCCTTCTCGGCGCGTGCCGGGTTGCGCGCGATCACCGCGTCGAGCACCGCGCGGTGCAGCGGCAGCGAGCTCGCGGGACCGTTCTTGCGCGTGGTCGAGATCTCGAAGCTGGTGCGCAGCAGCGCGCCGAGCGCGCGGCTCATCTGCACCAGCATGCGGTTGTGGCTGGAGCGGATCAGCCCCTGGTGGAAGCGCAGGTCGGGCGTGATGTAGTCGCCGCCGAACTCGATGGCCTGCTTCATGCCGGCGTAGGCCTCCTCCATGTCGGCGATGTCCTCGGGCGTGGCGCGCGAGGCGGCCAGCGCCACCGCGGCCGGCTCGACCACGCGGCGCAGGTCCTGCAGGTCGCGCAGGAATTCGATCGACAGGCCGGCCTGCGTCTGCCACACGATGACGTCGGCATCGAACCAGTTCCACTGGTCGGGCGGCTGCACGCGCGTGCCGACCTTGGGGCCGGTGGTGACCAGGCCCTTGGCGATCAGCGACTTGATGGATTCGCGCACCACGGTGCGGCTCACGCCGAGTTCCTCGCACAGGATCGGCTCGGGCGGGATCGCGGCGCCGGGCGCGTAGCGGCCCG
>Ga0209902_101540_pt1 | contig 10490 bp, 8 predicted proteins | sample FECB27metaG_FD_188304 | JGI IMG/M metagenome (GOLD analysis project Ga0209902, IMG submission 188304) | Cyanobacterial communities from the Joint Genome Institute, California, USA - FECB-27 (SPAdes) (version 2) | ecosystem: Environmental > Aquatic > Thermal springs > Hot (42-90C) > Microbial mats ...
CATGGAAGGCATGGGCGACATCTCGATCTATATGTCGCGCCTGGCGCCCGGCTCGGACGTCTGGTCGGATCCAGAGAAAATGTCCGACGACCCCAAGAAATCCGAACAGAACCCGATGCTTTTCAACGCTCCGGACGGCAAGGTCTGGCTGCTCTACACCTCGCAGACCTCGGGCCACCAGGACGGTGCCGTCGTCAAGTGCCGCATCTCTTCCGACGGTGGCAAGACCTTCGGCGAGGTGTCTGTGCTTTGCGATATCCCTGGCACCTTCGTGCGCCAGCCGATCATCGTGAACGGCCGTGGCGAATGGCTTTTGCCAGTGTTCCGCTGCATCGGGGTATCAGGTGTCAGGTGGAGCGGCGACGTCGACACCGCTGCCGTGCTGATCTCCAATGACGCCGGCGCGAGCTGGACCATGCACGACGTGCCCGACAGCATCGGCGCCGTGCACATGAACATCGTGCCGCTCGACGGCGGCGAGATGGTGGCGGTCTACCGCAACCGCTTTTCCGAGCAGGTCATGCGCAGCCGCTCGCATGACGGCGGCCGCAGCTGGAGCGCCCCTGAACCAACCGACCTGCCCAACAACAACTCGTCGGTGCAGGCGGTGCGCACTGGCGATGGCCGCATCGCCATCGTCTATAACAACGCCAATGCCTCGATGTCCGAAGACCGGCGGCTGTCGCTCTATGACGAGATCGAGGGCGAAGAAACCGAGGCATCGGCAGAAGTGGTAGAGCCCGTTGGCCGCAAGGCCGTCTGGGGCGTGCCACGCGCGCCGCTCAGCCTCGCGTTTTCGTCCGACGGCGGCGAGAGCTTCGGCGGCCGCCTCAACCTCGAGACCGGCGACGGCTTCTGCCTGACCAACAACTCCAAGGACGGGCTGAACCGCGAGTTCTCCTACCCCTCGATCCTCGCATCCCCCGACGGGGCGATCCACGTCGCCTTCACCTATTTCCGCCGCGCCATCAAATACATCCGCCTCTCGCCTGGAACATTCTGACCATGCGCGACGGCGGCAGCCACCTGGAGCACTGACGATGAACGGTCTCAACACGCCCATCACGATCGTTCGGCCACCCGTCATCGAGTTCGGCCCCGGCGTGGTGTCGCGGCTGGCCGGCTGGGTTAAGGCGCGCAATATCAAGAAGGCCCTCGTCGTTGCCGACGCCTTCAATGCCGCCCGTGTCGACACACTCGCGCTCGGCGTCGAGACCGTCGTCTTCGGAGAGGTAAGGCCCGAGCCGGACCTGCCCAATCTGGAGAAGGTGCTCGAACTCGCCGCCCGTTCGGAGGCGGACCTGATCATCGGTTTCGGTGGCGGCAGCGCCATGGATCTCGCCAAGCTGGTCTCGGTCATGGCCGGCAGCGGCCAGCGCCTGCAGGACATCGTCGGCACAGGCAAGGCGGCCAGGCGACGGGTCGCGCTCGCCCAGGTGCCGACGACCTCAGGCACCGGCAGCGAGGCCGGCATCCGCGCACTCGTCACCGATCCCGAAACGCAGGCCAAGCTCGCCGTCGAAAGCATCGAGATGCTGGCCGACATCGCCGTCGTCGATCCGGCGCTGACGATGACCGTGCCGCCGGCCGTCACCGCCGCCACTGGCGTCGACGCCATGGCTCATTGCGTCGAGGCCTATACCAACAAGAAGGCGCATCCGATGATCGACCTCTACGCGCTGGAAGGCGTGAAGCTGGTCGGCCGCTACCTCGCCCGCGCGGTCAAGGACGGCAGCGACGTCGAGGCCCGCGCCGGCCTGGCGCTCGCCTCGCTCTATGGTGGCTTCTGCCTTGGCCCGGTCAACACCGCCGGCGGCCACGCGCTCGCCTATCCGCTGGGAACGCGCTGGCATGTCGCCCATGGCGCCGCCAACGCCCTGATCTTCCCCCATGTGCTCGCCTTCAACCTGCCGGCGGCAACGGAAAAGACTAGTAACATCCTCGCGGCTCTCGGACTGCCCGAAGCGCATGCCGTGCAGGATGTGTTCGGCGCGACGCACGACTATTGCGCCTCGCTTGGCATCGAGATGCGGCTGTCCAAGCTCGGCGTGCCCGAGGACGATCTCGAGACCATGGCCGACGACGCCTTCGCCATCCGCCGCCTGCTCGACAACAACCCGCGCGACCTCGCCCGCGACGACATCCTGTCGATCTACCGCGCGGCGCACTGACGGGCGGACACCGCTCGCGCCACTGTCGGCGGTCGTCCGCTTTGGCGCCGCCATGCCGTTCTATTGCGGGAGCACGGCCAGCTATCGCTTTTCAGTCTTGAACATCCGCAACTGCTGGACAGGCTGATGTCTGCATCAGATCGTCCACGCCGACAATGCCGTTGCGCTTGCAAGCGGCATTCCAGATCTCGCTCTCTAGCCAGGACACACTGGCCGCAGCCCCGCGCTGACGCCGATTCCTTGCTGCGCCAGTGGGCATGTTGACTCCTCCCATATTAATTTCTAAAGTTTAGAAATTAATATGGGAGGAACCGGATGGGTGTTCATCACGGCCATATCTTGCGCATCCTACGGGATGAAGGGCCGCAGTCGCGGGCCGACCTGTCGCGTCGGTCGAAGCTGTCGGCGACAACGCTGACCCATGTCACGGCGGCCCTACTGCGCGACGGCTCCATCCTGGAAGGCGAAGTCAACGGCCCCAATGGGGTTGTCGGCCGCCCCGCCCAGGCGGTGAAGCTGGCGCCCGAGGCGCGCAGCGTCGCCGGCGTGCACATCGGCGCTGGCAACGTCCAGGTGGCGATCACCGATCTCCTTGCCCGGCCCAAGGCCACCGCCGCCTTTGCCTTCGACACCGAAGCAGCCGATCCTGACGAGATCGTCGGCCAGGTGTCCAGAACTATCACCGAGCTCGCCGCTGAGGTGCAAGTCGAGACCAGCAGGCTGCTCGGAGTCGGCATCGGCGTGCCCGGCCCGGTCGATCCGGCGCGGCGCACGGCACTCGCCTCGATCAATGTCGGCTGGCGTAACGTGCCTCTCGCCGACAAGCTGGAAGACGCGCTCCGGCTGCCGACGACGGTCGAGCACAATGTCAGCGCCATGGCACTGGCCGAAAGCCGCTACGGCATCGGCAAGAACGTGCCGGCCCTGCTCTACATCTACCTGCGCACCGGCCTTGGCGCCGGACTGATGGTCGACGGCGCGCCGTTCAGGCCGGGCGGCCATGGAGCGGTCGAGCTCGGCCACATCCAGATCGTGGCCGAGGGCAAGCGCTGTGCCTGTGGCAATGTCGGCTGCCTCGAAACCTTCGTCTGCGAGCGCGCATTGATGGACGCCGCTGGCCTCAAGGGCGCGGCTCCCGACAACCTGCTCGCCAGGGTAGAGAAGAACAGCCCCGCCTGGGACGTCGTTGTTCGCCACCTGACCACCGCGCTCGCCAGCGCCGTCAACATCCTGAGCCCCGACCTGATCGTCTTCGGCGGCCATCTCGGCGAGGCGCCGCAGTCGCTGTTCGAACGGCTGGAGCGGGAACTGCCGCCGCGCATCATGCCGCACATGCGCGACATACTGAACCTCAAGCGCGCCACCTTCGGGGCGCAGTCCGGCGCCATCGGCGGCGCGGCCGTGGCCCTTGACCAATTCTTCTACTCGGGAGCACTCCATTGAGCGCCGCCCCTTGGACCGTTGCTGCCCCCTCTGGCACGTTTCTTTCGCGCGTCGGGCCACACCTGCCCGGCCTGGCATTGAACGCGCTGGCCTTCCTCTTCGGCCTCGCCATTTGGTGGGCGATCACGGCGGCCAACCTCGTCGTTCTGCCTGGGCCGCACGAGGTCTTCGTTCGCGCCGTCGAGCTTGCCGCCAACGGCCAGCTCGCGCTCGACATCTTCTCCAGCCTCAAGCGCGTGCTCACCGGCTTCATCTTGGGCGCAGCACTTGCCATCCCCGTCGGCTTCCTGATGGGCTGGTACAAGATCGCCCGCGCCCTGATCGAGCCTTATGTCCAGTTCTTCCGCATGATCCCGCCGCTGGCGGTGATACCGCTCGCCATCGTCACCATGGGCATCGACGAGGCACCCAAGATCTTCGTCATCTTCCTGGCGTCGTTCCTGTCCTGCGTCGTCGCCACCTATCAGGGCGTCATCAGCGTCGACCGCACCTTGATCAACGCAGCCCGCGTGCTGGGCGCCAAAGACAGGGTGATCTTCCCGCGCGTCGTCATCCCGGCGTCGATCCCCTTCATCCTCGTCGGCGTGCGCATCGGCCTCGGCTCGGCATGGGCGACTGTCGTGGCAGCCGAGCTGATCGCGGCGCAATCGGGCCTCGGCTTCCGCATGCAGCAGGCCCAACTCTATTATGACCTGCCGACGATCTTCGTCAGCCTGATCACCATCGGCGTCCTGGGGCTTCTCATGGACCGCCTGCTTCAGGCGACCGAACGCCGCCTCACCAGCTGGCAGGAGCGCGCCCAATGAGCCAGCCCAAGCTTTCCTTCCAAAACGTCAGCCGCCGCTTCGGCGAAGGCGACAAGTCGTTCCTCGCCCTCGACCGGCTCAGCCTCGACATCGCCGACGGCGAGTTCGTCACCGTCGTCGGCCCATCGGGCTGCGGCAAGTCGACGGCGATGAACATCGCCGCCGGCCTGATGGGCGTCTCCGACGGCCAGGTGCTGGTCGACGGCAAGCCGGTCAATGGCCCGGGGCCGGAGCGCGGTGTCATCTTCCAGCAATACGCCTTGTTTCCGTGGCTGAGCGTGCGCCAGAACGTCGAGTTCGGCCTGCGCATCAAGGGCCTGCCGGCGTCCGAACGCCGCCGCATCTCCGACCACTTCATCGGCCTTGTCGGTCTTCGCGATTTCGCCGACGCACTGCCCAAGACGCTGTCGGGCGGCATGAAGCAACGCTGCGCCATTGCCCGCGCCTATGCCGTCGACCCGACGATGCTTTTGATGGACGAGCCCTTCGGCGCGCTCGACGCGCTGACCCGGGTGCACATGCAGGACCAGCTGCTCGACACCTGGAGCCGCGAGCGCCGCACCGTCTTCTTCATCACCCACGACGTCGACGAGGCGGTCTATCTCGCCAACCGCGTCATCGTCATGGCCGCCCGTCCGGGTCGTCTGCACAAGATCATACCTGTCGACCTGCCGGCCGAGCGCAACGAGGAGGTGCGCCTGTCCAAGGAGTTCACCGAAATACGCAACCAGGTCTGGCACTCGGTCTACCACCAGAAGCCGCAGGTCGAGGCCTGACACCAAAAGGGAGGAATACAATGAAGATCAACCTGACCAGGCGCGGCTTTCTCGCCGCGTCCGCAAGCACGCTCGCAGTCCCCGCGGTGCTGTCATTCGCAGGCCCTGCCAGCGCCCAGGCCAAGCCGGTGCGCGTCGGCTACATCGCCGACTATTTCGGCACCAGCCTGACGGCAATCGCCAGCGACCAGGGCCTGTGGGCCAAGCATGGCCTCGAGGCCGAGCTCAAGGTGTTCACCAACGGTCCGATCCAGGTCCAGGCACTCGGCGCCGGCAGCCTCGATTTCGGCTATGTCGGGCCCGGCGCATTGTGGCTGCCGGCCTCGGGCAAGGCCAAGATCGTGGCGATGAACGCACTCGGCTTGTCCGACCGCGTCATCGCACAGGCCAGTTTCAAGTCGATGGCCGATCTCAAGGGCAAGAAGGTCGGCGTTCCCGAGGGCACGTCGGGCGACATGCTGCTGCGCCTGGCGCTCGCCAAGGCCGGCATGCAGCTTTCCGACGTCGAAGTGATCAAGATGGACCCAAGCACCGTGGTCTCGGCCTTCGCCTCCAAGCAGATCGACGGCGCCGGCATCTGGTACCCGCTCGTCGGCGTCATCAAGAAGACGGTGCCAGACCTTGTCGAGGTTGCCCAGAGCGCCGACTTCTTCCCGGCCAACTCCTTCCCCTCGGCTTTCGTCGCGCGCAACGAGGTTGCCGCGCAGAATCCGGACACGGTGAAGAAGATGATCGCCGTGCTCAAGGACGCCAACGATTTCCGCGCCGCCGATGTGCCGCGCTCGGTCGAGATCACCGCCAAGTTCCTCGGCGTGCCGGCCGACCCGCTGGTCACCGAGAGCAAGAACGGCAAGTACCTGACCAGCGCCGAACTGATCGCCGCCACCAAGGACGGCAGCGTCGCCGGCTGGCTCAAGGGCCTCAACGAACAGTTTGTCACTTTCGGCAAGCTGAAGGACCCGCTCGATCCGAAAGACTACTACCTCGGCGATCTCTACGCCGGCTGATCGAGCCAACTTGCTTCGCCGCTTAGGCGGCGAGGCCTTTCCTGACAACTCCCATCCAAGCGTGATCCCATGAACGTTCTCTACATCGACATCGACAGCCTGCGCCGCGACCATCTCGGTTGCTACGGCTACCACCGCAACACCTCGCCCGTGATCGATGCGCTGGCCGCCGAAGGGATCCGGTTCGAGAACGTCTATGTCTCCGACGTGCCCTGCCACCCCTCGCGCACCGCCCTGTGGAGCGGCCGGCATGGGCTGCGGACCGGCGTCGTCGGCCATGGCGGCACCGCCTGCGAGCCGTTCCGGGAAGGCGCTGAACGCGCCTGGGCCGGCACCTTCTATGAGGAAGGCTGGATGAAGGCCCTGCGCGACCTCGGTTACCACACCGCGACCATCTCCTCCTTCGGCGAGCGTCACGGCTGCTGGCACTGGTATGCCGGCTTCAATGAGATGTTCAATCCGGGCCAGGGCGGCATGGAGAACGCCGACGACGTCGTGCCGGTGGCGATCGACTGGCTGCGCCGCAACGGCAAGTCCAAGAAGTGGTTCCTGCATGTCAATGTCTGGGATCCGCACACGCCCTACCGCGTGCCGGAAAGCTTCGGCGACCCGTTCAAGAACGACCCGCTCCCGTCGTGGATGACGCGCGAGGTTCTGGCCGAGCAGATGAAGGGTTATGGCCCGCACAGCCCGATGGAACCGCGCGGCTATGACGCCGCCCCTTCCGGCTATGCCCGCATGCCGGTGCCGATCGACGACCTCGACAAGGCCAAGGCCTGGTTCGACGGTTACGATACAGGCGTCAAATATGCCGACGACCATGTCGGCATGCTGGTCGCCACGCTTAAGGAACTCGGCCTGTTCGAGGACACCATCATCGTCATTGGCGCCGACCACGGCGAGAACATGGGCGAGCTCAATGTCTGGGCTGATCACCAGACCGCGGACGAATACACCTGCAACGTGCCGCTGGTCATGCGCTGGCCGGGTGCTGCCGACATGCGCGGCGTCAATGAAGGCCTGCACTACCACTTCGACTGGGCGGCGACACTGATCGACAAGCTCGGCGGCAAGGTGCCCGCTATCTGGGACGGCAAGTCGTTTGCGCCTGCTCTGGCGGCAGGCCAGGACGGTGGCCGCGAGTTCCTGGTGCTGTCGCAGGGCGCATGGGCGGTCCAGCGCGGCGTGCGCTTCCACAGCGAGAACGCCGACTGGCTGATGCTGCGCACCTATCACGACGGCTACAAGGATCTAGAGCCGGTCGAGCTCTACAATCTGACCTACGATCCACATGAACAGCACGACCTTGCCGCTGCCCGCCCCGACATCGTCGCCCATGCGAGCAAGCTTCTGGAAGACTGGCGCTCAACCACGCTCGCCCGCAGCGAAACCGATGTCGACCCGCTGGTCACCGTCCTGCAGGAGGGCGGCCCCTATCACTGCAAGGGCGAACTGCCGGCCTACCTCGAACGCCTCCGGGCAACCGGCCGCGCCCACCATGCCGCCAAGCTTGAGACGCGTCATCCCGCACCGCAGGCTAGAACGGCAACGACACGCTAGAGATGTTCCGATCGTCGCAACTAGTCGCCCTGTTTTCAGGACGGCTAGTCTGCGTCGCGCGGGCAATGCGCGACCACGCCGCCTGCGTGCCCTGCCGGCCATCCACAAAGCGAGCCACCTTTGCCACCTAGCGGCCGCGGGCCATTGCCAAGACTTATGTTCTGCGACGACTATGATTCCTGACGGCATCACCACATGGTGCGCTCCGCGAGCGCACCAAGTGGTGATGCCAGGCTGACGTCCCGTCGGCAGGCCAGGAGACTTCAGGTGGGCGACATCAGGAAAAGCCAGGGCTTGGCAGGCCAGATTTCATTGCAGCCGGCCGCCAGGACTGCATTGCCGACCTTTGCCGCCACCGCGGCCATGGTCGCCATCCTCTATTTCGCGCGCGACGTGCTGCTGCCGCTGGCGATCGCCATATTGCTGACCTTCGCGCTCGCGCCGATCGTCAGCTGGCTTCGCAGGCTCGGCGTGCCGAGGCTGGCATCGGTCATTGCCTGCGTCATGGCCGCCTTCGGCATGGTCGCCATATTCAGCTTCGTCGTGGCGTCGCAGATCGGCGAAGTTGCCCAGAACCTGCCAACCTATCAGTCCAACATCCTCGAGAAAGTGCGCTCGCTCAAGGAAACCGGCGATGGCACCGGCATCATCGACAGGCTGAGTGGGGTCATCGAGCGTGTCGGACAGGAGATCGACAAGCCCGAAGGCACGACGGTCGGGCCGACGCAACCGCCGCGGCCGGACCCGCTGCTGGTCGAGATCTTCACGCCCCAGCGGCCGATCGAAACCCTGAAGAACCTGATCCTGCCGCTGATCGGCCCGCTCGCCACCGCCGGGCTGGTCATCGTCGTCGTCATCTTCATGCTGCTGGAGCGCGAGGACCTGCGCGACCGCTTCATTCGCCTTGTCGGCTATGGCGATCTGCATCGAACCACCGAAGCGCTTCAGGATGCCGGCCGCAGGGTCGGGCAATACTTGCTGATGCAGTTGGTCGTGAACGTCGCCTATGGCGTCCCTATAGGCATCGGTCTCTGGCTGCTGGGCATACCGAACGCGGTCCTGTGGGGCCTGTTGGCGATCGTGCTGCGCTTCGTGCCCTATATCGGCCCGGCGATCGCGATGATCCTGCCGCTCTTCCTGGCCCTGGCGGTAGCGCCGGGCTGGTCGCTCGTGCTGTGGGCGGCAGCGCTATTCATTGTCATGGAACTGATCATCAACAACGTCATAGAGCCATGGCTCTATGGCTCCAGGACGGGCCTTTCGCCGCTGGCCATCATCGTCGCCGCGATCTTCTGGACCTGGCTGTGGGGCCCGGTCGGTCTGGTGTTGTCCACGCCGCTCACCGTTTGCCTCGTCGTGCTCGGAAAGCACGTTCCACAATTTGCCTTTCTCGAGGTCCTGTTCGGCAACGAGCCGGTGCTCGATCCCAAGGAACGCCTCTACCAGCGCCTGCTGGCTGGGGACCCGGAGGAGGCAACCGACCACGCCGAGGAGATGCTTGAGACCGAATACCTCGTCGACTTCTACGGCAACGTGGCCATTCCGGCATTGCTGCTCGGCGAACGCGACCGTGCCCGCGGTGCACTGACCGACGAGCAGCGCAGCCGCGTTGCGGCAAGTGCCGCGACGCTCGTCGCCAATCTGAACGAGATCGCCAACGAGGAAGCAGAAGAAGGCGACGACGTCGCTGCGGAAGACGCCGAGGCCGGCGAAAGCGCTGAAGAGGACGAACTGCCGGACGGATCGGGAAAATCGGTGCTGTGCATAGGCGGCCGCGGCGATCTCGACAACGCCGCCGCCGCCATGCTCGCCCAGGTCCTGACGGTTCAGGGCGCCTCTGCATCGACCGCGAGCCACACCGACGTTGACCCGGCCAACATCCGCAACCTGCCGCTTGGCACGTTCCAGACCGCGGTCGTCGGCTTCCTCAACTCGGACTCGTTGAACCATGGACGCTACGTCGTGCGCCGGCTCAAGCGGGCCGGCAAGGACCTGCGTGTCGGCATCGTGCTCTGGGCCGACGAGACGCCAGGCCGTGATGCCGAAAAGCTCGCCGCAGAGCTGAATGCCGACTTCGTCGCCTACGACATGACCTCAGCCGCGACCGGCGCGCTGTCGGACACGCCGCCCGTACCCCTGAAGGCCCCCAAGCGCATGGTCCGGCGCCAGGCGTCATCACGCAAGAAGCCCGAGGCAAAGGCGAAGACGCCGGCTGGTTGATGCCGCGCGGCTGCCGGCCTCCTTCGCGAAGGCTCATGCACTATCTCCCAAACTGCTTTGGGAGGTTCGGATTTCAGGGTGACGTAACGCACACTGTCGAGCGCGTCAGGAAGCGCTTCTCGCGGCCATTGTCGAGCGAGAACATGCCGCCGCGTCCCGGCACAACGTCGATGATCAGGTCGGTGTGCTTCCAGACCTCGAATTGCGAGGCGCTGATGTAGACCGGCGTGTCGCCGATGATGCCCAGCCGCACATCATTGTCGCCAACGATGAAATCCGAGCGCGGATAACACATCGGCGACGAGCCGTCGCAACAGCCGCCGGACTGATGGAACAGCACCGGTCCATGCTCGGCGATGATCTCGTCGAGAAGGGCGATGGCCTCGGGCGTGGCGGAGACCTTGTCGAGGGGAGGATGCGAGGACATGGGCGAGGTTCCACGTTGCGGCCAGCTCTCCTCTCCCCGTTCACGGGGAGAGGATGCCGGCAGGCAGGTGAGGGGCGGCG
>Ga0209902_101541_pt1 | contig 10485 bp, 17 predicted proteins | sample FECB27metaG_FD_188304 | JGI IMG/M metagenome (GOLD analysis project Ga0209902, IMG submission 188304) | Cyanobacterial communities from the Joint Genome Institute, California, USA - FECB-27 (SPAdes) (version 2) | ecosystem: Environmental > Aquatic > Thermal springs > Hot (42-90C) > Microbial mats...
GATCAAGGCGAAAAAGCCGGGCAAATCGCGCCTTTTGCGGCCTTTCCAGCCATCTCGGCCGAGCGACAATCGCGCATCTTCCGGGTATTGTCCATCACTATCGATAAGAGGTAATTATCGATAGTGAAATAGACACGGGTAGGGGTGTCGATGTGAAACAAATAAATCGCTATTTGACTTGGTTATGATAGATTTGCTGTCGTGAATTCAGTCCGCTATGACCTTTCACGCGCTGAACGCCAGGCGCTGGTTTGCGACTGCGCCGCAGCCTCTGAAGCTGCGGCGATCGCACTCGTCCGCTTTGACGAGCGGCTGGCCCGCGCCGAGCCGATGCTCGCCGACGGCGCCCGCCAGCGCGGCCACGCCTTTGAGGCCCAGGCACTGGTAGGGCTCAGTGGCGGCCTTTGCCCGCTCGAGGATCTTTGCCTGCACGACGCCGGCATGGACGTGCGCAGCCCGACCCGCGACATCGCCCGGGCCGCCGCCATGTTCGACGAACGACGGCGCCTGGCCCAACGCGAGCCGGCCGAGGTTTTGAGCGAGAGTGCCCTGCGACTGCGGCTCGGCATTGAAGGATTCCCCGACCCAGATAGGCCGGACAAAGCGACGACAATGTCGGGGACCGCGAAAGGGGGCACGGCACCCTGGGACCGGATCGACCTTGGTGAGGACGATGACGACCAGACCGGCGAGGATGAGCTCGACCTGGCGGACGAGGACGGTCTCGGCAATCCGGCCTTCGCCGAGATCGACGCGCTGCTGGTGCGGACCCGCAAAAAGCTCGATGCCTGGAACGATTTGTCCTCCGACGAGGGTCGCGAAAGCCTGACCCTGCGCGATCCCGGCTATGATGCCGCCGGGCGGTTCGAGGGCTGGCTCAATATCCTGGAAGAGGGCAGGGGGCTGCCGGCTGCCTTGAGCGCGGCGCTCGCGCTCGATGCCTGGCTTTGGCTCGAGCCGTCGGAACGCGCGGGCGAGCTCGGGTTTGCGTTTTCCGCGACCGTGTTGCGGCAGCGGGGGCTGGCGGCGGCGCATTTGCCGGCGATTGGATTAGGGCTCAGGAGGGGGAAGTTTCGGTGGAGTCCGCACCAAGCACGCAGCGTCCGGGTCGCGGGGCTGCTCCGCGCGTTTGGCGAGACGGCCGCGTTCGGGCAGGCCGATCTGGATCGGCTGTCGCTGGCGCGGACTGTGATGTTGCGGAAATGTGAGGGGAGGAGGGGGAATTCGAAACTGGCGGAGCTGGTCGATCTGTTCGTGTCGTCGCCACTGGTGACCGTGCAGTTGGCGGCGGCGCGGCTAAAGGTGACGCCGCAAGCGGTCGAGGCCATGCTGAAGGAGCTCGGCGGCAGCCTGCCGCGCGAACTTACAGGCCGAAAGCGCTATCGCGCTTGGGGCATCATGCGATTCTGACGATGCGCCGCTCGAAGTCTATTTCGGTCGTTTGCCGAATTGGATTCGGCACTTTGTGCAAGTACGATTCAAAAATTATATTTCATGCATGTTTTTTGCTGAAACTGGAATTTTGTGGTTCGGTTCGATGGCGGGAGTTTAATTCTAAATGGCCACGTTCTTTAATGACTATTTCGGAATCGAAGTGGACGTTGTTGACAACCATGGCGCTTTTAACGTTTCGATAATCAACGATCTGCCACTTTTTATCGACCCATTTCTGCTCTTCAACAGCGCAAAGCCGGAGTACCGGGAGCTGCACGACGGTATTCTGCGGTATTTGATCTTTTTGCGGGATGCGGTGGCTGATGGCCGGGTCACCGACGACCTCGAGAAGGCCTGGTTCATGTTTCCGGAGGTGAAGCAGAACTGGTTCGGCTTTTCGCTCTTCGGCAACGGCGGCAGCGGCCTGGGCAAGGACTTCGCTTCGGCCCTGCGGCTCAATCTGCGGTCCCTGTTCTCCAATTTCGGCCAAGAATCCATCACGCAGGGCAGCCATCTCGAGAAGGTGTGTCTGGTCCGTAGCGGCGTCGGCCGCGACATGATCAGCGACTTCACGACCAACCTGCTGAAGGACTTTCTCTGCCGCTACACCGAGGATTTTGCGGCTGCCCATATCGATCCGGCGCACCGGAAAAAGGTCTGGGTCAACAAGGCCCGGTTCAACTACACGACCGAGCATTGGGAGCGGGTCCAATACGACCTGCCGTGGCGCGATGGCGATTTCGTGCTGTTGACGCCGAAGGACATGCTCACCCGCGATGAAAACTGGATCAACCGGACCGACATGATCCGGGATTTCGAGAGCATTCCGATCGCTATCCCCGATGCCGAGCTGCGTGGCCAGGTCTCGAATTATTTCGAGCGCGTCATGGCGCGGCCGCGCGATCGACAGCCGAGCCAGAAGGATCGAGACGAGGCTGCCGTGCGCACGCTGATCGAGTTCCCCCAGCTGGTCGATTATTACATCCGGTTGAAGGAGAGTACCGGGGACGAGGCCCGCGACGTGAGCTCGGAAAAGGTCGCGGAGACCAAGCTGATGTTCGAGACGCTGGTGAAACAGCTGCAGGCCAACCTGGCCGCCAATACCGGGTTCTACAAGATCGCCGGCAGCACCTATGAGGAGGCCCACGAGCGGTTGGCCTATTTGAAGGACGTCATCGAGAACAAGGGCGGTCACCGGATTTTTTATCACGACGGCAAAGCCATCCAGCGGGAGTCCGATCTGCAGATCCTCTGCCGGTTTGTGTGGTTTGGCTCGCCATCGGATGTAGGCACTGAGGCCAACGACGGTCGCGGCCCGGTGGACTACAAGATCTCGCGCGATGCCAAGGACAAAACCCTGATCGAGATGAAGCTTGCGAAAAACACCGGCCTCGAGCGGAATCTAGAAAAGCAGCTGCCGATCTATCTGGCCGCCAGCGACGCCAAGAATGGCATCAAGGCAATCATATATTTTTCGATCCAAGAGCAGTGGAAGGTCGAGGCGATCCTGAGGAAGCTGAAGATCTTCGATCACAAGGACGTCGTGCTGATTGACGCCCGCAACGACAACAAGCCGTCGGGGTCAAAGGCATAGGGCCTCCTGCAGGACGGAATGCCCGACCGCCTGTAAGGTTCACGTCAGGAATCGGATAGGATGCAATCCTACTGCGTGCTATAAGAGGGCAACGAAAGGCCCCGACCATGAGAACCACTCAACAGATGAGCATCACCCTCCCGCTGGAGCTGGCGCGGATGGTGAAATCCAAGGTCGAGGCGGGCGGCTACGCCTCCGAGAGTGAGGTCATCCGCGAGGGTCTGCGGGCGCTGCAGGAGCGCGATGCCGTGGTGGAGCGGTGGCTGCAGGACGAGGTCGGGCCGACCTTTGACCGCTACCGCGCCGATCCGACCCAGGGCGCGTCGCTCGACGATGCTTTCGGGCGCCTGACCGCCAGGATGAACGCAGACGCCGACAAAGTGCGCTGATCGTGGCCTATCGGATCAGGCTGCTGCCGGAGGCCGAGGCCGACCTAGCGGCCATCTACGACTACATCCGGGACCAAGCCTCGCAGAGCATTGCCCAAGGCTATGTTCAGCGCATCATGGCCTATCTGGCAGGGTTCGACACGTTCCCCGAGCGCGGGACGCGCCGCGACGATATCCGGCCGGGGCTGCGTATCGTCGGGTTCGAGCGCCGCGTGACGATCGCGTTCCTGGTAGAGGGCGACGAGGTCATCATCGCGAATGTCCTCTATGGCGGGCGGGAGCTACCGGATTCGGCAAGCATATAGACAGCCTCTTACAAGTCTGCCCCCGATGCTGACATTTAAGGGGGGGCCGGCTCATATCGTTGGCAGGGCGGAGGCCAGTAGGCTTTAGCCGGGGGGCGAATATGAAGGTCATCGACGCTGATACGGGTAAGCACTTCCAACTGCGGATGGACGACGAGGTCCATCGCGGCGCGGCTGGCCAGGATGCGCAGTGACGGAGCAAGGTCGGCGGCATCGATGCGGGCGGCGGCTCCCGCATCGATGCGCCTGCGCAGCGGCTCTTGGCCCGCCACGCTGCCGTTGAGATCGATCACGCGGAGGAGCATTCTCGATCTCTCCGGCAATCAGGCTTTGGCGACGCGCGTGAACAGCTGGTCGAGTAGCGTGATCGCGAGGTCGATCTCGGCATGGCTCATGGTCAGGGCCGGGGCGAGCGTGATGACGTTCTTGTGGTAGCCGCCGATGTCGAGGACGAGGCCATAGCTCTGGCCACCGACCACGAGATCGGCCTTCATGCCCTCATCGCATATCAGGTCGACGAGGCGCTTGGACGGCGTATATCTGTCATGCGGCTCGCAGATCTCGATGCGCAGCGCCATGCCGAGCCCATCGACGTCGTCGACGATCCTGTGGTTGCGCTTGAGCTCCTCAAGACCCTGCAGGAAATACACCGGCCTCGCAGCCCAGCCGGAAAAGGACGGCGAGATTTTGATCGCGCTCGCGGCCGGAGGGGGTTCGAAAGAGGCAGCGGAGCTGTCGAAGGGCACGCGCTTTCAGCTCTATCTCGCGCTTCGCGTCGCTGGGTACTATGAGTTCGTCTCGTCCCGGCAGCCGGTGCCGTTCATCGCTGACGACATCATGGAGATGTTTGATGATTTCCGGCCTGAGGAGGCGTTTCGATTTTTCGGCGAGATGGCGCAGGTCGAGCAGGTGATCTACCTGGCGCACCACCCCCATCTCTGTGAGATCGCGCGACGGGTCTGCCCAGGCGCAAAGGTCCAGGAGCTGGCTACGAGAATTTGAAGTTCGGCTCGCTGGAGGGGTCGTTCTGAGATCGACAGGGAATTTGCGCCGTCCTCTCGGCAAAACCGGCCAAATATCTGCGTCAGCCGGACGCCTTGGCCGGCAGCCCGCGGTCGCTTTCCCACCTTGTCATAGCGTCGACCAGTGCGATGAGGTCGGTTTCGTCTGAGGTCCCCTCGGCAGCTTCCTTCAGCTCGCTGATTCGCAAGACTGCTGCTTCGTAGATTTCGACGCTGGTGATGTGGAGCGGCACTGACGTGTCCTGCCTGTTGCGAGCGCGGGAATCGAACGCCCGCCGAACCCATAGGTTGCCAGCTGCCCGTGTCGCGAATGCGAATTGCCTAGGGACCCAACCCTGCCTGAGATAATGTCTGTCCATGGTCGAGATCACCCTGTTCCGTGTTCCAGAGGTCGTTGCCGAGGAATACGCCGTCATGGGCGGAGACGAGTGCGTAGGCCGGATCATGCACAGCTTCGGTTCGGGCGGTTAGCCGAGATGGCTGCGAGCTTGCGTTCATTGCAGCTTGGCCAGTCATTGTCGCCCTCGTGCCGAAGCTGGATCGCGATGCGCATAGACGGCTTCAGGCCCGGTGAAAGTCGGTTTGCCGTGCTTCGCTCTGGATTGACTCGATTATGGAGGGTCCGATGGATCAGAAATCAAAGCAACGGGTCGATGCCGACAACGCCTTCCTCAGGACGCAGACGCAGTCGCTATCCCGTAACCGAAATGCGTCGGAGGCCGACACATTGACCGAGGCGCGCGACGCCAACACTGCCAAACTAAAGGAACAGCGCCTGCAAAAAGAGGCATCGGATCGCGAGGCTGCCGCCTTGGCGCCGCCGAAGCCCAAAGCGGGGAAACGCATGCCAGCGTATCGCTGATGAGGGATCCCAACGCTGTCGACTTCTGGCGTGGCTTTGCGTTGGTGACGATTTTTATCAATCATGTACCTGGGCTGTTTTTCGAGCGTTTCACGCATCGCAACATCTCAATATCGGACTCCGCCGACCTTTTCGTCTTCCTGGCAGGGTGGGGACTGCGATACGCCGTCGGTCGTTCCGATAGCGAGACGCCAATTAAACATGTCGTTCTGCGGGTCTTCGGGCGCGCGGTAACGCTTTACGCCGCGCAGATGGTGATCGTGGTCATAGCAATCGCGATTCTGGGGGCTAGTGCGCGTTTCCTGCAGAATCCGCTGATTCTGGAGTGGATCAATGCGGCGGCGGTTTTCTACAATCCGATTGATGCGCATCTCGGGCTTGCCATTTTAACCTACCAGTTGGGGTATTTCGATATCCTGCCACTTTACGTCGTGCTGATGCTCGTGGCGCCGCTTATGGTGCTCATTCATCGCAAATCGCCGAATTGGCTTTTGCCGATCTCGATCCTGATTTATCTCGCAGCCCTGATTTTTCGTCTCAACTTTCCGGCTTGGCCAGGTCGAGGTCAGTGGTTCTTCAACCCACTATGTTGGCAACTCGTCTTCGTCCTTGGGTTTACGATGGCGAGGGATCATGGGCCGGGACAATACGTCCGCAAGCACCTCGCGCTAATCCGGTTCGTTGCGTTACCAATCGTCTTTGCTGGCGCCTTGATGGTCTGGTTCCAATGGTCGCCCGACCCCACCAAAATGCCATCGCCCCGCCTTCTGTTTATTGCGAGCAAGACTTACGTATCTCCGATCCGGCTCATCCAGTTCCTGGCGCTGGTGGTGCTCTTCTCAGCGGCCTATCCGCTCATCGAACGGAACCTGGGTTTCCTTGTCAGGTTTTTGGCAATGCTGGGCCGAAACTCGCTGAACGTGTTCTGTGTCGGCTCTCTGCTCAGCCTGGTTGCCCAGGTTGCGCGCATATCAGCAAACGCCAACATCGCTATCGATACGGTAATTTTGATTGTTGGGATCGCGCTGCTCGGCTTTACTGCCTGGATATCGGAATGGCGCGATCGTCTGGAGCCGAGACCGCGATGAAGGGTGCCGTCACTATTGCTTTGACGCTTGGATTGATTGCGGGAAGCGCGTCGGGCTTTGCGCAATCTCGGCCCGCACTAGCGTCTGGCTGCGCCGTTGCATCTGCAGCGTCGGCACCGGCGATTTCATTGCCTCAGATTGCGACCGCGCTGCGGGAAAAGCGCAAGATCAATATTTTGACGATCGGTGCGTCTTCCGCGTCCGCGCGAGGGGCGGGCCGCAATTATTACGATGTAATAGAGAACTACCTCGAAACCGCCTTCAAGGGGCTGGATGTCGAAATCTTCGACCGCGGCGTGTCGGGGGAACTGGCGCGAGATGCAGCAGAGCGCATCAAGCTTGAGGTTGCTCTCAACGAAATCGACCTGGTTCTTTGGCAGGTCGGTACATTTGACGCCATGGCACGGGTACCAACGGATGCATTCGAACAAACACTGACCGACATGACGCGCTGGTTGCGGAGCCGGAAGATTGACGTGGTGCTGATCGGGCTGCACTATCTGCGGGATCTTCGGGATGACGACGGATATCAAGCGATCCGCAAGATTGTCCAAAGCGTCTCGGACCGGGAGAAGATCCTGCGGATTGGGCGCTACGAGGCTGGTGAGATCCTCGAGAAGGCTATGGAGCTGAATAAAATTGCCCCAGACGAGTTCGCAATGACTGCTGAGGGCTATGCGTGCATGGCCGATGCTGTCGCCCGCGCGCTTGCGACAGGCCTGTTCGCCAAGCAGACCCCGAACGGAGCAGCAGGTGCTGACACGTTGCGCTGAGTCCGCTCAGCTTGTGGCCTACATCGTTGCGCCTGACCTGCGTTCCCACTGAGAGGCTGACTGGAAAAGGGTTGAGTGATTTCAGCAGGTTGTGATTCCTTCGGATTTGCGAGATTCGATGGAGAGCACGATGGCCTGGACTGAAATCACTCGTCGTCATTATCGGCGCGCGGTCGGCCGCTACGCAAGCGATCTGACGGATGGGGAATGGGCCTTGCTTGCGCCGCTGATGCCGGCTGCCTCCGTGATCGGGCGGCCGCGCGAGACGGATTTGCGGTCGGTGATGGACGCGATCCTCTACATCGCCTCGACGGGTTGCCAGTGGCGGCAACTGCCTCGGGAGTTCCCGCCCTATTCGACCGTGCAGGGCTATTTCTACGCCTGGTCACGCGAGGGCCGGTTTTCCGCGATCAATCATGCGCTGGTCATGGCGGCGCGCGAGAAGGCCGGACGCGAGGCCAGCCCGACGGCGCCGCCAAGAATTCTGCCACAATCGGGTTGCTCTTCCGGTTGAAACCCGGAGGAAGAAAATGTCTCGAATCAGCGTTGTCGCGATTTTGTCCGCACTGTCGATCATCACAGCACCATGGCCCGCTGCAACCGCAACAGCCCAGACAATCGAGCTGGGTCCGAACGGTTTACGCGTCAATCCTCCTGAACCGATAATTGAAGTTCCCGATCGGCCCCGCCCACGCTACGAGCGGGAAGGCATTTCTGAGGGAGAGGCTGTACGGATCGCGAGGCGCGAAGGCCTGGAACGTGTCGAGCGGGTGCGCCAGGGCCGGAGGGGCTGGGTGGTCGCTGGCATCGATGTGGACGGCGACGACATCCGCGTCATCATCAGCAATAGCGGCGACGTCATCGACGTCCAGCGCGAGTGAGAAGGTGAGCCGCTGCAGCGTTGCCTATGCTGATGCTCCGGTGGGTTGGAAATCAAAGGCGTCTAACGCAGATGGCAGTGGCCCGCGCCCATCTTGCCGGTGCGCGGGCTGGCCGGCAGCAGGTCGATGTCGCGTCTTCCTGCTGCCGGCCTTTATTTCCCGCAGTCGCGGCTGGGTTGTGAATCGGCGTTCTATTTAATCCACGATCGGTGCCCAAGCCTCACCCCATAAATCGGCGTTACGTTATTCAACCGATTGGAAAAAACAGGCAGTTCTTGAGGGGCCATTCAAGATGCCGATGCCGGGGTCACAGCAGACGCCTATTCACAAGTAGCGCTGGACGGTTGTGAAGGGCGGGAAGTCGATTGGCAGTAGCTCCCACGCGCCGCCGCTCGACGCTAGATACAAAATCGCGTTCACGACCTCGCGCAGGTCCGTCGTCAGCGGGCGACCAAGGGGCCTCGGCTCGGGCAGGAGGGGTGAAATCAGCGCCCACTCCCGATCGGTCAGATCACTTGAATAGCGCAGACCTCGGCGTGCATGATCACGCCGAGCGGTTTCGATCCAGGACATCGTGGCCTTCATCAAGCGTCGCAACCTGATGGAACCACAAACGGCTGAAACTGCTCAACTTTTTCGGGTCGGGATCTCAGACCCCACCTCTTCTCAGAAAGTTCATTGATGTCAGCCGCACTCGACATACCCGATAGTAAAAACTAGCGGATCGGCCTCCTTATTGCCGTTCTGGCCTTATTGCTCGCGTTCTCAGAGATCGGCGGTAAAAACGCCGAACAAGACGCGCTCGCGAAGAATGTCGAGGCGTCGAATCTCTGGGCCTTCTTTCAGGCAAAGACGATCCGCGGCACGACGCTGCGGACGGCCGCCGAGGCGATGGAGGTCGAGCTAGCCACAGTAACCGATTCCGCTGCTCGCGAGCGCATGCAAAAGCGCATCGATAGCTGGAAAGCCACGGTCGCGCGCTACGAATCGGAACCCGAAACCAATGACGGCCGTAAGGAGCTGATGGCGCGTGCCAAGGCCGCTGAGGCACAGCGTGACATCTCGTCGGCCCGTGACGACAAATATGACGTCGTCTCCGGTCTCTTCCAGATTGCAATCGTCGTCTCGTCGGCGGCGATCATCACCGGCCTTGCACTTCTGGCCTTCACCGGCGTCGGCCTGGGGCTGCTCGGCCTTGCCCTAATGGCCGTCGCGCAATTTGCTCCGACCGCGCTTTTTTGACGCGCCAGACGTTGAGCTGCGGTCGCCGCCTTTAGTTTCTACAGCACGTGGCCATGTTGCCGCTGCCGATGGGAAGCGTTGAAGCCGAGGAAGCGCACATGCACACAGCCGCTGGCTCGTGCCCGCTTTCGCCACTACGCCCGGAAACTAAGGGACAATCTTCGGCGCTTATTCACAGCTCTTCACCAAAGGCAAACCCAGCATTTTCGTCACCCGGCCGATATCTGCAGGATTTCTCGCCCTGGCGGCCGGCTTGGTCGTGTTGGCGCTGCTGCCGTCGCTCGGGCGGAAGCGCGACGATGTGTTCCAGGACGGCTAACCTGCCCGCTCAATCGATGGTGAAGCTGTCTGCAGGAATCTCGGCCGAAGCGGGTCGCCAGTGCGTCGGTTGCCAATCCAGCGGTTCACCATTGTCGCCTATCCAAGTGCCGGATCGATCCGATTGCTCGTTCCGCCGATAGCGCGCGCGAGCCTCATGGCTTCCGTCGGTAACCTCGCATTGCTCGCTGATCGTCTTGCGCACCATCGGCGAGCCAAGCGTCCATTTGTCCGACATTCTCTCCCCCCGTTGTCAGCTTCCCATATACGGCCAATCAGCGCGGGTGGATGAACGCATGCCGAGCCCAATTTTAACGCTGCATCTATTTTGCCAGCCGCGCGTGTCCAGATGGGGCCAGTCGCAGGAATTCTCGCGATGTTCAATTTGTACGCTGCGACGCGACAATCACGATGCGAGTTCGCGGCCGGCCGCTGTCGCAGACTGCCTCCTCACATGGAGTAGAGTTGCGTGTCCGGCCGCCACGTCACCGATCACCAGATGAGGCTCTTCATGAAGTTTCGACAGGACGACGCCGTCGCGATCGCGGCGGCGAAGGCTGGGTTCAGCACCGCGACG
>Ga0209902_101542_pt1 | contig 10449 bp, 12 predicted proteins | sample FECB27metaG_FD_188304 | JGI IMG/M metagenome (GOLD analysis project Ga0209902, IMG submission 188304) | Cyanobacterial communities from the Joint Genome Institute, California, USA - FECB-27 (SPAdes) (version 2) | ecosystem: Environmental > Aquatic > Thermal springs > Hot (42-90C) > Microbial mats...
GTAGCATAGGATCTTTCTAGCTGGCGCCGATAGCAGGCTCGCCTATTGTAGCGACATGGCTACCATCGCCCGCACGTTGAGACGTCTTTGAGAGTGAAGCCGCCCCACTTACTGAACAATACGCTGTTCGTTGCGTTTTTCCGCCCAGCTCTTTGCGTCATAAGCTGGCTGTGCTTCGAGTTGCTCCTTGGTGAAGGTCGTATAGAGATACTTCGTGCCTTGGGCATCGGCCAGGAAGGTAAGGTTATCGCTGCCTACGGCAACCTTCTTTTCGCCCACACCTAGGAAACCGCCGACATCGATGACATACGCATCGATCTTGCCGTCCGCCGTTATCAAAATGTCGCCTATCTCGCCGATATTGACGTCATCGGCGCCATAGACTGTAGTGCCCATCAGTTCTTCAGCACGCAGATCGGCACTCGGCAGGGCCTTCAGTGCCGACTTGTCGATCGCCGCGGTCTTGGTTTGGTCGGTCGTAGAAGTTTCCGGTGCAGCCGGCGCCACCGGCGCTTGCGCGGTCTGATCCACCTTCGGGGCCGCTGGATCGGTCGCGGCTACAGGAGCGGGGGTCGGATCATAAGCTCGGCGGTCGAAATCAGGCATCGCCTGCAGTTGTTCTTTGGTTGTTGCCATCACAAGCCAACGATCACCGTCCTTCTCGGCCCAATCAAAGTCCTCATACGGCAGGGCGACATTCTTTTCGCCGATACCAAGGAAGCCGCCGACACCGATCACCAGCTGATCGGCTTTGCCCTCGGCGGTCAGGACTATGTCATTGACGTCGCCGATGTTTTCTGCATCGGCGGCAGTGCCGTTATAGACCTTCTCGCCAATAATGTTAGCGGCGAGGAATCCATCAGCAGGCTGGATCACTTCGGGCGCTGCTGGCGCAACCTGCGTCGGCGCAGGCGCTGGAGCCGGGGCGGTCGTGTCCTGTGAGTAAGCCCCGGTTGCAATTAGTGTAGCCAAAGCGGTCGTGGCCAAAAGTTTGCGGATCATGACACTGTCTCCTCGCGTCTTGTTAATGCTTGCCGCGCCCTCGGCCTTGTCGGAACGACAGGCGCGTATCTTATGGGATCAACGTCGTGTACCCGTCATAGTTCCCCGCTTGCTTCTCCGGCATGCCCGCGCTTTTCAATCCATCAGCAATACCAAACCCGGATACAATCTCTTGAGATTTGGCAGCGACTTTTCCTGCCACGCGATGTTGCTATTGCCCCGAACCACCATCTGGACTTGCGGATGGGTACGGGCCTCGATGACCAGCTTTGCCAGGATATTCCTGCCTTGGGAGTTCAAGAATTCGAGATCGGAAAGATGTACCGTGATAGCTGATGGCCTGGAGTTCAGAAGGTCCCGCACCAATGAGGTAATCTCGGGCGCGGCCTTGTTGTCCAGACGCATGATCCCAGTGAAATATAGATCAGTTCCTTCAACCCGCACACTATATTCGTCAGCGTTGATTTCCATAGAGAACCCTTCACTAATCCTGATAATCTACAAAATACCAGATCGTTGTACGTACGGCATCTTATAAAACAGATTGGCGTGAATCAGCGGGATGGGGGACAAAGACGTCGTTTCACTCAGACCACAGGATCGACCATGGTCCCGCTTCAAATCTGCGCCGCGCATTTGCGAACACCGTGTTTTAGAGAGGTCAAGGGATCCCCGAGCGGTTTCGTCGGGCTTATTCTGTTGCAGCCAAGAAGGATATCGGTCCAGAATAAGAGGCCAAGGTTTTCGATGATGTGAGCTGCCGAGCCGCCATAGCCTTTTCGAAAAAGGCAGTTCGCACGAGCCCTTTCAGTTTCAATGGGATCAATCGACGATCTGGCGCGTTCTGGTTTGACTTTTCGCGGGGAGAACGCAGTGCATCAGCGTATCGCAGTGCTGATCGTCGAAGACGAAGCATTAGTAAGAATGGACGTCAGCGACAGTCTATCTGACCAAGGGTTTGATGTTTATGAAGCGCGCGATGCGGGGGAAGCCATGGCGGGCCTAGAGAGCGGCATTCCGATCCGCGTATTGTTTACTGACGTGGACATGCTTGGGAAAACGGATGGGCTGGCTCTTTCAGCGGCGGCAAGCAATCGATGGCAACATTGAAGATTATCGTACGTCGGGTCATAGAACAATTGCAGGGGAGCGCTTACCTGAAGGCGCCGTGTTCCTTCCATAACCCTATGATACTCGATTTCTCGCTTATATTATCGAGTACTTGATTAATTCTTGGAAGCAATGACATATCAGGAGCAATCGATTGCCCTGGAGCCGATCGATTTATTTCCTCAATTAGACTGAACGGGTGGGCTCCCTTCCGATGTTTGCGGGGCTGATGTCGCCGCTACCGAAACCGCGAGGTTTCGCGCCAGGCTTCGAACCAATTCATTGGTTGACCGTTGTTGACGTTCGGGTGGCTTATGGAGGACGTCGATGAAACGGTGGCTCAGGGATAATGGTCTGACTATTGCGCTGATGGCTGTTTTCCTGGCGACCATCGCGGGCATGGCGGCTGCCGGCCTTGCTCATGAAAATCAACAGTTGAAGCTTCATCGCGAAGAGCCGCTGACGTTCCTTGCATATGTCCTTTCTGGCTCTTTCGTCTCCGCTGTCTTTGAGAACTGGGAAAGCGAGTTCCTGCAAATGAGCGCGTATGTCATGTTGACCGCGTTTTTGTTTCAACGAGGTTCAGCGGAATCTCTTGACCCTGACGATCCCCACCGCGAAGGAGACTCCGCGCCCGTCGGGATAGGCGGCAGGTTGCGACAATGGCTGTACTCATATGGTCTGGGTTTGACCCTTGCTGCTCTCTTCATAATTTCATTTGTCATCCATTGGCTGGCCAGTGTCAGGGCTTCGAATGAGGAAGCGCTGCGGCACGGTTACCAAGCCCAGTCTGCGATGAGTTACCTTGTTGACCCCCAATTATGGTTCCAGTCCTTACAGAACTGGCAGTCCGAATTCCTTTCGACGGCGGCACTTGTGGTGCTGTCAATTTTCCTCCGATTCAAAGGATCGCCGGAGTCAAAAGCTGTCTCTGCGCCACACAGCCAGACTGGAACTTGAGTTCGAAGGCCGATGGGGAAATTCAAAGCACACCAGGCCGGTGCCTACCAAGGCGACCGGCAGAACCGCAAAAAGCTATGGCTTTTGCTGGATTTTTCGGAATAACAGCTTAGTCTCCATATGTAGTTTGTCCTTTGGGCAGCGGTTGTAAATGGCAAAGGATGGGCAATATGTCGCTCTTGAAGAAGGATGGAGCAGACATCGCAGTTGGTTTTGCTGCAATTCATGAATTCCAACGCCTGATGGGCATTCAAGGAGATGTCCCGACACTCGAAGCACCAGAGATGGCCGCAAGCTATCCAGGTTCTTTTCACGCGTTGCTTCAGGCATTGCCAGCTGCCATTTACACCACGGATGCCACCGGCCGGATAACATTTTTCAACGAGGCAGCAGCGTCACTTTGGGGTCATCGACCACAGCTTGGTAGCGACGCATGGTGTGGCTCATGGAAGCTTTACTGGCCGGACGGAACTTTCTTGCCCCACGGGGAATGTCCTATGGCGATGGCGCTCAAAGAGGGCAGGGCGATCCACGGAATGGAAGCGGCGGCCGAGCGGCCCGATGGCACTCGTGTACCCTTCCTGGCATTTCCAACACCTTTCCTTTCCGAGAGCGGCGACGTCATCGGAGCAGTTAATATGCTAATCGATATCACCGAGTGGAAAACCACTGAGCTGGCCACACAGAGACTGGCTGCGATCGTTGAATCCTCTGACGATGCCATCATATCCAAGGATCTCAATGGCATCATAAAGTCGTGGAATAGGGCCGCAGAACGACTTTTCGGTTATCGCGAGGAGGAGGTTGTCGGCAAACCGATCAATTTGCTCATACCTGCCGATCGGCAAAACGAAGAGCCGGAAATTCTGGCTAAGATCCGCCGGGGCGAGCGTATTGAACATTACGAGACGGTACGGCAAAGCAAGGACGGCAGCCTAGTCGACATCTCGCTTACGATCTCGCCGATAATCGGGCCCAATGGCAGAGTAGTTGGGGCTTCGAAGATCGCTCGGGACATAGGCGAGCGAAAGGCCGCCGAGCGCTTAACAGACGTTATCGTTGCGGAAATGAAGCACCGGGTGAAGAACTCGCTGGCCCTCGCTGCTTCCATCAGCAATCAGACCTTCCATTCGGCGCCTGATGGCGAGCGTGAGGAGTATGTCTCGCGTCTCAAAGCTCTCGGCAATGCACATGAAGCGTTGTCAAGAAAGAGCTGGGAAGGCGCCTGCCTGAGAGAGATTGTAGCACGGGCGTTAGAGCCCCATCAGAACGGCAGCATTCAGATCAATGGCCCTGATGTCTCCATAAATGCGGGAAAGGCGGTAGTTCTCTCGTTGGCTCTGCATGAATTGGCTACGAATGCCGCAAAATATGGTGCGCTCTCAATACCGGAGGGAAGCGTAGAGGTAGAGTGGGTGGGATTGGGCGAACGACCAGACACGATCAAGCTTTCCTGGCGGGAACGCGGAGGGCCGCGGGTTGAGCCGCCCGCCCGAAAAGGGTTCGGTTCGCGATTGATAGAACGCGGCCTCGGCGCTGAGTTCGAGGCGGTCCATCTCGATTTTCTGGCGGAAGGAGTGGAGTGCGGCGTCGTTTTTCAGGGCGGAAAAAATGACGATTGGCGCTCAACGTCCGCCAGCGCAACCTAGAAGTAGTTGTCGACATCGCAGGATCCGCGGGGGCAATGAAAATGTGCCCCATGATGGCTCAACAGTCGGCAGTAGTATCAGGCTGCTCTCCCGGACATAGCCCAGCTCACCTGTTCATTTCGAACAACAATCGATGTTGAAGAGCGGATAGGATAACGATTGCACCGTCGCTCGTATTCGCTCCTTCTTGATAGTGGCTCTTTGCCCTGCCCCACATCCCAGCCCCCTGTCAGCGCGCCCTGCAGGCAAGCCTACTGGGAGCAGGCGGAAAATTTAGCGAACACAGGAACTGAAACGCCGTCTGTAAGTTGACTCCTACCCTGACCACAGGAGTTCGCTATGAATGGTCTTATTTACCTTGTCGGCCTCGTGGTGGTCGTATTGCTTGTCCTCTCTTTCTTAGGCCTAGCCTGAAAATGGATGACTAGGAGGCGAAGACCAAGATGACAAAAAGCGCCGATCAAGACAAAACGATATCAAGCAACCCCAGCGAGTTTAAAACCACATTTGATAAAGAAGCTGCAGCTGCAAAAGACGTACTGAAAGAAGCAGCTAACGCCACCAAAACAAAAATCGCCGACGTAGGTTCAGACGCGAAAATCGCCGCTTCAAAAGAAGCCGAGGAATTGAAACGCGAGGCGTCGGTGGGCCTGCACGCTTTCGCAGATGCAATTCGCAGTGCTGGTGCAAAGCTCTCCGAAAGCGACCAGGGCATGGCTGCGCGAATGGTCCAAGAAGCAGCGAGTGGGCTTGAACGTCTCTCTACGTCCCTTGGGAAAAAGCAGCTTCAAGATGTTGTCGACGACGTTAGGGATTTCGGACGCAAGAATCCGTCTGCCTTTATTGCCGGTTCAGTACTTGTCGGTCTTGCTCTGGGTCGGTTTGTCAGGAGCACTGACGACCGAGACTCAGGCTCAATGTCCCGCGACGCGCGAGACAGCGGCCTCGACGGATCGAGGAGAGCGCCATGACCACGAGTAATGATCCTCGAGGTGTCGCAACGCTGATTAGCGATCTCACGCAGCAAGTGTCGACCCTCGTCCAAACGGAACTGAAGCTCCTTCGGGCAGAGATATACGAAAAGTTGGATCAGTTGGGCAGCGGAGCTGCCGAAGTAACCGCAGGCGCAATCTGCCTATTGGCGGCGCTTATCGTCCTCCTGCAGGCAGTGGTCGTTGCTCTCGTTAAGGCCGGTTTGGGTGCAGGCTGGGCATCGTTGTTGGTTGGAGTGGTTGTTGCGGCGCTCGGTCTATTCTTGATTTGGCGCGGTAAGTCCAACCTTTCGACATCGAACCTTATGCCCGAGCGTACCCAAGAGCAGCTTCGCCGAGACGCGGACGTTGCAAAGGAACAAGTGCCATGAGTGATCAATCCGCTGCTTCGCTGGAACGTGAAGCTAATGCAGTCCGCAGTCAGGTAGCTGACACAGCCGAAAAGCTACGCGACAAGATGAGCCCAGGGCAGCTCATCGACGAAGTTGCCGAGTATTTTCGTAATTCTGATGGGGCGCTTGCCCTGGACAATCTCAAGACACAGGTACGCGACAACCCCTTACCCCTTGCCCTGGTCGGAGCAGGGCTTGCTTGGCTATTCCTGGGAGGCGGGCCAACAACCAGTGAGATAAGAGAAAGAGCCCAGGACTTCGGCTCGAATGGGGAAGACGGCGATACTCATTCAGCGAAACTGCATGGGAGCGTATTTGATCGTCCGCTGGAAAGCAGCGCAGAATCTTCATTGGAGGCGGTGAAACCTTTGTCGGAGTTCGCCTCAGCGACCTATTCGGCAGTTACAGATGCCGTATCAACCGCTCAAGACGCAGTAAGCGATGCAAGCGCCGCCGCTAAAGCCTATGCCACCGGTGCCCGTCATACAATCTCTAAGGGGTCCAGTCGCGTAGGTCGAAAAGTCCAAAGCGGATTTTTGGATGTGTTGAGCAATGAACCATTAGTACTGGGCGCACTAGGCATTGCGGTCGGGACCGCGATCGGGGCAATGCTGCCCAGCACGGATATAGAAGACGCAAATGTTGGGCCGTACCGAGACAAGCTTCGTGATGAAGCTGAGAAGGTGGTGTCCGATAGCGTTGAAGAAGCCAAGAATATCGCTTCTAGCACCTATGAAACCGTCAAGGATGAAGCAGATCGCCAAGGATTGAGCCTGGATGGTAAGACGATTGCTGAACGTGTTGCCGATGTCGGCAAAGCTGCGGTCGAAAATGTAGAAAGTTCAATTCGCGAAAAGGTAGATCCCGACAAATCCCATACCTGACGATCGAGGTTCAGCGCCCACATCAAGCCAAGCAATCGCGCTCAGGATTCCAAAGGGTGGGCGGAGGGGATTCACGCGATTCTGCCGAAATCCATCACCGTTTATGCATCAAGTTGTCTATTGGTCACGGGTCGGTGGTCAGTTCGCCCGCGCTTGAATTGCCCATACATACTGGGCTAGGAGATGCGAATGCTTGTCGGCTATGTGCGTGTTTCGTCCGGCGATGAACAGTCTTTGTTGCAGCATGACGCGTTGGCGAAGGCTGGGTGTAAAAGGATTCACGTTGAAACTGGATCGGGTGGTCGACGGAAGCGACCAACGCTGCGGACGATGCTTATGGACCTCCAGGCCGGAGATGTCTTGTGTGTTTGGAAACTCGATCGCCTAGGGCAGTCAACGAAGCATCTCATCGAAACGGTAGAATTGCTCAGTAACAAAGGCGTGGGTCTAAAATCACTTACCGAGGGCATCGATACGACCTCATCGAATGGCAAACAGGTCTTTCGAATATTTAACGCGCTAGCTGAACTGGAGGGGTTGCACACCGGTGGGCGGCCGATGGCAAGCTCGAATTTAGAGACCAGAAAAAGCAAGCCCAGCCGCATTCTGAACGAAGCGGACATATTCCTGGCTAACAAGCTTTTGAAGTCGGATAATTTGACAATGGCCGAGGTCGCCGTTCGCCTTGGCGTTTCGGTACCGGTTCTCCAGCATCACCTACAACCACTGAAGTCACCTACATAAACTGCTTTGTTACGCTTGATGCGCTAGTGGCGTTGTGCCTGTGCGGCGAGACCTAACTCCTTTTGCACTCCGAGAGCGTAACGCTGAATAGTTCGGTGACCGTAGGGTATCGGCCCGAAGCCTCCGCCCGCGTTCTCAAGTTTAATCAATTACGTGGTTTCCATTTGGCGAAGCATTTATTCCTTCAATATAGACTGGATTTTGTAACTATCGGAAAATGGGAGTTAATTCTCGGCTGCTTGATCGGCAGTAAAACAATCAACCAAGCGAGACCAACCGCATAACCGGTAAGAGGAAGAGAACATGACTTATACGTCGACGACTCTTGCAAAAGCTCTGGTAGGGGGCATCCTTCTTGCATCGTTTTGCGCGCCTACGTTTGCCCTTGATATTGGCAATCGAGCCAACGGCCTCGGCATTTCGGCCGATACGGGCGGCGTCGGCGCTACGATAGGAGGAACGGGCGGTGTGAACGCAGACCTATCCACGGGCGTTGGCGGCAACTCGGGCAGCACCAGTGGTGGCGTGACTGTGGGTGGCCCCAATGGCCTTACGGCCAATCTCGGAGCCAATCCAACCGGCACTTCAGGTGTTGCCAGTATCGGCCTCGGCGGCAATACCATTGCCAATCTAGGGGCCAACGTTACCACATCCAGCCTGCTCGCACCGCGCGGACCCGCCGCGCCAGGTAGTCCCGGGGCGACAGTAAATCCAAGTGTCATTTCGGGCATGTCGGCATCGCAAATCGCGGTCTACGCCAAGCGCTGCAAGATGGTGTTGTCGAACCCTATGGGGTTCGAAAGCGACCTGCGCGAACTTTGCAAACTGCTTCATACTGCCAGTCGCTAATTCGTGCGGCTTTATGAAAGCCCCGGCCATTAATTGGCCGGGGTCTACTTTTTGGAGGGAGACTCCATCGGCGTCGCGTTGGCAAAACGCCCGGCATTGGGGGTTCGATTCCCACAGGTAGCGGACTTATGAGGGCCCGCTAACATAAGATTGCTACATAGCCATCAACACTTGGTAGCGATGCAAACGGCTCAGGCGGGGGATATAAAAAGCCAAGGAAGCCGACCCCGCTTAGGGGCTGCCCAACTTGTCCCGCGCGACAAACTCGAAAACTGTCAGATGCGATACGAAAGGCGCGTGTGAATTTTCTAGAGGCGGCGGCGGCTGCGCCTGCCTCCCCTTGCGGGAGCCCGATGGGCTATGGACGACGGTTCGCATTGGCACCCTCCGTCGCAATTTCGAGGGCGTATGGCATATCTCAGGTTTTACAAATGCTTGCGCTTCCAGAAAGGGTGAAACTCCGAGCAGGCCGCGCTTATTCGGCACGACATCAGACTTTAGTCTGGACTCGGTGCGTTCATTCAATCATTCTAATATTCTCGGCAGTCGGGGAACGCTCTGCCGGAAGTTGAGGGGAAATATCAACTCATAATTAGGGAGGTCGTCGCATGTCTTGCGACAGTCACCGCCAGTATTTTGAGGCCAGCGACATAGCGATGATCGAACGTGTTCTCGCTTGCGCCAACCTTCGACAAACATCAAATAACCTCACGCTTAGTTCCGGTCCCGCCAAGTTCCTTATCCGCAAGTTTCAGGAGGGAATGATCGACGAAGATGACCTCTCCGCAGCGCTTGATCGTTATCTCATGATATTAAAGGCATGGCGGTCGATGCCGCACTATAACGACGGCCGCTCGGGCGACGAGAACCCGGTCATGGTCATCTCCGATCTGCTCGGCGCTGTAGATGAGTTGGGGAGACTAACGGATTTCGAGCGAGCAAAGCTATTGCTACGCGCCGCCGCCTGCATCGGCTACTGCCAAAGGCAGCTCAATTGGCCCAAGTCCCGAACCGTTGATCTCGAGGGGTGCGACATTGCTTTCGAACTTGCGGCAATGGCCAGCGCCATCGATTTGTTCAATGCCGCTGAGACAGTCAAGGTGATACGCCGAGCCGTGGCGATCATCGGGGCGCTACTGGACGAAGTGTACCCAGCACCGGAAGAAATCGCAGTGGTCGCTCCGCTGACAATCGGAAGCGTCTGCCGCGCATTAAGGAATTGGACACGGCGGATCGCAAGGACTCAACCGCGCTTTGGTGGAGGTGAAACGGCGAGGTTATAACGCATACACCACCATTTGCTACTGTTTGAGTTAGCGTATTCGGAGAAGAACATGGCTCATCTGCGCGAAGCAACACTCGAAGACCTCTTAAGCGACCCAGTTATTCAGGCGGTTATGGCGAGCGATGGCGTCCGAGCGGATGACATTCGCCAATTGATGGCGCAGGTCAGCCTGCGAACACGACGCTACTGCGACATTTCCCAGCCCATCAGGAAAGCGAGCGCATTGCAGCCAACTGACAGGTTTGTGAGGCAAATCGGCCTGCGGTAGGATGAAGTTCCACAAGGCAATCGTGACATGACGAGAACTTCAGGGACGCAGCGCCGGCCCACTTAACCTTCAACGGCGACCGTTGCTCGCCGCCTTGGGGTGGAAATGATCGGAAAGGAACAGATACGGCCACTGATCCCATCGCTGGGAGGACTGAAGATTCCGACGCAACTCGGAGAAGGCTCGATTGGGCCCTGCTAGCGGCGTTTGAGGTCGCCCCTGCGTTTGGCATCCCAGTAGTTTAGCAGATCGACCAATTCGTCAGCGTCCTGCGCGTCAAGACCCATGGCCTTCCTATGGTCGACTTCTGCGGC
>Ga0209902_101543_pt1 | contig 10447 bp, 9 predicted proteins | sample FECB27metaG_FD_188304 | JGI IMG/M metagenome (GOLD analysis project Ga0209902, IMG submission 188304) | Cyanobacterial communities from the Joint Genome Institute, California, USA - FECB-27 (SPAdes) (version 2) | ecosystem: Environmental > Aquatic > Thermal springs > Hot (42-90C) > Microbial mats ...
GGTAACGATGGTTACATCGGCAAGTCGCGTCGCGATCTCGCCCATGATCGGGCGCTTGCCGCGGTCACGGTCGCCGCCACAGCCGAACACGACGATGACGCGGCCGGTGGTAAACGGCCTGACAGCCGCCAGCACGTTCTCTAGCGCGTCGGGCTTGTGGGCGTAGTCGACATAGATCGGCGCGCCTTGCGCCGTGGTGCCGACGAGGTCGAGGCGACCCGGTGCACCTTCGAGATGTTCGAGCGCTGCCAGCGCCTTGGCGACATCTGTGCCGGTTGCGATGGCAAGGCCTGCGGCAACGAGCGAGTTGGACACCTGGAAGTCGCCGGCCAGCGGCAGGTCGATTTCGTAGATGGTGCCGCCGCATTCGATTTCGGCGCGCTGGCGGTGGCGTTCGTGCTCGACCCGCTTGAGCGCCAGGAACTGGCCGTTGCGGCCGACGGTCAAAACGTCGAGGCCGGCGGCGCGTGCCGCAGCGATCGTCGGCTCGGACCAAGGATCGTCGGCGAAGACGATGGCGGGCGCGCCCTTGGGCAGCAGCGTATCGAACAGGCGCAGCTTGGCGCGGTGATAGTCCTCGACCGTCAGATGGTAATCCATGTGGTCGCGGCCGAGATTGGTGAAGCCGGCGGCAGCGAGGCGCACACCATCGAGGCGGCGCTGGTCGAGACCGTGGCTGGACGCCTCCATCGAAGCGTGGGTCACGCCCGAGACGGCAAGTTCAGCGAGCAGCTTGTGCAGCGCGACCGGATCGGGCGTCGTCAACTGGCCGTACTCGACGCGTCCAGGAGCGACGACACCCGTGGTGCCGATGCTGGCCGCTGCAAGGCCGGCATGCTTCCAGACCTGGCGGGTGAAGGCCGCCACCGACGTCTTGCCGCTGGTCCCGGTGACGGCAACCATGGTTTCGGGCTGGCTGCCAAAGAACTTTGCTGCAGCGAGCGCCAATGCCCGACGCGGATCGTCCACGGCGATCACCGGCAAGCCGGCAGAGGAGAGATCGGCACCCTTGGCCGCAACCACCGCCACCGCGCCGCGCTTGGCCGCATCGCCTACATAGGTCGCGCCGTCCGCCTTGCTGCCGGACACGGCAAAGAAAAGGATCCCCGGCGTCACTTGCCGCGAATCCGACGAAACCCCGCTCACCTCGACATCTCTGGGCAGAACCCCGTCGACGGGCAGGATACCAGCAAGGTCTTCTATTTTCATCGAGTTCCGTTCGTCACTAAACAAGCGGGGCGCTACTGCGCGCCCCAGAATCAAGGGTAGGAAGCCAGCGTTGCCCCACCTTCTTGGCCGAATTCTGGCTTTACGCCAAGCAGCGGCGCCGAACGGCGGATGATGTTGGCCACCATAGGTGCCGCATTGAAGCCGGCCGTGGCGCCCACTCCCGGCTTTTCCGCCTTGGGTTCGTCGACGATGGTCAACACCACATATTGTGGATTGTCCATCGGAAAAGCCGCAAGGAAGGCGTTGAAGCGCACATCGGACGAATAACGGCCATTGATGACCTTCTCGGCGGTGCCGGTCTTGCCGCCGACGCGGTAGCCTTCGACCTGGGCGCGCGAGCCCGAGCCGCCCGAGCCCTTGGTGGCATTGAGCTTGTAGAGATAGCGCATGTCCTCGCTGGTCTTCGGATTGATAACCTGCGTGGAGGCAGCTTCGGCTTCCGCTTGGGTGCGCATCAGGAAAGTCGGCTCGATCAGCTTGCCACCGTTCATCAAGGCAGCAGCGCCAACCGCCGTCTGCAGTGGCGTCGTCGACATGCCGTGGCCGAAGGAGATCGTGATCGAGTGGACCTTCTTCCAGACCTTTGGCTCGGTCGGACGGGCAACCTCGGGCAGCTCCGTCTTCATGCGGTCGAGCAGGCCGAGGCGCTTCAGGAACTCGCGGTGGCCTTCGATGCCGACGACGTCGGCTTCGCGCGCCGAGCCGATGTTGGACGAATAGATGAACACTTCGGGCACGGTCAGCACCCTGCCCTTGCCGTGGAAGTCGCGGATGGTCTGGCGTCCGATGGTGATCGGCCGCCGCGCGTCGAAGGTGCTCTCGAGCGTCACCTTGCCGGAATCCAGCGCCATGGCGGTGGTGAAGCTCTTGATCGTCGAGCCCATCTCGAACAGGCCGGCCGACATGCGGTTCAGCCGGTCCTTGTCCTGGGCGTTGTAGGGATTGTTGGGATCGAAATCCGGCACCGAGCCCATCGCCAGCACTTCGCCGGTCTTGACGTCAAGCACGACGGCACCGGCAGCGACTGCCTTGTACTTTTCCAGTGCGGTGACGATCTCGTCACGCACGATGTGCTGGACGCGCAGGTCGATGGAAAGCTTGACCGGCTTGAGGTCCTTGGCGATCGCCAGGCCAGATGCCTGGAGGTCGGCGAGGCCCTGGTCATCGATGTACTTCTCGAGGCCGGAGATGCCCTTGTTGTCGATGTTGGTCAGGCCGACGATGTGCGAAGCCGTTTCACCACCGGGGTAGAAGCGGCGCTTTTCGGTGCGGAAGCCGATGCCGGGAATACCCAGCGCCATGATTTCGGCCTGCTGCTTCGGCGTCAGCTGGCGCTTGAGCCAGACAAAGCCGGTGCCGCTCTTAAGCTTGAGATAGGTTTGCTCGACCTCGATGTCGGGCAGAACCGTCGACAACTTCTCGATCGCCTCATCGGCATCGACGATGCGGCGTGGCTCGGCGAACAGCGACGATGTCTTGATGTCGGTGGCCAGCACCTCGCCGTTGCGGTCGACGATGTCGGGGCGCGATGCGGTGACCCGCGATTCCGGTCCCGTCGACGTTTCAGGGTCCTGCATGCCGAGATAGACAAGGCGTCCGGCAATCGTCGCATAGATGCCGAAGAACACCGCCATGGTCATGACGACGCGGTTGCGTGTCCGCCCGCCGGTTGCCTTGCGCGCGCTGTCGACGACGATCGAGGGCTTGCCTTCGCCTTTGCCGCGCTTCCTGCCAAGCAAGCCGATCATCGGGCAATCCCTCCGGTCAAGGTCTGGTCGGGTGCTGCTTCGGCAACGCCGCCGAAGCGCTCCGCAGTGATGTCTTCGATGGTCAGCTGGCGTTCCGGCAGGTCGTTGAGGCCAACGATCTGGCGGGCATCCACCGGCTGGAGCTTGAGTTCGGCTTCATAGACCTGCGACAGCTTCTGCAGGCGCGAGGGCTGGGTCAGCAGGCTCCAGTCGGCCTTCAACAGGTCGATCGTGTCTTCTTCGAAGCGGATCTGCGCCTCGATCTTGTTGACGGCCTTGAGCTGGTTCTCGGCCTCGTCCTTGGTCTTGTAGGTGAACGCCGCAGCGCCAACCATGACGGCGATCAGCACGATGTCACTGGTGCGGAACATGGTTCACCTTTCTCCCGACTGGCTGACGTCGGGAAGCTTCGGAAGCCCGAAAATGGAAAAGTCTTCGGCGCGCGGCGCAGCCGTGGTGCGCACGGCGGCCCTGAGCTTGGCCGAGCGCGAACGCGGATTAATTGCCGTCTCGGCATCGCTCGGCCCGACAGCGCCGCCGGCCTTGTCGAAGGTCGTGGCGATGGTTTCGAGCTCGGGCATATAGCGCGAGCGCGACGGGCTCGACGAGCGGTCGGTGATGAAGCGCTTGACGATGCGGTCTTCGAGCGAATGGAAGGTGACGACGACAAGCCGCCCGCCCGGCTTGAGCGCGCGCTCGGCGGCGAAAAGCGCCCGCGCCAGTTCGCCAAGCTCGTCGTTGACATAGATACGCAGCGCCTGGAACACGCGTGTAGCCGGATGAATCTTGTCTTTCGGCGCCCGCCCGATATGCGTCTCGATGGCGTCGGCCAGATCAAGCGTGCGCTCGAACGGACGGCGCTCGCGGCGGCTTTCGATCATGCGGGCGATGCGCCCGGCATGGCGCTCTTCGCCAAGGAAGCCAAAGATGCGGGCGAGATCGCCAGCCTTGAAGCGATTGACCACGTCAGCGGCGCTGGCGCCGGCCTGAGCCATGCGCATGTCGAGCGGACCATCGGCGCGGAAGGAGAAGCCGCGCTGTGCCTGGTCGAGCTGCATCGAGGACACGCCGATGTCGAGCACGACCCCGTCGACAAGCTCGACATGCTCGTCGAGGCTGGAGAATGGCGCCTGGACGAGGCGGAGCTTGCCATTCGATTGCGCTTCGAGCTCACGCCCGGCGGAAATGGCGTCGGGATCGCGGTCGATCGCCACGACCGACGCGCCGGTCGCCAAAATAGCCTTGGTATAGCCACCGGCACCGAACGTGCCGTCGACGATCACGTCGTCAGGCTGCGGATGCAGTGCTTTCAGAACTTCGGCGAGGAGGACCGGAATGTGGCGGGCCGGTCCGCCGACAGCAAGATGGTCATCGCCGTGGCCAGCCGTCATTCCGGTCGCTCCCCAGGCTTCGTCCCCTGCCGAAGCTTCAAGAGCCGGGCACGCACGTCCGCGCCATGGCTGCGCAGCCGCTCCGGCTCCCACATCTGAAAAAACTGCCCCCGGCCGACAAAGGCCACGTCGGTGGTGATCCCCGTATGCTCGCGCAGGAAATCCGAAACCGAAATGCGTCCATCCTGATCGAGCTTCAGGAAGGTGCTGTCGCCATGGATGAAAAAGGACATGTCGTCCGCCGTCTGCAGGAACGGATCTTCTTGGGCGATGCGCTGCTCGTAACGGTCGAGCAGGTCGAGCCCGCCGACATCCAGCGCCGGCACGTCGAGCGCCCTCAGCGCGTAGAGCTCGGCGTAGCCGCGCTTCTGCAATACGGCACGGAAATGCGCCGGAACGGAGACCCGTCCCTTCGCATCGATCCTGTTCACCGCATTTGACAGAAACCGATCCATCGACTGATCCGGCCACTTCCGTGGCCGTGCCCCTCTTCGTCATGCCGTCCGAACCCCGATGGCCCGGATCAATCCCAAAACGCCTCCGTCGCAGGGCCAATGCGCTCCGACCTGCAGCCGCCGCGGCTGCCGGATCGGCGAACGCCTTACCCTTTACTGGAACGAAATCATGGTTACCGATTTGGGATAACATGGGGTGATATGGGCGTCAACGGGAACTGGGTACACTTGGCCGCCGTAAGCGCCCTTTCGGACCCTTTCGCGGCTTCCTGATTTTTATGATCCCTTAAGGCTAACGAAGTCTTACGTGGGCCAACGCCGCGGCCCGGATTCCGTCTTGCCGCGCAAGGACCTAGCCCCTAGCGTTGAGGTGTCGTCTGCATTGCCAGGGAGAGACCTGAGATCATGTCCGAGACCATGAAGGCCCGCGCCGCCACCCTCGCCCATCTGCGCCGCTCGAAGCTTGGCATCGGCGACCCGATCCCGGTGCCGCTGACCATGGCCTCGATCTATCACGCACCTGGCGACGCGACGGGCTTCAACCAGTATGGCCGCTTCAGCAACGCCAACTGGTCGGCCACCGAAGACATGCTTGGGCATCTCGAGGGCGCACCTTGCGTGGCATTTCCCTCAGGCATGGGCGCCATTTCGGCGACTTTCTTCGCCCTGCTCAAGACCGGCGACCGCATCCTCGTCGCCTCGGACGGCTATCATACGACGCGCATCCTGGCCGATCGCTTCCTCGGCGCCTTCGGCGTCAAGACGGACGTGCGGCCGACGGCAAGCTTCCTCGATGGCGGCTTCGACGGCTATCGTCTGGTCTTCGTCGAAAGCCCGTCCAACCCGACGCTCGACATCTGCGACATCGCGGCCGTGGCGGAAGCCGTGCACAAGGCCGGCGGGTTGCTCATTGTCGACAACACCACGATGACGCCCTTCGGCCAGCGTCCGCTCGACCTTGGCGCCGACATTGTCGTTGCCGCCGACACCAAGGCGCCCAACGGCCATTCCGACGTACTGTTCGGCCATGTCGCAAGCCGCAACCCTGACATCATCGCCGCCGTCACCGAATGGCGGCAGAATGCCGGCGGCATACCCGGTCCGTTCGAGGCCTGGCTGGTGCATCGCGGCCTGGAAACGCTCGAACTGCGCTTCGACCGCATGTGCTCGTCGGCGGAAATCATCGCTCCGCGCCTCAAGGCGCACCCGGCCGTCAGCGGCCTGCGCTATCCCGGCCTCGAAGGGGACCCGTCACACAACCTCGCCCGCGCCCAGATGGACCGGTTCGGCTTCCTGATCAGCTTCGACCTTGGCTCCGAGGAACGGGCGGAGAATTTCATCAATGGCTGCGAACTGATGCACGCGGCCACCTCCTTCGGCGGCGTGCACACCGTCGCCGAACGCCGGCTCCGCCGCGGCGACGCGGTCACGCCGGGCTTCGTCAGGCTATCTGTCGGCTGCGAGCCGGTGGAAGAGCTGTGGGCCGCGATGAAGGCATCGCTGGATCGACTGGGAGGTTAGACGTTCTTCGTCGGAGATGTCGCCAAGCAGGCAACGAGGCGCACTTCTGAATCGAAATGCGCACAACGCGTCCGAACGCCTTGATTTATCAGCAAAGAGGCAAGCGCCAGCTGGCCTGTAAGCCGGGTTCTGTATGGCCCCCGCGCCTTGCGGCACGGGAACGTGGCGACCATTCTTCTTGGGCGCATGTTGCCATGCGCCTCACGCAACCTACCCGGGCGGTGAGCCGGAAACAGCCCTGAGGGTTTCCCCTCGCACCACCCCTATTCGGTTTTGCTCCCGGTGGGGTTTACCTTGCCGCTTCTGTTGCCAGTCGCGCGGTGGGCTCTTACCCCACCCTTTCACCCTTACCGCGAAAATCGCGGCGGTTTGCTTTCTGTGGCACTTTCCCTGGGGTCACCCCCGCCGGCCATTAACCGGCACCGTGTATCCATGGAGCCCGGACTTTCCTCACCCGCTGCCTTTCGGCAATTGCGGGTGCGGCCGCCCGGCCAGCTGGCAAGGCGTATAGAATGGTTCACACCGCAAAAGGCAAACGAAAACATTCGCCTCCAGAGCGCCGTGCATCCGAATGGACGCACGAAGGACGCTCTATTTCAGTGAATCTGCGCATCACACTTTCCGAAAATCGATTTTCGGGCCGATGCGGCAGGGAACCATCCCTTCGATGCGTCGTTAGCTGCCGATGCGGGCCTGGACTTTCTTGCAATAGGCAGCGGAAATCGGGTTCATGCGCTTGGCGCCGTGGCCGGCATTGTACCTGAGGATCGTGCCGCAAGTTGTGCCGCCCGAAAGCTCATGCGCCTTGGCGAGGTACTTGAGACCGAACTTGATGTTGGTTTCCGGGTTGAACAGGCCCTTGGCCGAACCCGAGTAGCCCATCATGCGTGCCGTTGCCGGCTTGATCTGCATCAGGCCGATTTCGCCAGCGCTGCCACGGGCGTTCGGACGGTAGTTGCTCTCGACGCTGATCACGGCATGGGCAAGCGACACAGGCACACCGTAGGTCGATGCATAGCGCGCAACGATTTCACCGTAAGGTGCGTTTGCCTTGGTGGCCTTGGCCGACTTGCCGGCCTGCTCCTTCAGCGACTTCGCGCCCTTGGCGCCGATCGAAGCCGTCGTGAAGTTGTCGACCGCAGCTTCCTTCTTGGCGCTGCAGCCGAACAAATAGGGGCAGTCGTCGATCTTGTTTGCCTTGGCTGCACTGGCCTTCTTGCTGGTTTCGATGATCGCCTTCGAGGCTCTGACAGCGCCGTCCTGGGCGTGAGCGGCAAAAGAGGTCAGGCCGGCGGCAAATGCCACCGTTAAAACGGTCAAATTCTTCATGTTATCCTTGTTCTCGAAACAGGCCGAACGACAGCCGAAAGCCATCGCGCAGCATCCCTTCCTAAACGCCGGAGGGCCCTCTTACGGGGCATGCAGACTTAGCCGGCGCCTTGCACGGGAATGCATGTGACGGGGGAACTGGCGGGAAAAATGGCCGGACAAGTCACAATGCGTGACAGGTTGTAATCTGGCGAATCACCAACCCTGGGCTAGTCAAGCCCATCTGGAAGTGCGGCAAGCAGCCGCCGCAGCGTCGAAACAGTAGATGAATCGACGACGCCATCGACGCACCTGGTGCGGAAGTGGCGTTGAAAAGCCTGAACAGTTACAACCGTTTGCGCGTCGAAGCGGCCGGTGATCTCGACGCCGTAGCCGTAGAGCGCGAGCATCGATTGCAGTTCCTCGACCGCAGCCCCGGCGTCGCCCGGTTGCAGCAAAGCGTGCCCGTTGCGCGGCGAAGGTGCGACCCAATGACCTATGCCGGCCTGGGCCAGCATCCGCCACGAAAACTTCTCGCCGGGGTCGACCTTGCGTCCCAGGGCGACATCGGAATGCGCCAAGACGCGCTCCGGCGCCACATTGTGGCGGTCAACGATGCCGAGGCAGAGCTCGATCACCGCCTGCATCTGGCGCTTGGGAAACGAGCTATAACCGAGCGCGTGACCGGGATTGACGATCTCGATGCCGACCGAGCAGGAGTTGATGTCGGTTTCGCCGAGCCAGGAGCTCTTGCCAGCATGCCAGGCCCGGTCGCTTTCGCGCACCATCTGCACGATGCGCCCGTCCTCATGCACCAGATAATGCGACGACACTTCGCTTGCCGGATTGCACAGCCAGGACTCGGCCCCGTCACCGGTTTCCATGCCGGTGTAGTGCAACACGATCATGTCGGGTTTCATTCCGTCGCGCCGCTGCCCGAAGTTGGGCGAAAGTCGTACCTCGGCATGCGGTTGGTCGGGTTGAAAACCGCTCATGCGTGCCGGAGTCCCCTTTCGATCATCTCGTAGGCCGCGTTGATCGCGGCGATGCGGGTGGTGGCGATCCTGATGAACTCTTCCGGCAGGCCGCGCGCAATCAGCTTATCGGGATGATTGCTGGCGACAAGCTTGCGGTAGTGTTTGCGCACATCTTCGAACGGCTTGCCGCGCTCGATGCCGAGCACGCGGTAGGGATCGGTGTCGCCAAGATCGAGGTGCCGCGCCACGATGGTCTGGTAGTGGACCTCGTCGATGCGGAAGATCTCGGAGACACGGTGCAGGAAGCTGCCCTCGCACTGGTGCATCATCCCGTCGGCCTTGGCGATGTGGAACAGGCCGTCGAGGATGTCTTCCAGCATGCCGCAGTTGGTGTGGCCCGAACCGCACAGCTTGGCCATGCGCTCGGCATAGAATTCGAAGCCGGCGACGTCCTGCTGGGCGATGTCATAGAGCCGCGCCACATCTCGCGCGTGCTCGGGCGGCACGGCGAATATCTCGTAGAAGGCGCGAACCTCGGCCTGGGAGACGACACCATCGGCCTTGGCCATCTTGGCCGACAGCGCGATCATCGCCACCGAAAACGCGACGCGGCGGCGGGTTTCCGCGTCTCCGGAAAAGACTGTGCGCACGGCCTCGACGACGTCCGCGACGCCATTTGCCGCCGACGCAGAGATACGTGCGATGAAGTCGCCGAGACGGTCCCAAATCGACATGGCCGCTTCTTAGGATGAAACATTCGCAAATGCGAGATGCCTTGGCGACGCAAGCATAACTTTGTCGGCAACACTCCGGCATCTGGACCAAGATTCTGGACCAATGGAATTTTCACGACGCAAAAGCCAAGTATCGGGTATCGATCTGCGCCATGGACGCGCGCAACACCACCCAACCGGCACACACAATCTCCCGCGAGACGATCGGGCTTGCCTTGGGCACGCTCGGCGTCGTCATCTTCGGCGGCACCTTGCCGGCGACCCGTGTTGCGCTGGCAACCTTTTCGCCATGGTTCGTCACCCATGGCCGTGCCGCCATCGCCTCGCTTGCCGCGGCCGCCCTGCTGCTGGTCCTGCGCAAGCGGTTCCCGAAGGACGATGCGCCGGCATTGTTCCTCGCCGGCCTGCTCCTGGTCTTCGGTTTCCCGATCTTCTCCTCCATCGCCATGCAGACGGTGCCCGCCTTGCACGGTGGCGTTGTGCTCGGCGTGCTGCCGCTGACGACCAGCATCTTTGCCGCCCTCATCGGTGGCGAGCGGCCATCGCCGTTCTTCTGGGCCTGCGGTGTCGCCGGTGCCGCCCTCGTCGTCACCTTCGCCATCAGCGACAGCGGCATGCAACTGTCATCAGGTGACCTGTTCCTGTTCCTCGCAGCCCTCGCCGCCAGCCTCGGCTACGTCGTTTCAGGCAAGCTGTCGCGCCGCATGCCGGGCTGGGAGGTGATCTGCTGGTCGCTGATCCTGACCGCGCCGATCTCGATCCCCGGAGCGCTGTTGAGCTGGCATCCCGAGTTCGCCGCCGCCTCGTCGACGCAGACATTTGCCTTCTTCTATCTCTGCTTTGGCTCGATGTTCCTGGGCTTCTTCGCCTGGAATGTCGGCCTCGGCATGGGCGGCATTGCCCGGGTCAGCCAGGTCCAGCTGCTGCAGTCCTTCGTCACCCTCACCATCTCCGCCTTCCTGCTTGGCGAACATGTCGGCGCAAGAACTGTCATGTTCGCGCTCGCCGTCATCGCGATCGTGGCGCTCGGCCGCCGCGCCCGGGTCACGCGCTAACCTCGGCACAAAAGAAAAGCCCGGAGCG
>Ga0209902_101544_pt1 | contig 10444 bp, 10 predicted proteins | sample FECB27metaG_FD_188304 | JGI IMG/M metagenome (GOLD analysis project Ga0209902, IMG submission 188304) | Cyanobacterial communities from the Joint Genome Institute, California, USA - FECB-27 (SPAdes) (version 2) | ecosystem: Environmental > Aquatic > Thermal springs > Hot (42-90C) > Microbial mats...
CCCCCGCCTCGCCCGAGGGACGCCGCGTGCTCGACGGCGTCGACCTCGAACTGCATGCGGGCGAGATCTACGGCCTGGCCGGCGTCGGCGGCAACGGCCAGGGCGAGCTGGCCGGCGCGATCCTAGGCCTGCCGGGCGAGGCCGTCGAGGGCGAGATCCGGCTCGAGGGCCAGGGCGACCTGAAGGCGATGGCCGCTGTGGCGCGGCGCGGGCTCGGCATCGCGGCGATCCCGGCCGACCGCTACGGGCTCGCGCTCGCGGGCGGGCTGTCGGTGGCCGAGAACTACGCCATCGGCCGCGTGCACAGCGGTCGCTACGGCCCCGTCTGGCATCTGCGCCGCAACCGCATCCAGAGCGACACGCAGGAGGCCGTGCGCGCCTTCGACGTGCAGGGCGTGCGCTCGGTGGCGCAGAAGGCCGCGCTGCTGTCGGGCGGCAATGCGCAGAAGCTGGTGCTGGCGCGCGAGTTCGGCAAGTCGCCCACCCTGGTGCTCGCGCACAGCCCGAGCCGCGGGCTCGACGTGCGCGCCAGCGCCGAGGTGCATGCGCGGCTGCGCGCCGCGCGCGACGGCGGCGCCGCCGTGCTGCTGATCAGCGAGGACCTCGACGAGGTGCTGCAGCTGGCCGACCGCGTGGGCGTGATGACGCGCGGGCGCATCGCGGGCGAGTTCGCGCAGCCGGCCGACCGCCAGGCCATCGGACAGGCGATGGTGGACCATGGCTGAAGCCGCGCTCGCCCCCGACACCGCGCGCGGCTCGGCACCGCATCGCGTGCAGCCGCTGGCACGCCGGCGCTACGCGCTCGAGATCCGCCAGCACATGGCCTGGCGCTGGCAGGCGCTGATCCTCGCGGCCGCGCTGGCCGCGGGCTTCGCGATCTCGGCCGCGATCCTCGTGGCCGCGGGCGTGCCGGCCGACGAGCTCGCCAACGAGTTCGTGACCCAGACCTTCCTCGACAGCCAGAACTTCCGCGCCGTGCTGTTCCAGGCCGCGCCGATGATCCTGGTCGGCCTCGCGGGCTCGATGGCCTTTCGCGCGCGCTTCTGGAACCTCGGGCTCGAGGGCCAGATGATCTGGGGCGCCATCGGCGCGACCGCCGTCTCGATCTGGCAGCTCGGCCCCGAGCCGCTGCGCCTGCCGCTGATGTTCGCGGCCGCCATCGGCTGCGGCCTGCTGTGGGTGCTCGGGCCCGCCTGGCTCAAGCTCAGGCTGGGCGTGAACGAGATCATCTCGACGCTGATGCTCAACTACATGGCGGCCAACTTCCTTCTGCACCTGGTCTACGGCGCCTGGAAGGATCCGAAGGACAGCTTCCCCTACTCGCCGCAGTTCCGCGCCTTCGAGCGGCTGCCCGAGCTCGGGGCCGGCATCGGCAGCGCGATCCTGCTCGCGGGCATCGTCGCGCTGCTGGCCTGGTGGCTGGTGGGCGTGAGCCGCGCGGGCCTGTACCTGCGCTTCGTCGATGCCAGCCCGCGCGTGGCGCATGCCAACGGTGTGCCGGTGCGGCGCACGATCTACGGCGCGGTGCTGCTGTCGGGTGCGATGGCCGGGCTCGCGGGCTTCGCGGTCGCCGCGGGCCAGGAGGGCCGGCTCACGCAGGCCTTCTACCAGGGCTACGGCTTCTCGGGCATCCTGATCGCCTTCCTCGCGCGCAACAACCCGCTCGCGGCCACGGTGGTGGCGCTGCTGGTGGCCGCGCTGTTCGTCACCGGGCGCAGCCTGCAGGTGTTCTACCAGGTGCCGTTCTCGATGGTGCAGCTGATCCAGGCCATCATCGTGGTGTGCGTCGCCTCGAGCGACTTCTTCATCCGCCACCGGCTGCGCCGCGTGGGCGCGGAGGCCGCGCCATGAACGGCGGCGTGATCCTCAACTGGCTCGCGAGCACGCCCGACTTCGCGGTGCCCTATGCGCTGGCCGCGCTCGGCCTGATCCTCAGCGAGCGCGCGGGCGTGCTCTCGCTCGGCGCCGAAGGGCTGATGCTGGTGGGCGCGCTGGCCGGCATCGGCGCGCAGATCGCGATCGGCCAGCCCGCGGTGTCGCTGGCCCTCGCGATGCTCGCGGCAGCCACGGTCTCGGTGCTGTTCGCGGTCATGGTGATCTGGCTGCGCGTGAACCAGGTGATCGCGGGGCTGGCGCTGGTGTTCTTCTGCCAGGGCCTGACGGCGCTCGTGGGCAGCCTGGCCGGCTGGACCAACCATGCCACCGAGGGCATCGGCGCGATGGGGCTGTGGCCGCTGTCGCAATTGCCGGTCGTGGGCCGGCTGTTCGAGCAGAACGCGATGGTGTGGCTCACGCTGCCGCTGTTCGGCGCGGTGGCCTGGTTCTTCGCGCGCACCGCCACCGGCCTGCGGCTGCGCGCCGTGGGCGAGAACCCGCAGGCGGCCGACGCGGCCGGCATCCGCGTGCCGGCCTGGCGCTTCGCGGCGGTGCTCGCGGGCTCGGCGCTGGTGGGCCTGGCGGGCGCCTACATCTCGGTGGTCAGCACCAAGCTGTGGATCGCGGGCATGACCGGCGGGCGCGGCTGGATCGCGGTGGGCCTGGTGATCTTCGCGCGGTGGTCGCCGTGGAAGGCGCTGGTGGGCGCGCTGCTGTTCGGCTGCATCGAGGCGCTGATCCCGCAGCTGGCCGCGGCCGGCGTTCGGCTGCCGCAGTACTTCGTGATGATGACGCCGTACGCGGTGACGCTCGGCGTGATGGTCTGGGTGGCGCTGTCGCGACGCGGCGCCGACGAGGAGCCCGGCGCCCTCGGCCAGGCCTATGTGCGGGAGGAAAGAAGATGACGCTGAAGGCCTGGGTCTACGACGAACCGCGCGACCTCGAGGCGGCGCGCTTCGCCGACTACCTCGATCCGAGGACCACCGCGGTGGTCTCGATCGACATGCACCGCGGCCACCTCGACGACGATCCCGCCTGCCCGTGCCCGGCGCCGCGCGCGCGCGAGGTGGTGGCGCCGATCGACGGCTTCCACGACGCAGCGCGCGCGCTCGGCGTGCGCATCGTGCATGTGAAGTCGGTGCTGCGGCCCGACGGCAGCGACGACCTGCGCGGCATTCCGGCCGCCTGGCGGCGCACCTTCCCGCTGCACGTGGGCGAGATCCCGAATGCCGACGCGCATGCCCTCGAGGGCTCGAAATGGACCGAGTGGGTCACCCGCGTGGAACCCGGCGACCTGCGCGTGGACAGCAAGCGGCGCCTCTCGGCCTTCTATCCCACCGACCTCGACTTCCTGCTGCGCAACCAGCGCATCGAGACCGTCGTGCTCGATGGCGGCTTCACCGACTGCTGCGTGCTCAACACGGCCTTCGACGCCAACAACCACAACTACCGCGTGATCGTGCTGCGCGACCTGGTGCGCGGCACCGACACGCGGCTCGAGAGCGCGGCGCTCGCGATGGTCTCGCTGCACCTCGGGCTGGTGATGGAATCGCGGGAGCTGCTGCGCCAGTGGCGCGGCTGAGCGGCTACGCGTCGGCCGGCGCGCCGAGCCACTCGCGCGCCACCGCCTGCATCGCCCCGGGTTGCGCCGCGCGCCACACCACCTCGGGCGCCGCGATGTGCACGCCCGGCGGCGCGATGCGCAGCGCGAGGTCGACCAGCTCGGCCAGCTTCGAGGGCCGCACCGGCTGCTCGCTGCTGGGCACCATGTAGCTCAACGTTCCCAGCATCCAGGCCGCCAGCCGCTCGGGGCGGCTCGCGCGCTGCGCCGCGGCCGGCTTGCGCGCCGAGCGCAGGATCAGCAGGCGCTCGAAGCCGCAGGCCACCACGGCCTGCTCGTCGAGGTTCGCGAGGCCGCGCTTGAGCGCCTCGGGCAACCGGCCCTGGTCGTGCGGCTGCACGATGACGAGGGTCTGCACGCCGCAGGCGCGCAGCCAGCGCGCGAGCGCCGGCAGCTGCTCCGGGTCGGGCAGCCACAGCGCGCGCTCGCGGCCGTGGTACAGGCGCGGCGCGTCGAAGGCCACGATCGCGGCCTGGGCCGAGGTCGGCGGCCACTGCTCAATCGGCAGTGGCGGGCACAGGCAGGACTCGACGCCGGGCAGCCCGTCGTGCATGGGCTCGCTCACCAGCACGCGCACATGCGCATGGCGGTGGCTGCCCGCGAGCCGGTGCAGCAGGTCCTGCCCCAGCGCGCCGGTGGCGCCCGCGATCAGCAGCGTGCCGAAGGCGGCGGAGGCGTTGGGGATGGGCACCGCCGGGCGGTTCGCACCGCGCAGGGCTTGAAGCGGATCGAGGGACATAGGAGCACCTATGCTAACTTCGGCCCCATTCTGTGGAGGTAATGCAAATGATGATGAAGCGCTGGCTCCTGATCCTCGCGGCGGTCCTGTCCCTGAGCGGATGCGGCTACAACCAGTTCCAGTCGCTCGACGAGGCCAGCAAGTCGGCCTGGAGCGAGGTGCTCAACCAGTACCAGCGGCGCGCCGACCTGGTGCCCAACATCGTCGCCACCGTGAAGGGCGAAGCGGCCTTCGAGCAGGACACGCTGACCAAGGTGATCGAGGCGCGCGCCAAGGCGACCTCGATCCAGGTCACGCCCGAGACGCTCAACAACCCCGAGGCCTTCAACAAGTTCCAGCAGGCGCAGGGCGAGCTCTCCTCGGCGCTGTCGCGGCTGATGGTGGTGTCGGAGCGCTACCCCGACCTCAAGGCCAACCAGGCGTTCCGCGACCTGCGCGTGACGCTCGAGGGCACCGAGAACCGCATCACCGTGGCGCGCAACCGCTACATCGAGAGCGTGCAGGAGTACAACGTGCTCGCGCGCAGCTTCCCGACCAACCTCACGGCCAAGGTCTTCGGCTACGCGCCCAAGCCCAACTTCTCGGTGCAGAACGAAGCCCAGATCTCGGTGCCGCCGACGGTCGACTTCGGCGCGCCGAAGAAGTAAGGCAAAGCTGCGCCGATGGCCGCAGCCCTGATCCGCCGCCTGCTGGCCGCGCTGCTCGCCGTGGCGCTCGGCTGGGCCGCGCTGCCGGCCTTCGCGCAGGCCCCGCTGCCGGTGCCCGCGCTCACGGCGCGCGTGATCGACCAGACCGGCACGCTCGACGCCGCGCAGCGCGCCGGCCTCGAGACCAAGCTCGCGGCCTTCGAGCAGCGCAAGGGCTCGCAGATCGCGGTGCTGATGGTGCCGACCACGCAACCCGAGGACATCGAGAGCTACACCCAGCGCGTGGGCGATGCCTGGAAGATCGGCCGCAAGGGCGTGGGCGACGGCCTGCTCGTGATCGTCGCCAAGGACGACCGCCGGATGCGCATCGCCCCCGCCAAGGCGCTCGAGGGCGCGGTGCCCGACCTCGCGGCGGCGCGCATCGTCGACGAGGAGATGAAGCCGCGCTTTCGCAACGGCGACTTCGCGGGCGGCATCAACGCGGCGGTCGACCGGCTGATCGGCCTGGTCGACGGCGAGCCGCTGCCCGAGCCCGCGCGCGACGGCGGCAGCAGCAGCAGCAGCCAGGGCTTCGACTGGGAGAACCTCGCGATCTTCCTGTTCGTCGGCGTCTTCATCGGCGCGCCGATCGTGCGCGCGATCCTCGGCAAGACCCTGGGCTCGGTGGTCATGGGCGGCGGCATCGGCGTGGTCGCGTTCTTCCTCACCACCAGCCTCGTGATCGCGGTGCTCGCGGGCATGGTCGCGCTCGTGGTCTCGCTGGCCTCGGGCCTCGCGCGCTTCGGCGGTGGCGGCTGGAGCAGCGGGGGCGGCGGCGGTGGCTGGAGCGGCGGCGGAGGTGGTGGCTGGGGCGGCGGTGGTGGCCGCGGTGGTGGCGGAGGCGGCGGCTTCAGCTCGGGTGGCGGCGGCAATTTCGGCGGCGGCGGCGCCTCGGGAGACTGGTGAGCATGGCAACCCTCTTCTCCAAACTCGGCCGCATGTGGCGCCATCGCTGGATCGACGAGGCCGCGGTGCGCCGCGTGCTGCCGGCCGACGCGCTCGCGCGGCTGGCCGCGCGCGTGGGCGCGAGCGAGCGGCGCCACAGCGGCGAGATCCGCATCTGCATCGAGGCCGGCCTGCCGATGTCCTACCTGCGCCGCGAGGCGCCGGCGCGGCAGCGCGCGGTCACGCTGTTCGGCAAGCTGCGCGTGTGGGACACCGAGCACAACAACGGCGTGCTGATCTACCTGCTCTTGGCCGAGCACGCGATCGAGATCGTGGCCGACCGCGGCATCGATGCACGGGTGAGCGACGACGACTGGCGCGCGATGGCACAGCGCATGGGCGCGGCCTTTCGCGAGGGCCGCTTCGAGGACGGGCTCACGCAGGCGCTCGAGGAGATGTCGGCGCTGCTGGTCGAGCACTTCCCGCTGCGCGACGACGAACCCGACCGCAACGAGCTGCCCGACGAACCCGTGGTGCTCTGAGCCGCGTGCTCAATCGGCCGCGGGCAGCGCCCACACGGCCGATCCGCCCACCGCATAGAAGCGCCGCCCCGGCGCCGACTCCATGGTCCAGCCGCCCGTGAACTCGCCGAAGGCGGGCAGCACGGCCTGACCTTGCCCTTGTGCTTGCCCTTGCCCTTCCTCGTGCACGAAGCACGGCAGCCGCACGCTGTCGCGCCCCGGTCCATGCAGCCGGCACGCAGGGTGCAGGTGGCCCGCGAGCACGAAGTGCGTGGGATGCGCCTGCGGATGGTGGCAGCAGGCGAAGGGGCCGAGCAGCCAGGGCTCGTCGACCACCTCGATGCGAAGCGCGGGCGGCGGATCGCCCGCGCGGCTGTCGTGGTTGCCGCGCACCAGCGTCATCGCGAGCGCCGCATGCTGCTCGCGCCACTGCCGCACCACGGGCAGCACCGCGCGCGCGGGCGCCGCATGCAGGAAGTCGCCGAGAAACACCAGGCGCTCCGGCGCATGGCGCGCGATCAGCACATCGAGCCGCGCGAGGTTCTCGAGCGTGGTGCCGCCCGGCACCGGCAGGCCCAGCGCGCGGAAGGTGGCGGCCTTGCCCAGGTGCAGGTCGGCGACGAACAGCGCCTGCCCGGCCGGCCACCAGAGCGCGCGCTCGGGCAGCAGTTGCACCGCTTCGCCAGCCCATTGGAGCGGCAGCGGCGTCGAGGTGGAAGAAGACGGAAGGAAACTCATCGCCGGCCAGTGTCGCAAAAGCACCGGGCGGCCGCGTCCGACTTGCAATTCGCCCGCCCTGCCCCTAGCTTTGCCGGATGACCGAATCGCCCACGCTGCACATCGTCTGCCCGCACTGCCACACCACCAACCGGGTGCGCGAGGCCCAACTGGCCAGCGCGCCCGACTGTGGCAACTGCCACAAGCCGCTGTTCGGCGCCCACTCGGCCGCGCTGCCCGACGTGGCGAGCTTCGACCGCCACATCGCGCGCAACGAGATCCCGGTGCTGGTCGACTTCTGGGCCCCGTGGTGCGGCCCCTGCCGCCAGATGGCGCCGGCCTACGAACAGGCTGCTGCGCAACTCGAACCGCGCGTGCGCGTCGCCAAGGTCGACACCGAGGCCGTGCCCGCGCTGGCCGCGCGCTTCAACATCCGCAGCATTCCGACCCTGGCGCTGTTCAAGGGCGGCCGCGAGGTCGCGCGGCAGGCCGGCGCGATGGGCGCGGCCGACATCGTGCGCTGGGCCAGGGCGCACGGCGCGGGCTGAAGCCTCAAGAACGCCGCCGGCGTTCGCGCCGTGGCGCCGGCGGCCGGGCGGCGCCCTCCTGCCCGAAGGCCAGCGAGCCGCGCACCCGCTCCGCACCGCCCGCGGTCACGGCTCCGCCGGCCGCCTTCTCGAGCTGCTCGACCATGCGCGCGATGCGGTCGGCCACGTTCTCGTTCGACAGCTTCTCGCGGAATAGTTCGACCATCAGCGGAAACGAGAACGGCGTCGGCCGCTCGAGCGCGCGCAGCACCAGCTGCTGCGTGCCCATGCGCGCGAGGCTGGCAGCGAGGCGGCCGATCTCGAGCTCCTGCGACAGCAGCTCGCGCTCGGCCTGCGCGAGCAGCGCGTTGTCGGGGTCGTACTTGCGGAACACCTCCCAGAACAGCGAGGACGAGGCCTGCAACTGCCGGCTGCTGCGCTTCTCGCCGGGATAGCCCTGGAAGATCAGACCCGACACGCGCGCGATCTCGCGAAAGCGCCGCTGCGCGAGCTCACCCGCATTGAGCGAGGCCAGCACCTCGTGCAGCAGTGCCTCGTGCGCCTCTGCCGCGTCGCCCGCCGGCATGCCGAGCACCTCGGGCAGCCGCGCGGGCCAGTCGACCTCGCTCGCGCTCAGCAGCTCGAAGCCGTAGTCGTTGACCGCGATCGAGAAGGTGCGCGCCTCGTGCTGCGCCACGCGCCAGGCCAGCAGGCTCGCGAGCCCCAGGTGCACGTGGCGGCCCGCGAACGGATAGAGGAACAGGTGCCAGCCCTCGCGCGTCTTCAGCGTCTCGGCCAGCAGCGTCCGGGGCGTGGGCAGCGCCGACCACTGCTGCTGCAGCTCGAGCAGCGGCCGCACGCAGCGCAGCTCGGGCGACTCCCACAGGCCCTGGTCGGCCAGCGCGAGCTGCTGCACCACCGCGTCGGCCAGCGTGTTCGACAGCGGCATGCGCCCGCCATTCCAGCGCGGCACCGCGGGCCGCTGGCCGCTGGCGCGCCGCACCCAGGCCGTCATGTCGTGGATGCGCACCAGCTCGAGCAGCCGGCCGCCGAACAGGAAGCAGTCGCCGGGCTTCATGCGCGCGACGAAGCCCTCCTCCACGCTGCCGATCCTCGCGCCGCCGAGGTACTGCACCGCCATGCTCGCATCGCTCACGATGGTGCCGATGTTCATGCGGTGGCGCCGCGCGAGCCGCGCATCGGGCACGCGCCACACGCCGTCGGCATCGGGCACCACGCGCTTGTAGTCGGGATAGGCCGCGAGCGAGGCGCCGCCCTGCGCGACGAAGTCCAGGCACCAGGCCCAGTGCGCGCGCGTGAGGCCGGCATAGGCGGCGGTGCCGCGCACCTCCTCGTAGAGATCGTCGGGCACGAAGCCGCCGCCGAGCGCCACGGTCACGAGGTGCTGCACCAGCACGTCGAGCGGCTGGTCGGGTGAATGGCGCGCCTCGATGTGGCCCTCGGCGATGGCGGCGCGCGCCGCCGCGCCCTCGACCATCTCGATGCTGTGCGTGGGCACGAGCGTGATGCGCGAGGGCCGGCCCGGCGCATGGCCCGAGCGGCCCGCGCGCTGCAGCAGCCGTGCCACGCCCTTGGGCGAGCCGATCTGCAGCACGCGCTCCACCGGCAGGAAGTCGACGCCGAGGTCCAGGCTCGAGGTGCAGACCACGGCCTTGAGTTCGCCGCTCTTCAGGCCCAGCTCGACCCATTCGCGCACCTCGCGGTCGAGCGAGCCGTGGTGCAGTGCGATGGTACCGGCCCATTCGGGCCGCGCCTCGAGCATCGCCTGGTACCAGATCTCCGACTGCGAGCGCGTGTTGGTGAAGACCAGCGTGGTGCTGCTGGCCGCGATCTCCTCGAGCACCTGCGGCAGCATCGTGAGGCCCAGGTGGCCGCCCCAGGGAAAGCGCTCGGCGCGGCCCGGCAGCAGCGAATCGATGACCAGCTTCTTCGGCACCTGGCCCTGCACCAGCACGCCGTCCTCGTGGCCCAGCAGCGCATGCATCGCCTCGTGCAGGTTGCCGAGCGTGGCCGACATGCCCCAGACCGCGAGCCCCGCGTTCCAGCGCCGAAGCCGCGCGAGCGCGAGCTGCACCTGCACGCCGCGCTTGTTGCCGAGCAGCTCGTGCCACTCGTCGACCACCACCATCTTCACGGCGCCCAGCACCTCGCTGGCATCGGCGCGCGCGAGCAGCAGCGACAGGCTCTCGGGCGTGGTGACCAGCACCGTGGGCAGGCGCGTGTTCTGCGCGCTGCGCTCGGCCGAGGAGGTGTCGCCGCTGCGCGCGCCAGCGCTCCAGGGCTGCACGCCGGCACCGAGCGCCTCCAGCGGCTGCTGGAGCGCGCGCAGGGTGTCGGCCGCGAGCGCGCGCATCGGCGTGAGCCACAGCACGGTGAGCGGCGGTGCCGGTGCCGGCCGCGCGCCTTCCTTGCGCGGGCGCGCGGCCTGCGCATGGGCCAGCAGCGCGCCGAGCCACACGGCATAGGTCTTGCCCGCGCCGGTGGTCGCATGCAGCAGACCCGAGCGGCCCTGCGCCACGGCCTTCCAGACCTCGCGCTGGAACTTGAAGGGCTTCCAGCCGCGCGCGTCGAACCAGGCGTCGAGCGCCGCCTTGACTTTGCTCCTTCCCCCTCTGGGGGAAGGTCGGGATGGGGGCTCGCGCCCTTCGACACGCGGCTGACTCTGGATGCGCCGCGTGCCCCCACCCCGGCCCTCCCCCAAAGGGGGAGGGAGAGATTCGGGATCGGTCGGGTCACTCATTCGGGCAGCAGCGCGGCCAGCGTCTGCAGCGTGTCGGCCTCTTGCACCGGCTTGTCCTCGCGCCAGCGCAGCATGCGCGGAAAGCGCACCGCGATGCCGCTCTTGTGGCGCG
>Ga0209902_101546_pt1 | contig 10433 bp, 10 predicted proteins | sample FECB27metaG_FD_188304 | JGI IMG/M metagenome (GOLD analysis project Ga0209902, IMG submission 188304) | Cyanobacterial communities from the Joint Genome Institute, California, USA - FECB-27 (SPAdes) (version 2) | ecosystem: Environmental > Aquatic > Thermal springs > Hot (42-90C) > Microbial mats...
CCACCGAAAGCCTCGACGCCTACGATAACTATCTGCGCGGCATGGCTAGCCTGTACCACTGGACGAAAGAGGGGATGGAGGAGGGGCTTCCCTACTTCTACAAAGCGATAGAGCTCGACGCTGACTTTGCAGCCGCACAGGGCGCTGCTGCATGGTGCTATTTTTGGCGGATGGCGAATGGCTGGATGACGGACCGCAGGAAGGAAACGGCGGAAGTTGCGCGGCTGGTCGGCAACGTCACAATAGCTGGCCAGGACGACGCGGTGGCGCTGGCCTTCAGTGGCCTTGCAATAGGCTATGTCGTTGGCGATTACGAGACCGGTTCTGCACTGACCGACCGTGCGCTCGTGCTTAACCCCAACTGCGCCGCCGCTTGGAGCGCGAGCGGCTGCCTGAAAGCCTGCCATGACGACCCCGACATCGCGATCGAGCACCTTTCGCGGGCAAGGCGGCTAAGCCCACTCGACCCACTGACCTTCTTCATGCAGTCCTTCACGGCTTTCGCTCACTTCGTGGCCGGCCGCTATGACGCTGCCTGGCCATTAGCAGAGGCTGCGTCCCGCGCGCAGCCCTATTATCTCACCGGTCTTCGTGTGGCGGCCGCCAGCAATGCCATGGCTGGGAGGTTGGATGCCGCCAGCAAGCACATCGCGCTGTCGCTGCAACTCGACCCCGAATTGACCCTCACCAACCTGAGGCACCGCGTGGGGCAGATCAGGCCGGATTATTTCGCCAGGTATGTTGAGGCGCTCCGGCTGGCCGGCCTGCCCGAATGAGTTGGGCGCGGGGGAGCTCCTGCGCCGGGGGCTTGGAGCCGGGCTTGACCTTGGCGGTGTAGAGCACCGCGACAAAGCCCGCGGTGACGCCGCAGCCGTAGCAGATCTTGTCGAAGGGCGCGTCCTAACGCACCTTGGCGAGCGCAATCTCTGGCAGGACTGTGAAGTGGAGAAGGCCGAGCAGCAGCTTCGCCATGGAAAGACGTCGTCTATCAGCCAAAGGGACCAGCCCGTTGGCGGACGTCATGACCGCCTGGCGGCGCCATATTTCAACGCCGGCTTTCGATAATTTCGATGAAGCGGGCGAAGAGTTCGGCTTGGGACTTGATGCCGAGTTTTTGATGAATGTTGCGTCGGTGGACCTTCACCGTCCCTGGCGCGACGCCAAGCGAACGCGCGATGGATTCGGTCGAGTGTCCTTGCAGCACCATGTCGACAACATGAACCTCGCGAGGGGTCAGCGACAAGCTTTCCCAGATATGGGCTCGATCGAACTCGTTGACCGGCGGCGGTGCGTTCTTCGGTGCCAGCGTGTTTTCGGCTTCAGGCAACTCACGCCAGCGTTGACGGCACAACTCGATGACCAGAGGCGCCATGTCGCGCAAAAGCCTGGCGTCAGCGGTTCCGAAAGGGCCTGACGCCTTGAGGCGCATCAGCGATAGAACCACTGCATCCTTGCCGGGCAGCGGTACGAAGAAGCCGACTTCCTCGGCGAGCCGGGTCTGGCTGTAATAGGAGCGGAAATATTCGCTGGCATAGAAGCGGTCGGGAGCCAGTTCCCGCATCCTCCAGAACCCTTCCTTGCGCTCCACTGCCGCGTGGTGGAACGGATCGAGCAGGTAGGGCCCTTCCTGGTAGAGCGCGACGAAGACGTGGCTTTCGGCGGGTGAGAACGTCTCAAACAGCATTGGCGGGCGTGCAGCACCGCGATAGCCGAACACAACGCAATGGTCGAAGCCCACATGCCGACGCAGCCAAGCGGTCAGCATTTCGCCAAATCGACAGCCACTGGTTTCGCGTATCGCTTCGATAGCCGCCGCCAGACCGCTGAAGTCGTCGCTGCGGGACGATCGTCTATTCAAGATAGGTACCCCTTTAAACGAATAAATTGAAGAGATATACCACCCCTGAGGTATATACTAGGTGCCAATCCATTGGTAGCGTTCGGTCATCGTGACGCCTTCCGGTGGAGATTGTCGATTGTCCACAGCGCCTGTTCCTGACATCGAGTTCCGTGGAGTCGCCAAGCGCTATGGCGCTGTAACCGCCGTCAGCGGCATTGATCTCGCCGTCCCGCCGGCCGCATTCGTCGCCCTGCTTGGGCCGTCGGGCTGCGGCAAGACCACCTGCCTGCGCATGATCGGCGGCTTCGAGCAACCGAGCGAGGGCCAGGTGCTCATCCGCGGCAAGGACATGGCCGGGACGCCGCCGTATCGGCGCCCGGTCAACATGGTGTTCCAGCAATATGCGCTGTTCCCGCATCTCGATGTCGAGGACAATGTTTCCTACGGGCTGCGGCAGCTGCGACCTAGGCTTTCGGCGCGCGAGATCAGCCTCAAGGCCGGCGAGGCGCTGGCGATGGTCCAGCTGTCCGGCTACGGCCGCCGAAAGGTCCATGAATTGTCGGGCGGACAACAGCAGCGCGTTGCGCTGGCCCGGGCGCTCGTCAACAAGCCGGCGGTGCTCTTGCTCGACGAGCCACTGGCGGCGCTTGACAAGAAGCTGCGGACCGACATGCAGATCGAACTTCAGAACCTGCAGCGCGAGCTTGGCATCACCTTCGTACTGGTCACGCATGACCAGGAAGAGGCGCTTTCGATGAGTGACTTCGTCTGCGTCATGAACCGCGGCAGCATCGTCCAGGTTGGCCAGCCGAGCGAAATCTACAATGAGCCGGCCGATCTGTTTGTTGCCGATTTCGTGGGCAAGACCAATCTCCTTGCCGGCAAGGTAGAGGGGCGCTCGGGCGAACTGGTCGAGGTAAAGCTTGCCGACGGTTCGGTGATTTCCGCGCGCAGCCGGAATGGTGTGTCCAGCGGTGAGACAGTGTCCCTCAGCCTTCGACCCGAAGCGTTGCGCCTTGGTGCGCCGGGGCAGGGGACGTTTCAGGGCATTGTACGCAATCGCATATTCCTTGGCTCTACGGCGGAATACGCCATTGAGGTGCCGGCAGTTGGCACGCTGCTAGCCACCGCCGACCACCAGCTCAATCACGGCAATCTTTTCAAGCCGGGCGAACCCGTCGCCATCGGCTTCGCTCCGGGAGCGCCGCTGGCGTTTTCGAGGGTCAAAGAAAACGGGGAAAAACAGAGGGAAACGAGAAATGTCGAAATCATATCGTGACGGCCTGCCGATCACTTCGGAAGAATTTGTCAATCAGCTCATGCGCCTCAAGCGCGGCTCCATCGGCCGCCGTGATTTCCTCGGCTTGACCGGCCTCGGCATCGCCACCGCCGTGCTTGGGCGGGAACTTGGCCTTTCGCCGACACCAGCACGCGCTGCCGAGAGCCTCGGCGACCGCATGTCGATCGCCACATGGCCAAACTATCATGACCCTGCAACCTTCGAGAATTTCACTAAGGACACGGGTGTCGCCGTCCAGGTGAACGTGTTCGGGTCGAACGAGGAGATGCTGGCCAAGCTTCAGGCCGGCGGCTCGGGCTGGAGCCTTTACGTGCCGACCAACTACACGATCTCGACCTACAAGAAGCTCGACATTATCGAACCGCTTGATATGGCCAAGCTCGGCAATTTCGACGCCAAGTCGGAAGACGCACGCTTCACTTCCGAGGGCGCCATCGACGGCGTCGTCTACGCCGTGCCGAAGAACTGGGGCACCACCGGCTTTGCCGTCAACACCAAGAAGCTGACGAAGCCGATGACCACCTGGAAGGACTTCTGGGACGTGGCCATGGCCGAGGGCGACGGACGCACAATGGTTCACGACTACCAGCTCACCACCATTGGCAACGCGCTCAAATATTTCGGCTTCTCGTTCAACTCGCTCAAATCAGACGAACTCGCCAAGGCCGAGGAACTGCTGATCAAGGCCAAGCCGCATCTCTTTGCCGTATCGAGCGACTACCAGCCGCCGATGCGGGCAGGCGACGCCTGGATGACCATGTGCTGGACAAATGACGGTGCCCAGCTCAACCGCGACATTCCCGACATCGCCTATGTGCTTGGAAAGGAGGGGGGCGAGATCTGGACCGACTTCTACGCCATCCCAAAGGATGCGCCGAACAAGCCGGCTGGCTATGCCCTGCTCAACTACCTCATGAACCCGCAAGTCGCGGTCAAGGAGCATCTCGCCAACGGAGCACCCTCGACCGATGCACGGGTCAATGCGCTGCTGCCCAAGGAAGTGCTCGACAACCCAATCCTCTATCCGGCGGCGGATTTGCTCAGCCCGCTCGAATTTGGTGCGGCGGCAACGCTTACCGATCCGAACCGCGCCGAACTGATGGCCCGCTTCAAATCGGCCTGAACCAGGCCGATCAACGCCAACATCACCGACGGGTGCGCGTCAGGCGCGCCCGTCAGCCCCTTGGGACGTATCCGCATGCACGGTAGCGCCTTTCGCCACAAACTGCTGACGGCCCTGCTGCTCGCGCCCGCGGCGGCGTGGCTGGTTGTTTTCCTTGTCCTGCCATTTGTTGCCATCGTCGTGTTCAGCGTCGGCGAGCGTGCACCGGAGGGCGGCTACCAGGCGGCATTCACCATGGCGCAATATGCCAACCTGCCTGCCCGCGCCACCGCCTTCTGGAACACCCTGATCCTGGCCCCGGCTGGTGCCTTCGCCTGCCTGCTCGTCGCCTATCCGGTTGCCTATTACCTGGCCCTTCGAGCGCCGGAACGCTGGCGCCTGATCTTGCTTGCACTCATCGTCATCCCGTTCTGGACCAGCCTTTTGATGCGCACTTACGCGTGGATGTACATCCTCGGCGGGCGCGGCATTCCGGCCCTGCTGTCCTACATCGGCATCGAGGACCTGCGCCTCATCAACACGCCTGGTGCCGTGCTGCTCGGCATCGTTTACGGCTATCTGCCGCTGATGATCCTGCCGATCTATGTCAGCCTCGAGAGGCTCGACCGGCGGTTGCTGGAAGCTTCCGCTGACCTCGGTGCAAAACCTGTATCGACCTTCTTCGGCGTCACGCTCAGGCTCTCCCTGCCAGGCGTGATGACCGGCTTGTCACTCGTGATGATCCTGCTGCTTGGCGAATACCTCATTCCGAGCCTTCTCGGCGGCGGCAAGGTATTCTTCATCGGCAACGCACTGGTCGACCTCTTCCTGCAATCGCGCAACTGGCCCTTCGGATCGGCCATCGCGGTCACGCTGGTACTTGTCTCGGTGGTCGTCCTCATCATCGCCAATCGCGTTTCGACCCGTTTTTCGGGTGCCCGCCAGGTGGACCTGATCTGATGCGTGTCTTCATAATCGCCGTTTTTGCCTTCCTCTATTTGCCGATCGCGCTGGTGGTGCTGTTCTCGTTCAACGCTGGCCGTCATGCCAGCGAACTCACCGGCTTTTCGACGCAATGGTACGGCAAAGCCTTGGCCAATCCGTTCCTTGTCGAAGCGCTGAAGAACAGCCTGTTCATCGCCACCACCAGTGCCTTCCTGGCCGCGGTCTTCGGCACGACGGCGGCCCTCGGGCTCGCCCGAGTAGGCATCAGGACGCGCACCGTCTTTGACGCACTTCTTGGGGCGGCGATCGTCGTGCCTGGGGTGGTGATCGGCATCTCGACGCTGGTCGCGCTGGTTCAACTGTTTGCCGTGGTCAATCCATTCCTGACCTCGATCTGGCCGGGCAGCACCCCGCCACGTCTTGCGCTCGGCTACGGCTCGATCATCGCCGCGCACGGCCTGTTCTCTATGGCGCTGGTGTCGATGATCGTGCGTACACGGCTTGGTAGCCTCGACCGCAATCTGATCGAAGCCTCAAGCGATCTCTACGCGACACCGTTGACGACCTTCCGCTCGATCGTGCTGCCGCAGATCATGCCGGCCATTCTCGCGGGTTTCCTGCTCGCCTTCACTTTCTCCTTCGATGATTTCATCATCGCCTTCTTCGTCGCCGGCGCACAGACGACGCTGCCGATCTACGTTTTCGCTTCGATCCGTCGCGGCGTGACACCTGAAATCAATGCCATCGCCACCATCGTGCTCTGCGCCTCCGTGCTCATGGTGGTGTTCGCACAGCTTCTGCTGCGCAAGACAAAACCCTCCCACTGAAAGGCCCGTCATGCTGCTCAAGGATCGTATCGCCATCGTCACGGGCGCGGGCTCCGGCATCGGCCGCGCCGGCGCATTGATGATGGGCAGGGAAGGGGCGGTGGTGATCGTCGCCGATCGGGATGCTGCGGCTGGCGAGGCTGCGGCTGGTGCGGTCAGGGCCGCCGGCGGACGAGCCGAAGCGATGACCACTGATGTGGCCGACGATGCTCAGATCGAGCGGCTGATCGGCATGACGCTCGAGAAGCACCGGCGCATCGACATCCTGCACAATCATGCCGGCATCCAGGTTGGCGGAACGCTGACAGAGGTCGGTAGCGAGGGCATGGACGCCTCGTGGCGCATCAACGTGCGCGCCCATTTCTTGGCCGCAAAGTTCGCCATGCCCGCGATGATCGCACAAGGGGGGGGCGTGATCGTCAACACCGCCTCCAACTCTGGAGTTTTCTATGATCGCGAGATGATAGCCTATGCCACGTCCAAACACGCGGTGGTGGCGATGACCCGGCAGATGTCGATCGACTATGCCAAGTACAATGTCCGCGTGAACGCGCTGTGCCCGGGCTGGGTCGACACGCCGTTCAACGATCCCTTCATCGCCCAGATGGGCGGTCGAGAAGCCATCGAGGCCTACATCAAGACGAAAATCCCCATGCAGCGCTGGGCACGCGCCGAGGAAATCGCCGAGGCCATCCTGTTCCTCGTCTCAGACCGCTCGTCGTTCATGACCGGCCAGGCCCTGGTCATCGACGGCGGCGAGAGCATCGCCTGAGCTGATCTTCCGCTGAATTCTTCGAATGCGGCTGGTCGGTAACGTCGACGTCGAGCTCGGTGGGCGCGGCAGCGGGATGGCCGCTTTTTGGTCAGCTCGTCCCATAACCCGACAGTCTGATGTCGGCCGCGTCTCGGCGTAGCCGATTTTTCAGCATTGGTCCGCCACGGGCGCGAGCACGGAGGCCAGCCTGTAGCGACTGATGTCAGCGATCTGTCGCAGTGCTTCCTTCAGTTCGATGTCGGTTCCACGCCCAAGTCGATGGCTGAATTCGGAAAAGATACCGACCTTGGTATAGTGACGCACGCAGATGATGAAGGGAAAGCCATGTTTTGCGCGATAGCGGCGGTTCAAGTCATCTATGAGCGCGGCTTCGCCTGAGGACAGGCGATCGAGGCCCGCCGTTCCCTGCTCAACGGTCGACTCCGTTGTCATTCGTCGTTCCTTTGCCTCTTTGCCAGCCAGGTCTGGGTGAGCGCGCAGAAACTCCATTCGAGCATCGGCGTCACGTCGGAGCACCTGGTCAAGCATCGCGCCATGCAACGCCTCGGCGTTCACGAAGGGGCGGCTATCCCAAGCGCCACGTGCGATCCATGGCGAATTCTCGAACACCGGGCCCAAAGCGGAGACGAATTCGTCCGATCCCATGCGGTTGATCCTCTCGATGGTGAGCATTTCTTCCTGTCTTCCCTTGGATGGTTTTGTGGTCGCTGCCGCCCGAAAACCGGTATCAGTCGAAAGGATCCAAGCTTCGCGCAACTGCGCGGTCGTAGCTGCGCGTCGCCGCGAGCAACTGCACGGTGTAGTCCTCCCGTACGCGGCCATCGCGCAGGGCATCGGTGGTGGTTTCCTCGACGATACGGCCGCCATTCATGACGGCGACGCGCTGGCACATATGCGCGACGACGGCGAGGTTGTGGCTGACCAGGATCATCGTCAGCCCGGAGCCGACGAGCAACTCCTTCAACAGGTTTAGAACCTCTGCCTGGATCGACACGTCGAGCGCGGAGGTAGGCTCGTCGAGCAGCAGGATCGACGGCTCGAGGATGATGGCGCGTGCGATGGCGACACGCTGCCTCTGCCCGCCGGACAGTTGATGCGGATAACGGAACCTGAAGCCGGCCCGCAGGCCGACCTGTTCGAGAGCCGTGCGAATCCGCTCTTCCGGCCGGTCCAGGCCGAAGATCGAGAGCGGTTCGGAAAGCGTGCGATCAATGGTGTGGCGTGGGTGCAGACTGCTGTACGGATCCTGGAACACCATCTGCACAGTGCGATAGAAGCTCTTCGGTCGATACTGCGTCTGCGGCTTGCCATTGATCTCGATCGTGCCCGTCCAATTGGGATTGAGGCCGCACATCGCGCGAAGGATGGTCGATTTTCCGGACCCGGATTCTCCTACGATCCCGTAGCATTCGCCGGGTTTGACGCTGAAGCTGGCGTCGCGTACGGCATGCAATCCACCGAAATGGACATTGAGATTGTCGATCCTGACTGCCGCGTCGCTCATGCCAGCCATGCCTTGTCACGCTTGAGAACGGGCAGGGCAGCGTCCCTGCGGTTGAGGTCGGGCATGCAGTTCAGCAGCCGTTGCGTATAAGGATGCTTGGCCTGTGCCAGCTCCCTGGCCTCAACTGTCTCCATCACCTGTCCGCTGTAGAGGACAATGACCCGGTCGCAGAAAGAGCCAACAAGTGGCAGGTCATGGCTGATGAAAATCAGCCCCATGCCACGTTCCTTCACCAGGTCGTCCAAAATCGCGAGGACCTGCATCTGCGCGGTCACGTCCAGTGCCGAGGTCGGTTCGTCGGCAATAAGAAGTTCGGGCTCGGCAGCGAGCACCATCGCAATCATGATGCGCTGCCCCATGCCGCCCGACACCTCGTGCGGATAGAGATTGTAGACCCGGCGAGGATCGCGGATGCGCACGGATTCCAGCGCGTGCACCGCGCATTCCTCCGCCTGCCTTGCGCTCATCTTGCGATGCGCGCGGTAGGCTTCCGCGATCTGCCTGCCCACGGTCATCACCGGGTTCAACGAGAATTTCGGATCCTGCATGACCATCGACATGTGGGCACCGCGCAACGCGCCGCGCTGCTTTGCGCTCATGGCGAGGAGATCCTGGCCCATGAAGCTCATCCGGTCGGCACTCACCCGGCCAGGTGGGGGAACGAGATCCAGGATAGCTCGCCCGGTGAGCGATTTGCCTGATCCGGATTCGCCAACGATGCCCAGCCGCTCCCTCCCGAGGGTGAAGGACAGGCCACGCACAGCGTGCACGGAATCGACCCGGCTGCTGAAATGCACGTTGAGATTGGCGATCTCAAGCAGCGGCTGATTTGTGGTCGAGGAATTCATCTTGCGTCCAGCACGTCGCGGAGCCCGTCGCCGAGCAGGTTGAAGCCAAGGGCGCAGATACAGATGGCAAGACCTGGAAATGCCGAGACCCACCATTGGTCGAACACCTGCTCGCGCCCGGTGGCCACCATGGCGCCCCACTCCGGCAGCGGCGGCTGTGCGCCCAGGCCGAGGAATCCAAGCCCGGCAGCGGTCAGGATGATGCCGGCCATGTCGAGCGCGGAGCGGACGATCACCGACGGCACGCACATGGGCGTCACGTGGCCCAGGATAATGCGAAATGCCGACGCTCCCTGCATGCGGGCTGATGCGATGTAGTCGGATCTGCGAACCACCATGGTCTCGGCGCGCGCGACACGCGCATAGGGTGGCCATGCCGTGAGTGCGATGGCGAGAATCGCATTCTCAAGGCCGGACCCAAGCGCGGAAACCAATGCCAGTGCCAATATCAGGCGCGGAAAGGCGAGGAAAACGTCGGTGATGCGCATCAGCACCGTATCGACCCATCCGCCGAAATATCCCGCTGTCGCACCGATCAGCAACCCCAAGGGGCCTACAGTCACCACAACGGCGAGCACAATGAGGAGCGTGATGCGCGATCCGTGGACGATGCGGCTGAAGATATCGCGCCCCAGCGAATCTGTGCCAAGCCAATATTCTGTGCTCATCGGCTGCAGCCGCTGCGCCAGGTTCTGCTCGATCGGATCATGCGTGGCGATCAGAGGCGCGAATGCCGCGACCAGGAGAAGCACGATCACGATGAAGAGGCCGACCATCGCCAGCGGGTTGCCGCGAAGGATGAGCCATCGGCGATAGGCCTGGCCGAGGCGCGATTGCGTACGCGACTGCGCGTCATCGGTCAGGAGATAGGCGCGGAGTGCTGTCATCTGGTCCTCGGATCGAATAGCCGGCCGGCGATGTCCGACAGGAGGTTGACGCCGATGAATATGGCGCCGATCACGACGGTGCCGCCGAGCACTGCGTTCATGTCGGCATTGAGGAGGGAGTTGGTGATGTAGCGACCAAGCCCCGGCCAGGCGAAGATGGTTTCGGTCAACACCGAACCTTCCAGCAGGCCGGCATAGGAGAGCGCAATCACGGTTACCAGCGGCACCGCGGCGTTGCGCAGCGCGTGGAACCAGATGATCCGGGTTTCCGAAAGCCCCTTGGCGCGGGCCGCAACGACATATTCCTGGGCGAGCTCGTTCAGCATGAAGGAGCGCGTCATGCGGCTGATATAGGCCAGCGAGAAATAACCGAGGAGAGAGGCCGGCAGGATGATGTGGCGGAAA